>Ga0209403_10003106_pt1 | contig 19108 bp, 16 predicted proteins | sample ArcticOcean_MG_C_8_FD_187440 | JGI IMG/M metagenome (GOLD analysis project Ga0209403, IMG submission 187440) | Marine microbial communities from western Arctic Ocean - ArcticOcean_MG_CB11_86 (SPAdes) (version 2) | ecosystem: Environmental > Aquatic > Marine > Oceanic | place: Arctic Ocean... | reverse complement strand
TTTATACCTTGCATTATACCTATCGAAGGATCGAGTCTTTGTTTTAACTGTTCTTTGTAGATATCGAAATTTTCTATTTTTTTTCTTGCTACCCCACTTTTTATTGCTGCTTTAGCTACCGCAACTGGTATAATGCTAATTAATCTGGGATCAAAAGTTGATGGAATTATATATTCTTTTCCATATTTTGGTCTTTCTCCACCCATTGCAGCTACCACTTCGTCAGGAACATATTGTCTTGCAAGTTCAGCTATTGCATAGGCGGCTGCAACTTTCATATCTTCATTAATTGTCTTTGCCCTAACATCAAGCGCGCCTCTAAAGATATAAGGAAATCCAATTAAATTATTTACTTGGTTTGGGTAATCAGATCTTCCAGTTGCTATTATAGCATCATCTCTAACTTCATTAACTTCTTCAGGGGTAATTTCTGGATCAGGGTTTGCGCAGGCAAAAATAATTGGGTTTTTAGACATACTTTTTACCATTGTTTTTGTTAAAACACCTTTAGTTGATAAACCTAAAAAAACATCTGCTCCCTTAATTACTTCTTCAAGCGTTCTGTGTTTTGTTTCGATTGCATGAGCCGATTTCCATTGGTTAAGATTGTCTCTACCTCTATATATGACACCTTTTCTGTCGACCATCACAATATTTTTGCTTAGAACTCCACTATTCTTAAATAAATTTGTGCATGCCATTGCTGAAGCTCCCGCCCCATTCACAACTACTTTGATATCTTTAATTAATTTTTTAGATATATCTAAAGCATTAATTAAAGCTGCCAAAGTTATTATTGCAGTACCATGTTGATCGTCATGAAATATAGGAATATCTAATTTTTCTTTTAGTTTTTCTTCTATTATAAAACAGTCTGGAGCTGCTATATCTTCTAAATTAATTCCTCCAAAACTTTTTCCAAGAGCTGATATACAATTAATAATTTCATTAGCATCAGATGAATCTATTTCTAAATCAATCGAGTCAATATCAGCAAAACGTTTAAATAAAATTGCCTTCCCTTCCATTACCGGTTTTGAAGCTAAAGCACCTAAATTACCAAGACCAAGTATTGCTGAACCGTTGCTAATTACAGCGACTAAATTACCTTTGGTTGTATAGTCATATGCGGCGTCTGGATTTTCTGCTATTGCTCTAACTGGAGCTGCTACGCCAGGAGAATAAGCTAGCGCCAAGTCTCTTTTGCTTGTCATTGGCTTTGAAGACAGAATTTCTATCTTTCCTGATTTTCCGCTATTGTGATAATCCAGAGCTTCCTGGTCTGTGTATTTATCTATTTTTGACTTTTTCTTCATTTTAAAAGTGGGTATCTTGTAATTGTCACAAAATTAAGGCTTATATGTCAAGATGAACTTAATAGCTTCTACTTCCATTTTTAGTTTCTTTACTCTAATCAGCAGAACACTTGGTTATGTAAGAGATATATTAATCGCAATTTTCTTGGGGACAGGCCTTTTTGCAGATGCGTTTTTTGTTGCTTTTAGACTACCCAACACCTTTAGAAGGCTATTTGCCGAAGGTACATTTAATGCCGCATTCATCCCAAGCTATGCTGGAGAACTAGCTCAGAATAAAGAAAAAGCTGACGAGTTTGCAACAGGTGTATTTAATTTACTTTTTATAATTTTGTTATTTATTGTTTTATTGGCAGAAATTTTTATGCCCCAGCTAATTTATTTAATAGCGCCAGGATTTTATTTAGATCCCGAAAAATTTAATTTTGCTACCAATTTAAGCAGAATTACTTTTCCCTTTTTATTTTTTATAAGTTTAGCTTCTTTTTTTGCAGCAATCCTTAATTCACATAATAAATTTGCTATTTCTGCTGCAGCGCCAATAATACTTAATATAGTTTTAATAGGGTCATTATTTATTTCATATTGGCTTAATATGACTGAAGTAATAACTCTATCCTACGCAGTATCTTTGGCGGGCTTACTACAGTTATTAATTTTATTTTTTTTTGTAAGAAAAAATTTTAAACCAATTTTAACCTTCAAAATAAATATAGATTACAAAATTAAATTTTTTTTTAAAAAATTAATACCAAGCATTTTTTCTTCTGGCGTTACACAAATCAATATTTTAGTAGGAACAATAATTGCTTCTTTTCAAGCTGGTGCAGTTTCTTATCTGTATTATGCTGACAGAGTTTATCAAATTAATCTTGCAATTGCTGGAATTGCAATCGGCACTGTTATGCTTCCACAGCTATCAAATTATGTAAAAAATAATAATGAAAAGGAAGCGTTAAATTTACAAAATCGCTCAATAGAACTTTCTTTATTTTTATCTATTCCTGCAGCTGTAGCTTTATTTTTAGCATCAAAAGAAATTATTACATCTTTGTTTGGTTATGGATCTTTTGATATTGAAAGTGTAAACAATACAGCAATAGCACTTACCTTTTTTGCACTTGGAGTGCCAGCTTTTTCAATATTAAAGATTTTATCAAATTTATTTTTTGCAAGAAATAATACTAAATTACCTTTTTATTTATCAGTCATATCTGTAATTTTAAATATATTAATTAGCGTAACTTTATTTAGTAGATTTGGTTTTATAGTAATCCCAATTGCAACTTCTATTTCTTCATGGGTTAATGTTTTTTTGCATTTCTATTTTATAAAAAAAAGTAATTTACATAGCTTTGATAGTAGTTTTATTTATAAAATCCCTCGCATAATATTATCTGCGGTTGTAATGGGAATAATATTATATTTATTGTTAGGTGTTTTTTCTAGTCAATTTCATTATAATGAAAGTTGGAAATTCGTTTACTTATTTATTATAGTGATAATTAGCTTGGTAAGTTACTTATTAATTTCAAATTTTTCAGGTGCTTTTAAAATAAGAGATATTAAATTAAGGTAGTTATTTTCATATATGAAAAAACAAAAAGTATTTTCTGGCGTTCAACCGACGGGCAATTTACATTTGGGAAATTATATAGGCGCAATAAAAAATTTTGTTAGCCTACAAAGTAAGTTTGAATGCATTTATTGCATAGTTGATTTGCACGCTATAACTAATCGTCAAGATCCAAAAAAATTAAAATTAAATATTTTAGAAACAATAGCTAGTTTTATTGCATCAGGTTTAGATCCCAAAAAAAATATAATATTTAATCAGGCTAGTGTAGCCGCTCATTCTGAATTAGCTTGGATATTTAATTGTGTAGCTAGAATTGGTTGGATGAATAGAATGACTCAATTTAAAGAAAAAGCTGGCTCAAATAAGGAAAATGCTAGCGTGGGCTTAATGGTTTACCCAAATCTAATGGCTGCTGATATTCTTTTATACAAGGCGACACACGTGCCTGTTGGAGAAGATCAAAAGCAACATTTAGAATTAGCTAGAGACATAGCAAAAAAATTTAACAATGATTATAATTGTAAAGATTATTTTCCAATAGTAGAGCCTTTAATTTCAAAAGAATTATCAAGGGTAATGAGCTTAAGAGATGGAACAAAAAAAATGAGTAAATCAGAAGATTCTGATCAAAGTCGAATAAATTTAAAAGATGATAGAGATTTAATTTACCAAAAAATTAAAAAAGCTAAAACTGATGCAGGCACAATTCCACTAGAAGCAATTGAACTTAAAAACAGGCCCGAGGCTAAAAACCTAATATCAATTTATGCTAATTTAAATAATATCAAATTAGAAAATGTATTAAATGAATTTGGTGGACAAAATTTTTCAACCTTCAAGAGTAAATTAAGTGAGTCAATTATTGAAAAAATATGTCCAATCGGACAAGAAATAAATAAATTATTAAAAGATACAACCTATCTCTATAAAGTTTTAGAAAATGGGTCAAAAAACGCCAATTTAATAGCAAAAGATAATCTTAAAGAAATTTATAAAATTATAGGTTTAACAAAACATATTTGATAAGACTTCTTTTGTGTAATAAAAAGTAACTATGATAGTACAAACAGAAAATACCCCAAACCCCGACACATTAAAATTTTTACCAGGTAAAAAAGTATCTGATATAGGGCCTTTAGAATTTAAAAAAGAGGACAAAAATATTAAAGTACCATTAGCTAACACAATACTATCTATTGAAGGTGTTGTAATGGTTTTTTTTGGTGAAGATTTTATCACAGTAAAAAAAGAAAAAAGTCTTAATTGGGAAGATTTAAAGCATGGTATTATTTCTGAAATTAATGAACATTATTCCGATGGAAATAATCTTGTTATAAGCAAAGATTTAAAAACATCTAACACTAAACCAATTACATCCAAACCAAACAAAATAGTTGATAAAATCAATGAAGTTTTAGACACAAAAATTAGGCCTGCTGTAGCACGAGATGGAGGTGATATTGCTTTTAAATCTTTTAATGATGGTATTGTTATAGTTGAATTAAAAGGTAGTTGTTCTGGATGCCCAAGCTCAGTTATGACACTTAAGCAAGGCGTGCAAAATCTTTTGTGTCATTATATTCCTGAAGTAAAAAGCGTAGAAGCAATTTAATAAGAATTAATAAATGACAAAAAAAATTGAAAAGTTATTTAAATCCTATAGAGATCAATTACTTCATTTAGCAAAAATATATGGAGTTGTAGAAATAAAAAGTTATGCAAGGAGTTCAAAAAGACTTACGATTTCTCAACTAGAATTATTACTAATAAAAAATCGTATTAAATTACCTATAAATCGAACTAGCGATAAAGCTATAGCAAAATATGAATTAAAAGAAAGCTCTATAAGGAATGTATATTTGTCTTTTGCTTTTATATTTTTTATTGGATCTTTAATTGTTATTAGGCCTTATATTAAAAATGTAGTAAACGAAGTAAAGTTTAACTATGTTGCGGAAGCATATAAATTACCAGAAAACCAAAAAAACCAAAAAAAACAAAAAAATAAAATACTACAAAAAGCTGAAGAACCCAAAATTGTTGTAGAAAATGATAATACGATAAGTTTAAACGCAGAAACTGCTTCAAATTTATTTGATGATCTTGGCTATGATTTAAAAGGTGTGAGAGCAGGACAAAAAGTAAAACCAATATATCTTACTAAGCTCCCAAAGGATCTTAAAACTTTAGGAAATTCAGTTAAAAAAAGAGAATTATTTATTAAAATAGTTTTACCTTTAATACTTGATGAAAATGAAAAAATTAGCAACGATAGAAAAAAATTGTTTAAAATTATAAATAAAAGTTTTAATACAGTTGGTGAAAGAGTTTGGCTGAAAAGAAGGTTTAAAGAGTATAAAATTGATGATCAGGATATATCTAAGTTAAAAATGCGAATGGATATTATCCCTGTTTCTCTTGCCTTAGCCCAAGCGGCAAATGAAAGTGGATGGGGAACTTCAAGGTTTGCATTAGAAGGCAACGCTTTGTTTGGCCAATGGACTTGGAGCAAAAAGGGTATTTCACCTTCAAAAAAAGATAAAAATAAAAATCATAAAGTTTTACAATTTCAAGTTTTAAAAGCATCTGTTAGAGCATATAAAAATAATTTAAATACTCATAATGCATACAAAGAGTTTAGGGAAACGAGAGCGACGCTAAAAGAGGAGGGAAAAAATGTTACTGGCTTAGATTTAGCAAAATATATTAAAAGCTATGCAGCAATAGGTGAAAAATATGTTGTGCTTATTGAAGATATAATAAAGATAAATTCATTAACAGATTTTGATAAAGCAAACTTACTGCCTACTAAATTAAAAATGGGAGTAGATTTATAAAAATTTAATTACTAATATTTTGCAATAACATATTGAATTCCTAGCCATCTCCATCTTCCTCCCTCTTCCCATAACGAGCAATTTATTCTTCCTCTTTCACTTTTAAACTTTTCTTTAAGTATAATTATTAGCTCAATATCATTCACAATTTTAATATTTGATTTTTTCCAAGAGTTACCTTCATTAGAGTAGCAGTTAATATTTTTTATATTAATTAAATTTTCAAAAAATTTAATTTTAACTTCTGGTGGATTTTCATTTTCCATTAAATATCTGTTTTCAGGAGAGATGCTCTTATAAGGAAAAGGTAAAGTTTTTAATATAGATTTAAATCTTTCAATCTCTCCATATTTTTCGTTTATTGGAAATCTTGGAAGCTCAAGAAAATCTTTAGTTGGGTCTATTACCCCTGAATGCTGTCCAAAAGCAAATTTGAAACTTAAGTTTGAAACAATTTTTTTTAAATTGCTACTATACTCACCAAAAGGATAAGAAAAAACTTCCGGTGAATATCCAAGCTCTTTTTTAAAAATTTTTATAGATTTTGTTAAATCATTAATTATTTCAACGTCACTCCAATCAATTAAATATTCGTGAGAATGGCTGTGATTACCTATGGTTACGAGATTACTTTTTTTTATTTCTTTAATCTGACGCCAAGTCATATATCCATAATTACCAATATTTTTTGTATTAACAAAAAGAACAAATGGAATTTTTTTCTGCTTAAGAATGGGCCATGCATTTAAGTAAAAAGAACTAAATGCGTCATCTATAGTCAAGAGTAAATAATTTTTACTGATATTAGATTTTATAACTTTTTTAAATTTATTAAAATCAATAAATTCAATTTCAAATTTATCTATTTCCTCAAGATGTTTTAGAAAAACTTCATTTTTTATATTAGTTGATGGATATTTATTTTCATCAAATCTATGGTACATTAAAGTTATAATACCTGCTTTTGTGTTTAGGTTATTTATTATTTCACTGAGGGATTTACTTGTTAATAATAAAAGTAGTATCAATACGGATATTATGAATTTTTTATCAATTGATTTTAGCATGAATAGTGGATCATTGTTTATTAAAACTAAAAGTAAAACATTTAGTAAAATTTTGCAAAGTGATAAATCTGGTAATGACTTATTAATGAAACGAATTCTAGATTTTTTTGCTGAAAATAAACTAAAGTTCAGTGATATAGAACAAATTTTTGTTAATCAAGGACCAGGGAATTTTTCCGGTTTAAGGGCGTCTTTAGCAATAGCAAAAGGCATAAGTTTATCAAAAAATTTAAATTTATATGGCTATAATAATTTTTTATGGCCTTGCTCAAAATTTTATAATAAAAAAAATACTATATTTAGTCTTATTAAATTAAGAGAAAAATATTTTATTAAAAAATTTGATAGACAACTTAAAAGCATTTCAAAAGTTGAAATAATCAAAAAAGAAGATATTGTAAAAAAATATGCTGCTAAATTTTTAGTAATTTCAAAAAGTATAGAAAAATGTTTTGATAAAAAAATATTAGAACATATAGATTTTCAAATTGCAGATTTAGATCATAATGAGTTGGAATCTCTTAAATTAAAAGGTTTATTGGATGAAAATTTGATTAAACCAATATATTTAAGTTAAAGTCTTTTTGAAAAAAAGCTATAATATAAAAAAATGAGCATTGATATAGAAAGCAAATGTTTAGATAAAGGAGTAAGACTTACTGATCAAAGAAAGTTAATAGCAAAGGTCATGTCTGAATCAGAAGATCATCCAGATGTCGATGAACTTCATAAAAGAGTTAACAAAAAAGATTCTAAAATTAGCATTGCAACAGTCTACAGAACGGTAAAATTATTTGAAGAGGCCGGGATTGTCGCCAAACATGATTTTAAAGGTAATAAAGCAAGATACGAGCAAGCCCCACATGAACACCATGATCATTTGATAGATATTAATACAGGAGAAATTACAGAATTTGTTAATGAAGAAATTGAAAAGTTGCAAAACAAGGTTGCAGAAAAACTTGGCTATAAACTTGTTGACCATAGATTAGAACTTTATGGTTCAAAAATTAAAAAATAAAAACCTTGTCTAAAAAAATATTTATTAAAACTTTTGGATGTCAGATGAATGAATATGATTCAAATCGTATTTGTGATTTAGTATCAACAATTGGTTTTAAAAAAACTTTAGTCAAAAGAGACGCTGATTGTTTTATTTTAAATACTTGCCATATAAGAGAAAAAGCAACAGAAAAAGTTTACCATGAAATCGGAAGAGTCAAAAAGGATTTTAAAAATTTAAGAAAACCACTAGTCATAGTTTCGGGCTGCGTTGCTCAAGCAGAATCGCAGGAGATGTTAAAGAGAGAGCCTTATATTGATATGGTTGTTGGCCCACAATCGTATCACAAAATTGGTGATCTGATTTTAAATTATGAAAGAAAAAAAGAAAAAATTAATCAAACAGATTTTGATGTTATAAAAAAATTTGATGAACTTAAAAAAATTCCTAATACCGAAAGCAAAATTTCTTCGTACATAACGATTCAGGAAGGATGTGATAAGTTCTGTAATTTTTGTGTAGTTCCATATACAAGAGGACCTGAATATTCAAGGCCACCCGAACAAATTATTTATGAAGCAAATAACTTGGTTGATCAAGGCACTAGAGAAATAATTTTGTTAGGTCAAAATGTAAACGCTTATAACTTTTTAGATAATAATACAGATTATAAGCTTTCTTTATTATTAAAAGATCTAAATAAGATTAAAAATTTAAAAAGAATAAGATTCACAACATCCCACCCCAAAGATATGACAGACGATCTTATTAATTGTTATAAAGATTGCGAAAAGCTTATGCCAATATTACATCTCCCAGTACAAAGTGGGTCAGATAAGATTCTTAGGTTAATGAATAGAAAACATGATAAAAATTTTTACCTTTCAATTGTAAAAAAGTTAAAAAATGCTAACAAAGATATAAAAATCTCCAGCGATTTTATATTGGGTTATCCAGGAGAGACTAAAAAAGATTTTCAAGAAACAATTGAGCTTATAAAGCAGGTAAATTTTATTAATTCTTATTCATTTATTTATAGTCCGCGGCCTGGAACTCCTGCGGCTCAAAATAAAGAAAATGATTTATTGGAAAGTAAGATTAGACTAAAAAAATTACAAAATATATTAGAAGATTTGCAGTTAAAAAATAATCAAAACTATGTTAGTCAAGAAAATGAAGTGTTAATTGAAAATAAATTAGAAGGACAAGAAAAATATTTTGGTAGAGATAAGTTTATGAACCCCGTTAAATTTGAAGCAGAAAATTGTAAACCTGGAGAATTAGTGAATGTTAAAATTACATCATTTAATAAAAATAGTTTATTTGGTTCCCAAAAAACTGATAAAGTAAAGGCAGCATAATTTAAGTGAAAACAAGCAAACAAAATAAAAATGGAAATGAAGTTTCAATAGCCTATGGTAACGATAATTCAATAAATATTAATATATTTAATAATGAATTATTAATGGAAATAGTAGGATCTTTTGATAGCAACCTTAATGAGTTAGAGAAAGTTAGTGGTTCGAATATTTATTTTAGAGGAAATTCTATTTCAATAAAGGGAGACAAAGAAGCAAATGAAAAAGTTAAAAATGCTATTGAGTACTTAATTAATCGATTTAGATCTGACAAAAAAATAGATAAAAATGATGTAACTGCTTCTGTAAATAAAGACATGATTAAAGACATAAAAAATCAATCAACAATACAGTCTTTAGAAGAAGTTATTAAAACTCCGAAAAAATCTGTTATACCAAGATCAAAAAAACAAATAGACTATGTAAAAGCTCTTAAGAATAGTCAAATAATAATGTCCCTGGGACCCGCCGGTACAGGGAAAACATATCTTGCTGTCGCAGTAGCTTTAACAATGCTGCTTGAAAAAAAGGTTCAAAGAATAATATTATCTAGACCAGCAGTTGAAGCTGGCGAAAGATTAGGTTTTCTGCCTGGAGACATGAAAGATAAAATAGATCCATATTTAAGACCTCTATATGATTCTCTTCATGATCTAATTGATTATGATAAAATCCAAAGAAAAATTGAATCTGGAGAAATTGAAATAGCACCACTTGCTTTTATGCGAGGAAGAACCTTAAAAAATTCTTTTGCTATTTTAGACGAAGCCCAAAATGCAACAGAAACACAAATTAAAATGTTTCTAACTAGAATTGGAGAAAATTCTAAACTTGTTGTGAATGGAGACCCTTCGCAAATAGATTTACCAAATAAAAACCAGTCTGGTTTAATAAAATCACAATCGATTTTAAAAGATATAAAGGAAATTTCAATTATTAATTTTAATCACAATGATGTAATTAGACACCCTCTAGTAACAAAAATTGTAGAAGCTTATCAAAAGAATAATAATGATAAAGGTTAATATTGAAATAAATAATAAATCTTGGAATAAAAAAATTAAAAAACCAAAAAAATATTTTAATCAAAAACTAAAAAAAGTTTCTAAACTTATTGATATTTTTAAAAAAAAAAATATAACATTTACTATTTTATTAACAAATTCTAAAACTATGAAAAAGTTAAATAATAAATTTAGAAAAACTAACAAAACAACAGATGTATTGTCGTTCCCTTTTTTCACACCCAAATATCTAAAATCAATTAAAGAAAAAAATATTTATATAGGTGACATAGCTATATCTTATGAAATTATTAATTTAAGATCTAAAAAAATTACTTTTTCTGTAAATTTTGATCAAGCCTGGGTTCATGGTCTCTTACATTTATTGGGATATGACCATATTCAAAATAAAGATTATTTTAAAATGAATACTATTGAAAAAAGAATTTTAAACTTTATTGCATAAAGAAAGGGATTTTAGTTTGAGAATTTTATTAAATAATAAACTTTTTGTTATATTTATTGCTCCTTTTTTTCTTGGAGCATTAACAGTGTTTAGCTTTTCACCTTTTAATTTTACAATAATAAATTTTTTTTCATTTTCATCTTTTTTATACTTAATTTTGTTAGTTAAAAATAAAACACAAAGAAAGTATGTAAAAAAAAAATCTAAACGCTATTTTTTTTATTTAGGATGCGCGTTTGGTTTTGGTTTTTTTTTATTTGGGAATTATTGGATATCTATTTCACTAACACATGACGAAAATTTTGTTAGTTTAATTCCTGTTGCTCTATTATTGATACCGTTATTTTTATCTTTATTTTTTGGTTTAGCAACTTTAATTGCTGCGCCATTAGCTGAAAAAAGTATTTTTTTTGTTTTATTTTTTTCTTTAATATTTTCTATATTTGAGTTTTTTAGAGGGAATTTATTAACAGGTTTTCCGTGGAATTTAATGTCATATACTTGGTCCTGGTCAAGTGAGTCCATACAACTATTATCATTAATTGGCACTTATGCATTTAGTTTACTTTCAGTAACTATTTTTTGCACTCCATTTATTTTTTTTGCAAGAAAGGCAGTAAAAAAAAATGTTATTTTTATTATTATTATTATTTTACTTTTTGTTATTAACTATCTATATGGGCACAATAAAATTAATAATATTAATTATAACTTTGATGAAAATGCAAATATTAAAATAATTTCCCCTAATTTTTCACTTCAAGATTATAATAATCAAACTGAAATTTTTCAGTTGAAACGATTAATAAAAATTAGCAACCCTATAAAAAATGAAAAAACAATATTTGTCTGGCCAGAAGGAATATTTTACGAATCATATTTAGAAGATATAAATAAATATAAAAAATTATTTAAGGAAAATTTTTCAGAAAATCATTTAATTGTTTTAGGCATAAATAATTTTATTAATACTATTGGATTAAATAATAAAAAATACTTTAATAGTTTGGTAATTTTAAATCATAATTTAGATATTATATCAGTATACAACAAGAATAATCTTGTCCCATTTGGAGAATTTTTACCTTTCGAAGATTTTTTTTCTAGGTTTGGTCTCAAAAAAATAACTAGAGGTTATAATTCATTCTCTGCTGGTGATGGTAGGGATATAATAAATTTGGGAAAAAAATTTAATGAAAAAAAAATTCTTCCATTGATCTGTTATGAAATTATATATTCAGGAAAAATAAAAAAAAATAACCAATTCCCAGATCTGGTAATTAATATTTCTGAAGACGCGTGGTTTGGTAAGTCTATAGGGCCCTTTCAGCACTTTACAAAAGCAGTTTATCGAGCAATTGAGGAAGGTGTTTTTATTGGGAGATCTGCCAATAAAGGAATATCTGCTTTTATAAACCCTAATGGTGAAGTGATTAAATCGCTTAATATGGGAGAGTCTGGCAATATTGAGTTAAATTTCCCTAGTTTTCATGAAAAAACTTTATTTTCGAACTATGGAAATAAAATATTTTATTTAATAATTTTTTTGTATATGTTTCTAATTTTAATTTTTAAAAAATATAAAATTTAATGAGCAAAAAATCATATTTATTTACTAGTGAGTCAGTTTCAGAAGGACATCCTGATAAAGTTTGTGACCGAATATCAGATATGGTTGTTGATACTTATCTCGCAAAAGAACCTTTTGCAAGAGTAGCATGCGAAACACTTACGACAACAAACAAAGTTGTTTTGGCAGGAGAAACAAGAGGACCCAAAATTAATAAAGATGATTTAATTCAAAAAGTTAGAGAATGTATTAAAGATATAGGTTATGAGCAGAAAGGCTTCCACTGGAAGAATTGTGATATTGACGTTTATTTACATTCCCAATCAGCAGACATTGCTATGGGAGTAGATTCAAAAGGAAATAAAGATGAAGGAGCGGGTGATCAGGGAATAATGTTTGGTTATGCATGTAATGAAACAGAAGTTTTAATGCCTGCGCCAATTTATTACTCACATAAAATTCTTGAATTAATGGCCGCTGATAGAAAAAATGGCATTGCAAATAAATTAGAACCAGATTCTAAAAGTCAAATCACAATGATGTATGAAAATGGAAAACCAAAAAAAATAACTTCTGTTGTTATTTCAACACAACATTCACCTGACGTAAACCAAGCGCAGGTAAAAGAAATTGTTCGTCCATATTTAGAAAAATCTATTCCTAAAGAATTATTATCTAGTCTTAAAGATGAAGAGTTTTATGTTAATCCAACAGGACAATTTATAATTGGTGGACCTGATGGAGATTCAGGATTAACAGGAAGAAAAATTATAGTTGACACCTATGGAGGTGCGGCCCCACATGGAGGAGGAGCATTTTCAGGGAAAGACCCTAGCAAGGTTGATAGATCAGCAGCTTATGCAGCAAGATATGTTGCAAAAAATATAGTAGCTTCAAAAATTGCAGACAAGTGTCTAATACAATTAGCTTATGCAATTGGTGTTTCGAAACCACTATCGATATATATTGATCTTTTTGATGGAGACGAAGAAAAATCAAAATATGTAGAAAAATTGATAAATGATAACTTTGACTTAAGTCCAAGAGGTATTCGAAAAATGTTGTCTCTGAATAAACCTATATATGAGCGTACAGCGGCTTATGGGCATTTTGGAAGAAAGCCTGGCTCTGACGGGGCGTTTTCTTGGGAAAAAACTGATAAAAGTGAAGTTTTTAAAAAGTAGACCTTGAAAAAGACAAAAATTTAAATTAAATAAATACTGAGTTACCTGGAATAATCGAAATGGGCATTAGCCCATTTTTTTTTAGGAATAATAAATATTAATTATGCTTAACCAAAGATCAGATAAATTAGAACTTTTAAGAATAGCTGAAGCGGTGGCTATTGAAAAATCTATTGATAAAGAGATAATTCTAACATCAATGGAATCAGCTATTCAAAAAGCTGCAAAAACTAAGTTTGGTTCAGATAACGATATTCGGGCAATAATAGATCGAGAAAGTGGAGATATAAATTTACATAAAGTTTTAAAAATTGTGGAAAATCCAGAAAATTTCGATACTGAAATTTCATTAAAGCATGCTATTGAAAAAGAAAAAAAAGAAGATATTAAAGTCGGTGATGAAATATTTGAACAATTACCTCCTATAGATTTTGGAAGAATAGCTGCGCAAACTGCCAGACAAGTAATAACTCAAAGTGTCCGTGCTGCTGAAAGAGAGCGGCAGTACAATGATTTTATTGAAAAAAAGGGCGACATTTTAAGCGGTATAGTAAAAAGATTAGAATATGGAAATGCAATTGTAGATCTAAATAGAGCCGAAGCCATTATTAGAAGAGAAGAACTTATACCAAGAGAAATATTAAAGATGGGTGATAGAATAAAAGCCTATTGTTACGATGTAATAAGAGAAAATAAAGGACAACAAATATTTTTATCTAGAGCACATCCGCAGTTTATGGAAAAACTTTTTTCTCAGGAAGTTCCTGAAATTTACGATGGAATTATTGAGATAAAATCGTCAGCCAGAGATCCTGGGAGTAGAGCAAAAATTTGCGTTGAATCAAAAGATTCTTCTATTGATCCCGTTGGAGCTTGCGTTGGAATGAGAGGAAGTAGAGTACAATCAGTAGTTAACGAACTTCATGGAGAAAAAATAGATATAGTTCATTGGTCTGAAGATACTGCGGCATTAGTAGTGAGCGCTTTAGCTCCCGCAGAAATACAAAAAGTAATAATTGATAATCAAGCTAGAAGAATAGAAGTAATTTTAACTGAAGAGAATTTAAGCAAAGCAATAGGAAGAAGAGGACAAAACGTTAGATTAGCATCAAAATTAATTGATTTTGAAATAGATATATTAACAGAAAAAGAAGAGTCTGAAAAAAGACAAACAGAATTTAAAGATAAAACAGAAACATTTACTAAAAATTTAGAAGTTGATGAAACTTTAGGCCAACTTCTGGTAGCTGAAGGATTTTCTTCAGTAGAGGAAATTCACCAATCTACATTAGAAGATATTTCAAAAATTGAAGCTATTGATGAAAATACTGCAAAAGAATTAAAAGAAAGAGCAGAAGAATATTTAAAAAAAGAAAAAGAGGATATTGGAAAAAAATTAAAAGAGCTTGGTGTAGAAGATGCCCTTGTCAATCATAAAGGTCTTACCTTGGGAATGTTAGTTACGCTGGGAGAAAAAAAAATTAAAACCCTTAATGACTTTGCTGAACTTTCTACAGATGAATTAGTTGGTGGAATGGATGAAAAAAATGGAAAAAAATTTAAAATTGATGGATACCTTGAAGAGTTCGCTTTAGCAAAAAATGAAGCAGAGGATTTAATTATGAATGCCAGAAATATTGTTTTTAAATAAAGGATATGTTTTATTATGGAAAAAAAAACAAAAAAAAAAACTACTTTAACGATTTCATCGAAGAAGACTTATAATGTTCCACGCTATGCACCAGATAAGCAAAAAACTTCAGTAGTTATAGAAAAAAAATCTCCAAGAGCTAGAACTGATAGAAGGTCTTACGATAGTAACAGATTAAATAAACCGACTTCAAGATTTTCAGAAAAAACTAAAGCTTCACCAATTAACAATTTCACAAAAAATGCCAGCCCAGTTAGCAGAAATTCTGATATAAGAAAAAAAGCCGAGGAAAGAGCTACAAAAAGATTTAAAAACCCAAAACAAGATAGCTTAACATCTAAGAAAACCAACGTAGGAAAAAGTAAGAATTTATTACCTAAAAGGGAAAATAGACTTACTTTATCAAAAGCATTAAGTGACGACGTTATGGAAAATAGGGAAAGAAGTTTAGCTTCAGTAAGACGAGCAAGATTAAAAGAAAAAAGTCAGACTATTGGTGACAAAAAAATTGAAAGTAATAAAATTGTTAGAGAGGTAAATATTCCAGACAAAATTACTATACAGGAGCTTTCAAATAGAATGGCTATTCAGGCAAGCAATATAATCAAACACCTTTTAGGTATGGGAGTTGTAGCAACAATTAACCATACTATTGACGCTGATACAGCTGAATATTTGGTTAAAGAATTTGGAAATGTAGCTATAAGAGAAAAAGAACCAGACTTAAATGTTAGAAAATTAGATAATAAAGAAAGTAAAAATTTAAAAACCAGATCTCCAATTGTAACTATAATGGGCCATGTTGATCATGGAAAAACGTCACTGCTAGATGCTTTAAGAAAAACAAATGTTGTTGCCCAAGAACATGGAGGCATCACTCAACATATAGGAGCTTATAAAATAAAAACTGAAAACGGTGAAAATATAACTTTTATTGATACACCTGGTCATGAAGCTTTTACTGAAATGAGAGCTAGAGGTTCAAAAGTAACAGATATTGTTATTTTGGTTGTTGCAGCAGATGATGGAGTGAAACCTCAAACAGTAGAAGCAATAAAACATGCAAAAGCAGCAAAAGTTCCAATTATTGTTGCAATTAATAAATGTGATTTACCTGGAGCCGATCCTCAAAAAATAAAGAACGAGCTACTACAGTATGAACTTATTGCTGAAGAATTAAGCGGAGATACTTTGTTTGCGGAAGTTTCAGCTACCACTAAAAAAAATCTAAATAAACTTAAAGAAAATATTATTCTTCAATCGGACTTATTATCTTTAAAAGCTGACTTTGATTGCAGTGCTAGTGGTGTTATTTTAGAATCTCGTATTGATAAAGGAATGGGACCAGTATCAACAGTTTTAGTAACAAACGGCAGTTTAAAAAAAGGAGATTTTTTTGTTAGCGGAATTACATGGGGAAAAATAAGAGCTATGATAAATGATGAAGGAAATAATATTGATATAGCGAAGCCATCAACCCCTGTAGAAATCTTAGGTATGAACAAATCAGCTTTTGCCGGAGATGATTTTATTGTAGTTGAGTCAGAAGAAAAAACAAAAGAAATAAATGAATATAGAATTGAACATAACAAATCAGAAAAAGAACCTTTAATTTCAAATAGCAGAGAGTCTGCGTTTCAAGATGTTTCGGCACCAAAGGAATTACCTATTATTATTAAATCAGACGTTCAGGGTTCCAGTGAAGCGATTAAAAATGCAATTGATAAAATTCAGCATGAAGAAGTAAAGCCAAAAATTATTTTATCAAATATAGGAGTGATAACCGAGACAGACGTTACTCTTGCAAAAGCTTCTAATGCTATTCTTGTTGGTTTTAATGTTAGACCTAATAAAGAGGCTAAAAAATTAGCAGAAATTTACAAAATTAATTTAAAATTTTTCAATATAATTTACGAAGTTTTGGATTTTATAAATGATGCATTATCTGGATTATTAAAACCATCAATAAAAGAAGAAATTATAGGCTCAGCAGAAGTACAAGAAGTTTTTAAAGTTTCAAAAATTGGCAAAGTTGCTGGATCAAAAGTTTTAGATGGAGAAATAATAAATAATTCAAATGCACGGTTGATAAGAGATGGAAGTGTGTTATATACGGGATCAATAGGTAGTATTTTTAGAGAAAAAAATGCAGCAAAACAGGTAGCTGCTGGGACAGAATGTGGTATAACTCTCAAAAATTTTACAGATTTTAAGGCAAAAGATGTAATCGAGGTTTATAAGGTTATAGAAACAGAGAGAAGAATATAATGGGCAGAAAGTTTGATAGAACTGGGTTTTCACAAAGACAGTTAAGAGTTGGTGAGCTAGTTAAGCAGTCATTGGGACAAATTTTTTTAAGAGACGAAGCAAAGGTCGTAGGTTTTGAAACTAAAAATATTACTGTTACAGAGGTTAGAATGAGTCCAGATTTAAAAAATGCCAAGGCTTATGTTATGCCTTTGGGAGGAAGAGATGCGGAAAAAGCAATTAATATATTGACTGAATTTTCAAAAGATATAAGAAAAGCGTTATCAAAAAAACTTGATATGAAATTTTTACCAAAAGTTTATTTTGTTATTGATAAATCTTTTGATTATGCTGAAAAAATTGAAAAACTAATAAAAGAAAATAAATATGCAACAAGATAAAAACAAAATAATTGAATCTTTAAAAATTAGTCCAAAAGATGTGGGTTCATCAGAGGTACAAATTGGATTATTAAGTGATAAAATAAATAGTTTAACTAAACATTTTAAACAAAATAAAAACGACAAACATTCAACTACTGGATTATTAAAGGCAGTTAATAAGAGAAAAAGTTTATTAACGTACTTAAAAAAGAAAAATACAGAATCGTATAAAAAAATAATAACTAAGCTAAACTTGAGAAAGTAAATGTTTAAACAATTTAAAGAAGAATTAGAATTTGGTGGGAAAAAACTTATTTTAGAAACAGGCAAGATAGCTCGCCAAGCTGATGGAGCAATAATTGCTACATGCGGTGAAACAGTAGTTATTTCTACAGTAGTTGGAAGGAAAAAAGTTAATCCTGATACGGATTATTTTCCACTACAAGTAAATTATCAAGAAAAATATTATGCGGCAGGAAAAATACCTGGAGGTTATTTTAAAAGAGAAGCAAGGCCAACGGAAGCAGAAACTTTAATATCTAGATTAATTGATAGACCTATAAGACCTTTATTTCCAGAAAGCTTTAGAAATGAAGTCCAAATTTTACCAACTGTACTGTCATATGATAATGAGAATGAAGCTGATATACTTTCAATAATAGCATCTTCAGCTGCTTTGGCAATTTCAGGATTACCTTTTCAAGGACCTATAGCTGCTTCTAGAGTAGGTTATATAAATGATGAGTATGTTTTAAATCCTTCAAAAGAGCAATTAATAGAATCAAAATTAAACTTAGTAGTTGCAGGAACAAAAGACGCTGTATTAATGGTTGAGTCAGAAACTTCTGGTATGACAGAAAAACAGATGTTAGATGCAGTTAAATTCGGCCATGAAAAATTTGTACCAGTTATTAAAGCAATAGAGTCGCTTGCTAAAAAATGTTCAAAAGAAGCGTGGGTAGTAGAAGAAAAAGATTATACAGATTTAAAAGCAAAAATTTCTAAAGAACTAACAAAAGATTTAGAAAAAGCATTTTCTGAAAAAGATAAACAAAAAAGAACTGAAATGATTAATGTAGCAACCGAAAAGTGTAAATCTTTATTTGAGGGTGATGAAACTTATTCAGATTTAGAAGTTTCGCTACAACTAAAACATTTAGAAAAAGATATAGTTAGAGGAAGAATACTTAAAACTAAAAAACGAATTGATGGAAGAGGATTGTCTGATGTTAGAGATATTAAATGTGAAGTAGGAGTTTTACCTAGAACGCATGGATCAGCTTTATTTACTAGGGGTGAGACTCAAGCTTTGGTCACAACCACATTAGGAATGTCAGATGATGAGCAAAGAATTGAAAGTTTAGAAGGACAAAAACGAGTTAGATTCATGTTGCACTATAATTTTCCACCGTTTTCTGTTGGGGAAACAGGCAGAATAGGAAC
>Ga0209403_10003105_pt1 | contig 19119 bp, 19 predicted proteins | sample ArcticOcean_MG_C_8_FD_187440 | JGI IMG/M metagenome (GOLD analysis project Ga0209403, IMG submission 187440) | Marine microbial communities from western Arctic Ocean - ArcticOcean_MG_CB11_86 (SPAdes) (version 2) | ecosystem: Environmental > Aquatic > Marine > Oceanic | place: Arctic Ocean... | reverse complement strand
AGGTTTCGGCACTGGCCTCATTCCTGATCTATATACTTACCAAGAGGCCATTGCCGACGGCGCGACACCCGGTGCTGTGGTTGCGGTCGGCCGCCGCGGAAAGCTTGTTCGGTTGCGCGGGTACGGCCGGCTTGATTGGGCACCGTTGTCCGGCCCGGCTGAAAGCAGCTCGATCTACGATCTGGCGTCGCTCACGAAGGTCTTTGGCACCACGAGTGCGGCCATGATGCTCGTGGACGAGGGCCGGCTCGCCCTCGACGCTGCGGTTGTCGACTATTTACCGTGGTGGGGCAGGGGCGATCCGGCCAAGTCCAGCGTTACGGTGCGACATCTCTTGCTGCACCGAGCGGGCTTGCCCCCGTTCCGCCGGTTCTACTTGGAGATGGAAGGACGGGAGGCGTACGAGCGCGCGATAGGTGATCTGGCGTTGGACTACGCGCCGGGGACTCGGACCGTGTACTCCGACATTGGGGTGATGACGGTGGCGTTCATCGTCGAGGAGCTGTCGGGACAACACCTCGACGAATTTCTCGAGGACCGTGTGTGGGAGCCCTTGGGGATGTCGGATACGGGTTTCCGGCCCGCCGTAAATTTGCGGCCCCGCATTGCACCCACGGAGGTCGACTCGGTCTTCAGGGGATTCCATGTGCACGGTGACGTGCACGACGAAAACGCTTACGCCATTGGCGGCGTGGCCGGTAACGCCGGCCTATTCTCGACGGCGGCGGACCTTTCGGTCGCCGCACAGATGCTGCTGAACGGGGGACGCATATCCGGATGCGGACCCACGGCGCCTGTGGCCTCGAGCGACCGTGAGGACCCTACGCTCTCGGACGGGACGATTTGTGCCCGTGCGGCGTCGGGGGACATCAGGATCATCTCCGAGGCCACCGTGCACGCGTTCACGCAACGCTATGACGCTTCTGCCAGTCGAGGACTCGGCTGGGACACACCCAGCGGACGGTCTTCCGCCGGCGACTACTTCACTGCTGATGCGTTCGGGCATACCGGATACACGGGCACATCAATCTGGATCGATACCGACCTGGACCTGTTCGTCGTGTTGCTCACGAACCGGGTCAACCCGACGCGAGAGAACGCAAAGCACGTCCCGCTGCGACGGGCCGTGCACGATGCCGCAGCCCTCGCGATCACGGATCAGGATGTGAGGCGACGTGATCCCTAGGGTGCCTAGACTTTCGAAGAGTTGTAGAACTTGAGCGCGTTCACGTCTCTCGACCTCTCGGTCCTCGTACTCTATCTGCTCGGCATCACCGCGTGGGGTGCGTGGCTGGGGCGAGGACAGACAAGCGGGCGCGACTATTTCCTGGGCAATAGGGAGTTGCCTTGGGGAGCGGTCATGCTCTCCGTGGTCGCCACCGAGACCAGCACCCTGACGTTTCTCAGCGTTCCGGGCGTGTCCTACTTTGGGACCTTGGGTTTCCTTCAACTCACCTTTGGTTATCTGGTGGGCAGGGTCGTGGTATCGGTATTGCTGTTGCCCTCGTACTACCGCGGGGAGTTGAGTACCGCGTACGAGCTTCTGGAAGGTCGGTTCGGCCAGCGAGCCCGTCGATTCGCTTCAGCCGTGTTCATGGTGACCCGCCTTCTCGCCGACTCGGTCAGACTGTTCGCCACGGCGATTCCGCTGGCCCTGGTCACTGGGTGGGATTACCCCGTGTCCATCGCCGTTATCGGTGTCATGACTGTCGTCTACACGTATTTTGGCGGAATCAAGGCGGTCATCTGGGTCGATGCGGTCCAGATGGGCCTGTATCTGGTCGGGGCTGTGGTGGCGATCGCGGCCCTCCAATCTCTGGTGCCGGGCGGTTGGGCTGGAATTCTGTCCGAAGCCGGTAGCGCCGGAAAGTTGATGGTATTTGACTTCTCCTTCGACTTCTCGATCACCTACACCTTGTGGGCGGGTGTGTTGGGCGGAGGCTTCCTGACTATGGCCTCTCATGGAACGGACCAACTCATCGTCCAACGCCTCCTCACGTGTCGTGATTTGGCGGCCAGTCGCCGTGCCCTGATCGGAAGCGGCGTGGCCGTGATGTTTCAGTTCGCGCTCTTCCTTCTGGTGGGACTCGGTCTGTGGGCGTATTACGGGGGTCGCGAATTCAGCCGAGGCGACGAGATCTTCGCCAGCTTCGTCGTCAACGTGCTTCCGTCGGGTATCACAGGCTTGCTCATCGCAGGGGTGTTCGCCGCTGCCATGTCGTCTCTGTCCTCATCCATAAACTCCTTGGCGTCTGCCACGGCCTACGACTTCTGGGCACCTCTCAGGGGTGTCGAGTCCGACGATGCTCGGGTACTAAGGGCGGGCAAACTCTTTACGCTGGTGTGGGCCGCCCTATTGATCGGTGGAGCCGTGCTCTTCATTCCGCTCAGTGAGGGGACCACGGCTGTCGAGGTGGCGTTGGCCATCGCGTCCATGGTCTACGGGGGCCTGCTCGGGGCGTTCGTGTTGGCGGTGCGGTCGACCCGTGCCGATCAGCGGAGCGTAATCGTAGGCATGATTTCCGGGATTGCCGTGGTTACGTCGATCTGGCTGTTCGCTCGCTCATCCGTCGCGTGGCCCTGGTTCGTACCTATCGGAACTGCCATTACCGTCGGCGTGGGCCTGATCCTAGGCCAGGGTGGCGAGTCCGAGTCTCCTTCCAGGGAGCCAGTATGACCTTGTTCCTGGGGGTGGATGGAGGCGGCACGAGAACCCGTGCCTTGGTTACCGACGCTGAGGGTGTTGAACTCGCCCGGGCCGACGGGCCGGCGACTCTGATCGACCAGGCGAATCCACGTGCCACGATCGGCGTGGTCACCCATGTCTGCCGCCAGGCGATGGGCAACGCAGGAGCCTCCCTCCCGGCCAGTGTGCTTTGGGCCGGCATAGCGGGCGCGGGAAACGACCCCGCGCGGAGTACCGTTCGCGACGCCCTGCAAGCAGCGGAGCTCGCAGAGACCGTGCATGTCGGAACGGACGCCACGGCAGCGTTTCACGATGCCTTTGGGGACGGAGCGGGCATCTTGCTGATCTCCGGGACGGGCTCGAGTGCCGTAGGATGTGGGAGCGATGGCTCGACGATCAGCGTTGGAGGTTGGGGAGATCTCCTCGGCGATGAGGGGAGCGGCTACGCGATGGGGATGTCCGCTCTGCGTGCTGTTGTCAGGGGGGAGGATGGGCGGAGCATGAAGACGGCGCTCCGCGACCCGATCCTGGCGAAACTTGGTGTTGTCCGCCCGGAGGAACTGATCGTATGGATCGCCATGGCCACCAAAGCAGAGGTCGCTGACCTTGTCCCGTTGGTCTGCGACTTAGCAGAGTCGGGCGACGAGGTGGCACGCACCATCATCGAGAGCGCGGTAGAGGACTTAGCGGCCCACGTCCTCACGGTAGTAAAGCGCTTGGGGCCGTGGCCTGGCCTCCCGGCCGTGGCGCTCGCAGGAGGACTCATCGATGAGGGTGGCCCGCTCCGCCAGCGCGTTTCCGTCGCCATCGGGGTGCTTCTGTGCCAGGCACGCGACCGGGTCGTAGACGCCGCCCGCGGCGCGGCCGACTTGGCCGTGCGATCCGTTGACGAAGGGTCCGCCAGCTGAGCTGCTGCGAAGAACGGTCTTAGCGAAGGGCGTCTTCTAGGGCAGCCTCAGTTCGATTAGAGACAGGTGAAGTTTTCGCACCAACTCGGGGGCATCACCCTCATTGACAACGAAGCTGATGCTGACGTCCGACGCCTGTGAGATCAGGAAGACGGGGGTCTTCTCGACCGCCCAGAACACGAGTGCGTCCAGCCCGGGCTCGCGCAGGAGGCCGCGGCCGACGACGGTCACGGTCGCGACGTCTTCCGTCACTTCCACTTCGGAGAAGACCGACAAGGCACGTCGTACTTCGGTCAGATCCTGGTCCCGGTCTACGGTGAACGCGGTGCTGCTATGTGACGTTGCCACCAGGTCCACCGGGACCTGATGACGCGCGAGTACCGCGAACACTCGGGCAAGAAACCCGTATGCCATCGCCGTCGGGAAAGCGCGCACCACGATCAGAGCCACGTCGGTCTTGCGCGCTACCGCCGCAAAGGCCGCCGTATCTCGTCGATCAAAGTGGATCAAGGTACCGTCGCTCTCGGGCTTGGACGCATTCTTGATGCGGAGTAGGACTCCGCGCGCCACCGCATGCTTGACCGCAGCCGGATGGATGACTCGAGCGCCGAAATAGGCGAGCTCGACTGCCTCTCCGAAGCCGACTTCAGACAGGGCCTTCGCCGAGCGTACCAAGTTCGGGTCGCCGGAGTACATGCCATCCACGTCAGTCCAAATCACGACTTCAGTCGCCTCTAGCGCGGCTCCGAGAAGTGCTGCAGTGAAGTCCGATCCGCCCCGGCCGAGCGTCGTGGTGCAGCCGCCCGCCTCGCTGCCGATAAAGCCCTGGACTACGGGCACCGTGCCGGCGTCTAGAAACGGCTTCAGGTGCTCCGGGGCCAAACGTGTGATCGCATCGACGTCCGGGATCGCAGAACCGAATGCCGGGTCCGTCCACACGACACTACGCGCGTCCAGGCTTGCGGCCGGTACCCCTTCGGACTCAAGCGCCGCCACGGTGAGTTCGACCGTCAGGTCCTCGCCCGCCGCCATCAACTGATCCCTCAAGCGCAACGGCTCGGCCTCGGATGAGACGGGGAGTAGGGACTGCACTCCGTCGAGGATTTCGTCGATCCGGGACTGTGCCCGTTCGCGAGCAGGCCCGTCTTCGGTCAGATCCTGCAGCACCTTCTGGTGACGGAAGCGGAGTTGCTGCACGACATCGGCCGCCTCTTCTGCGGACGGACCGTCAGGTGGACCGGTTACGAGCGCGCTCAACGCGCTGCTGACGCCGGCCATGGCCGACACAACGACCACGGCTCCGTCCTCCCGGTGACGGATGATGCGTGCTAAGGCTCTGAGACGTTCAGCTCCGTCGACGGATGTGCCTCCGAACTTGTGGACCCGGAGCACACGAGGTGCCGCACTATTCCGCGGATCCGGTCCCGAACCCACTCGGGCCGAGGGGTCCGCGCAGAAGTCGGTATCCGTCAGAGCAGGTCTGTCGGTCACGGGGTTCGCTCCGCTAGACCCTGCGCCTTGCACAGTTCCGCGTTCAGGAGCGCAGCGCCGGCAGCGCCGCGGACCAGATTGTGGGACAACACGAAGAACTTCACTCCCAACACCTCACACGGGCGCACCCGCCCCACCGTCACTGTCATTCCACGACCGCGATCCCGATCGAGCCTCGGTTGGGGCCGGTCCTTTTCTGGGAGTACCTCGATAACGTGTTCAGGCGAGGTCGGCAGGTCCCGTGCGACTAGGGGAGCCTCAAATCCTTGCAGGGTCTCTATAACCAACTCAGACGAGGGGGCGCCCTCAAGAGCGACGGAGACGGAGAGGAGGTGTCCGTCAGACACCGAGACGCGAGTGCACGACGCGCTCACTGCGAAGGCTGCTTCCGTCAGCAATCCTGATTTCAACTCTCCGAGGATCTTCTGTGGTTCTTGAGCCAGCTTCTCCTCTTCTCCGCCAATGAACGGTAGGACGTTGTCGAGAAGGCTGCCTACTGGCGGGCCGGGTGTACCGGCCCCCGAGATCGCCTGAAATGAAGTGGTCACCACCCGCTCGATGCCGAAGGTGCTGTGAAGCGGGGCCAGGACCGTAGCGAGACCTGCGACCGAACAATTTGGGTTGGTGATGAGAGCTCCATCCCAAGGCTGGCCGTCGACCATCGCGAGGTGGCCCGGGTTGACCTCCGGAATCAGCAGTGGGACGTCGGTGCGCATACGGTGTGCCGAAGCATTGCTCACAACAAGATGCCCGGCCTGAGCCAGTCGGACTTCCACTTCGCGAGCCGCCCCCGCCGGGAGGGCGGAGAGGAGAATTGGTGACTCCCACTCCGAGTCCGGCTCGCCCAGGGACATCGCGGCGGCGGCGGCCGGTAGATCACTTCCCTCTGTGCGTGCACCGAGGGTCTGTCCTACCGACGATGACGAGGCGCTTACCTCTGCTAGGCGGAACCAGGGGTGCCCGTCCAAGAGCCGAATCAGGCACCGGCCGACGGTCCCCGTGGCACCTAGAACTCCTACAGCAATCCGATCATCCACCTTCTGGTCTCCTGTTGTTCGGCAGATCCGGGGGGCTCTCCCCGTCGCACCTGCGTACTGCTTATCCTAAATGCAAGGACCGGGCCGGTTCCCGTGTCTTGTCTTTCCTATGCTGTCAAAGAAGCAGGCGGGTGATCCGTGAAAAGATACGCCCCCCGGCGGGTCCTCTCGCCTTGGCCCGAATTCACAGGTCTAGCTAACCGTCTTCCAAGGCTTTTCAACGAGCCTTTGGAAACCTCCGAGCCGGCCGGTTCACAGTTTCCTGCGGTGAACGTCAAAGAGGGAGTGGATGAACTCATCCTCATGGGCCGAGTTGCCGGGCATTAGCGAGGACGACGTATATCTTGAAGTCGAGAACAATATCTTAACCGTCCGGGGTGAGAAACGGGATGCCGAAAACTGAACAGGCCAAGAGTCGTACCATCAAGATCAAGAATAGCAACTAGTACGTGTTATGTGATGAGCGCCGAGATCGCTTCGAGCATGTGTGGAGAGTTGGCGCTCATCACGCTGCCGCGAGCCAGAGAGAGTGGCTTGCCGCCGACGCTGCTCATGACGCCACCTGCCTTCTCGATGATGATCCAGCCTGCCGCGAAGTCCCAGGGGCTGAGGATGAGTTCCCAAAAGGCGTCGAAGCGTCCTTCGGCCAGGTAGCAGAGGTCCAAGGCGGCCGCCCCAGCCCGCCGCCCGTGGCCGCCAAGACACGTACCAGTTGGCCAGCGTACTCCTCCAGGAGCGATTCGCTCTTGAAGGGGAAGCTGGTTCCCACGAGGGCGTGGCCACTATCGGAATTCGACGAGACGGAGATGGCCTGCCCGTTTCTCCAGGCGCCGTGCCCACGGGCTGCCCACCAACGCTCGTCAGTAGGGGCGCAGGACACTGCCCCGACAAAACCGGTACCCCGTCGATAGCGAGGGCTACCGAGGCCGCGTGCATAGGGTGGTTGTGGAGAAAATTCGCGGTCCCGTCCAGCGGGTCCACGATCCACACCTCTCCTACGTGGGGTGCGACTTCAGTACCAGCCCCGGGGTCCTCTTCGGCCATGGTGGCGTCTTCGGGGTGACGGTCACGGATGATCGCCAAGCACGCTTCTTGGGCGGCGAGATCGGTGGCCGACACGTAATCCGCCCGCCGTTTCTCAGTCGCGTCGGAGATCGAGGGAGATCGAGACCGAACTCCCATGGGAGCGGTGGACCTCGGCGTCGGCAGCGAGTCGGGCGGTCTTCAGGGCAGTCTTGAGAGATTCTGTCATCGGCTCGGCATCATAGGGGTGTCAGCATGGGTGGTAAGATTCACAATGTCCCGGACCCTACGTAAGTTACGCGATGAACGATCCTGACACGGCCACACAGCGTAAGCGCGTACTCAGCGGAATTCAGCCCACCGGCGGGGTGCACCTCGGGAACTACCTCGGGGCTCTTCGGCAGTGGGTCAAAATGCAGGATGAGTACGAGAGCTTCTACGCGATCGTGGACCAACACGCCATCATGGGGGGCGGCGATCCTGCCGATCTTCCCGCCCGGACGATCGACGCGGCGATCAACCTGCTTGCTGTAGGCCTCGACCCCGAACGCTGCACCATCTTCGTACAATCCGATGTGCCCGAGCACTTGGAGCTACAGTGGCTTTTTAACACGGTTGCACCTGTTGGGGACCTGGAGCGGATGACGCAGTACAAGGACAAGTCGGCGAGGTATGAGTCTATCCCGGCTGGGCTCCTCAACTATCCGGTCCTGCAGGCCGCGGACATCCTCATCTACCGCGCGGATGCCGTCCCTGTGGGTGAGGACCAGAGACAACATCTTGAGCTGACCCGCGATATCGCTCGCAAGTGGAACGCCCGCTATGGCGAATATTTTCCGGAGCCCGAGGCGATCATTCCCGAGGTAGGAAAGGTCGTCGGCCTAGATGGCGCGGCCAAGATGAGTAAGTCTCTGGACAACACGGTGCCGATACTGGCGGACGAAGAAGAGATCTGGTCCAGGGTTCGGACAGCGGTCACCGACCCCCAGCGTATCCGACGGGACGATCCAGGGCGTCCCGAGGTGTGCAACGTGTTCTCACTGCACAAAATGCTCACCGACGCCGAGCTCATCCCGGACATCGACGAGCAGTGTCGGACCGCTCAACGAGGCTGTGTCGACTGCAAGCGCATCCTCGCCGACAGCATCGCGACGGCCTTCGCGCCCATTCGTGAGAGGTCGCTCTATTACCGAGAACACAAGGACGACGTGCGCGACGTCTTGGTCACCGGCGGCGCGCACGCCCGATCGATCGCGAGCGAGACACTGTCCCATGCCCGCGAGAGCATGGGGATCAATTGGCCCTCGGCGGTCTAGTGTGAAGAGGGCAGGGTGCACCACATGGTGATTTCGCACGTGGCCTATGACTCGTACTTTGCGATAGAACTCTTATAGAAGTTCCAGTGGAAGGCTGACCTACGACCTGTCCAAGGTGATGTGCCGATGAATGAGACGTTCAAGAAGGCGATTGAGGATGGGGCCAGCGATATCCATATCAAGGCTGGTGACTATGTCAGGGCGCGCCTACATGGCGACCTGGCCCCGACGGTGGACGGAGAGGGTCGTGCCGTGGCCGCAGAAATCATGCGAGTTACCGGCACCATCCGCGATTGCATTCTGGACTCGGATCGTTTGGACGAGATCCACGATCTGATCGCCGACGGTAAGGAGCAGTACGGTTCTCAGACCTTCGACCAGCATCTCATGCACCTAGTGAGCTCGGGGATGATCACGTTCGAGGTCGGCAAGGGGGCGGCGAACAGCCCGAGTGACTTCGATCTCAAGATGAACATTCTGGGTGGGCCGGGAAGCGGTCATGCAGGTGGAGTACCCGGTGGCGATCCCAACGTGATGTTCAGCTGATGAGCGTGGATCTTGCTGGAGTACTCATCCCCTGCACGACGCCGTTCGATCCCGTCACCGGCGATGTCGATCTGGTGGGCCTCCGGGCCAATTTCCGTAGTTGGTTGACCCATCCCATCAGGGGAATCCTGGTCGGAGGGTCGACAGGCGAGGCGCTCCTACTAGAAGAGGACGAGCGGGTGGCGTGCTTGGAGGGCGCTCGGGACGTAATTCCGGAGGATCGCCTGCTGATCGCAGGGACCGGTGCGGAGTCTACGCGAGCCACGGTCCGCCGCTGTAAGGTCGCTGCAGAGGCGGGCGCCGATGCCGCTCTGGTGCAACCTCCCGCGTTCTACAAGGGCGCCATGACCGATTCGGTTCTCCTGGCCCACTACCAAGCGGTGGCAAAGGCGTCGCCGATCCCGGTTATCGTATATCAGGTACCTCTTCACTTGAGCACGATTGAGTTTTCCACGAACCTGCTGGCCGACCTGTCCAATGTGGACAACATCATTGGAATGAAGGACTCGAGGGGGAGTCTTGAGCTGGTCGGCGAGGTCGTATCTCGGGCCCAGGACGATTTTCAGGTGCTCGTGGGGAGTGGCGCTGCCTTCTACGGCGGCCTCGAATTGGGAGCCGTTGGTGGCATCCTGGCCGTGGCCTGCATGGCTCCCGGTCGCTCCGCTGCGATTCACACGGCGTTCACTTTAGGTGATTCGGCCGGGGCCGGCCGCATTCAAGAGGTTGTCGGTCCGGTCCATCAGGAGATCGTGGGCGGTATGGGTGTCCCTGGTGTGAAGGTGGCCATGGACCTGCTCGGAATGCGCGGTGGTGATCCGCGCCCGCCGCTGCGGCCGTTGCCCGATGGACGGCATGACGACGTTACCAAGGTTCTTGATCGAGCCGGAATGACCGTGGCGACAGGCTCTTTGACGTAGTTACGCGGCTTGGCGTTCTCTACATCTCTTCGGATCCCGCCCGGGTCTCATGGCAGGGGCCCTCGTCGACCGAGGCCGCATACAGGTGCGCTTGCGGGGCACTCGTTGACCCGACCCCGCCGTCCATCTAGCTTTCACCAAAGGATCCGCCGCCGAGAGCCCATTCCCCCAAGAATGGGCTGTTTTTACGTCCAGTAGGCCCCGTACGGGCCTCCTAAATACAGAAAGTCCTACAGTGTCCGAAGGTGGTAATGAAGGCCGCTGCCTCGTGGTGGTTGGTTGCCAGTGGGGTGACGAAGGCAAGGGCAAGATCGTTGATGTCCTGGCCGAAGAAGCCAACGTCGTAGCTCGCTACCAGGGCGGCGCTAACGCCGGTCACACCGTCTACGTCGGCGACGAAAAGTACGTCCTGCATCAGATTCCGTCGGGCGTTCTTCATGACGAGAAAAGGTGCCTGCTCGGCAACGGTGTTGTCCTCGACGTGATCGACTTCTTCAAGGAATACGACGACCTGGTCGACCGCGGTATCGACCTTGGGGGACGGGTCGGTGTGAGTCAGCGGGCGCACCTTCTCATGCCGTACCATCGTGCGCTCGATCGAGCGCTTGAAGATCAGGCGAAGCAGAAGATCGGGACGACGGGCCGAGGAATCGGACCTGCCTATGAAGAAAAGGCGGCGCGGCGCGGCCTCCGTGTGGCAGATCTGGCGAACGCGCAACGCGTTCAGGGTCTCGTCGAGGACGGCGTCCAGCGGGCGCGAGACCGTATTAGCGCCATGGGTGGTACCTGCGAGGATGAACTCGACGCAGTCGTCGAGGCCGCACTAGCTGCGGGGGAGCGGCTTAAGGAGTTGGCCACCGACACCGGCTTGGAGATCATGCAGGCGATCGAGGCGGGGAAGACGGTGCTCTTGGAGGGTGCCCAGGGCACGGCTCTCGATCTCGATCACGGTACATACCCGTTCGTCACCTCCTCGAACACCACGGCTGGGGGTGCGGCCACCGGTTCCGGCATCGGTCCCACAGTAATCGACTCGGTGATCGGGGTGGTGAAGGCGTATACCACCCGAGTGGGGAATGGTCCTCTGCCGACCGCCTTCGACGAGGCGATGGACGAAAAGGTCCGAGCGTTGGGCGGTGAGTTCGGTGCCACCACGGGACGGCCGCGCCGGTGCGGTTGGTTCGATGCGGTGCTCGCACGGCTCGCGGCGCGAGTGAATGGATTGACTGGTTTGGCCGTTACCAAGCTCGATGTCTTGGATACTCTGCCCGAGGTGTCGATAGCGACCTCTTACCGAACTCAGGATGGACTGCTGCACGAGTTTCCCGCTGACACCTGGCAACTAGGCAGCGTGGAGCCGGTCTACGAGACGCTTCCCGGCTGGCAAGAGTCCACCGAGGGTGCTCGCTTGCTGAGCGATCTTCCCTCGGCGGCCCGCCGTTACCTTGATCGAATCGAAGAGGTCACGGGCACACCCGTCGAGATGGTCTCGGTAGGTACCAGACGGAGCCAGATTATTCGAGTGTAGACCGCTCGACCCGGCCCTTCGGTTGTCGGGTGGTTGAGGCCTTCCTGCGGAACTCGTATCTTTCAAAGCTTTGTCACATCCACCTCTGATGTACGCGGTTGTGAGGTGAACGGGTTGGGTCGCATAAGAGGAGGATTGGTCGCCGATGTTCGATGAACTCGGCAAGAAGCTGGACAGCGCTCTCGGCAAATTCCGACAGCGTGGTATTCTGACTGAGCCTATGATTAAGGACGGGCTCCGTGAGGTCCGGCGGGTGCTGCTCGAGGCCGACGTCAACTACAAGGTGACGCGGGAGTTCCTCGAGCGCGTGCAGACGCGCGCGCTCGGAGAGCAGGTCGTGAAAGCCGTGTCGCCGGGACAGCAGATCGTCAAGATCGTCCATGACGAATTGGCGAATCTGTTAGGTGAAGGAAAGCCCACGCTTGAGTGGGCTTCGTCGGTGCCCACCGTCTTTATGGTGGTGGGATTGCAGGGGTCTGGTAAGACGACCACTGTGGCGAAGCTTGCGAAGCGTTTGGCGAAGGAGGGCCGGGAGCCGCTGTTGGCGGCTTGCGATCTGTATCGGCCCGCCGCGGTGGATCAGTTGGTTACGCTGGGCGAACAGATCGGCGTACCGGTCCACCGAGGTAACGCTGCGGCTTACGCTGCGGGGGAGCCGGGCAGTGACCCGGTTGACGTGGCGAAGGCGGCCGTAGAGGTCGCCCGTCGGGACCGCAGGGCGGTCCTGATCGTCGATACGGCTGGAAGGCTGCAAATCGACGAGCCGATGATGGACGAGTTACGCCGGTTGAAGGGTGACCTCGAGCCCCAGGAGATTCTCCTGGTGGCCGACGCCATGACCGGGCAGGAGGCGGTGAAGATCGCCGAAGGGTTCGACGAGGCGTTGGGCCTGACGGGGGTGATCCTCACCAAGATGGACGGTGATGCCCGAGGGGGAGCGGCGCTCTCCATTAGGGGTGTGGTCGGAAAGCCCATTAAGTTCGTGGGCGTTGGAGAAACGGTCGACGACTTGGAGGTGGCCGATCCGGAGCGGTTGGCCGGGCGCATTCTCCAGATGGGCGATGTAGTGGGTTTGGTGGAACGGGCCGAGCAGGCTATGGACACCGAGACCCAGGAGACGCTTCAGAAGCAGATGCTTCGGGGGCGCTTCACGCTCGAGGACTTCTTGACCGCCATGAGGCAGGTCCAGAAGATGGGGCCGCTGGAGAAGGTTGTGAAAATGATACCGGGTGCCGCGAAGGCGATGCCCGCGGGGGGAGTCGACCCGAAGAGGATGAAGCATGTTGAGGCCATCATCCTCTCGATGACGCCGAAAGAGCGACGTCGGCCGGAGATCCTCGACGGATCGAGGCGGGCCAGGATTGCGAAGGGCAGTGGGAGGTCGGTAGCAGAGGTGAACCGGCTGATGAAGCAGTTCAAGGAAACGCAGAAGTTCATGAAGCAGATGAAGGGCATGATGCCCTTCTGACCATTGAAGGAAACGCCGGCTAGGCTGGCCTAGATGGACCGACTGGAAAAGAGCATATGTCAGTAAAAATCAGACTTCGCCGCATGGGCCGTAAGAAGCAGGCCCATTACCGCATCGTGGTAGCCGACTCCGCCGCACCGAGAGATGGCCGCTTCGTCGAGACGCTTGGGTATTACAAGCCTCTCACGGCCCCAGCCCGTCTCGTAGTGGACATGGACAAGGCCGACGCCTGGATCGCTAAAGGTGCCGAGCCGTCCGACACTGTCCGCACGCTGCTCAACAAAGCCCGTAGGGGTGGAGATGACACGGTGGCTCTTGGTGAGCTTGATCCGGAAGAGGCGAAGGCTCTGAGGGCCGCCGCCCTTGAGGAGCGTCGGAAAGGTGAGATCAAGGCCCGCGAGGAAGCTGTAGCAGCGGAAGCGGCCCAGGTTGCAGCGGCCGCAGCGGCTGCTGAGGTGGAAGCTGCCGAGGCCGCTGCCGCCGCAGCCGTCGAAGCTGAGGAAGAGGCCGAGCCCGAAGCTGAGGCAGCCGAAGAGGAGGCTCCAGAGGCTGAGGCCGCTGAGGAAGAGGCCGAGCCTGAAGCTGAGGCTGCTGAGGAGGAGGCTCCAGAGGCTGAGGCCGCTGAGGAAGAGGCCGAGCCTGAAGCTGAGGCTGCTGAAGAGGAGGCTCCAGAGGCTGAGGCCTCCGAGGAGCCTGCTGCTGAGGAAGAGGCCGAGCCCGAAGCTGAGGTCGAGGCTACCGAAGAAGAGGCCCCAGAGACCGAAGCCGCTGCAGAGCCTGCCGCTGAAGCCGAGGAAGAGACCAAGGAGTCGGAGTAACCCTCCGATCGCGAACCATGGGTAAGACGGACGCCCCCAAGCACCTAGTAGTGGGGCACCTCAACAAGCCGCATGGCATGAAGGGTGAGGTCTTCATATGGCCTCTCACAGACCACCCCGAGAGCATGTTCGCTCTCGGGGTGGTCTTGTATTTGGGCGATAGTGAAGGGGTCGTGGCTCCAGAATTAGGGACTCGTCGCATCGAGACTAGCCGGGCGTACCGTCGAGGCTACCTCGTTCGGTTCGAGGGTGTTTACGATCGGATGGGTTCCGAGGCGCTCTGTGGCAGGTACGTTCTGACCGAGATGGATGGAGTCGCGGACCTGGAGCCGGGAGAGGTCTTCTACCACGACCTACTGGGCATGGAGGTCGTTACTCTGGACGGAAGCAGCCTGGGTGAAGTGACCGAGGTGTATGAAGTGCGACCCGCAGACCTGCTTGAGATTCAGGGTGCGGACAAGAGCATCCTGATTCCGTACATCTCCGAGATGGTGAGTTCGGTAAGTGTCGAGGAGAACCGCATCGTGCTGGATCCGCCTGAAGGGCTGTTAGATGTCTGAGGATGGTCGGGCCCCTCTGACGATCAACATCGTCACGATCTTCCCGGATTTCTTCCGGGAGCCACTCGCGACGAGTATTCCAGCGCGGGCAGAGCAGGCGGGACTGGTTCGGTATAACGTCGTCGACCTCAGGGGCCTTACTCACGATCGACACCGGACGGTGGACGACACTCCCTATGGGGGCGGTGCGGGGATGGTAATGAAGCCGGAGCCGTTCTTCGAGGCTATCGACAGCATAGAGCCAACGGGTCCCGTGATTCTTCTCTCTGCTCGAGGGAAGGTCTTCGAACACTCAGACGCCGTGCGATATTCAGTGCAGCCCGATGTGACTCTTCTCTGTGGTCACTATAAGGATGTCGATCAGCGAGTGGCCGATCACTTGGCCACGGAGGAAATCTCGCTCGGGCGCTTTGTCCTCTCCGGTGGTGAGATTGGCGCGTTGGCCGTGGCCGACGCCGTGGTCCGTCTACTTCCGGGTGCGATGAGTGATCACGACTCGGCATCGACAGACTCGTTTTATGACGAGGGCCTGCTCAGCGCGCCCTCCTACACGCGTCCCGCAGAGTACCGCGGACATAAAGTGCCCGACGTGCTGCGAACCGGAGATCACTCAAGGATCGATATGTGGCGCGAGTCTGAGGCGGCGCGCTTGTCCCGAGACACGACAAGAGAGTAGGTGCTTTGGGCACTAGGTCGATAATGTCGATCTAGCCTCTTCACCCCCGCCCGGCCCGGCATTAATTTAAGGGTCTCTGATGAACAGGGTGTTGGCCTGACCCATGAGGACCGAAATGTCTGATCTGATACAAGAGCTCGAAAAGGCGGAACTGCGGGAAGACAATCCCGACTTCGCCCCCGGCGACACGATCCGCGTACTGTACAACGTCCGCGAAGGGGTCAAGGAGCGCATCCAGGTCTTCGAAGGCGTCTGCATCGGCCGCCGCGGTGGTGGCACCGGAGCGACGTTTACCGTACGGAAGATCTCGAGCGGCGTCGGCGTCGAGCGTGTGTTTCCGCTGCATGCCCCCACGGTGACGGGCATTGAAGTAGTCCGCCGCGGGCGCGTACGTCGGGCGAAGCTCTACTACCTGAGAGGTCTGCGCGGTAAGGCCGCCCGGATCCGGGAGAAGCGGGCCCACTAAGTCGAGCCGGACGCTATGAGCGCACCGGCGAACCCGCCGGAAGAGTCTGGGACCGAACGGCTCCAGGACCCCCTCGACTACGAGAGGCGGTTCTGGAGCCGCGGTCTTTCAGGGGTGGCTGGCGTGGACGAAGTCGGACGAGGGCCACTCGCGGGGCCGGTCGTGGCGGCCGCGGTGATTCTTGATGAAGGGACTATCGTCGAAGGGGCCACTGACTCGAAGGACCTCGACGCCAAGACCAGGGAAGAGTTGGCCCAAGTGATCTTCGATCGCGCGCGCGCCGTCGTTCTCGGTGCCGCCTCCGTCCGCGAGATCGATAGGGCCAACATTCTGGTGGCTACCGCATGGGCTATGAATCGAGCGTTGGCACGGCTGGCGGAGCCGCCTGATCACATCGTCGTCGACGGACTTCCGATGAAGTCCTTACGCTGGAAGCATGACGCCGTGGTGGGTGGAGATGGGCTGGTGCACTCGATCTCGTGTGCGTCTATCGTCGCGAAGGTCTGCCGTGACCGGCTCATGACCAAGCTGGCAAAGCGATACCCTGGGTATGGATGGGATCACAACGCAGGGTATGGGACGCAGGAGCACCGGGATGCGTTGGAGCGCCTGGGTGACACGCCGCATCACAGGCAGAGCTTCTTGGGGTTACAGTACGGCTTGGACCTGTAGCTTAGCGCCCGCTGGCGGGGGCAAAAAACCGGGGCGGTCTCCCAGTGGAAGACCGCCCCGTTACCACGGGTCTCTTGATTCCTGAGGTTACTCCGCTCAGCCGCCTACGATGGTGACGGAGTCGCAGCCAGTGATCTCATCCCCACCAACGGTGGAGCCGCTCCGGCAGAGTTCTTGCGTGCTCTAAGGACTCGGGATGTGTGTCGGCGTATGTATTGTAATGGAGGAGCTGAGGTCGTTTCGGAACCGCGCTTTAAACCAGATGTTGGTCCAGAAAGTACGGTTGTAAGGCCAATACGCGGTGGTGCCGCAAGGTTCACGGGGGTCTCCCACGTTTCCGACAATGCGACTGGAGATAGGCGGGCGTGGAGCTTGAGGGTGCTAGGGGCTAGTTTTACGCCCGGAGCCGGTAGCTCAGCTGGTAGAGCAACGGACTTTTAATCCGTAGGTCGTGGGTTCGAGACCCACCCGGCTCATTAGCCGGGAGTCTAGGAGTTATCTAGGCTTCCGGCTTTTTGGTGTCGACATGTTGAGGGCGGAAGAAGGCCGACGTTAACCCACGGGGCAACCCAAAAACTCCGGTTATCTGACGGGCACTGGGCGGTAGGGGAGGGGACTCGACGGAACTCCGCAGCTCCTCCCGGCATCGGGAGACCGAGTAGGAACGGATACTTATGGAGTGCCGTCGTCGCACAGAAGAGCCGGCAGCGATCCTCCTTAAATCGTCAGCTCTCTCCGCCGAGCGCCTTCCGTAGTGCCCGCCACGGGCCGAAGTCGGGATCGTGGTTGGGGATCGAGGACGCTTTCGCCCCCTCTACATACCAGAGCATCTCTTGCACGACCTTAGGGTGCTCACGATGGATACGTATTCGGCGCTTAGGGGCGGAGTCGAGGAGGACTGGGCGGTTGCCAACCGCTGACGGGTACGAACGGCCTCGACGGCTTGACGCGCTCCGTATGACCGCAGCGATTCTTCCGTTTCCATTGGCTTACCGCGGACTATGAGCCAGCCCGTCGCCTCAGTTGGCCACTGGAAGACCGCTGGGCACGCGCCGGGGGACTAGGTGCGCGAGGCTCTGCGCAGACGGGTCCGTGAGGCTCTCGAGGAACGCCACGATATCGTCGATGTCCTGATCGGATAGCGAGAGCGGGGCCAACTCGTTGGCGGCCGCGATACGTCCGCGTAGCGCGGCCCGGGTCTGGACCCAATCGTCACGCATCAAGAATGCCCGGAGCCGATGCTGGTTCAGCCAGCTCTGGGTCAGCTTCGAGCCCACGGCCGTGAACTCGAGCACCCCATCCAATGGGGGCAGCAGACTCCCGTCGAGCTCGTAGGCGTCCAGTGCCGTTACGGGATCGGCGTGGTGCCGCACAACGTCCTCCAGTGTCTGGTACGTCCCGTCGTGACCCCAGGGGCCGGTGATAGCGACGTTGCGCAGAGATGGCGTACGGAACTTGTAGTCGTCCTCAGGGCGTTCGCTGACTCTCCCCCTTCCTAGGTCCTCCGGGAAAGCCCTCTCACCCGTCACCGCCCAATAGTCGGTGTCGCCATTGTCGGACTTGCCGGGTCCGATCTGGGGCATGCCGATGGCGTGGAATTCGTGGTCGGTCTGGAACTTGCCCGAGTGGCAGCTGCGGCAGCCGGCTCTTCCGTAGAAGAGGTTGGCCCCGCGTTCCGCGTTCCGGCTGAGAGCGCCTGTCTCGCCCCGCTGATACCGGTCGAACGGACTGTCGTCGGCTCGGAACGCACTGGTTTCGAAAGCCGCGATGGCGTTGGCGGCCAGTACGTAATTGACGTCCGCGGCACCGGTCACACGCTCGGGGAACGCGCTCTTGAAGAGCTCGACGTACTCCGGGATGTCCCGCAATCGCTTCCCGAGCTCCTCCCAAACACCGCCAGAGCGAGCCAGGTTGCCGAGCGATACGGCATCCGCGATGGAGTTCTCGCCCTTCTGGCCCGCCATCTCGACGGGTGCGCCCACGGGAAGCATGGCCTGTGCCGCCAACACGTTGTCGAGCCCCCTGGGCAGTCTCCACCTGGCAGGAGTGATGAACCCACCCTCGTAGAGCCCGTCCGGGTCCGTCTCGACCCGTCCATCGTGGAAGAGCCTGGTGAACTCTTTCGCACCGAGGTTGAACAGCGCCGGTGAGTTTCTGGGCACGCGACCGTGGACACCGGCGGCCTTGGCCGATCCCGCCCGGCGCTCGGGTCCCAGCCCCTGCAGGCCTTCACCCAGTCCGAGGGCCAGCCCGTCCGTGGTTCCCAGGTCAGGGTGGTGGCACGTGGCGCAGGCGATGTTGCGATTTCCGCTGAGGATCTTGTCAAAGAAGAGCATTCGTCCCAGCTCGACCTTGGCCGAGGACGGCGATCCTCCATCATAGTAGTCGCTGTCCACAACGACTTGGGGTAGCTGGGCTGGCGGCGTACCGCTATCCGTGCCTCCGGAGTGTAAAACGATGACGGCGGGCGTCACCAACACAAGTGCGGCGAAGGATTTCATTCACCTAGATCCAAGACTGTGTGGGCAGGCGGGCGGAGGCGGCCACGCGCTCAATGTAGACGCACTGTTCAGCGTAACAGTAGCATGGCGAGGCAAATGGCGCGATCCATCTCTGCCTTCCAGTAGCAAGGAGTGACCTCTCGATGAAAGGGGGCGACTCAGCGGTATGAGGTGCTCGCTTTTCTCATGGAGGAGTTGAAGAATGGCCGCCAAGCCCGCGCGAGCGAGCAGAGCTTCTGTTTCGGCTATCACTTCGTGTTCTTGTGTCTCTTGCGACCCGCGTCTTCCAGTCTGTTCTGGTGTCGCGCCGACCGATACAATACGACCCGTCCCCACGCCACGCCGCCGCTCCTGCCCCTCGCCCGTACGTTGGGCCTGCGACCATCGCCGTGACTTTACTTCTCGAATCCCGGAGGGACCTAGGATGACGACGCGCTATTCTGCCTCACGAGGCTTTTGCCGAGGGTCCATCCTCGGCCTTCTCGTGCTTGTAGGAGCGGTCGGAT
>Ga0209403_10003102_pt1 | contig 19132 bp, 16 predicted proteins | sample ArcticOcean_MG_C_8_FD_187440 | JGI IMG/M metagenome (GOLD analysis project Ga0209403, IMG submission 187440) | Marine microbial communities from western Arctic Ocean - ArcticOcean_MG_CB11_86 (SPAdes) (version 2) | ecosystem: Environmental > Aquatic > Marine > Oceanic | place: Arctic Ocean... | reverse complement strand
TGTGTCCGTGGTTATCCTGATAGGTCCACTTCCCTTTGCCCTTGAACTCCGCCGTCACACCGTCCAGCCCCGCCGTCGTGAAACTGTCGGAATAGGTTGCCCGGCGAAATTCACCGTCGGTGATGGACCGGAGGCCAAGTTCCTCCTGCAATGCAACGACATCGCGGATGGCGGCGTCTTCGATCGCCCGCAGCTCTTCTTTTTCCAGATCGCCTACGGCATAGTTTGCACGCGCAGCTAGCAGCGTCGCGGGACGTAGAAAACTGCCGACATGTTCGGCACGGAACGGAGCAGCGAGGTTCGACATATTCAGGTCCTCCCGGGAATTAACTTTTTATATATCTCGGGCCCGCAGTGGCTGGCCGAACACCCCATAATACCTATAATCAATTACAGATGGCACAATAACAATGCGGGACAATTTGGAATGATGACGAAAAGAATAGCAGCCCTTCTCGCTATCGTAACGATTGCAAGTGCGGGAACGGCAGCCGCACAGACGAATATCGCCGGCGTGCGTTACTACGATTTCACCCACAAGATCCCGACATTCGCGCCGTTGAACGGCGACGTCACCAAGGCGGATCTGTCAAAACCGTTCAAGGATTCGAAAGCGGTGGCCAGCTTCGGGTTCCAGGCCACCCGCAAGCCGAAAGATCCGTTCAAAACACAGAAGGGGTTTTTCCAGTGGGCGTGGTTCTATTTCGATGAGCATTACACAACCCATCTCGATTCGACGGATCACTATTTGAACAGCGACACATCGAAGAACGCCGATAAGCGTTCGGTTGAGGAATACACCCTCAAGGACATCATCGGTCCCATCGTCTATCTCGACATCTCGGCGCGGGTTTCCAAGGAACTGGCAAAGAACGGCGGCAAACCGTCGCCCGACCGGAAAGTCACGAATTTCGGCGAAGCCACCGGCGCCACCGTGATGCCATCCGATCTCGAGAAAATTGCTGGCAAGATCACCGACCGTGCGTGGATCGTCGTCCATTCGGGCTGGGACAAGCACTTTGTCGGCAACCCGCCGAAGAACCCGTTCATGCATCCCTATATCAACGGGCTGAACTTTCCCGGCTTCGGCAAATCGGCGGTCGAAAAACTGATCGAGATCGAAAACCGCAAGGGCGTGCGGATAAACGGCATCGTGATGGATAATCTGTCAATCGATTCTGGCGAATCCGGACGCGGCTCGGACGGCAAGAACCCGTTCGGCGACGGCTGGTACACGCACCAGCTCGGCCTCACCCGTGGCTGGAAGCTGCTTGAAAACGCCAAAGGCACTGGGCAGATCGCAAAGGAAGCAGGCCACTGCACCCTTATCGTCGGCGCAATCCGCCTGACATCGTCCACCGGCGCTCCAGCGCGCGTGATCGCAGCCTGCCGCTAGGCTGTCTAACGTGCCGGATTGAAAATTCGGGCCGGTCAGACGTTGTAGACGTCGATCGGCCCGACGATCCGGTCGTCGTGGATGAAGATCTTCTTGCGGGCGACCCGTAAGCCATCCGCCGTCTCGCGCAGCCCGTATTCATAGAGCCCGCCGCGCACGGATCCACCGCGCACCCGCATGTAGCTGTGCACCATCCAGGTCGCCGCGACCTGTGCCAGCCCGTCGGCTTCGCCCAGCACCAGCACATTGGTCACCAGATGCGCGGTATGCGGCATCGGATCGGTGGCGTAGGAATCGTGCCCCTCGATGCGGAAAATACGGGCTTCGAGCCCGGCTTTGTCCATATACATCAGGCTGACATCGTTATCCGGATCGTCCGTCCAGCCTTCATCGCCCACCATCGCCGGCGCCCAGTACACCGCGTCGTCCGTATACAACGCGAGCCAGTCGTCCCAGCGCTTGTTGTCGAGACACCATGCTTCCCGGTGGAGAAGATCGGCGCATGAAGCGTTTGATATGATCATTTTAATTGTTATTCATCTTAAAATACGAATATTTTTATCATAATTGATCACAATTTTTGACTCGGGACAAGTTTCGCGTTAATTTCGCCTTACTGCCTGTCTTGGGCAGGTTCCCCAAAATACGATTGCACGCCGCCGCGCGCCACCTTTCGGAGGCGTTGACGCCCATCCGCGTATGGGCCGGCGCTGTCGCGCCCCGGCACTGCCATATTTTCCCATCACAACCCGACAATAGAAAGGATATCGCTTGAGCTTTTCCGGCTATTTTCCGCGTGCCTTCGCCACCGGCGCGTCCATCGGCGCCGGCGGCACCCGGTCTGCCGACATTCGCGGGCTGCGCTCGGCCTTCGGCGATTTGGACTACCTGCAGTCTCCGCCAAATGCCTCTCCCACCTATACGCCCCCCGTTTCCAGCGCGATCAAACGGTTTCAGGGAAATTTTGGCCTGAAGCAGGATGGCGTCATCGCCCCTGACGGACCTACCGAGCAGGCGCTCAATTTTGCCCTCGAGGCAAACAGAGCCGGCGGTACGTCCGCCTTCGAAATTTAAAAGGACGCCGTCCACCGCCTCAACCAAAGCGGATTGCGCTTCATCAGGGACACTTCGGATTTCGGCGCGTTCGGAATGTGGCAGGACAGAGACGGGAATCGCGTCGCGCCAGCGAAAATCAGCGCCGCTCTTGGCGATCGATTCAACTCACGGCGAGCGGCCCTCCCCGATCGTGCGGCGGAGACATTGACGAGAATGTTTGGCCCAAAGGAGTCGAAAACTAAAAATTCGATTGCGCGTGCCAGCGCGCCAAGCGGTGGCACCACGGGAAACCGAGGAACCACTCTTCTGGCAGCAGGGAATCCTCCGTCTACCGAACGCTTGTCAGGCTCATCTCACGTACAAACCCTGCCCGATCAGCGGTCACCTGATTCCGCTGGCCCTAAGGCAAACTCGACACGGCCAACGAAGCGACCTGCATCGAATGTGGGCAATTATTCACTTTTGGATATTACGAACCTCAAGAACCCTGTCCGGCTTAAACAGGCATTTCAGGCGTTGTTCGTTGACGAATCGCGGCGCCAGAAACTGTTTCAAGCCGCCTCAAACATGGAAAGGTTCATAGGCGGATCGGCCAAAACGTTGTTTTTCACAGGAAAGGAAGCCCGCGGTTTCACGCCGATTAAACGGCTGGAGGCCGAAAACCAAAAATATTTCACCGACGGAATACTCGCCGGAACGACCGCGAGGAACCGGACCATAGGGTCGAGTTGCAGAAACTCGAATGTTGCGCCAACACACCGGATCATACGCCAAATTGAAAACGGCCCGCATCGGTGATTGGCGTGAGAATAGGTGCGACCTCGTGATCCCGCGGGTAACCGGCATTTCACCTACAGACTGACCTGCTACCCCAACCGTGTCGCCCATTCGCGCCAGAAGGCGAAGAACGGGGTCTCAACTTCACGGCCAGGATTGCTGTTCAGCGGTGTGACGCCAAGCTCGCGGGCGGCCTCGTCGGCGCCATCGACCATGGTTTTGTGGCCGAGGGCGAGATCGTTCCAGCCGTTCGCCAGCGCTTCCGCGCCGGTTTGAGCCCCCTCCATCGCCCGCACGTCGTCGGGGACGGCGAGGCTCGACGGGAAAAAGAAATCCTCGTATTTGCGGATCCGGGCGCGGCGGGCGTCCGGCGCCTCCCCCTTCGGCGCGATGCACCAGGTCTCGATTTCGGTCAGGCCGGGCGACACCGGCCGCCATACGCGGATGCAACTGGACGCGACATCGTTCAGCAGCAAATTGGGAAACAGGGTCACAGTCCGTCCACGTTCCAGCATCCATTTGACCTTGCCGTCGGCATAACGCTCGCGCAGAGCCGCGCGTTGCGGCCAGGACGGACCGGCTTCGGGATTGCCGCGATCGGCCCAGTTGATCATGTGGCCATTACCGACGTCGTACCCGCCTGAATTGATCTTTTCGAGACTGAGGATACGGCTCGCCTCGGTCTTCGCCATGCCGTCATCGCCACCTGGCGACAGGGTTTCGCGGTAGCCGACGGTGGTGGCAAAGTTCCGGTGCACCGTGGCGACGTGATAGCCGTCGGTCGAATTCTCGGTCTGCAGCTTCCAGTTGGCTTCCATGATATAGCGGCTTTCGCCGCGCAGGATTTCCATCCCGTCGGGCGCCTGGTCCGCCATCAGGTCGATGAATGGCGTCGCGCCGCCGAGAAATTCCTCAAGCGGTGGCGCGCCGGCATCGAGACACCCGAACAGGAATCCTTTATAGGCGGCAAAATGTTCTATCGGCCGCAATTCGGTACCCAGACGGTCAAGATCGGCCTGGCGATAGGCATCCTCGCCACCCCGCACGAGGGTGCAGGCGCCCTCGGCGTTGAAACACCAACCGTGATAGCGGCAGGCAAGCGTCTTCGCCGTGCCCGACGTCCGACCCGTCAGTTTGGACCCGCGATGGCTGCAGGCATCGTAGAAACACCGGATTTCCCCGTCGCTGCCGCGGATAACGAACACCGGATGGTTGCCCAGCCGCGCCGCAACATAGTCGCCGTGGTTAGGCACCTGGCTTTCATGGCACAGATAGAGCCAGCAGCGGCCGAAAATTTCCGCCATTTCGCGATGGAAAACCCCGGGATCGGTAAACGCCGCGCGGTTTACGCGGAAGATGCTGTCCTCCGGCCTGTCGTCGATCAGCGCGCGCGCCGAAACCATCTGTCGCCCCATGAAAATGGAAAACCGGCGGCCATGGTTCGTCCATGACCGCCGGTCTGTCAAGCGGATGCCGGTCTCGGGGGGCTACAGCCAGCGCGGCACCGCCAACTTATAGGCGAGATACGCATCGCCGAATTTGCACTCGAGATAATCTTCTTCGCGCAGGACCACACCGAAATGAAGCACCGCGAAAAGAACCGGCATCAGCGCAACAACGGCAGGGGCGTTAGCGACGACGACGATGCCGGCGTAGATCAGCAACATCGCGACATAGATCGGGTTCCTGGTACCGGCATAGGGTCCGTCCGAAAAAATCGTGACCGACGAGGGCCCGGTATTCCCGCCGATCGACGCAAAGATGTCTTCCGGCCGTTTTACCGGCTCGAAAACTCCCGTAACCGGGAAACCGGCGGGTCCGGCCTGGGCCTGGCCGTGGCGCGGTCTATCGCGCGCCGTCACGGTGGCGACATCGTGTTCGAAGATGCAGACGGCACAGGGCTTGTCGCCCGCCTGTCACTGCCACATACCCCCATGTCAGAGCCGCATGGAACGGCCTCTGGTGCCAAAACCTGTTTGGCGCTAAACCTGCCCCGTGATAACGAGATAGGCACGGGGGACTAACCGATGAACGGTTCCGGGACAGACCGAAAACCGACGGTGTTTGGCGATCTGCGCGGCTGGATTGACGCTTTGCGCGACGCGGACGAGCTGGAAGAGATCACCGGCGAGGTCGACTGGGACGTTGAACTTGGCAACATCATCCGCATGATGCAGGGCAGCGGCGACGGCCCCGCGTTCCTGTTCTCAAACATAAAAGACTACAACGGCCCTGACACGCTGAGTTCGAAGGTTTTCACCGGCGGACACGCGAGCTATTCCCGCATCGCGATGATGTTCGGCCTGCCGCCGGAGACGCCGGCGCGCGAACTGGTTCGAATCTGTCGCACCATCTTTCAGGAACGGATAGAGCCCCGTAACGTCAAGGATGGTTCGGTAAAACAAAACATCATCACCGGAGATGATATCGACCTTCTGAAATTTCCGATCCCGAAATGGAACCGGCTGGATGGCGGGCGCTACGTCCTGACATATGCGGGCTGCGTTACCAGAGACCCCGAATCCGGGATTCACAACGTGGGGATCTACCGCGGCATGGTCGGCGGACCGGCGTCGATCCCGGTTCTCCTGTGGCGCGCTCAGCATTGGGGCGGCCATTTCTCCAAGCATCAGCAAGCCGGCGATGAAATGCCGGTCGCGTTTGTCATCGGCTGGGAACCGTCATTGGGCTTCACTGCCGGCGCACCGGTGCCGCGGAGTATTTCGGAATACGACGTGATGGGCGCGATTCGCGGCGAGCCGGTCGATCTCATCGATTGTGAAACCGTACCTCTCAAGGTGCCGGCAAACGCGGAGATCGTGATCGAGGGCTGGATCTCCACGGATCCGGCGACCTTTACCGAAGAAGGCCCCTATGCCGAATTCACTGGGTTTTACGCCCCGGAAAGATCGAAGAAACACACCACACGCGTAACCGCCATCACCCACCGCAACGATCCGATCTTCCGCGGGACGGTCGAGGGCGCAATCCCCGGCAGCCTCGGCGAGAACCCGATCATGAGTTCGATTCACCGGTCGGCTGTGGCTTGGAATGCGCTCGAAAGCGCCGGGGTTCCGGGTGTGATCGACGTGTTCGGCCATCCGATCCAGGCAGCGGTCAATCTCAACGTTTCGATCAACCAGACCTATCGCGGTCAGGCCAAACAGGTTGCCGCGGCACTGTGGGGCGATTCCTCGTCACACGTACGCTATAAGCACGTGACGGTCGTCGATGCCGATATTGACGTACACGATTACGAAGCCGTCGACTGGGCCATCGCCTGGCGTGTCCACGCCGGTGAAGGCGATATCGTCATTTATCCGGCGAACTGGGGCGCAGGCCTCGATCCCAGCGTCCGCCGCCGCGATGCGAATGTGCATCTGTTCGGCACCGGCAAATGGTCACGCGTCCTGACCGACGCGACGATCAATCTGGACTACGAGCCGGAACGCAACGGCGATCGCTATCCGCCGACCGTCCGGCCCAGCGTCGAGGATATGAAATCAATCGAGGACCGGTGGAAGACACTGCTGACAAGCGGAAGGTGGAAGAAGCACCTGGCGTCAAGCGACTGACGTCACCCATGCGGCAGGCGCATGGGGACATGACCGGCCTGCGATTGACTTGAATGCGGCCCGCCGCGAAAAACGGCGGTCAAAATGTAGCAAGGACCGATGTCCTGCCTAACCAACTGGCGGCGCATCATGCAGATTTCAGGGAGCTGACCGATGACGACCAATGAACTGGGTGGCATGCACAACAAGATCGTGCCGCGAACATTCGAAGATCTCCGTGGCTGGATCGATGCGCTGCGCGACGAAGGCGAGCTGCAGGAAATCGATGTCGAAGTCGATTGGGATTGCGAGCTCGGCACCATCGCCCGCAAAACATTTGGCCAGGGTCATGGCCCGGCGCTTCTCTTCAATAATATCGGGGGATACGGCCCGGATGATGACGTCTATTCGCGGCGCGTCTTTACCGGCGGGCTGTCGAACTACACGCGTGTCGCCATGATGCTGGGCCTGCCCAAGGATGCGCCGGTCCGCGATCTGGTGCTCGCCACCCGCCACTTCCTGCAGCAGCGGGTCGAGCCGGTCGAGGTATTCGAAGGCAAGGTGAAGGAGAATATCGTCACCGGCGACGATATCGATATCTACAAGGTACCGGTGCCACGCTGGCATCGTGAGGATGGCGGCCGCTACATCAATACTTATCAGGCGACCGTGACGATGGACCCGGATACCGGGCAGCACAATATCGGCATATATCGGGGCATGCTGGGCCAGAAGGACACGCTTCCCGTTTTGTTGTGGCGGGCACAGCATTGGGGCGTTCACTTCCAGAAATGGGCCGAACGCGGCATGAAAATGCCCGTCGCCCACGTATACGGCTTTGAGCCGTCCCTGCCCTATTGCGCGTCCGCGCCAATCCCGACCGGCGTGTCGGAATACGAGGTGATGGGCGCCATGCGCGGCAAGCCGATGGAACTGATCAAGTGCGAGACCAGCGATCTGATGGTCCCCGCAAACGCCGAGATGGTGATTGAGGGCTTTATCGATTCCGATCCCGCGACGTTTGAAATGGAAGGCCCGTTCGGCGAATACACCGGCTATTTCGGCGGCGACCAGGGGCCGAAACACGTCACCAAGGTCACCACGATCACCTACCGGAACGATTCAATTCATCGCGGAACGCTGGAAGGCACGTTGCCCAAGATGCTGAACGAGAACTCCATCACCAGTTCGGTTCAGCGCGCCGGTGTGGCGTGGAACGTGCTCGAAAGGGCCGGCGTTCCCGGCGTGACCGACGTACATTGTCCGGCAGCCAATAACGGCACGACGCTGATGATACAGTTGCACCAGACCTATCGCGGCCAGGCCAAGCAGGCCGCGGCGGCAATCTGGGGGTCGAACTCCGCGCATCTGCGTTACAAGAACATCTGGGTCGTCGACGAGGATATCGACATCCACGATTACGCCTCCATGGATTGGGCGTTCGCCTACCGCGTCAACGCCGCCGAGGACGATATCGTATTCTTCCCGGGTTCGTTCGGATCGCTGCTCGATCCTTCGACCCGCCTGCGCGACCGCGATCCGATGAAATTCGGTACCGGAAAATGGTGTCGGGTGCTGATCGACGCAACCATCAATCTCGATTTCGATCTCGAAGATCAGTATGGCGGCAACCGGTATCCGCCGATGGTCCATCCGCATAAGGAAGACATGGAGAACGTCAAAGCCCGCTGGAAGGAATACGGGTTCAAGGAAGAATTTTGATCTAGCGGCGTCAGCGCCGCGCGGCAAAAAATTCCTTCAATAACACGGCGGCATCGGATTCCCCGATGCCGCCGTAAACATCCGGACGGTGGTGACAGGTCGGCTGGTCGAAAATACGCGGCCCGCTTTCGACCCCGCCTCCCTTCGCATCCAAAGCCCCGAAATAAAGCCGGCGAATCCTGGCGAAAGAGATCGCCGTGGCGCACATAGGGCACGGCTCCAAGGTCACATAAAGATCGCAATCGGGCAGTCTGACATCTCCCCTCATGGCAGCCGCTTCGCGGATCACGATTATTTCGGCATGCGCCGTCGGATCATGGTCAGCTTCGACCTGGTTGCCGGCCCGGGCCAAAACCTTGCCGGTTTTCGCATCGACCGCCACCGCCCCGACCGGCACTTCCCCGCGCTGAGCGGCTTCCGCTGCCGCTTCAAGGGCAAGGCTCATATAGCGCGAGCCAAGCGTATCTGGATTTTCTATCATACCGGCACCTTTGTTCGGTAACATCACAGCGTCAACCCCGAAGCGGCTTTATCCTGCCGGCCGATGAGCACTACCGGGTAATTTAGCGCCATCGGATAAAAGTATTACCTCAATTCCGAATATTTTTCAGAGAATCTCAGGTTATTGAAATCCCTAATAATCAGCCGTTTTTCCGGATTTTTTTTGGAATGGCTGAATTGGCCATACGGCACTACTACCTAAGAGTATCCAGATAATTCACGGTCAATTGGGTAATGGCTTCCCCGCTTTACGGTTTTGCAACCTGCGGGGGCTATCCTTTCAGGCCTGACGACGAATTCCGGGGGAATATCAATTTGGCACGCCTTCGAAACCCGCAGAAAACCCTTCAATCGGCTGTTAGCTGCTTCCAGGCGGGAGATCTTGGCGGCGATGCGCGGCTGCAACAAACCGGTACAGGCGGCAGAATTTTTGCGGCGGGCAATCAGCCTGGCCCCCGCCAATCCATCGGCTCATCTAAACCTTGCCAATGCCTGCCTGTCGGCAGGGGACCGGGACGCAGCCGTCACGACCTACCGGCGTGTTCTTGAACTAGTGCCCGCCCATATCGATGCCCGCAGGACTCTGGCAGATATTCTGCACGAAGACGGCAACCACACGGACTCGCTTGTCGCCTATGAGGCGCTCGATGCGCTCGAACCCGACAACCCGCAAACGCTCAATGCCATCGGCGCACTTCATGCGGGACAGGTCCGGCTCGATACAGCGGAGGAATACGTCCGGAGAGCACAGACCCTCGATCCACACGATTGCGACGTTGCGATCAACCTCGGCAATATTCTCGCGACCGGCTTTCGCGTGGACGACGCGCTCAATCTCTATCGACAGGCATTTCTGTCATCGACGAACAACCCCGACCTGTTGTGCAATATCGGCAATGCATTGAGCCACTCGGGCGACAGCAAGGGCGCGGCCGAAAATTATACGCGGGCGCTCGAGATCGATCCCGAACATATCGATGCACATGCCTCGCTCGCCAACAGTCTGCTGGCGAACGGCGACTACCGGGACGGGTGGGAGCATTTTCTGAAACGAACAAGTACCAGACCAATCGCCCAGCGCCTCTATCGCACACCCTTCGCGCAGGATCTTAGCGAAAAGCCAGTCGTTGTATTGGCCGACCAGGGCCTCGGCGATCAGATATTTTTCGCCCGGTTTCTGACAACCTTGAAGCGCCGCGGCGCGCACGTAGTATTTCGACCAGATGCCAGACTTTCGGACATGCTGGTCCGATCCGGGATCGCCGATGAAATCGTCGGCGAAGCACATGCACCGGACGGGAATTATATCGTTTCCGCCGGCTATTTGCCCTTTCTGCTCGCGGAATTCGGGAAGACGGACACACCGTCGGCTTTCGCGATTCCGGCGCTGCCGACGCACGAGATGGCGCTGAGAAACAAGCTCGACGCTTTCGGGCCACCGCCATGGATTGGCGTTACCTGGCGCGCCGGAACCCCGAATTTAAAGCGCGCGTTGATGAAGGAGGCCCCTGCCGCGCGTTTAGCATCGGCGTTAGAGGGAATTAAGGGCACCATTTTCACGATCCAGCGGAGTGCGCCCGACGAAGAGATAGACCGGTACTCGGCTGCTCTTGGCCGACCTGTGCTCGATCTTTCGGACACCAATAACGATATCGAGGATTTGCTCGCTCTTTCAGGACTTCGCGACCGGTATGTCGGCGTCAGCAACACGATGACCCATCTGCGCGCCGCCCGTGGGCGGTGCTCCGACGTGTTGGTCCCGACGCCGGCCGAATTCCGGTGGATGAACCGAGGGGATTCGAGTCCGTGGTTCCCGGGCTGTCGCATTTTCCGTCAATCGTTCGACGGCGATTGGGGTCCGGCTTTTACGCGGCTTGTCGAAATAACTGGTGCCTAGACAGATATGGAAATAACCCGCCCGCTGCGCCACGACCGCGGCATGTCAATGACGCCGTTCCCGATTTATGTCGGTTACGACCGGCGCGAAGACATAGCCTTTCATGTCTGTCGCCATTCGCTGAAAAAAAACACGTCCGTCGCTCTCGACATCCGGCCCCTTGTTAAGAACGAACTGCGCGCCAGAGGCCTGTACACACGCGATGTCGATCAGCTGGCATCCACCGATTTTACGTATACCCGGTTTTTCGTGCCATATCTGGCAGGCTATCGCGGATGGGCGATATTCTGCGACTGCGATTTCCTGTGGCTGTCGGACATCGCGGGCCTGATCGACACGGCCGACGACCGATATGCGGCAATGTGCGTCCATCACGACCACCAACTGACCGAAAAGAGTAAGATGGACGGCCAGAAACAGTCCCTGTATCCGCGCAAAAACTGGTCTTCATTGATACTGTTCAACTGCGGCCATCCGGCCAACCGGGTGTTAACGCCTGCGCTGAAAAATACCGAGACCGGCAAGTACCTTCATCGTTTAGGCTGGCTCGATGACGAATTGATCGGCGCCTTGCCGGAAACATGGAACTGGCTGGAAGACTGGAGCGAAATGCCGGAGAATGGCACTCCGTCGGCGATACACTATACTCGCAGCGGACCGTGGTTCGAAGACTGGAAAGACGTCGACTATGCCGATCACTGGCTTCGCGAAGAAGGCGAGTACCGCGCGACACAATAGGCTGCGCGCGTGACCCGTCCCCTGATTGGCATCACGCTGGATTCCGAAGAGCCCGGCAGCTATTCAAAATTCCCCTGGTATGCGATCCGCGAAAATTACGCGTTGGCGGTCGCAAATGCCGGCGGCCTGCCGGTGATGCTGCCGCATCAGCTGGACCGGATCGGGGAGTATCTCGATCTTATCTCCGGGCTGGTCGTGACGGGTGGGGCCTTTGACGTGGATCCCACGCTGTTTGGCGCGGAGGTGCGGCACCCGTCGGTCACCATAAAGGCGCACAGAACGGATTTCGAATGGGCGGTCACGAAAGGCGCGCTTGAGCGCGATTTGCCGGTACTTGGCATCTGCGGCGGCCAACAGCTTCTGAATGTGGTGCTCGGCGGCACCCTGATCCAGCATATCCCGGATGAAATCGATGACGCGCTCGCGCACGAACAACCCAACCCGCGCGACGAGGCGGGACACGACGTCGCCGTAATCGAGAACACGCTACTCCACAGCATATCAGGAACCCTGAAACTGTCGGTAAATTCCGCCCATCATCAGGCCGTAAAGGATGTCGGCGACAATGTAGTGATCAACGCGGTTGCTCCCGACGGGGTTATCGAGGGGGTAGAGGCACCAAATTACGCGTTCTGCCTGGGCGTCCAATGGCATCCGGAATTCTCCATCGATCCGGCTGATTCCCGGATTTTCGATGCCTTCGTCGGCGCGACGGCATTGCACACATGACCGAACCGGCAGGCGAACGGATCGCGAAGCGCCTGTCCCGCGCCGGCGTCTGTTCGCGCCGTGAAGCCGAACGATGGGTTGCCGCCGGCCGTATTTCGATCAACGGCAAGAAAATTTCCGAGCCGGGAACACTGGTGACGGAAGAATCAGATATTCGGGTGGACGGAAAGCCCATCGCCACGCCGCAAGCGACGCGGCTTTGGCGGTACCACAAACCGTCTTCGCTGATCTGCAGTAACGGCGACCCCAGGGGCCGCCCGACAATATTCGAACGATTGCCGGCACATCTTCCCCGGGTCATGACGATTGGCCGGCTCGACTTCGATTCGGAGGGATTATTGCTTCTGACCAATGACGGCGGCATCGCCCGCCGGCTTGAACTGCCCGACACCGGCTGGATCCGGCGCTATCGTGTCCGGATGTTCGGCGCGCCGACCGACAAAGACATCGCGAAGCTAGCAAACGGCATAACGGTCGACGGGGTCAAATACGGTTCCATCGAAGCAAAAATAGACAGCGCGAAAGGATCTAACGCCTGGGTCACTGTTTCTCTGAGCGAAGGGAAAAACCGAGAAGTACGGCGCGTGTTCGAGCATCTCGGTTGTCCCATAAACCGCTTGATCCGCACCGCCTACGGCCCGTTTCAGCTTGGCAAACTGGAGCGCGGCGGCGTCGATGAAGTGCCCCGCCGCGTGCTGAAAGACCAACTCGGACTGGAATCCTCCAATGCGCATCGTGGCCGGCAAGCATAGAGGCCGCCCGATCGCGGCGCCGGACAGCCACGACATCCGTCCGACGTCGGACCGGGTTCGCGAAGCAGTGTTTAACATTCTGGAACATCGCGACTGGGGGGCGGGCGGATTGTCTCTCATCTCGAATGCGCGGGTTCTTGATGCCTTTTCGGGCACCGGAGCGCTCGGCCTTGAGGCTCTAAGCCGCGGTGCTGTGCACGTCACATTCATGGATAACAACCGGGCGGCACTCGATCTATGCCGCCGGAACCTTGCCGATCTGAAGGAACTCGCCGCAGCCAATGTCCTGCAGGGCAATTGTATCAAGCCGGTACGGCCTACTTCCGCCTGCGATCTTGTCTTTCTCGACCCACCCTATCATTCGGGTCTCGCCGTAGCCGGAATCGAAGCGCTTCGCCGGGTCGGATGGATTGCACCCGGCGCCATTTGCGTGCTTGAAACCGGCGCGAAAGAAAATCCGGAGATTCCGGACGATTTCACAGTGCTCGATGAACGGAATTACGGCGCCGCCAAAGTGCGGTTTCTCCGCTGCGAAAACACCGTTCCTGCAACAGATCAACGGATATAGGACTGGCCGCCCTGCCAAGCCGACATCCCTGGATATCGCTGCATGCAGAGCGCAAACCGGTAGTTCGTCCGGTATTTGGTCTAGAAGTTAAGATACCCACATGACGACGGAAATTTCACCCGGCAATCCTGACGCATCTCCGCGAAAACCGTTCTGGCGCACCGAACTGGAACAGATGGCGCGGCTCGGCGCGCCCATCGTGCTGACGCAGCTTGCCTGGGTCGCGATGCTGACCACCGATACGGCGATGATCGGCCGGCTGGGCCCCGACGCGCTCGCCGGAGCGTCCCTCAGCCTCATGATTTTCTTCCTGACCTGGGTGTTCTGCTTTGGCGTCGTCATGGCAACGGCGGCGCTCGCGTCGCAGGCGTTCGGCGCCCGAAAACCGAGAATGGTGAGGCGCGTAATTCGCCAGGGCTTTTGGGTGACCGTCATTCTGACCGTCCCGGCGACAGGGCTGTTTTACTATACGGCGGAACTGCTAGGGATCCTGTCGCAACCACCCGAAACCCTGCCCTATGCGAACGCCTATATGAGCACATTGATGTGGAGCCTCGCGCCCAGTATCGGGTTTGCAGTCGTCCGGAATTTCGTCTCGGCGCTCAACCGACCGTCGCCGGCGCTTTGGGTAATGCTGGCCGGGGTGCCGCTGAATGCCTTGCTCGACTACGGGCTGATTTTCGGAAATTTTGGACTTCCCCGGATGGAACTGGTCGGCGCCGGAATCGCCACATCGATTATCAACTGGCTGATGTTCGCGCTGCTGCTGTCGATTGCCGTGTTCCAAAAGCCATTTTCGCGATACGCCATTCTCGGCCGGTTCTGGCGGCCGGACTGGTTTCAGTTCCGCCAGATATTCCGTATCGGCCTGCCGATCGCGGGAATGAGCCTGCTGGAAGCAGGATTCTTTTTCAGTTCAATCTTTATCGTGGGTCAGTTCGGAGCACAGGCGATTGCGGCAACGATGATCGCCCTGCAAATGCCTCATATAACTTTTATGGTACCGATGGGTCTCGGCCAGGCGGCAACGGTTCGGGTCGGCCATGCGGTGGGCCGACGCGATACGATAGGCGCCTATCGGGCTGGCTGGACGGCGCTCGCAATCGGGCTCGCCTTCATGTCGGTGATGACTGCGATCGTGCTGTCGATACCGGAGACATTCGCCGCGATTTATCTGGACGGCAGTCATCCCGACAGCGGCGCGGTGCTCGCGCTGGCAGCTTCCTATCTGCTTTACGCCGCGTTCTTTCAGGCGGCGGACGGCATACAGGCTGTCGCCGCCGGAGCGTTGCGCGGTCTTAACGATACCGCGTGGCCGATGGCAATCGCGGCATTCAGCTACTGGGGAATTGGCCTCACCAGCGGTCTTGCCCTGGCGTTTTGGGCCGGCCTCGAGGCGGCGGGGCTTTGGGCGGGGTTCGTTTTGGGGTTGAGCGGCGCCGCGATACTGCTGACCTGGCGGTTTCGCCAATTGCAAGAACGCGGCTACATGCCGCCGGTTGAAGAGCCTGACAGGGTCGCTGCTTAATCCTCAGCGCCGCCCGAACAACTTTTCGATATCGGCGAGGTTCAGTTCAACATAGGTCGGCCGGCCGTGATTGCATTGCCCGGAATGGGGCGTCATCTCCATTTCGCGCAGAAGGGCGTTCATTTCGTCGGGCGTCAACCGCCGCCCCGCCCGTACGCTGCCATGACAGGCCATGGTCGAGCAGACGTCTTCCAACCGCTCCTTTAGCGCCAGTCCGGCACCGAATTCTTCCAGATCGTCCGCGAGATCGCGCAAAAGTCCCGTCACGTCGGATTGTCCGAGCAATGCGGGCACTTCCCGCACAACCACGGCGCCGGGGCCGAATTTTTCGATCACGAGGCCGAGTTCCTCGAACTCCGCGACCCGCGCGCACAGTCTTTCTACGGCGGCCTCTTCCATCTCGACAACCTCGGGTATGAGCAATCCCTGCCGTTTCGCGCCGCCATTGGCGAGGGCGGCCTTCATGCGTTCGTAGACCAGTCGCTCATGCGCTGCGTGCTGATCGACGATGACCATACCGGTTTCGGTTTGCGCAACGATATAGGTCCCATGAACCTGGGCCCGGGCCGCGCCGAGCGGAAAGGAAACGGCCGCGTGTCCGCCGGGCGTTTCTATCTCGTCAATTGCCGCGCGTGCCGACGGGGTGTCGAAACTATCCAGCACACCGGTTGACGAGGGCGCCTGATAGGCGGCGGCGATCTCTGCCAACTCACGTGGCACCGTGGAAGACTGGCGCCAGGACGCAGCCCCCGCTCCGCCCGGCTGGAACGCTTCCAGCGCCGCCGCAGCAACTGTTGTCGATGCCCGGTGCCCAGCCGCCTCCAGCGCATGTCTTAACCCGCCGACAATAAGCCCGCGGACAAGTCCGGCGTCTCGGAACCTGACTTCGGCCTTAGCCGGATGAACGTTTACATCGACCGTCTCCGGCGGAACGTCGAGAAACAACGCAACCATAGGGTGCCGGTTCCGGGCGAGAAAATCCTGATACGCACCGCGCACCGCCCCGACGAGGAGGCGATCCTGGACCGGGCGGCCGTTCACAAAAAGATACTGAGCCCGGGCATTGCCCCGATTGAGAGTCGGCACGCCGGCAAACCCGCTGAGCCGTAATCCCTGACGTTCGGCCGTAACGGAGACGGCGTTATCGGCGAAATCCCGGCCCATCACCGCCGCGAGCCGATCAAGACGCGCCGTGAGCAGCTCGCCCTGCGCCGAACCATAGCGGAACCGTACACGGTCCTCATCGGAGAGCGAAAACGCAATTTCAGGATGCGCCATCGCCAGCCGCTTTATCGCATCTGCTGCATGATCAACCTCGGTACGCGACGCTTTCAAAAACTTTAGCCGCGCCGGTGTCGCGTAGAACAGGTCGCGGACCTCGACACGCGTGCCCGCTCCGAGCGCAGCAGGCTTCGGTACTCCTTTTCGCCCGCCATCGATCTCGATCGCATAAGCGTCGGACGCCCCGGTTGCACGGCTGGTGATGCACAGCCGCGCAACAGCACCAATCGATGGAAGCGCTTCGCCGCGAAACCCGAGCGTCTTGATATCGACCAGGTCGTCATCCGGCAATTTCGACGTTGCGTGACGTTCAACTGCGAGCGCCAACTCATCGGCCGACATACCGCAGCCATCGTCAGCGACCGAAATCAGGACGCGTCCACCGTCTTCAAGCACGACATCGATATGTTGCGCTCCCGCATCGACGGCGTTCTCAACGAGTTCCTTTACGGCCGCAGCAGGGCGTTCGATCACTTCACCGGCGGCAATCCGGTTGACGAGTGTTTCGGGCAACAGACGCAGCATCATCGCGGCCCGCCTTTAGTCAGATATTCGCGCGTCAGAATTTTACCTTCCTCAACCGCGGGCTGATCGAACGCATTCACACCGATGAGGTCGGCGGTAATTATCGTCTCCAGCATGAAATGCATCATCAAAGCACCCATTGACGTCTCATCGATCACAGGCACATTGAAAAGCCGGGTCGGACGTCCATTGTTTGCCAGCGCTTCGGCGGTCGCGCGGCCTTCCGCAGCCAGCAAATCGCCCATGGTTCTGTCGGCGAGATAAGACAGTCCGGCGATTCTGGCAATATCTGCAGGAACGGCGGTCCCCTGCCCTGCTGTTTCGGAAAGGATCAGGGAAAACATCTTGTCGGCCGGACCACCAAGGTAAAGCTGCAACTGACTGTGCTGGTCGACCGTGCCGAGCGCCCGCACCGGTGTCGTGCCGCCGCCCTGTTTTCCAAGGCTTTCAGCCCAAAGCTGACTGAACCACGACCCCAAATCGGCAAGACGGTCGCAATACGGCATCAGAATTGTGAGCCCGATTCCGGCATTCTGGCTCAGACCGATCGAGACTGCGGCGCCGGCAGCCGGCGGCACATCCGCCGCCGCAGCGCCCGACAACACCGTTTCAAGTACCGTCGCGGCTCCTTCGCGAAGTCGTTCTATATCGAGGCCCGCAATCGCCGCCGGCAACAAGCCGGTAACCGATAGGACCGAATATCTGCCGCCGATGTCAGGATCGTGGTCGAGCGTCACACATCCGAGACGTCGTGCGATTTCCGTCAGAGGGGTGTCGGCAGCTTCGGTCACCACCGCGACATGGTCGGCGATCCGCTCCGCCGTAACGTTTTCGCGCAGCGCCTCCAACAGCACGCCGAACTGAACGAGGGTTTCAGCAGTCGATCCGGATTTGGAAATCGCAATTATGCCGGTCCGGATCCAGGTCAGGCCGTCTTTCAGCGCATCGAATGTGTGGGGATCCACATTGTCCATAAAATGAATTCGGGGGGCGCCGGGCCGCAAGCCAAACGGGCCTCCCGCCAGAGAACAAAGCGTCTGGCCGCCAAGCGACGATCCGCCCGTCCCGAGCACAACAACATCATCAAACGATGTCCGAAACCGGTCGGCCACAGCGCGAAGCGGCCCGATATCGCCGCGCCGGTCGGGCAAATCCAGGAGCGCCATCGTTTTCCCGGCCCGGGCATCCCGAAGCCTCCGCAATGCCTTGTCGGACAGCCCGAGATAATGATCGAATGCAGCCGGATCGAGCCCGCCATCGCCGATCTCGCCAGCAAAGCAGTCCGTCAGGTCCTGAGTGTAAGGTATGTTCATGAGTGCAGATCCGCGCTTACTTTAAGTCATGACAGCGAATCAGGAAAAGGCCGTCTGCGCCATCACACCGAAGGCTGTGGATAACTCGCGCTGCTTTCCGGCGGCGTATAGCATCGAAAACGATCAGCCCTGTTACGGCCAGCGACCATATCGCCGGCGCCGATATTTATATCGCCGCGGTCCCGACGCTTGATCGTCAGGGAGTCTCCTTAATACCCTTCGGATCGCCAACGACAACGACCGTCAGATCGTCGGCACGAAACAGGCGGCGTGCAACCCGATTCACCTGCTCCAGCGTAATCGAATTGATAAGCGACGGCCGCTTCTCGATATAATCCATGCCGAGATAGGATCTCTGAATACCGACCAGCATGTTCGCGATTCCCCCGCTGGAACCGAGACGCAGTGGAAACGATCCATTCAGATAGGATTTCGCATTTTCGAGTTCGTGCGCGGTGATTCCTTTATCCGCGAGTTTTTTCCATTCTGCCCGAATGACGGCAAGGGATTCGCCAGCGCGCCCGTTTTGTGTCGCCACACCCCCCGCAAGCAACGCGGAATGCTCCATCGGATTGAGATAAGCATAGACCGAATAGGCAAGGCCGCGCTTCTCGCGAATCTCCTCGTACAAACGCGAACTTAGTCCGCCGCCGCCAAACACTCGCGTCACGAGTAGCGCCGCGTACCAATCAGGATCGTCACGTTTGATCCCCGCGTGACCAAGAAGGATGACGCTTTGCGGAATCTGTTTCCGCACAATAAGCGTCTTGCCGTTTCCGGCTGGCTTAATATCCG
>Ga0209403_10003100_pt1 | contig 19144 bp, 16 predicted proteins | sample ArcticOcean_MG_C_8_FD_187440 | JGI IMG/M metagenome (GOLD analysis project Ga0209403, IMG submission 187440) | Marine microbial communities from western Arctic Ocean - ArcticOcean_MG_CB11_86 (SPAdes) (version 2) | ecosystem: Environmental > Aquatic > Marine > Oceanic | place: Arctic Ocean... | reverse complement strand
TCTGGTCTTCTTCAGTAAGACGTCGGTAGTCCGAACTCTTACTTGCAAACCAGTGTGCTCGCCAATCCTGCACGCCGCCGAGTCGGAAGCCGATCGGGTGTGTTTTCTGACCCATATCTAAATTCTTACCTCGTCGACTTCAATGATTACATGTGAGGTTGGACGGTCAAACGCACCGACACGACCTCGAGCCTTTGGCCTGAAGCGTCGAACCCAAGTTGCCTTGTCAGCGGTGATGCGAACGATCTTCAAGTCATCGCGTGACTGGAGATCGTTGTTCTCAGCGTTGGCAGTAGCAGCCTTGAGAATCTTCAGGATTTCTGCAGCAGCAGGACTGGTCATGAATCGAAGCATTGGGAATGCGTCGAGAACCATCTTGCCGCGTATTTGATCTATTACAAGTCTAAGCTTGTAATCAGAAATACCTACGTTTTTTGTTCTTGCTATCGCCATGACTAACCTGTTGTCCTATCGGATCGACCGATGTGACCACGGAATGTACGAGTCGGTGCAAATTCACCGAGCCTGTGCCCAACCATGTTTTCAGTCATGAGGACGGGTATGAATCGACGACCGTCGTGAACAGCGACCGTTAGACCAACCATTTCAGGCATGATCATCGAGGCACGCGCCCAAGTTCGGATCACGTTACGTGAACCTACAGCTTGAGCAGCGGCTACCTTTTTCATCAGTTTTGGGTCGACGTATGGACCCTTTTTGATTGACCGTGACATCTTTAGTCTCGACCGTCAGAAACCTTATCGGTCTCTAGCGGTCATACCTCCGCCTCAGAATAAATTTATTGGTCTTCTTGTTTCGGCGCGTGCGTTTACCAAGGGCAGGTTGGCCCCAAGGAGTCTTAGGACCTGGCATACCAATACCAGATCGGCCTTCACCACCACCATGCGGGTGAGCATCCGGGTTCATTGCTGAACCTCGTACACTTGGACGACGACCGCGATGACGGTTCCGACCAGCTTTACCCAGTTTTTCATTCTTATGGTCCAGATTAGAAACCTGTCCCACAGTTGCCAAACAATTGCTTAACAATCTTCGCATTTCACCCGATGGAAGTCGGATGAGCGTGTAACCCGATTCGTGCGCCATGACCTGAGCAACCGCACCGGCGCTCTTGACCATCTGGCCACCATTGCCAGGTGTTACCTCAACGTTGTGTATAAGCGTACCTGTTGGAAGAGTTCCCAGAGGACGAGAGTTACCTGTAGTTACAGGTACATCTTCTCCACTAGCAACGGTGTCACCAACCATTACTCCGTTAGGGGCAACGATGTATCGCTTAATACCATCTTCAAACAATACGAGTGCGATCCGAGCCGTTCGGTTTGGATCGTACTCAATAGACATAACTGTTGCCGTACCGGATTTGTCGCGCTTGAAGTCGACAATTCTGTAACGACGTTTGTGACCACCACCGCGGTGTCGAACTGTTATCCGACCACGGTTGTTTCGCCCACCGGTCTTTTTGATTATTCCGAGCAAAGACTTTTCAGGCTTGCTCCTCGTGATGTCCTTATAGTCATCAGCGACCGTATCGCGACGACCAGGAGACGTGGGCTTATATTCCTTAAGTCCCATTTACTATGCTCCCTCGAACAACTGAATTGTATCGCCGGCCTGTAATGAAACGATTGCTTTCTTCCAGTCGGGCTGCTTCGACGGTCGTCGACCGTATCGCTTTACCTTGCCAGGAACAGTCAGGGTGTTAACCTTGATTACCTTGACATCGAATGCCCATTCAACTGCTTTAGCAATATCGTGTTTGCTTGCGCCTGAATCAACTTCAAATACGTAGCGACCCATTTCGCCGAGAAGAGTGCTCTTCTCCGTGATGATCGGACGTCGTAATACTTTGGCGAGGGACATTATTCCTTGCCTCCGGGTTCGCCCAAGAGACTATCGATAGCCGCTAGAGCGTCCTGCGTAATGATTAGGTTAGGAGTACTAACTGTCTCCAACGGGTTCATCAGAGCAGCTGCCTGTACTTCAACGCCAGGAATGTTATTAGCCGACTTGACCACGTTCTGGTCAGTCGAACCGATAACTATAAGCGTTCGACCCTTCAGCTCAAAGGCATTTACCATGTCTTTGATTACACTGCTCTTAGGAGCAGCGAGGCTCAGTGAGTCGAGGATTATCAAAGCCTCGTCTCTGATTTTCTCAGATAAAGCAACCCGAAGTGCCTGACGACGCATCTTCTTAGGAAGGCGCTGTCGGTAACTTCGCGGGTGCGGCCCGTGAGCTACACCACCGCCCTTGAGGAGCGGAGATTTACGGCTGCCTTGACGAGCCTGACCAGTCCCCTTCTGCGGACGAATCTTCCTAGTCGAGAAACTTACTTGATTCCGTTGCTGAGTGTCTTGAGTTCCACGACGCTTGTTGGCCTGTTGGGCTGTTACGACCTGATGAAGGAGAGCGTCGTTACTCTCAGCTCGCCATACCTTGTCACTTGCAGCGACAGATCCGACGACTTTACCGTTGTTATCTTGTACTTGCAGATCCATTATTTGCCCTGCCTCTCGATTCTAACGATTCCGTTCTTAGCACCAGGAATCGATCCTCGAACTAGAACCACGTTCTTCTCGATATCAGCAGCTACGACCCGAAGGCCTTTTACTGTTTTCGTGTCGACACCATAGTGACCAGCCATTTTTTGTCCTGGCCATACACGTCCCGGCGATGTACCTGCACCGATTGAACCCGATGAACGGTGTCGGGAGGTTTGCCCGTGAGTCTTTGGGCCACCAGCAAAGTTCCACCGGCGTACAACACCAGAGAAACCCTTGCCCTTAGAAGTGCCAATCACTTTGATCGACTCTCCAATTTCAAATATGTCAGCTTTCAATTCCTGACCAACTTCGAACTCAGCGAGGTCATCCACACTAAATTCTTGTAGGTGTGAGAACTTTCCACCTGACCGAGCTTGGTGCCCGGCCTCAGCCTGATTCAGCTTGCTGGCGGCAAGGAATCCGATTTGGACGGCTTCATAGCCGTCACGAGCGTCCGTCTTCACCTGAGTGACGACACACGGCCCGACCTCGACTGCCGTAACTGGCTCTGCAGTTCCGTCATCGTGGTAGTAGATTGTCATTCCGATCTTACGACCGAGAAGTCCAGCGATAGTCATTTTCGTTTTCTTGCTTACCGTTTACTATTTGGCTCTAGAGCTTGATAGCGATATCGACGCCAGCGGGAACGTTGAGTCGTGTTAGCGAATCGATCGTCTTCGAGCTAGGCTCGAGGATGTCGATAAGACGCTTGTGCACACGAAGCTCAAAGTACTCACGGGAGTCCTTGTGAACGTGAGGCCCTCGAATTACCGTGAATCGGCGCTTTGCTGTAGGCAAAGGAACCGGCCCTGCAGTTTGGGCACCTGTACGCTCGGCAGTTTCCATAATCTGCTGAGCCGAGATGTCCAATACTCGGTGATCGAACGCTTTTAGGACGATTCGTATTTTCTGTCCTGGCATTCTCTAATTTCCTGACACTTTCTCTGCAACGTTCTTCGGTACTGCCGAGTAGTGATCCAACTCCATAGAGAAGCTGGCACGCCCGGTAGTTAGCGAACGAACATGCGTGGCGTACTGGAAGGTTTCCGCAAGCGGGATAAACGCATGAATTACCTGCGTGATCCCACGGACTTCCATGTTCTGAACCTGAGAACGCCTGGAATTCAAATCTCCAAGTACATCACCAAGGTATTCAGAAGGAGTAATAACTTCGATCTTCATAATCGGCTCAAGAAGAGCAGGTTTGCCCTTCGCCATTGCGGACTTGAATGCCATAGAGGCAGCCACTTTGAAAGCCATTTCAGAAGAGTCAACGTCGTGATGCGAACCATCTACAAGCACTGCCTTCATATCGACCACTGGATATCCAGCGATCACACCTGAACGAGCAGCCTCCCGGAAGCCCTGTTCAATTGGCCTGAAGTACTCACGAGGTAGAGTCGAACCAGTAATTTCAGATTCAAACAACAACCCTGTACCAGGCTCAACAGGCTCAAGTCGAAGTGTGCAGTCACCGAACTGTCCGTGACCACCTGTCTGTTTGACCAATTTACCTTGGGCAGTTGCAGCCTTGGTAACGGTCTCACGGTAGGCCACTCGAGGAGCGCCAACCGTTGCATCTACATTGAATTCTCGTCGCATTCGTTCAACGATTACGTCGAGGTGAAGTTCACCCATTCCAGCAAGGATGACCTGACCACTTTCTTCATCGCTTGAAACGACAAGGGTAGGGTCTTCATCAGCCAGTCGAACCAATGCGGTCGACATCTTCTCTTGGTCGGTTCGAGTTTTAGGTTCAACCGCAACAGAAAGAACTGGTTCTGGGAACGAAATCTGTTCAAGAGAAATCTGTGCGTTCTGTGGGCAGAGAGTCTGACCGGTGATCGTGTCCTTAAGACCGATCGCAGCGACGATTTCACCTGGGCCAGCGAACTTCTTCTCTTCACGAGAGTCGGCATGCATGACCATTAGTCGACCGATTCGCTCTTTCGAACGAGTGCTCGAGTTATAAATGTTTACGCCCGACTCAAGGATTCCAGAGTAAACCCGTAGGTATACAAGCCGACCAACGTGGGGGTCGGTCACAACCTTGAAAGCAAGAGCAGACATAGGGTCGTCGACTGAAGGCTGTCGTGTGATCTCAATTAACTCATCGCCAGGGTCAACACCCTTGATTGCGTCAACGTCGAGCGGAGAAGGAAGGTAGTCGACAACAGCGTCGAGCAGTGGATGTACACCACGGTGCTTGAGTGCTGAACCTACACATACAGGGAATATCTTAAGTTCGATTGTTGCCTTACGAAGAGCAATCTTCAGCTCTTCATTTGAGATTTCCTCTTCTTCGAGGAACTTCTCCATAAGAGCATCATCGGTTTCAGCAACCTTCTCAATAAGGTGCTGACGTGCCTCTTCAGCAGCTTCTACGTACTCAGCAGGAATATCGATGAGCGTGTGCTCTACAGCTTCCGCTTCTTCGTAGTAGTAAGCCTTCTGCCCAACGAGGTCGACCAGACCACTGAATTCAGATTCAGCACCCATGGGCATCTGGATCGGAACAGCGTTTGCGCCAAGTCGCTCGTGAACAGTCTTCACAGCGTAGTCAAAATCTGCTCCAAGACGATCCATCTTGTTGACAAAAATCATGCGAGGAACGTTGTAAGTGTCAGCCTGGCGCCAGACTGTCTCTGACTGTGGCTGCACACCCGAAACAGATTCGAGTACCACTACACCGCCGTCGAGGACACGTAGCGAACGCTCTACTTCAGCTGTGAAGTCAACGTGACCCGGAGTGTCAATAATGTTGACCTGATGGCCATCCCACTGGGCGTTGGTAGCAGCTGAACCGATCGTGATTCCACGTTCGCGTTCAAGCGACATGAAGTCCATAACGGTCGTGCCTTCATCGATGTTACCAATCTTGTAAGTCTCACCAGTAAAGAAGAGCACGCGCTCCGTCACAGTGGTCTTACCAGCATCGATGTGGGCGATAAAGCCTATATTTCGAACCTTTTTCAGGTCGATTTTTTTTTCAGATGTAGTTGTCATCTCGAAGTTGCCATTCGTTCCGTCCCCGTGCCTTGCAATTAGGCATCGGAGCGGTTTTGCGGCTGATTAAATTTTGCCGGTTCCTACCAGCGGTAATGTACGAACGCCCTGTTGGCTTCGGCCATTCTGTGTAGGTCCTCACGCTTCCTAACGGCGGTTCCACCACCTCGGGAAGCTTCCAGTAGTTCTGTGTATAGCCGATCAGCTATAGGACTACCCGAACGCTCTCGAGCAGCTGTGATCAGCCACCGTTGAGCCAGTGCACCACGACGTTCTGGTCGTACTTCAACCGGCACTTGGTAAGTAGCACCACCAACACGGCGAGGCTTTACTTCGAGTGCAGGCATCGCGTTTCGTACTGCCTGATCAAAAATTTCCAAGGCAGGTCTGTCGGTTTCTTGTTCGAGTTTCTCAAGGGCTTCGTACATTGCCCGCTGAGCAACCGATTTCTTTCCACCAATCATTAAGCGATTGATGAATCGGGTGAGTTCCACACTCCCATAGAGGGGGTCCGGAGCTATTTGCCTGCGCTGAGCGCGGCGCCTGCGTGCCATGAATTTACCTTTGTATTTTCGTTATTTGAGGTTGATAAAATAACATCTCTGACAAACTAAGCCGCCTACCCTATAAACCAGACAGGTGGTCGTTTTTGTCAGATATTTTTAGTATTTAACTCTTTGAAGTACCGTATTTACTACGCCCGCGCATTCGACCTTCAACACCCGATGTGTCGAGCGTTCCACGGACAATGTGGTATCGCACACCCGGGAGGTCAGGAACCTTACCGCCCCTAATAAGGACAACGGAGTGCTCCTGAAGGTTGTGACCTTCGCCCGGGATGTAAGCAGTTACTTCCATCCCGTTGCTCAATCGGACTCGAGCTACTTTACGAAGAGCCGAGTTAGGCTTCTTCGGAGTAACAGTTCGAACCTGAAGGCAAACGCCGCGTTTTTGCGGGCTACCCTTTTTTAGCTCTACCTGCTGACTCGAGAATGAGTTAAATGCAACTCTTAAGGCAGGAGTCTTAGGCTTACGCCTCTTCTGCTTACGTGAGTTCCGCACCAATTGGTTAATCGTGGGCAAATTATCGTCCAGAAAAAAGGTCACAAGAAGGTGTGCCCAACCGATATTGGTCAGGCCACGAAGAGTAAGTATACGAACGGTCACCCGGGCAAGTCAACGAGAATTAACGCCTTTTAACGAATAACGGTGCGATGGCGCGCCATTCGTATTCAAAGGTTGTGAAATTCAACACAAACGAATACCCTTGGTTGCTTGGCAATCGCAGCCTGTAACGTCAACGGTGACACACGGACACGGGCGTGCGGAAGCTAAAACAGCACAAATCCTGAACGGGCATGCTACTGAAACCGGGTGTATTTTATTGAGTTCCATTGCCCTTCTAGGGTTTGAAGATTCAGAGTCTGAACGCCTTGCGGCAGGGCTCAGTGCGCTCGATCCCTCTCTAAAACTCGTTAAGTTCACACCTGATACGAGCAAAGATGAGCTGGCTTCAAGTGTTGAAGGCGCTATTGTGTGGGGTACTGGGACCGGGCTAGCTGGCCCTTCCGGCATCGTTCATGCTGCAGCTGATGCCGGTGTTCCGGTGGTTGCGGTACTTACGGTGGTTGGTCTTGAGGGCATTAATGCCGCACGCGAAGAAATCGAAGTCTGCTTTCTTCCATGCACCGCCGAAGAGATTTCGATTCGCCTGGGCATAGCGATGGCGAGAAATACTCAGGCTGAAGTAGCCAACATGATTATTCATGGCGATTTGGTTATCGATTGCGATCGATACGAGGTCGTTCTCAAGGGTCGCAAGGTTGACCTTACATACAAGGAATACGAACTACTGAAATATCTGGCTTCGAATCCAGGACGGGTGTTCAGTCGTGAAACCTTGCTGCGAAGTGTTTGGGAATACGACTACTTCGGTGGAACCCGCACAGTCGATGTCCATATCAGGCGACTCCGCAGCAAGATCGACGATGTGTCGAACAAATTCATCGAAACACAGTGGAACGTTGGATATCGATTCCGCCCACCGGGGATAGCCAACTAATATTCAAGCGGGATCCGAAACGACTAAACAATCCCGCCTTACTGCAAATGTTTCAAATTGAAACAAATCGTTAACTAGGAAGCGCGTGTAACGTGCGCGGATGGGAGCAATATAAGTAGTCCGAGTTTTAGTTGATCAATTAGGAATGCTGTTAGATTCCTTCTAGCACACATTACTGAATTGACAAGACAGCAACATTTTTCAATACTCAACCTTCGGTCAAATTTAGAACAACCGAAATTTGGAACGGTTCTTACCGCTTCCGAAAATACTTTAGCCGCTACATGACACAGACACCCGAAAACACCCCGAAGAAACCTGATGAAGAGGCGATCAAGTACGTCTTGATGTCGGCGCGCGAGCACGACGTAAAGTTCATTCGTCTGTGGTTCACCGATATTTTGGGAACGCTCAAGGGCTTCGCTATTACTATTGACGAACTCGAAGGCGTGATGCAAAACGGTGCTAGCTTCGATGGCGCTTCTATCGAAGGACTAACTCGGGCCGACGAGTCGGACATGGTCGCCATGCCTGACCCATCAACGTTCCAAGTTCTACCATGGCGACCGAGCACCGACGCTGTTGCTCGGATGTTCTGTGATATCGAAACCCCTTTTGGGGATCCGTCAGTTGCCGACGGAAGACAAGTTCTCCGCCGCAACCTTGTCAGGGCAGCTGACATGGGATTCACATTTTATGTAGCGCCAGAGATCGAGTATTACTACGAAACAGGCGAGCCTGACGAACCTGCCCGAAGCAATCGCAGCGGGTACTTCGACCAGACTTCTGAGATTGGTGTCGGCGAAGATCTGCGCCGAGACACTGTTCTTACCCTTGAAAAAATGGGCATTCCCGTGAAGCACAGCCACCACGAAGTTGGAGCCGGACAACACGAGATTGATCTACGTCACACCAATGCTTTGACGATGGCTGATTCGATTATTACTTTCAAGGTGATTGCAAAAGAACTGGCGGCACCAACAGGTGCCCTTGCCACGTTCATGCCTCGACCATTTGGCGATCGCCACGGATCGGGAATGCACACACACATGTCGTTATTCAATGGTGGCGACAACGCGTTCTTCAGTGCTGAGGACGAAATAAACCTGTCTGAGACTGGCCGACACTTCGTCGCTGGACTCATGCGCCACGCTGCCGACATCTGCGTTGTAACCAACCAGTGGGTCAATTCGTATAAGCGCCTCCTACCAGGTCTGGAAGCACCGATTTTCGCTTCGTGGACAACTGGAAACTTTGGCGATCTCATTCGTATTCCAAGTTACCGGCCAGGTCGCGAAGAGAGCATTCGGCTCGAATACCGCGCTCCCGATCCAGCGGCTAACCCTTATTTACTATTCTCGGTTCTGCTTGCTGCAGGCCTTGATGGCATCGAAAACAAACTGCCACTACCTGAGCCACTCGATAGCGACGTTTTTCAAATGTCGGATTCTGAGCTGAGCGAACGTGGTGTGGCACGCCTGCCTCGAACACTTGATGAAGCAATTCGTCTTGCGGAGAAGAGCGAGCTGCTCGAAAAAGCACTCGGTTCGACCGTGATGGCGAATTTCCTCGCTAACAAGCGGCTCGAATGGCAGGAGTTCAGCAATACAGTTACCGATTACGAACTGGCCAGATACCGACACTTGTAAAACAGCGGTCTATCTTGAAACCATTTGATCTTCGTACTAGGAGAAACATGACCGAAGTCCGGAATAATTTTGAATCGCATCTGGGTGAATCCCAGCCAGATTTCAAGCTGCCAGATTTTTCTGACATAGCTGAAAACGGGTTGTACGTTCCAGAACTGGAACGAGACGCGTGTGGTGTCGGCATGGTTGCCAACATTACTGGAGCTCAATCTCACGAGATTATTGATCAAGCACTCGAAGTACTGGTCAATCTCGGGCATCGAGGAGCTGCCGGAGCCGACCCTTTAACGGGTGACGGCGCAGGGATCACGATTCAAATGCCCGACGCGTTCATGCGCGAAGTCGCGGCGGAGGAAGGGTTTGAACTCCCTGCCGCACGTCGATTCGGCGTAGCGATGTGCTTCCTGCCAGTTGATGACGAGCTGAATTCAGCAGCACGTGCATCACTCGAATCATCCGCTACCGATAACGGCATGGCGATTCTTGGTTGGCGCGAAGTTCCAACCGACCCCAGCGTTATCGGTATTACTGCACGAGCAATCATGCCGAAGATTGCTCAATTATTTGTATCTGCACCCGAGGGTGTTGAAGGCGACGACCTCGAACGAGTTCTGTACCTCGCTCGAAAGACGACAGAGAAAAACTTCGTCGATGGCGAATCTGATCCAGAGACTAAGCAGGCCCTCCTCAGAGAGTTCTACGTTAGCTCGTGGTCGTCTCGCACACTGATCTACAAGGGCATGCTGCTGGTCGACCAGCTTGGCAAATTCTACCTCGATTTAGCGAACGAAAGCATGGTCAGCGCGTTCGGTCTGGTCCACTCACGTTTCTCTACTAACACTCTTGGTTCATGGAAGCTCGCTCACCCTTACCGAATGCTTGCGCATAACGGTGAGATCAATACAGTTCGTGGTAACCGAAACTGGATGCAGGCTCGTGAGCGCAGCATCGAATCGCCTTTGTTTGGCGACAAAATCAACCAGCTCACACCTATTTGTGAATCTGACGACCCGTCCGATACCGCTTCACTCGACAACGTGTTCGAACTGCTGCGCATGACTGGCCGATCGGTTGAACACACTGCCGCAATGATGATGCCTGCCGCATGGCACGGTCACGAATCAATGCCGCAGAACGTGAAAGATTTCTACGAATTCCACGGCAACGTTATGGAGCCTTGGGACGGCCCCGCAATGATTGTGTTCACTGATGGTGACGCGGTTGGTGCAGTGCTAGACCGAAACGGTCTTCGTCCTTTCCGCTACTGGGTAACTAAAGACGATCTCTTGGTGATGGCTTCGGAATCCGGTGTATTGAACATCGAACCAGACCGCATCAAGTACCGATCGCGTCTCGAACCGGGACGCATGTTCCTAATCGACTTCGAAGAACAGCGAATCGTCCAGCCTGATGAAGTAGCGCAGCGTATCGCTTCTGAGAATCCTTACGGTGAATGGCTCGAAGAAAACCGGGCAACCATCGAAACTCTTCCAGACGCAGAAAACGTTCCTGAGCCAGATGCCGAGACTCTCGTTAACCGCCAGATGGCTTTCGGCTACTCACGTGAAGACCTGCACATGCTCATTCGCCCAATGGCGATTACAGGTCACCAGCCTCAGGGTTCGATGGGTAACGACGCACCTTTGGCGGTTCTATCCGATAAGCCACAGAACATGTTTGCCTACTTCAAGCAGGCGTTTGCACAGGTTTCTAACCCGCCGCTCGACGCTATTCGCGAAAAGCTCATTACTCAGCGCGCCGTACCTGCTGGACGACGTCCAAACATCTTCGAAACGACTGCTGCACACTGTCGCATGCTCCGCATCGATCACCCGATTCTAAGGAACTCGGAGCTGGCGAAGATCAAAGCTTCGACCGTTCCCGGTGTGAAAGCTAAGACGATATCGACTCTCTTACCTGTTTCAGCTGGAGCAGAAGCACTCGATGCCGCACTCGTTCGGATCCGCGAAGAAGCAAGTCAGGCGATCGAAGACGGATACACGCTATTGATCTTGTCTGACCGAGGCGTCGATAGTGAAAACTCTTTCGTACCGTCGCTTCTCGCAACAGGTGCTGTTCATCATCACTTGATCCGAGAACGCAACCGCGCCCAGGCCGACATCATCGTCGAATCTGGCGAGCCACGCGAAGTGCATCACTTCGCAACACTCTTCGGTTACGGTGCATCAGCGATCAACCCATATTTGGCATTAGAGACTATTATTGGTCTTCGGCTAAGCCCGACTGCTGAAGAAAAGATTCCATCTCAGGACACGGCAGAAGAGAACTTCCGAGAAGCTATCGAAGAAGGCGTTGTGAAGACGATGGCCAAGATGGGTATTTCTACCCTTCAGGGCTACATCGGTGCACAGGTATTCGAGGCTCTAGGCCTATCGCAGGAACTTGTCGCTGAATACTTCACTTGGACCGTTTCACGCATCAGCGGAATCGGCACAAGCGAGATCGCTATCGACATGCTTGCCAACCACTCTCGAGCTTACTCACCGGACAACATTCCGTCGAACCTCAAGCTTGATCTTGGTGGTCTCTACCTTTGGCGATCCACTGGCGAACGTCACATGTGGAATCCCGACACGATCTCTCTATTGCAGGATGCCGTAACGCGTAACGATTCCGATACGTTCAGGCAGTTCGAATCTGCGTCTAACCACGAAGACAACGAACACATCACGATCAGGAACATGCTGGAGCCAATCTTCGGAGATGAAATTCCCATCGATGAAGTGGAGTCAGCTTCGGTAATTGCAGAACGTTTCGCCACCGGAGCAATTTCACTTGGCTCTATAAGTCGTGAGGCTCACGAAACGCTTGCCATTGCAACCAACCGTATCGGTGCTCGATCGAACACAGGTGAAGGTGGTGAAGACCCCGAACGCTTCGTGCTGGACAATAACGGCGACGACCGTTCAAGTGCAGTCAAGCAGGTTGCTTCAGGTCGATTCGGTGTAACTACAAATTACCTGACGAACGCCAAGGATCTTCAGATCAAGATGGCGCAGGGAGCGAAGCCTGGTGAAGGTGGAGAAATTCCTGGTCGAAAGATCTCGGATTACATCGCCTATATAAGGAAGACAACTCCGGGTGTAGAGCTAATCTCACCTCCGCCGCACCATGACATTTATTCGATTGAGGATCTGGCTCAGCTGATCCACGACCTAAAAAACGTCAACCCCGACGCCCGAGTCCACGTGAAACTCGTTTCTGTGGCTGGCGTTGGAATCATTGCAGCGGGTGTAGCTAAAGGTAAGGGCGATGTTGTTCTTATCTCAGGCGATTCCGGTGGTACCGGTGCATCACCTCTAAGCTCGATTCGTCACGCCGGATTGCCTTGGGAGCTTGGACTTGCTGAGACTCAGCAGGTTCTGGTTGCTAATGGTCTTCGTGATCGAATCGTTGTTCAGACCGACGGCCAGATGAAGACGTCTCTCGACGTTCTAGTCGCTGCGCTATTGGGTGCCGAAGAATGGGGTATCGCAACAGGAGCTCTCATTTCGATGGGTTGCATTATGTTGCGCAAGTGTCACCTCAACACCTGCTCAGTTGGTGTTGCGACTCAGGATCCAGAGCTTCGCAAGAAATTCTCTGGCACACCTGATGCTGTAGTGAACTACTTCATCTTCCTTGCCGAAGGCCTGCGCGAACTTATGGCAAAACTCGGCTTCCGAACGGTCAACGAAATGATTGGTCGAGTCGATAAGCTAAAGGCTCGTACCGACGTCAGTCACTGGAAGGCAAAGACACTCGATCTTTCGCCAATTCTGATGAAGCCTGAAGTTCTACCGCAGGACCACACGTACCAGCAGATTTTGCAGGATCACGGACTAGACGAAGCACTTGATAACGAACTTATAGAGCTCGCCCGACCAGCTATTGACTACGGTAACGAAGTTTCAGCAACTCTCCCTGTCACCAACATCAATCGAACGGTTGGCGCTACTTTGAGTGGTGTAATAGCGAAGAACACTGGTGAAGAAGGATTGCCTGATGGCTCTATAAAGTTCACGTTTCAGGGTTCGGCAGGTCAGAGTTTTGGTGCATGGCTCGTGAAGGGTGTAACGTTCAAGATCGAAGGCGATTCGAACGACTACTTCGGTAAGGGACTATCTGGTGGTCGACTAATAATCACTCCACCAACGAACAGTTCTTACGAAGCGAAAGACAACATCATCATCGGTAACGTTGCGCTTTACGGCTCAACTGGTGGTGTGGCTTATGTAAACGGACTCGCCGGTGAACGATTCGCCGTTCGAAACTCGGCAGCTACTGCCGTTGTCGAAGGAATTGGCGATCATGGTTGTGAATACATGACTGGTGGTCGAGTTGCCATTCTCGGACCTACTGGGCGAAATTTCGGTGCAGGGATGAGCGGTGGTGTAGCGTACGTGATCGACGAAGACGGATCGTTTAGCGGTCACTTCAACGACGCTATCGCTGACCTTTTGAACGTTGTACCAGAGTCAGAAGATGACGCTGAGCTCAAAGAGATGATTGAAAACCACGTCACTTACACTGGTAGTAAGCTCGGATCAGAACTGCTCGCCGACTGGTCGACCTCGATTACAAAATTCAAGAAAATATTCCCGCGAGACTATGCACGAGTCCTCCGGGGGGGGGCAGCAGCTTCGTCCGACGCAAGTGGCGATACAACTGGTCCAAAGGAAGAGGTTGGCAGCCGTGGGTAAAACAACTGGATTCATGGAAGCAGCGCGCCGTACTCCGTCGCGCCGTGGCCCAAATGAACGAATTGGCGACTGGCAAGAGGTCTATCTGAAATGGGACGAGTCTGACGCTCGCAAGCAGGCTAGCCGATGCATGGATTGTGGTGTGCCGTTTTGTAACAGTGGTTGTCCTCTAGGAAATTTGATTCCTGATTTCAACGACTTCGTTTATCACGGCAATTGGGAAGAAGCGATCGAGAGTCTACACGCTACGAACAACTTTCCAGAGTTCACCGGTCGCATCTGCCCTGCTCCGTGTGAGGCATCTTGCACACTCTCAGTAAACTCCGACCCCGTAACCATCGAGATGATTGAAAAGCAGATCGTCGAACACGGCTGGAACGAAGGCTGGATCAAACCTGAATCTGCCTCCAACAAAACCGATAAGAAAATTGCAGTCATCGGATCAGGACCAGCAGGTCTTGCCGCCGCCCAGCAACTCGCTCGTGTCGGTCACACTGTCACTGTCTACGAACGCAACGAGTACATCGGCGGTCTTTTGGCCCTTGGCATTCCTGAGTTCAAACTCGAGAAAGAAGTAATTGAACGTCGATTAAAACAGATGCGAGTCGAAGGAGTGAAGTTCAGTGTTAACACAGACGTTGGTGTAGACATTACGCACGAAGACCTTCTCGAAAAATTCGACGCAATTTGCCTATCGGGTGGTTCGACAGTTCCTAGAGATCTTCCTGTTGAAGGTCGAGATCTCAACGGCGTTCATTACGCTATGGAGTTTCTCACTCAGCAAAACCGAAAGCTCAAGGGACAAGAATTTTCTCAAGAAGAAACTATCGATGTACGCTCCAAAAACGTCGTAATCATAGGTGGAGGTGACACTGGTGCTGACTGTCTTGGCACATCACACCGTCAGGGTGCGGCAAACATCATACAGATGGAGATCATGCCGCGTCCTTCCGAGACTCGAATCGAAGAGAACCCGTGGCCACAGTGGCCGACCATCTTCCGCACATCAAGTGCGCACGAAGAGGGTGGCGACCGTGACTACAACGTTCTGACAAAGCGATTCGTTGGCGACGATGACGGAAATCTTAAACGGCTTGAGTGCACACGAGTTGAGTGGGTCAAAGACGAAGAGACCGGTCGCTTCAACATGAATGAAATCGCTGGTAGCGAGTTCAACATAGAAGCAGAGGCTGTATTCCTCGCCATGGGCTTCCTCCACCCACAACACGAAGGCTTACTCGACGCACTAGGAGTTGATTACGATGCTCGAGGCAATGTTGCAGCAAACGGTAGCCTGCAAACAAACCTTGAAAAAGTTTTTGCTTGCGGAGATATGCAGCGAGGTCAATCGCTAGTAGTCCACGCTATCGCCAGCGGACGTCGGGCTGCTCGGCAGATCGACATATTCCTAACTGGCGAATCACGACTGCCCACGGTGAGTGGCTATGCACGACCACCTATCATGGTCGGATCCGGTAAAAACGACTAGCAACGGCAGTAGAATCGAATCGTTATGATTTCCGATAACGGCAATTCGGGCCCGAACGAAACTCTTAGAGTTGCGGCCGCCCAAATTAATACATCCGTCGGTGATATCGACGGAAACGCGAGGCTGATCGAAAAGTGGATCGGACTCGCTGAGGATCAAGGCGCCGATTTAGTCGCCTTCCCTGAGCTTACGATCACAGGTTACCCGCCTGAAGATCTCGTGCTCTACGATAATTTCATTGCTGCCAACAAAACAGCCTTAAACCGAATCGCATCAGCAGTCGGCGACATAGTAGCGATTGTCGGATTCGCTGATTCTGAAGAGACTCCAACCGGCACCAAGCTCTTCAACTCGGCGGCAGTACTTCACAATCGCAAAGTCGTAACGACGTATCGAAAAATACACCTGCCTAACTACGGTGTATTCGATGAGCGTCGCTACTTCACACCAGGATCGGAATGTCCGGTTCTCTCTATCAATGGCATCAAGGTCGGCTTCAATATTTGTGAAGACATCTGGGAGGAAATTGGGCCATCAGAAGTCCAGTGTGCGAATGGTGCACAAATAATCATCAACTTGAACTCGTCGCCTTATGAATCTGGCAAACAGGGCGATAGAGTCGACATCGTTACTGATCTATCCCGCCGTAATCGTGTTTACACGCTCTACACAAACCAGATTGGCGGTCAGGATGAGCTCGTTTTCGATGGTGGCAGCATGATTGCAGGGCCCGATGGTGAGCTGCTCGGAACTTCACCTCGATTTGAAGAATCATTGCTAGTTGTAGACATCGATGCCGCTGCATTGGAGCATTCCCGTCTACAGCATCAGTCGTTCGCTATCTCACAAGACGAGCTTGACGCGATTGGTCAGTCATCGACTATCGATATAACGGTTGGTTCATCGCCGAAACGACCCAAATTACAAGACCTTTCGATACATCGACTCGATCGACTCGACGCAGTGTACCGAGCGCTTGTTCTAGGCACTCGTGATTATCTAAAGAAGACTGGATTCAAAAAGGTCGCAATCGCAGTCTCAGGTGGAATCGACTCAGCAATCGTTACCGCGATAGCTGTTGATGCGATTGGAGCAGATAATATCGTCGGAGTAGCGCTGCCATCGAGATATTCGTCACCAGGCAGCATTACCGATGCAGAGGATCTGTGCACTCGTCTTGGTGTCGAACTATGGAAAATTGATATCGAACCCGGACACTCAGCATTTGAAGAAATGCTTGGCGACGTATTCGAAGGCACTGAGCCAGGATTATCTGAGGAGAACACGCAGTCTCGCGTCCGCGGCAATCTTATGATGTCGATCGCCAACAAGTTCGGCTGGCTGATTCTCACTACTGGGAATAAGTCTGAGATGGCTACCGGATATGCAACTCTCTACGGCGACATGGCTGGAGCCTATGCTGTGATCAAAGACGTTCCTAAAACTCTGGTCTACGAACTTTGCGAACACAGGAATCAGCGTGGGCCCGGATCGCCTATTCCTGTTGCGATCATAGAAAAACCTCCTAGCGCAGAGCTTCGTCCTAACCAGTTCGATGAAGACTCGCTGCCACCCTACGACCAACTCGACCGGGTGATTCATATGTATATCGAAGAACGCATGTCACCTGATCTGATTATTGAAAACGAACTGGTACTCGGCAAAGATGGAGCGAGTGAAGCCGTGATTCGCAGAATCATTCGCTTGATCGACATAAACGAATATAAAAGGCGTCAGTCAGCTCCCGGGCCAAAAATTACCGGATTGGCGTTCGGAAAAGATCGACGCCTGCCGATCGCGTCGGGATGGCAAAAATAGGTATCTGATCGACGTTGAGAAGACGAGTTTATTTTCGATACGTCAAGTTCTCTGATCGGATTCATTTCGACCCACAAAGTTACTTCACAATCACCTCGTAAGTTTAACGTCAACCAATTTATACAACTCCTCTGGCGATCTGGCCGGACTTACGGCCTGAGGTGATTCAACTCTGACCGTTTGGTTCGGCGAAGCATACAAATAATCATGAACATGTTGAACAATCTCAGAAACCTGTTTACCGGCGGGCTAGTCTTCCTAACATTGGTCGCAGTTATTGCCTGCTCGAGCTCGGCTGAATCTACCAAATCTTTAACTGCAACCGAAGCAAGTACTCAACAGGTATCCAACGTCGCACTTAGCACAGTGATCCCGACACCAACAGAATCATCAGATTCTGTCACTGGAGTAAATCCCACCGAATCATCTGAGTCCTATGACCAACCGATTCAGGCAGATTTAGTCGGTGGGCCAGATAACACTCCGATCGATGACGCTATTCCTGAAGTTGCGGAACAGGCTCCTGAAATAGTTCAACTGACTCCTGCCGAAATCGTCGCCGTTCAGGAAGATCACCTTGCGAATCTTTATGAAGACACTGTTCAGTCAGTCGTTTTCATCGTTACAAGCAGCATTCAGGGAGTCGGCTCCGGTTCGGGATTCGTATGGGATGAAGATGGTCACATCGTTACCAACTATCACGTGATTCAAGGTGCAAGCCTCGTAAAAGTCAAATTCTTCAATGGCCGTGAATATCGAGCAGATATTGTGGCATTTGACCCGGCTGCAGACTTAGCTGTAATCAAACTCATTGACGTCGACACGGAACACGATTTGACACCTATAAAGATCGGTACGTCGTCCGGCCTACGCCCCGGACAAACTGCGATTGCCCTAGGTAACCCTTTCGGTGAAGAGTTTACTATGACGACCGGAATTGTAAGTGCAGTTACAAGGACGATAAAAAGTGGATTTTCTAGCTACAACATTCCAGCAGTGATTCAAACGGATGCTTCGATAAACCCAGGTAACTCGGGTGGTCCCTTACTTGATAAAGAAGGCGCCGTCATCGGAGTCAACACACAAATCGTAAGCGAAACCCGTCAAAGCTCTGGCGTTGGATTCGCAGTGCCGGTTGACCTAGTGAGGCGGGTAATTCCGTCCTTGATTGAGTTTGGCAAACACACATACCCATTAATGGGAATCAGTGGGATTGAAGTCGATCTAGAGGTTCGAGAAAATGCGGCACTAAACGGTGGCGTCGTTGGCGTCTATGTAAGTGGTGTGACTCCAAATGGACCAGCTGACACAGCAGGCATTCGAGGCGACTCGACAGCACAATTCAATTTATTGGCCTATGACGGTGATGTGATCGTATCAATCAATTCCATACGCATGGATTCTATGGATGCCTTGATCGGCTACTTATCGCTCCACACCGCCCCAGGAGACGACATCGTCGTAGGAGTTCTGCGAGATGGAGTAAACATAGCAATTCCACTTACCCTCGGCGCTAGGCCGCACGTTTCATAACGGTGAGTCTTCCAACCGCTCATAGTCACAAACAGGCGGTCATCCACTTCGCGAAGACGACGTTTTCCCATTCAATTTCGATGACAACCAACACAGCCCTGCTGGAGAACGTTATCGCTGTGCACTAGGGTTATTGCATTTTTAGAACACTTGTGCTAATCTTTCTTACATTACGGTCGGACTACACCGCATCTCCGGCCACTATATAGCGCAGAAAGAAGAGCTACGTTGGCTGTTAAGAAAGCACAAAAAACCGTCTCAATTAACGGATCAGGCGGCGACCGAGAAAAAACTCTGGAGCTTGCGCTTGCACAGAT
>Ga0209403_10003099_pt1 | contig 19144 bp, 18 predicted proteins | sample ArcticOcean_MG_C_8_FD_187440 | JGI IMG/M metagenome (GOLD analysis project Ga0209403, IMG submission 187440) | Marine microbial communities from western Arctic Ocean - ArcticOcean_MG_CB11_86 (SPAdes) (version 2) | ecosystem: Environmental > Aquatic > Marine > Oceanic | place: Arctic Ocean... | reverse complement strand
CAGCCTGGCATGACGATGCAGATGGGGCCGGATCACCGGCGCTGGTCGTTTATGATCTTCGATGATGAATCGCCCGACGAGGCGGTAAAGCCAGAGAACGTCTGGAAGCGGCTTGACCGGCCGGAAGGCGGCACGCCCGACGATTTCGAGATCATCCGGGCGGTGAACTATCAGTTCCGGTCGCTGATCGCCGAACGGTGGCAGGACCGACGGGTTTTCCTCGCCGGCGATTCCGCCCACCAAATGCCGCCGTTTCTGGCCCAGGGCATGTGTTCGGGATTTCGCGACGCCCATAATATTTCATGGAAACTCGATTTGGTGCTGCATGGCCTCGCAACACCGGCGCTGCTCGAAACCTATGAAGCCGAGCGCGGACCGAGTGCGCGCGCCACGATCGTCGAAAGCATGAAAGTCGGCCAGAACGTCAACGAACGCGATCCCGACAAAGTACAGGCGCGCAACGATCAGCTCCGGGCGATGCAGGCCGAGATGCAGCACGGCAGTGGCGACAAAAAGCTTATCGGGTTCCGGGTGCCGGGCTTCGGGGCGGGGCTGGTACTTGGCACACATGGCGGTTCGCCGATCGGTCAGGGCAAAATCACGATCCGGACACGCGAAGGCCGGTTCGACGACCTGGTTGGCCACGGCTTTGTCATTATCGCTCGGAACGGGAACGCCCGGTCGGTCCTGAGCGAAGAAGACCTTGCATTCTGGGCAGAGCTGGGCGGCAAAATTGTGCATATCGGCGCGGCAAATAGCCCGTTAAAAGACACCGATGGGTATTTCACCCGCCTGATGGACGGCATCGGTTGCGACGTGATCGTCAAGCGCCCGGATTACTACATGTTCGCAGCCGGTAACGATGTTAAAGACCTTCCCACCCTGATTGCGGAATTGCGGCGCCGGCTGCATTTCGCCTAAAAACCAAAGAACACCGCATGACCACCGCCGATCCTCAACAGCCGACGACACCGGACACAAGGTCCTACGCCGCCTTACGTTATCCAGCGTCACGCGCCTATTTACTTGGCGCAGCGCTGGCAATGATGGCCGACAGTGTTGAACACGTGATCGTCTACTGGATCATTTTCGAGAAATTCCAATCGCCATCTCTGGCGGGCTTCGCGGTCATCGCCCATTGGGTCCCGTTTCTGATCGGCTCGATCTGGGCCGGCGCGCTGGCCGACCGCTATGACCCGAGACGTATCATCCAGATCGGAATGGGTTTGTTCATGCTGGTATCCCTGGGCTGGGGCGTCCTGTTTGCGACCGACAGCCTGGAGAAATGGCATGCGATCATCCTGCTGATCATTCATGGACTGGCGGGTGTTCTGTGGTCGCCGGCGGGACAGGTCCTGATCCACGATGTTGTCGGCGGACGCCAGCTGCAAAGCGCAATCCGCCTCCTGGCGACGTCGCGGACACTGGGACTGCTGCTCGGACCGGCGGTCGGCGGCGGATTGCTGCTCCTGGTGGGGCCGACCATCGGCATCTTCCTCAACGTTCTGATTTACCTGCCGCTGACCCTGTGGTTGATCCGCAATCCGAAGCGCGTGAATACCGACCGCAAGCCTTCCGCCGCTTCAATGACCAGCTTCCGCGATTTGTTTGCAACGATCCGCCAGATTTCCAACATACCGATAGTGTTTTCGATGTCCCTGCTTGCCGGCATTGCCGCCACTCTGGTCGGCAATGCGCATGAGCCGCAGATGCCGGAATTCGCACGTGATCTCGGCTATGGCGGCCAAGGTCTCTATTACAGTCTGCTGCTCGCCGCCAACGCGGTCGGCGCGCTAACCGCCGGGATCGTGCTTGAGGCCCGGAGCATGTTGCCGGCAAAGACACGCACGTCGTTCATCCTCGGCATGCTCTGGACGGTAGCGATGTTCGGGTTTGCGGTATCGCCCTATTACGTCCTCTCTTTCGCGCTGCTCGCCTGCGCCGGGTTCCTCGATCTGTCGTTCAACTCAATGACCCGCACCCTCGCCCAGATTCATTCCCCGCCGGAAATCCGCGGCCGCGCGATCGGCGTGTTCAATGTCGGCAGCCTCGGCTGCCGAACCTTCAGCGGCCTCACCGTCGGGTTCGGCGGCGGGTTGATCGGTATCCATTTTTCCCTGGCGCTGAGCGCCGCAGTCTTGCTGGCGGCGATGATCGCGCTGTTTTTCTGGGCGAAACGGTCGGGTGTGCTCGCGCGGGATGACGCGTAGGCGTCATTCCAGGATGCCGCTGGACGGATCGCTGGACGGATCGGCCGTCACATGCGAATTTAAGTACCGCTGATCCGCGTTTGAATGTCATCCGGGCACAGGACCATTCATGAACGATATAAACACCACGACCCGCCCCGACGCGAAGCCCAAAACCAAGCGCCCGCGCCTGTACAAGGTGATGCTGGAAAACGATGACTTCACGCCGCGCGAATTCGTCGTACATGTTCTGAAGTCGGTCTTTCGCATGACCGAGGAGGAAGCCTATATCGTGATGATGGCGGCGCATCAGCAGGGAAATTGCGTGGTCGCTGTCTTTACCAAGGATATCGCCGAACAAAAGGCGAAAGACGCCACCGATATGGGCCGTGAGGCCGGCGTTCCGCTCCTGTTCACGACCGAACCGGAGAATTAGGCGGTTGTGATATGAATTCTCGGCCCAGGGCCGAGAGTCCATCCGCACCTAAGTCCGGCCTGCCTTCTCAATCACATCCAGAATATGTTCCGGCGTGAATGGCTGCTTGGTAACCTGCGCGCCGAGCGGCCGCAGCGCGTCGTTGACCGCACACCACAACGCGGCAATGGCGCCAATGGTGCCGGATTCGCCCATGCCGTTGGCACCAAGCTCGGTGCTTCCAATCGGCGTTTCCACATGGGCGATTTTGATATCGGGCATTTCGCCGGCCATGGGCAGCAGGTAATCGGCAAGGCTGGCGTTCAACATCTGGCCGGTCTCGTCGTACTGGCAATGCTCGTACAGGGTGTTGCCGATTCCCTGAATGATGCCGCCGCGAATTTGTTCATCGACCATCAACGGATTGATGACTCGGCCGCAATCGTCGGCCATCCACCAGCCGAGGAGCTTGATAAAGCCAGTCTCGACATCGATCTCCACCTGGGCGCCCTGAACGCCGTTGGCGACGAAGTAGGACGCGCCGGGGACATAATGGCGGGTGACCATCAGCTCGGGCTGGGTCCCGGCCGGCAGCGTATCCTGGCGGAAATAGCCGACTTTCGCCAATTCGGCGAGACCCATCCGGGCTTCACCGGTCGCAACGTCGCGGATCTCGCCACCGCTGAGGGTCAGCGCGGCGGGCACGGTCTGCAGGATCGACGCCGCCAGATCGAGAATATTGTCCTTCAGCGCCTTGCCGGCCTGAAGCGCCGCCTCCCCGCCGATGGCCATGCCGCGCGACGCCCACGCCCCGCCGCCATAGGGGGTGGTGGCGCTGTCGCCGGCGATGACGTCGATATCGTCCATGCCGATTCCAAGCTGGTCGGCAACTATCTGGGCGATACCGGTCAGGGTGCCTTGCCCCTGATCTGTGACGCTGGTCAGGCAGCGGACGACGCCGGACGGTTCCAGCTTCACCGTGCAGCCATCCTGTGTCGACACCCGCGCACCCGACGGGCCGTAATAAATCGGCCCGAACGCAGCGGTTTCGACAAATGTTACAACACCCACGCCGCGGAATACGCCGGTTTCGCGCTTGCAAGCCTGGTCCGCGCGCAACGCCTTGTAGTCCATGATATCGACGCAGGCATCGAGACAGCGGTGCAGCGACATGTATTTCGCCGCGTAGCCGCCGACGCTTGTCAGCGGATAATCCTCGTCGGTGTGATAGTTCATGCGCCGGAATTCGACCGGATCGATCTCTGCCTTCGCCGCCGCCTGATCGACCAGCACCTCGGTAACGGCACATCCGATCGGCACACCAACGCCGCGGAACATGCCGACGACGCCCTTGTTGACATAGGCGACCCGGGTCCGCGCGTGATAGTCGGTCAGAGCGTAGGGTGCGGCCGCGCAATTGATCGCCATCACCCCTTCGGCGAGCCCGAAGCGGATATAGGCGGTGTAGGGGCCTACAGACAGAATATTGTCAAAATCCATCGAGGTAATGCGCCCGTCGGCATCGACCCCCATTTTGGCGAAACCAAGATGGTCGCGGGTTTGGTAATCGGCGACGAAGGATTCGAGGCGGTCTGCTGTATATTTCACCGGCTTGCCGAGCATCATCGAGATCGCGGCGATGGCCACTTCCTCGCCGTGTACGTTGATCTTCAGACCGAACCCGCCGCCGATATCCGGCGTGATCACCCGGACTTTATGTTCCGGAATGCCAAGATGACGTGAATAGACGTCCTGCATCTGGTAGGGCGACTGGTGCGATTGATGCACGGTCAGCCGTTCTTCCACCGGGTCCCAGTCCGCGAGAATAACACGGCCTTCGAGGGTCACCGCGGTGTGGCGACCGAACTCGAATTCATGCTCGACGACGAAATCCGCCGCCGCCAACGCAGCCGCGGCATCGCCGGTATCGATCACGTGCTGAAAACACAGATTGTCGCCGAGCTCCGGGTGGATCGGCGGGCTGTCGGGGGACAGCGCTTCCATCATATCCATCACGGCGGGTAGTTCGTCCCAGTCGACCACGACCAGTTCGGCGGCGTCTTCGGCCTCAGCGCGCGAGGCTGCGATAACAGCGGCCACCGCCTCGCCCTGGTAGCACGCATGGTCGACTGCCAGCATATGTTGCGGGGCCGATTTATGGCCCGGCCGATGGGCAGCGACGGCGATCATCGGTGTACAGATTTCGGCAATTTCCGCGCCGGTAACAATTCGGACAACGCCCGGTGCGCCGTCGGCCATCGTGGAATCGATACCATTGACCCGCGCATGACCGTAAGGGCTGCGGACGAACGCAGCATGCAGCATATGGGGCACGGTTATATCGTCGGTATAGCGGCCGCGGCCATGGATCAGGCGGCGCACATTGGGCCGTGTGACTGGCTTGCCGACAAGGCCCTCACCGTGACCGTCTGGCGGGGTCATGCACCGGCTCCCGCAGCCGCACGCGACTTTGCCGTCGCTTCAACCGCATCGACAATCGCTTGATATCCCGTGCAGCGGCACAGATTGCCGGACAGGTGATCGCGGATAACCTCGCGGCTCGGCACGCCGCCGGCGGCCAGCAATTCAGCTGAGGTCAGCACCATGCCGGGCGTGCAGAACCCGCACTGGGCGGCATTCCTCGCCTCGAATTCCTTTTGCAGATCGGCCACCTCGCCGCTCGCCGACAGGCCTTCGATCGTGACCACGTCGGCACCGTCGGTCTGCACCGCCAACATCAGGCACCCGCGCGTGACATTTCCATCGACGCGCACGGTGCACGCGCCGCACACGCCATGTTCGCAGGCGAGGTGAGAGCCGGTCAGATTAAGATCCAGCCGCAAAAAATCGACAAGATGGCGACGCACCGCCACGGCGCGGGTGACGGGCGCTCCATTGACGGTAAGGGAAATTTGGGTGGTTTCTTCATTCATGCGCGCAGTTTGCCATTCGCGGCAGCGGAGGGGAAGAGGCCGCCCGTCTGTGACATGCGGTCCGGTGAGTAAATGGTGCGTTTGCGCCCCACGCAGAATGAGACCAGAATATTTAGCGAACTATTCCAACGGACGAGGAGGAAATCATGAATGCACCTGCCGACAATAAGGTCGCTGAATTACCCAAACCCGACGCGAATTCCGAGAATGCCCGGGTCATTACCGCCGACGAGTATTTTCAGCGTGTGCGCCACACCCATGTGCGCGGCTGCAAATGGGATGGTGACGACTGGAAAGCGCTGCTTGAAGAACTCGGCAATGATCCGATCCGCCACGCCGAGCGCCGGTTTGTCGCGCTGGTGAACGAGGATCACGCAGATCTGGCCGGGGCGTCGCCGGGTATTTTCATCGGCATCCAGATGATTCACCCGGGCGAACATGTGCCCAACCACCGCCACAACTCTGTGGCCATCTATCATTATCTGCAGGGTACCGGCGCGACTACAGTCGAAGGCCAGCGATACGATTTCAAAGCCGGAGATACCATCGTTTGCCCGGCCTGGGCCTATCACGAGCACGAGGCGACCGGCGATGAGGACGTTGTCATGTATGTTACCCAGGACATGCCGGAAATGGCCGCCAAGCGCACGCTGTTTTTCGAAGAACCGGTCGGCGTCGAAAACGTGCGCCATATGGTGCAGGGGACAAGTAAATCATGGAGCGCGACCCGCGACCCGGATGTCGAGTAACTCCCTGGATTCTGCCGAGATTCTTGACCGGCTCGCCATCCGCGACCTGATCGAAAACTGGGCGCTGTGGCGCGATGCCGGCGAGTGAGATAAATTCCGCACCGTCTGGCACGACGACGGTATCATGATGGCGACCTGGAAACAGAGCCCGGCAGCTGATTTCATCGAAAGTGCAAAGGCGAGCTTCGACAACGGTCGTGTCAGCCTGCATTTTCTCGGCAGCCAGTCCATCGAGCTGTCCGGCGACCGAGCTGTCTCCCAGACCAAGATGACCATCACATCGCGTGCTGGTCGAAGGCGTGCTTTGCGACGTGACCTGCATGGGCCGGTTCTACGATCTGGTCGAAAAGCGCGGCAGCAGGTGGGCGATCGTGCTGCGCCAGCCGATATACGAAACCGTTCGGATCAACGCTGTGGTGCCGGGCGAAGCGCTGGTGCTCGACACCGTGATCCTAAATAGCTATCCGGTGGGTTATCGCCATCTCGCCTATCTCCAGGCGGGATTGGGACTTCCCGTCAAAAAGGACATGCCCGGTCTTATCGGGCCTGAAGTCGACACCCTGTATGCGCGGGGCGCGGCCTGGCTGGCAGAATCGTGAGCACGCCCCTGTTGTGACCGGACGACGCCGATGACACAGTAATCGCAATGCGACCAACAGAGACATCGTGCGAGCACGCACGGATACAACTATTCGGTCTTGACCGGCGTGCCCGCGATTCGGATCGTACCGGCCTGCAGGCTGTGGCCGCTGACGGGACGATGCTTAACCGGAACATGGCCCAACATGCGTCACCCTCGGCGGATGTAGCTCCCCGTGTTCCGGGAAATAATTGTAATGCCGAGGAAGAGGACGCCGGCGAATAGGCGGCGATTACCCAATCATGTTCCAACTTAACCCCGTTCTCGCCGGTGACACGACGACCATAGGCTCGCTCGGTCTTTGCAGCGTGTTGCTGATGCGCGATACGCGCTACCCGTGGCTGATCCTGGTGCCCGCAATACCCGGTCTCGTGGAGATCGGCGATCTCGACCGGGATGACCGGATCCGGCTGATGGACGAGACCGATACGGTCGCGAAGGCATTGTCGCGGCTATTTACCCCGGACAAGATCAATATCGGGGCGCTCGGCAATATCGTCCGGCAACTCCATGTACATATAGTTGCCCGCAACCAGGGCGATCCGGCCTGGCCGGGGCCGGTCTGGGGACACAGCGCCGCCGAAGACTATTCGACGACGGCGCTAAATACCCGCGTGGCAGAAATGCGGGAGACACTGAACATGTCGTCGGCCGCACCCGCCAACTGAAAATGAAGACTAGCCGTTACTTATCCACAGCCGAGTCGTCGACCGCATTGTGTGGGGTCCTTCGCACCCATATAATTAGCTGCTTGGATTCACGTCATTAGGCTTTTCGGACAAGGCACGGAAAGCAGGGAGAATACATATGAATCGACGCAGTCTTATTCACTTTGCCGCAGCCGCAGCGATGGCAATCCTTACAGTTTCCGGCGCGCAGGCGGCCGACCCAATGAAAGTAGGCTTCGTCTATGTTGGGCCGATCGGTGACCATGGCTGGAGCTACCAGCACAATCAGGGCCGGCTCGCATTGGAAAAACATTTCGCCGGCAAGGTCAAAACGACATTCGTCGAGAACGTGCCGGAAGGCGCCGACGCCGAGCGCGTGATCCGGAAGCTCGCTAGCACCGGTCACCGGGTTATCTTCACGACGTCGTTTGGCTTTATGAACCCGAGCATGAAGGTTGCCAAACAATACCCGAAGGTCACCTTCGAACACGCCACGGGTTACAAACGCGCAAAGAACCTCGGCACCTATCTGTCAGTGACCTATGAAGGGCGATATATCTCGGGCTACACCGCCGCCAGCGTCAGCAAGACCGGAAAGATCGGCTATATCGCATCGTTCCCGATCCCCGAGGTCATCCGCGACATCAATTCGGTCATGCTCGGCATGCAGCGGGTTAATCCCAAGGCCGAACTGAAGATCATCTGGGTCAATACCTGGTTCGACCCCGGCAAGGAACGGTCCGCCGCAGAGGTCATGATGGACCAGGGCGTCGATGTGATCATTCAGCACACCGACAGCCCCGCCGCTATGCAGGCAGCGGAAAAACGCGGAAAATGGGCGGTCGGCCAGGCCTCCGACATGTCGCATTTCGGGCCCAACGCCCATCTGCTGTCGGTCGTCAACGACTGGAGCAACCACTACATCAAATCGGTGCAGCGGGTGATGGACGGAAAATGGAAATCCGAGAATTACTGGGGTGGAATGGCTGACAATGTCATTCGCATACCGGAATTCAACAAGAAGGTTCCTGCCAATGTCGTCGCCGAAGCCAAAAAGCTGATGGCAGGCATCAAGGCCGGCACGTTCCACCCCTTTACCGGACCGATCAAGGATCAGTCGGGCAAGGTGCGCGTGCCCGCGGGCAAGACCATGACCAACGGCGAACTCGCCGGGATGAACTGGTACGTTCAGGGCGTTAAGGGCTCGATCCCGAAATAGGATCCATCCCGAGCTGACTTGAGAAGCCCCGGCGGGAAATCGCCGGGGCTTTTTTGTCAGGGAAACAATGCCAGCGCGCGGTCACGAACGGTATCGGGGGCGGATTTTAGCGATCCGGCGGCAAATGGCGGCTGAGGATCGTATTCGGTCATCAATTGTACGAATTGCGCATGCTCGACACCCGCCACTTCGGCCAGCAGGGTGAGCGCCATGTCGATACCGGCGGAAACACCTGCGCCGGTCATGATTTTTCCGTCGGTGACGACGCGCTCTTCGACTGGAATCGCGCCGTAGCCGACAAGCTGTTTCATCGCCGACCAGTGTGTTGTCGCCCGCTTGCCCTTCAGCAAACCAGCGGCACCGAGTACCAATGCACCGGTACAGACCGACGTCGTCCAGGCAGTATTTGCGTCGACCATCCGCACCCAGTCGAGAACTTCGTCGTCGGAGGTGACATGGCTCATATCCGCGGCGCCGGGGATCAGCAACATGTCCGGCGTTGTAATATCCACCATCGCATAGTCGGCCGATAACCCAAGATGACCGGCACGCAAAGGGCCCGCCGTCTTACCGACAATCCTGATATCCGCGCCAGGCACCCGGCCGATGATCTCCAACGGACCGACTGCGTCGAGTGCCGTCATTTTGTCGAATACAAAAAGCGCAATTTCCATGATCTTGTCCTAAGCTATCGACCCGCAGTTGGATTTTTCTCGGTCACCCTATCAGGCGTGACGCCACGGGCTCAAAAAAAAACGGCGAGGTAAACCCCGCCGTTTTCCATCTGATTTTAAACCGTTCTATTCGGCAGCCTGCGCCATTTGTGCGACATCCTGCTCAATAATATTGTCGAGCGACAGACGCGCCAACGACAGCGCGCCATCGGCATGAATCTCAACCAAATCGCGGTCGGGGTTCAGATTAATACGATCCTGCTGTGCCTCCATGATAATCTTGTCCTCGATGAAGGTCGGATATATTTCGTCGTACATTTCCTGCGTCGCCGCGGGGTCGTGTTGACGATAGCCATTCGCCGATGACCAGAAATAATGGAACGTGGTGTCGGTTTCCGGCGTCGCGGCATGCAGGAGCCGCAGATGAAATCCTTCCTGATCGCGGTTTTCCTTAACTCCAGACCCTAGTTCCAGCGCGCCGGACCACTGCAGCACGATACTCGGCCCGACATATTCAAATTCCTGCCAGCGATCGACCTTGCCTTCGAACTGACCGCCCTTCTTGTATGTCGGCGGCGGTTCGTGATCCATCATCCAGCGGATGAAATAGGCACCCTTTTCGGTCTGCTTCATTTCCATTTCAGCCGAGACGTGATTAAGCGGATTACCGCCAATGGTCCGGTTGTGAACGTACCCGAGATGGGTCAGATCCATCAGATTGTCGATCATCAGCATGTAGTTCGACTTGATCTGGAACATGGCTTTGCGGTGCGGCCATTTTTCTTTGTCGTCATGATAAGGGTAATCGACAATCTCGGTATCGTCGGCCAATGCCGGATCGCCCATCCAAATCCACAGGATCTCATTGCGTTCGACCATCGGGAACGCCTGAACATGTGCCTGAGCCGGGATATTCTTCTGCCCTGGGATAGCGACGCAATTGCCCGACGTATCAAATGTCAGCCCGTGATAGCCGCATTGGAGTCCAGCTTCCACGACATTTCCGTGGGTCAACGGCGCCCCCCGATGGCAGCACCGGTCTTCCAGCGCGCCCACTTTTCCCTGAGCGTCGCGGTAGATCACCATAGGCTGGTTCATGATGGTGCGAGACAATATCCCTCCATCAAGCTCCTCGGCCCAGGCGGCGATGTACCAAGCGTTGCGAACAAAAGGCTGGTTGGCTTTGCGCGTCATAAATTCACTCCCATGAGAAGATCGTTAAATTCATTGAGATGCTATCGATTTTCGCCGTTGCAGGCAACAGATTTGACATCTGCATTCACTTGCATTTGCGCCGTGTTTTCAGTAGCCACACGCTACGAATTCTCAGATTCGATGAAATTGGTTCCGGAGGAGCAGGAAAATGACGCTTAACGAGATCACCCGTGTACAGGAATACCTCCGGCTGACGTTTTCCAACAACCGGATCAAGATACTGCAGCCGAAGAAGCCCGACGCACCGATCGAGGTTTATTTGGGCGACGAGTTCGCCGGCGTATTGTACCGCGACGACGAGGAGGGCGAAGTCTCCTACACTCTCAATATCTCGATCCTTGAAGAGGATTTGCCGGCCGCCGTGTCAATCTGATCGCCGATTGGCGGCCCATCCGGTTTACGCTAGGATCGGCCCCGCAAACGACACCGGAAAGGTAAAGTCCTATGACCGTCAAGTATCATCTGATCAGCTCATTTACGTGACCGTGGGTCCAGCGCGCCGTGATTGCCATGCGCGCCAAAGACGTCGAGTTCGAGGTCACATTTATCAATCTTCGAGAAAAACCTGACTGGTTCCTGAAGATTTCCCCGCACGGCAAAGTTCCCGTGCTCAAGGTCGATGACGAAGTCCTCTTCGAATCGAACGCCATCGCCGAATTCCTGGACGAAACCGTGCCGCCGCGTCTTCACCCCGAAGATCCGGTTCAGCGGGCGCGCAACCGCGCGTGGACCGATTATGTTCCGACATTCTCAAGCGCGTTGAGCGGCGTCTATTACACCAAGACCCGGGAAGACATGGAAGCGGGATTGGCGAACGCGCCGGTCGCGGTCGATCGGCTTGAAAAGGCGATCGCCGGTCAGCGCGGCAATGACGGTCCGTACTTCAACGGACCGGACCTGTCGCTCGTCGACGCGGCTTACGCGCCGTTTCTGCAGCGTTTTCTGATCGCCGACGGATTCCTCAATACCAGCCTGCTCGACGGATTTCCCCTGGTCCGGGCCTGGACAGATGCGTTGTTGTCGAATGAGATCGTCACCGGTGCGGTTGCACCGAACTTTCTCGAGGAATTCTACGGCAATCTCAGGCGCCGGGAATTCTATGTCGCCACCCTGATCGACGCATCGGCGGCGCAAGCGGCGGAGTAATCCCGCTATGGGATTTGCCGCGACCACTATCAGCTAGCTGGCGCCAGAGTGGCGGTCAGGAAAATCCGCGTAGATAGCGAATACCGGCCCGGCGGAATCATCCGGACGAGGGCGTAAAATTGCGCCTGACTGCCGCCCCCGCGCGACGGTGCGATTGACGATTCAATTGCCGCCGGTCTTCAGGAGCCTTCAGGCAACACGTGGGAAAATTTCTTGCGCACGCGAGAATCCAGTTCCTCACTGCTGCGAGCGACGGCAGGAAACGTATCACGTCGGTTGAACGGAATGCAGGCATCAACCACCACGCGGGAATTCCGCCGGTCTTCATTGCTGTAACTCATCGGATCCAAATGGGTGCTCCAGCAGCCATTGAGGATATCTAGGCCATCCTTGGGGTCGCAGCGCGTACACATCGCCCAGATCACGTCGTTCATGTTCGACGGATCAATATCCTCATCGACCACCACGACCCAGCGGTTAGCATAGGCCCCGGCATGACATTGAGAGGCGATCAGCCCGGCCTGCTTGGAATGGCCACCATACATCTGCTTGATCGACACTGTCAGCCACATCCGGCTCCCGCCCGCCTCGTGGGCCCACACGCCCTTGACCTCGGGGATACCGGCGGCTTCGAGCTGGTTCCACACCGCACCGCAGCGATAAGTGCCGCGATAAAACGTATCGTCATTCGGCGGCACGGCAGGAATTGCGCCCAACAACACCGGATTGTCGCGGTGCATAAAAGTTTCGATCCGGATCGCCGGTTCCGGGTGCATGTCGCCGGCATAGTAGCCCGGCCATTCCCCGAACGGTCCTTCATCGACCATGTCGTCCGGATAAATGAACCCCTCGAAGGCAATCTCGGCGTTGGCCGGGACCGGCAGGCCGGTTTTCGGCATGTTGATGATTTCAACACCCTCGCCGATCAGCCCGCCGGCGCAGTCGTATTCGTTCTTGCCATAGGGCATTTCAAGCCCGGCGACCATGAACAACGACGGGTGCATCCCGGCGACGACCGCAATCGGGCATGGCTCGCCACGCTCGAAATACTTGCTCTTGATAATATCGCCATGTTTGCCCTTGGACACCATGACCGAGGCCGTCCTAGCGTCGTGCGCCTGCACCCGGTAGGCGCCGTAATTGATCCAGCCCGAATCCGGATCTTTCATCACCACCATACAGGCAGTACCGATGAAATAGCCGCCGTCAAGTTCATGCCATTTCGGCGCCGGAATTTTCATAATGTCGATATCGTCGCCTTCGAACACATTTTCAATCAGCGGCCCGCCATTGACCTCGACCGGCGTGTGGGTCGGCTGGTCTTTCATGTATTCGCGCCAGTAATTGACCAGCTCGATCTCGGTCGTGTCGATCGGCTTGCCGAGCGCGATATTGATGCGCGGCACAGAGGTCAGGATATTCGCCAACACGCGCGTGCCCTTCGGAAATCCGGGGATATCGTCGAACATCACCGCCGGGTTGGTCATCTTGTGCATGTGAATATCGACAATCGCGCCAATCTCTTCATGGTGATCGGCGCCGGACACATGCTGTAGCTGCCCCGCCGCTTCCAGTTCGTTGATCCAGTCCCGCAAATCCTTATTGGCCACGCTTTTACCTCCGCTGTTTTTCACGTTCGATTGCGGGGTAAGATAGAGGAAATTACTGACCTGTGGAAATCGCATGATACTGAATATCAAACCTGTTACCGATGGATTTGCCGCCACCGTCTCGGGCGTCGCTCTGCAGGCGCCGCTCAATCCGGATCTCGCCGCTGAAATCGAATCCGCGATGGATGAATATGCCGTTCTTGTCTGGCGCGACCAGCCGATGGATGACGACCAGCACATGGCATTCACCAAATTATTCGGCAATCTGGACGCGGGATTGCTGAACGTCACCAAGAAGCCGAGCCGGTTCAAGCACAAGGGGTTCATCGATATCGCCAATGTCGGGATCGACGGCGAAATCATGGCGCGCGATGATGGTGCGATAACATCGTCGCTCGCCAACCAGTTCTGGCATTCGGATTCGTCGTTCACCCGGACGGTTGCGAAATATTCGATGCTGTCGGCGCGGGTTATCCCTGATGACGGCGGCGATACGGAATTCGCCGATCTCCGGGCCGCCTGTGACGCACTGCCCGACGACCTGCGTGCCATCGTCGCCGACCTGATTGCCGAGCACCATGCGCTGCATTCGCGAATGCTGCTCGGCAACGTCTATTCTCAAGAACAGATGGCCAACCTGCCGCCGTCCCATTGGCCGCTTGTCCGCACCCATCCGGGATCGGGGCGGCAAATCCTGTTTGTACCGATCCATATCAGCCGCATTCTCGGCATGTCGGTACCGGAATCGCGTATGCTGGTCAGTGAACTGATCGAACACGCCACCCAGCCGCAATTCGTGTATCGCCACCGGTGGCGTCCCGGCGATCTGGTGATGTGGGACAACCGGTGCACCCTGCACCGGGGCCGGCGCTTCGATCTTACCGAGCGCCGCGATCTGCGGCGGACCACCACGATGGAAGAAACGACATAGTCCGGATATCCCATACTCAATGACACAATTCACCTCCTGATGGTGCGCCTTCTCAGTGCCCTGGCGGGCATTCTCTGGGTGCTTGCGGTTCTCCATATCCTGGTCCCTTCCGCCCCGCTGACATGGGCAATGACCGGATTTCTTGTGTGTTTCGTGGCATTGGCGATCCCCCGTATTTCGTGGCACACGCAAATGCTGTGCGGCGTTTTGGCAGCGGCAACTGTTGTCTTGGCGGCCCTTTACGGCCAGTGGGACGCGGTGCCGGAAGGCGTCGCCCGTGCCGCCATTTTCCCGGGATTTCTGTCAACGATCGTGCTGCTGCGTGCGGCGGCCGATCAGCGACCCGAGATCGCGTCGGCGCGGCGCATGTTCGGGGTGCTGGATCCGGCGCGGCGCGACAGCGGAATCGTGATCGGGACGCATCTGATCGGCGCGGTCCTGCAGGTCGGTGTTTTCGCAATTCTCGCGCCGATCCTCGGACGGGATGCGTCAGTCGCCGAACGCCGCGAAGTTTTCACGGCAGCCATACGCGGCATGTCCCTCGTGCCGTTCTGGTCGCCGTTTGTCATCGGCATGGCGGTAGCAAGCCAGTATCTCCCCCATGTACCGCTATGGCAGATTATGTCACTCGGGCTTGCGCTGACGACGGTCGGTATCGCGATCTCGGTTCTCGTATTCGACCGCAACCGCAGCGCCGCCGGGCTCCGGCTCGCGCTTCAATCGCTTGCACCGGTCGCCCTGCCGATCGTCATCGCAGCCCTGATCGTGGTCGCGACGACGGCCATGACGGGCTTCTCAACCCTGCAGGCGCTGATCATCGCCCTGCCCATCCCCTGCCTGTTCGCAATTGTTCAGATCAAAACCGGCAGCGTGACGCAGGCACTGCGCCAGACAGCCGCCGGCATCGGCCGCATCGGGCCGGAAACATCGATCCTGACTTTTGCCACAATTCTCGGAGTAGTGTTCGAGGCATCGCTCCCTCATACCGGCCTGCTTGACTGGCTGAAAGGAAACAGCCTGCCGGCCGCCGGGATCGTTTTCGTGGTGATCCTGTCAATGAGCGCCGCCGGGCTCGTTGGTATTCATCCGATCGTCTCGGGCACGGTGCTCCTGGTTATATTCACCAGCATACCCACCGGTGTCGCGGATCTGGTGATGATGCAGGCCTTGCTGATCGGGTGGGGATTGTCCTCCGGCATATCGATCGGCAGCCTGAGCATCGCCACCGGCGCGGCGATGTTTAAAATCCCGCCGACCGACCTGGTCACCCGCGCTAATATCGTGTTCGTGTTTCTGACGTCGGTGATCACCGGTATTCTGCTGACCGGTCTGAACACACTCCTGGTCTGAAAAGATCCGACGACGCTAATTCTTGAAAAACTACGCCGCCCGCCGTTTCTTTCGCGCCGGTAGCGGGCCGAACCCCTTGCGGACGGTGCCGAGATCGCTGAGCTGCGGCACGACTTTTTCGGCGAAAAGCGTCATGCTTTTCGCGGTCATGTCGAAATCCATATCTCCTGCATGCAGCATGGCGAGCAAATGGCCAAACCCGCCGACTTTTTTATAAAGCGCCTTGAGCTGACTGGCGACGTTATCGGGCGTGCCATAGATGGCGACATGGTTTTGCCGGAAATACTCCATCCCCTGGGTGCGGATCGCGTCGGTCCGCCCGCCGCTAAACCTGCCCGACAGAAAATCCGCGTATAGCGAGGTTTCGACATAGCCCGGCGGCGCGCGGTGCTGGGGTTCCGACTTGTTGTTGGTCACATACCAGAAGACGCGCTCTATGACCTCGCGCGCTTCCTCCTCGGTTTCGCCGACCGCAACCAGCGGCATAAAGGCGAACTGACTGTCCGCGGGGCGTTGCAGCCCCTGGGCGTGGCACCAGGCTCGCACACCTTTGAACATGGCGGCCAGCCTGTCGACAGGGGTCAGGAACATCGAAAAGGTGAAGCCGCGGGCGACCGTCCGGCAGGCATGCTCGAGATCGCTGCCACCGGTTGTCCAGATCGGCGGATGCGGCTGTTGATAGGGCCGCGGCCAGACATTGACCTGGCGTTTGTGTATCCACTTGCCTTCATAGTTGAAGGGGCCGTCATGGGTCGTCCACGCCTTGACGATCAGGTCGATGGCGTCCCACAACCGCTCGCTTGTTTCGGTCGGGTTGCGGTTCGATGCAAACAATTCGTAGGGCACCCCCCGCACAAAACCGCAATCGAGGCGGCCATAGGAAATATTGTCGATCATCGCCATTTCTTCGGCGCATCGGACAGGATCCGCCAGGTTGGCAGCCGGGTTGCCGAGTATGAGGATACGCCCGTTCTTGGTCTGCCGCGCGAGGATCGACAACGGCACAACGCCGGATGAATTCAGGCAGGTCGCCGTTTGGTGATGCTCATTGACCATGCAGTTGAGCCCGAGCTCATCCGCCAGCACATACTGGTCGAGACACATATTATAAAGGTCGGCGCCCAGTTTCGGATCATACACGCTGCTGGGCAGGTTGAGCCGCATCGACGTGTATTGATCTTCCGGCGGAAAATGTGGCCAGGCAAATTCGGTGAAATGATAGAATTCCATGCTTCGGCGTCCTTCTATTCAGCGAGGAATCTGTCAAGCGCCCGCCAGAACAACTCCGGCTGCTCGATATGCGGGAAATGGCCGGCACGCGGAATTCCGACAAACTGCGCGTCGGGAATGCGCCGGGCATACGCGCGCCCGTATTTTGGCTCCGTCATGCCGTCCTTCGTACCCCAGACGACAAGCGACGGGCACGTAATCCGGTTGAGCCGGTGCAGCAGGGACGGATTGTGGAAATAGGGGTCCCAGCAAAGCTTCACGATGGTTTCGCGCTGTCGCGCGACGGATAGCGCCGCCTTTTTGCTCAAGCCCGACAGATCGACATGCGGATCCTTGAGCGGATCGTCAAAAAGAATCTCGCGGACACGGGTGGTGTTGTAAAAGTAGATATCTTCTATATCGCGGTCATACGCGCCGCCGAATTTCACCCCGACTGCGCCGGCAAGCACCAACCGACTGACGCGGTCGCAGTTCTTGGTTGCTATTTCGGCGGCGAGCCAGCCGCCAACGGAAAAACCGATAATCGTCGCGTCGCACAGGTCGTAATGATCGAGCAGATCAAGCCACAGGTACGAAATATCGTCGATATAGCGGATGGAACCCGGCAGGGTCGATTTACCGAAGCCGGGCATACGGGGCAGAAAAACCTCATAGCGCCCGGCCAGTTTTTCGATCAGCTTTCGACCAGTCGCCGAATTCAGCTCGAAGGCGTCCTCACCGTGCAACAACAATAACGGCGGACCTTTTCCAACGCGCTCGATCTCGATACGCGCCTGCTGAAGTTTGAGGGTTTCGATCGTGGATTTCGATTGGGAGGACATATACGACATCTCTTTCGCGACGGAACATACGTCACCCGACCTTCCCCGTCGACACCACGCGGGTGATGAGAAATACTGGCCGCTTCATCTTAAAGACGGAACATACAAATGCTAAAGATATTGGGGCGCGACACGTCATCTAATGTGATGAAAGTCCTGTGGGCGAGCGCGGAGCTCGGCGTCGACTTTGAGCGTGAGAATATCGGCGGGAAGCACGGTGGCAACGACACAGCCGAATTCCGCAGCCTCAACCCCAACGGCCTGGTGCCGGTAATCGTCGATGACGATTTCGTCAATTGGGAATCCAACAGTTGTGTGCGCTATCTCGCCGCAAAACACGATTACGGGGGACTGTATCCCGAAGATATCCAGGTGCGTGCCGTTGCCGAACGGTGGATGGACTGGCAGGTCACCACCGTCAGCCCGGCGATGATCCCGGTCTTCCGCGGCATGATCCGCACCAGAGCCGAAGACCGCGACATGGATGCCATCGAAACCGGGCGCGCCTCGCTGACCGCCAAGATGGCGATCATAAACGACGAACTGGCGGACCGGTCATTTTTGACCGGCGACGACTTCAACATGGGTGATATTCCGCTCGGTATCGCCGTGTGGCGCTGGTTCAACATGCCGATCGAACGCGAAGACTATCCGCATTTGAAACGGTGGTGCGATGCGTTATGCGAGCGTCCGGGATATCGGGAACACATCATGAAACCGGTGGCCTGACGGCTTGAATCCGGGGTTTCTTAACCGAGCGTCGGATCGAGGATAACCTTGCCGATGCCGGGTGACGATTCCATAAGGGCGTGAATCGCCGGCGCCTCGGCAAGCGGCACGATGCGGTCAATGATGGTCCGAAGTTTGCCTTCCGCAGCCGCGTCGAAACAGGGCAGCGCATCTTTGGGGTCGCTTTTTGGATCGCCCATGATCGTCAGTTGATTGTGGTAAACATACTCGAAATTTACCGGCACGATCGGTCCGCCGTGAGAACCGGCGGTCACCATCCGCCCGCGACGCTTCAGGCTTTCGATACCCAGCGAACAGATTTTGGGATTGGCGATATTGTCGTAGAACAAATCGACGCCGGCGCCGTCAGTGATCTCCATAATGGCCTCTTTGAGATCTACCGAACTGTAGTTTATCGCGTGGTCGGCGCCCAGCTCCCGGCCCATAGTGGCACGGTCGTCGCTGCCGGCGGCCGCGATCACGGTTGCCCCTGCAGCCTTGGCCAGCTGCATTCCAATCGACCCCAGATTTCCGGCAGCGCCCAGGATAAGGGCGGTTTGGCCCGCCTGAAGGTCGCCCAGGTTGAAGAGCAGATTGTAGGCAACCGGCCCGTGTCGCGCGATGA
>Ga0209403_10003094_pt1 | contig 19160 bp, 18 predicted proteins | sample ArcticOcean_MG_C_8_FD_187440 | JGI IMG/M metagenome (GOLD analysis project Ga0209403, IMG submission 187440) | Marine microbial communities from western Arctic Ocean - ArcticOcean_MG_CB11_86 (SPAdes) (version 2) | ecosystem: Environmental > Aquatic > Marine > Oceanic | place: Arctic Ocean... | reverse complement strand
GCTCTCGCTTGTTTCGCGGCGGCGTTGCTCATGGCGCCATTGGCAAACGCCGAGATCGTCCAGGTCAAACTGCCCAAGCTCTCGCCCGAGGCGCAAACCGGCGGCCAGATTTTCATGGGCAACTGCGCCAAGTGCCACGGCATGGTCGCCGGCGGCACCGACAAGGGCCCGCCGCTGATCCACAAAATCTACGAGCCCAACCACCACGCCGATTTCGCTTTCTTCCGCGCCGTCCAATACGGCGCCAAGGCCCACCACTGGCCCTACGGCAATATGCCGCCGCAGCCGCATGTGAGTGAAGCGGATGTGGAATTGATCATTAAATTTGTGCGCGAAGTGCAGCGCGCAAACGGGATTGATTGAGGACGGGGTAGGTAGAAGTTTTCTGCCAGCGTCTGCGTCCATCTACGACTTGACTGAGCGAGTAGTATCTCTCGACATTGGAAGTAACCTGAATCACTGCTTAGCTGCAGAGTAAGATTGGCCGGGCGCTCCCTTAACCTCCCGCTATACCTGCATCCCACACAGCCCTTTTCGCCGCCATCTCTGCCGCCAATCTAAGCGCGGCGATCAGACTAGTTTCGCTGGCCACGCCCTGGCCGGCGATGTCGAGAGCTGTGCCGTGGTCCGGCGAGGTGCGAACGAAGGGCAGGCCCAGTGTCGTATTGACGCCGCCTTCGAAGTCGATGGTTTTGATCGGGATCAGGGCTTGGTCGTGATACATGCAGATCGCCGCGTCGTATGTTTTGCGCGCGGCGGCGTGGAACAGGGTATCGGCGGAAAGCGGGCCGATGGCGTTGATGCCTTCGGCGCGGAGTATTTCCAAGGCCGGGCGGATGGTGTCAATTTCTTCGCGCCCGATGCCGCCATCTTCGCCTGCGTGTGGGTTGAGGCCGGCGAAGGCGAGGCGCGGCTTGGTAACGCCGAAGTCGCGCGCCAGGGCTTCCGCCGTTACCCGGCCACAGCGTATGATTTCGTCGCCGGTTAAGCTGCGTGCGACCTCGGCGACGGGGATGTGGATGGTAACCGGCACCACGCGCAGTTCCTCAGAGGCCAGCATCATCACCGATTGATGGCTCGGGCCGGCAAGCTCGGCGAGGAATTCGGTGTGGCCAGGATGGGCGAAGCCGACGGCATAGAGGGCGGATTTATGAATCGGGTTGGTCACCACGGCGCTGGCTTCGCCACTTTGAGTGAGCTGCACGGCGCGGATGATGGATTCAATCGCGGCGCCGGCATTGGCCTTGTCCAACTTGCCCGGTATCACCTCGGCGGCAAGTTCCAGCGGCAAGACAGGCAGCGCCTTTTCGAACAAAGCGGCAGCCTCGGCGGGCGCGCTGATTTCCACCAACGGCACCGGCAGCCCTATGGCCCCCGCCAGGGCTTCAAGCCGCGCCGGATTGTCGATGGCGAAAAAAGGCGGCACACCCTTGGCCCGGCTCAGCCAGGATTTGAGCGTGATCTCGCCGCCGATACCAGCCGGCTCGCCCATGGTCAATACGAGAGGAGCTGACATGATCGCTTTACCGTTGAGCCGGAATGATGACGCCCGGGTTGAGCAGGCCTTTCGGATCGAGCCGTGCCTTCACGGCCTGTAGCGCCTCGCCCATTAATTCCGGACGCTGCGCCATATACCACGGCATGTGATCGCGCCCCACGGCATGGTGATGGGTGATGGTGCCGCCCTCGCGGATCAGCGCCTCTGAAGCGGCAGTTTTGATCTCTTTCCACTGCGCCATCTCGCGCCCCGGTGTGGTCTGGGCATGGAGGGTGAAATAGGGCGCGCAGCCATCCGTGTAAGCGTGGGTGAAGCGGCAACTGACATGGCCGTGCGCGCCAGTTGCCCGCTGGATGGCCTCTTCCGTCGCCGCTTTCACATTGGCGTGGAAATCGGCAAGACGGTCCCAGGTGATCGAAGTTTCGAAGGTGTCATGCATGATGCCGCAGGAAATCAGGCCCTCACGCTTGAAGGGCGCGCTGATGAAAGCTTCGCGCCAGGCATCGGCGGTGCTGTCGCGCTCGCCGGCCATATCGATTCGCCCGCCTTGGTCGCGCACACATTCAAGTGCCCGCGCCATCCAGACATCGACCGGATGATCGCCTGATTCGAAGCCGAGCACGACCATATGAAAACTGCCATCGCCGGCGCCGGCAAGCTTGGTCTCTTCGGCATCCACCAGGCGGCAATTAGACGGCCATAGGCCAGCCTGAACAACAGCGCGGATACCCTCTGCGGCACTCTCAAAGCTATCGAATTTGACCGCCGCCGAAGCACGAAAGGTCGGCTTCTGCTGCAGGCGCATCCAGGCCTCGGTAATAATTCCGAGTGAGCCTTCCGCGCCCATCATCAGGCGGTCGGGTGAGGGACCGGCGCCGGAGCCGGGCAGGCGGCGGCTTTCCATGGTGCCGGAAGGCGTCACCGTGCGCATGGATTCGACCAGCTCGTCAATATGGGTGTAGAGGGTGGCAAAATGGCCGCCCGAGCGCGTCGCGATCCAGCCGCCGAGGGTGGAGAATTCAAAGGATTGCGGAAAATGTCTTAGCGTGAGGCCTGAGGGTTTTAATTGCGCTTCCAAGTCCGGCCCAAGCACGCCGGCTTGAATGCGTGCCGCGCGTGACGTCGGGTCGATTTCCAGCACTTTCGCCATGCGCCGCATATCGATGGTGAGCGTTGCCTTGAAGCCGTCTCCGACCACCGGCTCAACACCGCCGACCACGGTCGAGCCGCAGCCGAACGGGATCACCGCCGCATCGGCGCTATCGGCCCAATCCAGGAGCGCGGTAACATCGGCTTCGCTTTCTGGAAAGGAGACCATATCGGGCGCGCCGCTAAAGTCGCGCGCATAGGCGCGGATGTAATCCGGATAGGATTTGCCGTAGGTGTGGGCGGCGCGGTCATAATAGCTGGTTGAGCAGATCGCGCTTAGGGATTCTGGTGCTTTTAGACGCGGTGCGGTGAGGCTGATTTCATCAATTGTGGGCGGCGCGATATAGCCGTTCGGTGACAGGCCGGTAAGGCCGGCAATGCGTTTGGCAATCGCGCGTGAATCTGCTTCGGAAAGGGTCTGGTCCTCATGGCCCCAACCCCAAAATTTTAACCGCCTGTCGCTCATCTTTTTTCCAACTCCTCAAATGGCGTGCTCTTCTAACGCGACACGCACCACGCCGCCTAGCGAATTTGATCGCACGATATTGACCTGTATGGCAACTAGCTCGGCGAGGTAAATGATGAGAAGCGCACCGGCAGAATTTCCTGAGTGGTGATCCGCCCGGCGTTGCTTTTCTCGATCAGCAGAAGCTGCTGAGCATCTTTCAGGCCGGCGGGAAGGATCATGCGGCCGCCCGGGTTGAGCTGCTGTAACAGCGCCGGCGGTATCAGTTCCGGCGCAGTGGTGGCGATGATGCGGTCAAACGGCGCCTGCTTGGGCCAGCCGTGATTGCCGTCACCGACGCGAAACTTGATATTGTCATAACCATGAATACCGAGCCTTCGTGCGCTTTCTTCGGCAAGCTCTTCAACAATTTCAACGGTGTAAACTTCATTGGCCAGCTCCGCCAATACGGCCGCCTGATAGCCGAGGCCGGTGCCAATTTCCAATACCTTGTGGCTGCTGTTGAGCTCCAACAAATCGGTCATCAGGCCGACGATGAAGGGCTGCGAGATGGTTTTGCCGTGGCCGATCGGGAGCGGCGAATCAAGATAGGCGTAGAGCTTCATCTCTGTCGGCACGAATTCGTGACGGGGTACTTTGCTCAAGGTCGACATCACTGCATTGCACAGCATGTCCTTGCCGGTTTTATCGGCAACCAAGCTGACAAGCGAAGCAACCTGGCCAACCATCCTTTGCCTGAGGGCGCTAAATTGAGCTTCAACTGGGTTCAGGTTCGACATTAATTTGCTCCGCGAGCGCTTATTTTACCGCCTCGCCTGACCGCTGGCGACATGTTCGGAGGACGCTCCAATCTGCTATAACTACACCATAATGTTTGTCCTTCGGCCAGTGAATCATCTGAATTATTGGCAGCCCTACTGACGGGATTATTAAGATGGCTGTGTCCGTTCTTGAGCCCCTCACGGCATTGTGCCGGGATTGCGGTTGGGAAAGTGCGCCGGGTGCCGATGCCGGGCGCATCTCATCCTGTCCGGATTGCAGCTCCAGTCGCCTGTTGCAGCATAGCGAACTGGCCACACTCGCCATCGCCCATGTGGATTGCGACGCTTTTTACGCGACCATCGAAAAACGTGACAATCCGGCGCTGGCCGATAAGCCGGTGCTGGTTGGTGGCGGCAAGCGCGGTGTGGTCGCCGCCGCTTGCTATATCGCCCGGCGCTATGGCATTCGCTCCGCCATGCCCATGTACCGGGCGCTCGAAGCCTGCCCCCATGCGGTGGTTATCGCGCCGGACATGGAGAAATATACCCGTATCGGTCGTGAATTGCGCGAAATGATGGTGGCGCGTACGCCGTTGGTGGAGCCGCTCTCCATTGATGAAGCGTTTCTCGACCTCAGCGGCACCGAGGGTGTGCATGGCGGCTCGCCGGCACGCAGCATGGCCTTGCTAGCGCAGCAAATTGAAGAAGAGGTCGGCGTCACTGTTTCCGTCGGCCTCAGCTACAATAAATTCCTTGCCAAAATTGCCTCCGATCTTGACAAGCCGCGCGGCTTTGCCCTGATCGGCAAGGCGGAGGCGCCGGAATTCTTGGCCGACAAGCCGGTCGGCCTGTTATGGGGCGTCGGCGCAGCAATGCAAAAGCGCCTGGCGCGCGACGGTATCCACCATATTGGCGAGCTCAGAACATTATCCGATAGCGATCTGGTGCGGCGCTACGGCGCCATTGGCACACGCCTCGCCAATTTTTCGCGCGGTACGGACGGACGCGCCGTCAAACCGGGCGGGCAGGCGAAAAGCGTCTCCTCGGAAACCACTTTCAATACCGATATCCGCGCGCTCGATGAATTATCCGCCCTTTTATGGAAGCAGTGTGATCGCGTCGCCCGGCGCATGCGCAAGAACGGTCTGATCGGTCGCACGGCGGTTCTCAAACTGCGCACGGCGGATTTTAAGATCCTCACCCGTTCGCGCACCCTGCCGGCGCCGACACAAGTGGCTGAAATATTGTTTCAGACCGCCTTGCCGCTGCTCGAACGCGAGGCGGATGGCCGCTATTTTCGCCTGATCGGCGTGGGTTTGCGCGGCTTGGATAGCGCCGACAGCGCTCCGCAGGCCGATTTATTTGGTGAAGATAACGCGCGCACCGAGGCGCTCGAGAAAACGGTAGACGATTTACGCGACAGATTTGGCACCGCCGCACCGGTCAAGGGGCGTGCGCTTGGGCCAAAAGCGAAATAATCGAATTCAGTGATCTCCTACCGGTCTACACGGCTATTTCTCATGAAGCTCCACAATTGCGGCAGAAATTGACGGAGATCAATGTCCTTGCCGTCGTAGCCCGATAAATTTCCTGCCTAGAGTATTGGGGTTTAGGTAGCCGGCGCATTCCTTAAAGAGAATGGTGGGTGCGGCCCTCAAATATGAACTGAGGAGTGCAGGAACAATGTCGCTCGAAAAAATATATGAAGCTGCATTGGATTATGGCGATGACGAAGTCTTTAAGCTGGTAACGGCGGCAGTGGCAGCGGGCGCTGACCCGCAGGAAATTCTTGATGAAGGGCTGGTCGCGGCGCTTGATAACGTCGGTGAGCAATTCAGCGCGGGCACCCTGTTTGTGCCGGAGATGCTGATGGTGGCTGATGCGGTCAAGGTTGACCTCGATATATTGCGCCCGATCTTGGCCGAAACCGACATCAAGCCGATCGGCGCTGTAGTGATCGGGCGACCTGCACGATATCAGCAAGAATTTGGTCAGCATGGTTCTCGAGGGTGCCGGCTTTCGTGTTGTTGATTTGGGTACAGATGTGGAGCCGGAGAAATTCGTTTATGCAGCGCAGGAAAATGATGCAGACTGAGAATTTGGTGCGAAAAGCCATTCTTGACGGTGTCGACCCGAAAGAGGCCTATTTGAAGTTCGGCAAATTTTAGTTTGAGCACACGGACATTGGGAGGTGAGGCGAGTGGGTAATTTAGAATCACAGGCGGCGGCGCGCGCCGCAGCACGGCAAGAGGCGGTCGCATTGCGGGCGAAAATTCGCAGCGGCGATTTCAGCGATCAGACAGCAGGTGCAGCACCCCTTTGCGTGCAGGGAAATTTAGTTATTTTGCCGGCGGATTTGGCGGACGATTTTCACCGTTTCTGCCTGGCTAATCCTAAGCCCTGTCCTTTGCTTGCGGTCTCCGAGCCGGGTAATCCGGCACTGCCCAGCTTGGCTGGGGATTTCGATCTGCGCAGCGATGTGCCGCTCTACCGCATTTATCGCCGCGGTGAGCTTGAGCGAGAAGTAACCGATATCAGCGATTTGTGGCGCCAGGATTTTGTCGGTTTCGTACTTGGTTGTTCATACAGCTTTGAGGCGGCCTTGCTGGGAGGTGGCATTCCGCTGCGCCATATTGAATTGGGTATGGGCGTGCCGATGTTTGTCTCTAATTTGCAAACCGCCGAAGCCGGGCCATTTGGTGGTCCAACCGTGGTCTCCATGCGTCCGATGACGCCAGAAAATGCGCGCCGGGCAGTCGCGATTACGGCCAGTTTTGAACGTGCGCATGGCGAGCCGGTGCATATTGGCGATGGAGCGGAGATCGGCGTTGCTGATCTCATGGCGCCTGATTTTGGCGAAGCCGTGCCCGTTGCTGATGGAGAAGTCCCGGTGTTCTGGGCCTGTGGAGTCACGCCGCAAATGGCGATTAAGCGGGCGCAGCCGGAGATCTGCATCACCCACGCGCCGGGATTCATGGTAATTAGCGATATCGCCGCATCTGAGCTTGCAGCGGGTCGAGGTCCGGAGATACCTTCCTCCCCGAAGTCACATTAATGACTAATTACATTCGAAATTAGACTGAAAATTGGAGCGATAGAATGAAGTTGATGCGCGTGGGCGCACCGGGCCAGGAGCGGCCGGCGGTGTGCATGGCAGACGGGTCCGTGATCGATGTATCGTCGGTGGTGAATGAATATGATGGCGCATGGCTGGCGGCTGGCGGTATGGCGGCGCTTGAAGCGCGCCTGAAAGAAGGCGTTGATGGATTTCCCAGCGTCGATATCAACGCTGAGCGCATTGGCGCGCCCATCGTGCGGCCCGGCCATATTCTCGCCATCGGTCTGAATTACGCTGATCACGCGGCGGAGGCGGGCATGGATGTACCGTCCGAGCCGATTCTCTTCACCAAGGCGCCGAGTTCTTATTGTGGGCCCAATGACACGGTTATCATTCCGCGCACCAGTGTGAAGACGGATTGGGAAGTCGAGTTGGGTGTGGTGATCGGCAAAGAAGCGAGCTATATCGCCGATGAAGCGGCTGCGATGGAATATGTGGCCGGCTATTGCGTCGTCAATGATGTCTCGGAGCGCGATTTCCAAATCAACCGCGGGCCAACCTGGGTCAAGGGGAAGTCGGCCAAGACCTTCTGCCCGACCGGCCCTTGGCTGGTTAGCCGCGATGAAATTCCCGATCCGCAAGCCTTGCCTATGAAACTTTCGGTAAATGGTCAGAGCTGCCAGGACGGCAATACCAGCACGATGATCTTCGGTGTCGCCCATCTGGTATGGTATTTGAGCCAATTCATGGTGCTGGAAGCAGGTGATCTGATCGCCACAGGCACACCGCCGGGCGTGGGAATGGGCATGAAGCCGCCGAAATTCCTGGCTGCAGGCGATGTCATGGAACTCGAAATTGAAGGGCTCGGCAAACAGCGTCAGGGTCTCGCACAAGCCTGACCCGCAAAGCATAGGAATATACCCTGGGTGTATTTCCAGAGCTAATGTTTAGACTCTGTTAAAGCATTCCAGGTAACTATTGGTATATTCGCGCTGGTATAGGATCGGCGTCGCTATTTATTGGTGCAGACCTAACCACGCGCTTACCTCATCTATCGGCCGACTTGGCCAAAACAAGCAATTTGACGAAGCGCCTACACGCTTGGTGGAAGGGCGAGTACTTTGAAGAGGAGCTCGAGCTCGAGCCCGAAGTCGAACTTGTGGAGAAAACAGAGGCTGAAGGACTCGGTCATATGGGCCGGGATTCAGCGATCTGGTCTGATCCGCGGGTGCAAATGAGCGAGGGTGTGTAGGGCACTGGCTTTACGTCACCGGGTGGCGAGGAGCAAGTTGTCGAGCTTATTCGTCCGCTTGGTCTTGATTCCAGCATGATGATCGTTGATATCGGCGCCGGGTTGGGCGGCACAACGCGGGCGCTGCAGGGTCTCGGGGTTCGAAATTTCGCCGCTTGTCACTGAAGGGGCAATGGAACTATCCCGCCTTGCCGGCCTGACCCGAAAAGGGACGGTTGAGACTTTTGATCCGGAAAATTTATCCTTGCGGGAGGCCGGCTATAACGCCGTGTTCTCGAAGGAAGCATTGTTCGCGATGGATAATAAGGAAGAGATTCTTACCTCCATTTACAACTGCTTACGTATCGATGGGCAATTGTTGATGACCGATTATTTGGCACCAAGTCCGAAACCTCGGGCGGCGTGATTGACCCTTGGCTGGAGCAGGAACCGATTCGACCAAAACTATGGTCACTTGAGCAAACGCGCTCCTTTATTGCCAATCTGGGGTTTGAAGTCAGAATTACCGAAGATATTACGCCGATTTTACCGGCAATATGGACCCCAATGTGGTGCCACCGCGCGGTTGGGGGCCGGCAATTCTCGCCAAATTCAAAATGTGGGCCAATCGATTGAAGGTTTTAGAGAGCGGCGAAGTGTCTGTGTTCTGAATTTACGGTCGTGAATTCGATCCTTCCCTAAAATAGCTGACCTAATCCGCATTCGGCCGAGCTTGACGTTGACAGCCGCAACCCGCGCGCCTATCTTGCGCGCGCTATCAAAAACGCTCGAAGAAAGCCTGAATTATGAAAGTGCTCAACTCATTACGCGCCGCGAAAAAGCGCCATAAAGATTGTCGCATCGTGCGCCGCAAGGGCCGTGTCTATGTGATCAACAAGACGAACCCGCGCTTCAAGGTGCGCCAGGGTTAATCGCGTTCGCCCCGGGCTGATGCCAGCGGGTATTGTTTCGATAATTTATTGAATTTGTTCCGGTAGCCTATGCTAGGCCGCGCGGGAGTTTTTGCGCGTCCGCATTTAAGTTAGGCTATTGCCCAATGAATAGTCGAATACGTACACTGTCACGGATTCGCGCCCTTTCATTTAATGTGTGCCCGCCATGCAAATGCCACCGCCCAACCAAACCACGATCGATCACCGCGCCGAGATCGCCGCCGATTTGTCCGCTCTTATCGGCGATGCTTATGTAATAGCGGATAGTGCCTCTCTGAAGGCGTTTGAAAGCGATGGTTTGAGCGCTTATCGCCAGATGCCTATGCTGGTCGCCTTGCCGTCCAATACGGCGGAGGTTTCACAGGTGCTTGCCTATTGCGCCAAGCGTGACGTGAAAGTGGTGCCGCGCGGCGCTGGTACGGGTCTATCCGGGGGCGCATTGCCGCTGGCGGACGGCGTCACCCTCGGCCTCGGCAGATTCAACAAGATATTGGAGATCGATTACGCTAACCGCTCTGCGGTGGTGCAGCCGGGCGTTGCTAATTTGACTATTAGCCAGGCGATGGACAGCGCCGGCTTCTATTATGCGCCCGATCCTTCTAGCCAGATTGCCTGCTCCATCGGCGGCAATGTGGCCGAGAATTCGGGCGGGGTGCATAGCCTAAAATATGGCCTCACCACCAATAATCTGCTGGGCGTTGAAATGGTGCTGATGGATGGTGAGATCATCCGCTTGGGTGGCAAACAATTTGATGCCGATGGCTATGATCTCCTCGGCCTGATTACCGGCTCGGAAGGCATGCTGGGCGTTATTACCGAAGTGACCGTGCGTATTTTACCCAAGCCGCTGACGGTGCGGGCGCTGTTAATGGGATTTGCCAGCAATGATGCTGCCGGCCAATGCGTTGCCGGTATTATCGCTGCGGGCATTATCCCCGCCGGCCTGGAGTTGATGGACAAGCCGGCGATCCACGCGGTTGAAGAATTTTGCCATGCCGGCTATCCGCTTGAAGCCGAGGCAATTTTGATTTGCGAGCTCGATGGGCCGGAGGTCGAGGTTGAGGAATTGGTGGGCCGGGTTAGCGAAATTGCAGCATCCTGCGGCGCTACATCGGCACGGACGAGCGAGAGCGAGGCAGAGCGCCAGCGCTTCTGGCTGGGGCGAAAATCTGCCTTTTCTGCCGCCGGGCGGATTGCGCCCGATTATTACGTCATGGACGGTACCATACCGCGTGGTCGCCTGTCGGAAGTGCTCAATCGAATTTCCGAATTATCTGAAGAATATGGCTTGGCCGTCGCCAATATCTTTCATGCCGGTGACGGCAATCTGCATCCGTTGATCCTGTTCGATGCCAATGTGCCGGGTGAGCTTGAGCGTACCGAGGAAATGGGCGGTGAAATTCTCAAGCTCTGTGTTGCAGTTGGCGGGGTGTTGACCGGCGAGCATGGCGTTGGCGTTGAAAAGCGCGATCTGATGGGTGAGATGTTTAGTGAGACGGACCTAAAGCAGCAGCAGCGCGTCAAATGCGCTTTCGACAGCGAGCAGTTGCTCAATCCGGGTAAGGTGTTCCCCACCTTGCACCGCTGCGCTGAGCTCGGTCGCATGCATGTGCATAGCGGCGAGATGCCGTTTCCCGATCTGCCGCGCTTCTAATGGCTCAGTCCTTCACTCCAGGCAGTGTCGATGAATTGGTTCAGGCGGTCGAATGGGCGGTCGCGGGCAGCCATCCTTTGGAGCTTATCGGCGGCGGTAGCAAGCGCGCCCTGGGTCGTCCCATGCAGGCTGAAATGACACTCGATCTTTCAGCCTTTTCCGGCATCAAGGAATATCAGCCAGAAGAATTGCAGTTGACCGCAGGCGCCGCCACGCCGCTCGCCGAGATCGAAGCGGTGCTTGAAGAGAAAGACCAAATGCTCGCCTTCGAGCCGGCTGATTATGGCGCGCTGTTGGGCACGCGCGCGGGCGCCACACTGGGCGGCGTGCTGGCTTGTAATCTTTCCGGCCCACGCCGCATCAAGGCCGGCGCGGCGCGTGATCATTTTCTGGGCTTTCATGCAGTGAGCGGTCGGGCGGAAGATTTCAAGGCCGGTGGCAAGGTGGTCAAGAATGTCACTGGTTATGATCTCTGCAAATTACTGGCCGGTTCCTGGGGCACCTTGGCGGCGCTCTATGAGGTCTCGGTAAAAGTTTTACCTGCGCCGGAACGCATCCGCACGGTGCTTATCATGGGGCTTGATGACGCGCGCGCCCTTACTGTTCTGGGCGACGCCATGGCGAGCGCTCATGACGTATCCGCAGCCGCCCATCTGCCGGCGGCGCTGGCGGCGCGTTCTGCTGTCCCGTACATTTCAGAGGCAGGGACGGCGATCACGGCGCTTCGGGTCGAGGGTATTGGCCCGTCCGTTGAAGCGCGCTGCACGGCTTTGCGCGCGATGTTTGCAATGCACGGTGAAGGTGAGGAATTGCACAGCATGTATTCGCGCTCTTTTTGGCGTGAGATACGTGACGGGTCGCCTTTTGGTGGCGATGCGCGCGCGCTCTGGCGTGTCTCCGTGCCACCCGCTGAGGGCGCTCGATTGATCGCGTCATTACGCGAGCAATTGGTCATCGAGGCCTATTATGATTGGGCCGGTGGCTTGGTATGGTTGGCGCTGGCGGCCGGCGAGGATGCCGGCGTGGAAGTGATCCAGACGGCGGCAGTCGCGCATGGCGGTCATGCCACCTTGCTGCGTGCGCCCACCCAAATTCGCGCTGCGATTTCCGTCTTTCAGCCGCAAGCGCCGGCGGTTGCAGCACTGACGGCGCGCCTGAAGGGAAGTTTTGACCCCTCGGCAGTGCTTAATCCCGGCCGCATGTATCCGGGCGTCTAAGTCATGCAAACAAAATTTGACATTCTTCAACTGGCCAAGCCGGAAATCGCGGAAGCGGAGCGGGTGCTGCGCAAATGTGTTCATTGCGGCTTTTGCCTGGCGACCTGCCCAACCTATATCCTGCTTGGCGATGAACGCGATAGTCCGCGCGGGCGCATCTACATGATCAAGGATATGTTGGAGAGCGGGCGGGCAGCCGATACGGCAACCGTGCGCCATGTGGATCGCTGTCTTTCATGCCTGTCCTGCATGACGACCTGCCCATCGAGTGTAGATTACATGCATTTGGTCGATCATGCGCGCAGCCATATTGCACAAACCTATCGCCGCCCGCTGGTGCAACGCCTGTTACGCCGTCTGTTGGCAATCCTGTTGCCGCGCCCCAACCTGTTTCGCGTCGCCATCATCGCGGCGCGTGGCCCGGCATTGCTCGGTCAATTTCTGCCCGGCAGTATCGGTGCCCTGATGCGCCTCAGCTTTCACCCCATCCATGGGCCATCCTGGGCGGATCGGGCGCAGACCTTCCCAGCCAAAGACGTTGAGAGTGCCGGCAAGCGCAAGCGCGTTGCTCTCCTAAATGGCTGCGTGCAGAAGGCATTGGCGCCGGAAATCAACGAGGCGACGGTACGCCTGTTGACTCGCCACGATTGCGAGGTCGTGGTGGTCCGCGGCGCAGGATGCTGTGGCGCGCTGTCATTGCACCAGGGCGAGCGAGCCGAAGCCGAAACATGGATGCGCAGCAATGTTGATGCCTTTTCCGCCGAGCATGAGCGCGGCCCGCTGGATGCTGTAGTGTCCAACGCGTCGGGCTGCGGCACCATGGTGAAGGATTATGGCGTGCTCATGCGTGATGATGCGGCGATGGCGGAAAATGCTGCCCTGATCGCCGGTATGGCGCGCGACGTGAGCGAGGTGATGGAAGATTTGGGGCCGCTGAAGACCGTCGATCTTGGCAAAATTCGCGTCGCTTATCACGGTGCCTGCTCCTTGCAGCATGGCCAAAAAATTCATGCCGGCCCGAAGGCATTACTGGCGGCTGCGGGCTTTGACGTTTGTGAGGCAGCGGAGGGCCATCTCTGCTGCGGCTCCGCTGGCACCTATAATATGTTGCAACCCGAATTGGCCGAACGCATGCTGGCGCGCAAGGTTGAGGTGATTGAGCAGGTCACGCCGGATATTATCGCCACCGGAAATATCGGCTGCATGACGCAAATTTCTTCGGGTACACAGATTCCGGTGGTGCATACGGTGGAATTGTTGGATTGGGCAACCGGCGGGCCGATTCCGCCTTCATTAGCGGGCCGAACATTGGGAGAATAGACTTTGATCATGCTTCGCAGCGTCGCAATAGCCGGGCTGATTATCACGCTTCTTGTCGGGCGTGTTGGCTTGGCGGCGCAGGATGATCCCCGACTGAATGACTTATTTTCAGAATTAAAATCCGCCGGGACAGTGGGCGGGGCGGCAGGCATTGAGTTGCAGATTTGGCATCTCTGGAGCCTTTCAAATGACTCGGCGGTGGATCGTATTTTGTCCGGCGGTACAGTGGCCATGAATCATGGCGAATTTGCTGCTGCCCTAAACAGCTTCAACAGAGTAATCGAGATGCGGCCGAACTTCGCCGAAGGCTGGAACAAGCGCGCCACGCTCTATTATTTGACGGGCGACTATAGCCGCTCGATCGCCGATGTGAAGCAAACCCTAGCCCTAGAGCCGCGCCATTTTGGTGCGCTCTCCGGTTTGGGTCTGATTAATATGGCGCTGGAGCGCCCGGGCGATGCTTTGGTTGCGTTTGAGGCGGCGCTCGCCGTGCATCCACAAATGCCCAATGCCAAACGCATGGTAAAGCGGCTACGGGCGCTTCAGGAAAAATCGACGATCTAGTTTCCGACCCAGGCGATGCGCAGCACGTTAGTCGAGCCCGGCGTGCCGAACGGTACGCCGGCGGTAATGACAATGCGATCGCCGAGACGGGCGAAGCCCTGGTTACGCGCAGCCGCGCAGGCCTTTTCCACCATATCCTGAAAATCAATTGCATCTTCGGTATGCAGGCAATGCACACCCCAGACAATCGCCATGCGCCGAGCGGTTTGCAGATCCGGCGTTAGCGCCAAAATCGGCACGCCCGGCCGCTCACGCGCGGCACGCAGCGCCGTAGAGCCGGATGTGGTGTAACAGACCACAGCGGCGGCATGGACTGTCTCCGCTACTTGGCGCGCCGCTGCGGTGATAGCGTCGGCGGGCGTGGCTTCCGGGTCGTAATGCTGGCTTTCGATAAAGACGCGGTAAGCCGGATCGCGCTCTACCCGCTCGATGATGCGGTTCATCATCGCCGCTGATTCCACCGGATAGTCCCCCGCTGCCGATTCGGCGGAGAGCATCAGCCCATCGGCGCCGTCATAAACCGCAGTGGCAACATCAGAGGCCTCGGCGCGGGTCGGCGCCGCGGCGTAGATCATGGATTCAAGCATCTGTGTGGCGACCACCACCGGTTTGCCAGCGCGGCGCGCGGCGCGGACGATATTTTTCTGCTCCGCCGGTACATCTTCAGGCGCGAGCTCCACGCCAAGGTCGCCGCGCGCCACCATGATGGCATCGGAGAGGTCGATAATTTCGGCCAAACTGTCGAGCGCCGCCGGCTTTTCCAGCTTGGTCATGATCGCGGCACGTCCGGCGATGAGCTTTCGCGCCGCCGCCACATCATCGGGGCGCTGGACAAAAGAAAGCGCCACCCACTCGACGCCAAGCTCCAGGGCAAAGCGTAAATCGCGCTGGTCCTTCGCGGTGACTGCGCTCAGTCCGAGAGCGACGCGTGGTAGATTCACACCTTTATGATTCGAAAGTTTGCCGCCGGCTTGCACAATTGTTTCAGCAAAATCTTTACCGTGCGAGGCCACTGTCAGGCGGATGCGACCATCATCAAGTAGAATTTCCGCGCCATCCTCCAGGGCAGAAAAAATCTCCGGATGGGGCAGGGGGGCGCGGCGCACATCGCCGGGCTCTGGGGCGAGGTCAAGGCGAAATTTGCCACCCGGCTCAAGCATGGCTTCGCCGTTTTCGAATTTTCCGACCCTGAGTTTGGGGCCTTGGAGGTCTGCCATGACGGCGATGGGCCGCCCCACTTCCTGTTCAATATCGCGCACCAGATCATAACGCGCACGGTGTTCATCATGGCTGCCATGGCTGAAATTAAAGCGAAACATATCGACGCCCGCATCAAACAAGGCGTGGATGCATTCACGCGTGGAACTGGCGGGTCCCAAAGTGGCAACAATTTTTGCTTTACGGTGTCGACGCATTATCTAATAACCTAACAACTCATCAGTGGCGGTGACAAGAATGGCACGAAAGTCATTAACATTCGTCATGGTCGGTCCGGTCATGACGAGATCACCGAGAGCGGTGAAAAAGCCATAAGCATCATTGTTTGCCAGGCGGGCATCCGCATCTTCGTTGTGCTCAGCGGCGCGGGTTAGGGTGTCGGGCGTGACCAGCGCGCCGGCATTGTCTTCCGTGCCGTCGATGCCGTCGGTATCGCAAGCCACGGCCCAAATTCCTGCCCGGCGATTAAGCGCGCGCGCCAGGGCCAAGGCATATTCGGCATTCGGTCCGCCGCGGCCAGTGCCTTTGACCACTACCGTCGCTTCGCCGCCAGAGAGCAGCACTGTTCCTGGCGTGCATTTGCCCGCCAGCGTCGCATGTTCACGGGCCATGGCGCACGCCTCGCCCTCCAGGGCATCACCCAGCAAGCGCACTTGGTAGCCGGCCTTGCGTGCCACCTCGGCGGCAGCTTCCAGCGATGCTTGCGGGGTGGCAATCAGACGGTATTCGGTGCTGCTCAGGCGGGCGTCGCAAGGTTTGGCGCTTTCTTCGCGTGCCGCTGCCAGGTGTTCAGCTACGTTGCGGGGCGGTGTGATGGCGTATTTTGCGATCACTTCGCGGGCTTCGGCAAAGCTGGTTGGGTCGGCGACGGTCGGGCCGGACGCGATCACCGCCGCATCATCCCCGGGCACATCGGAAATGGCGAGAGTGATCAGCGGCGCCGGGTGACAGGCCATCGCCAGGCGCCCGCCTTTAATCGCTGAAAGGTGCTTTCGTACGCAATTAATTTCGGAAATATTGGCGCCCGAGCGCAACAGCGCATTTGTCACCTGCTGTTTATCGTCAAGCGTCAGGCCGGGCGCAGGCAGGGAGAGGAGAGCGGAGCCGCCGCCCGATATCAGGCAGAGTGCCAAATCATCCGGGCCGAGCTCTTGCGCCATCTTGAGAATACGCGCGGCTGCCTCGCTGCCGGCGGCATCCGGCACCGGATGGGAAGCCTCGACAATTTCAATTTTGTTGGTATCGACCGCGTGTCCGTAGCGCGTGACCACCAAGCCGTCGAGCGGCCCCTGCCAATTGTCTTCAACGGCGCGCGCCATGGCGCCGCCGGCTTTCCCCGCGCCGATCACACAGGTGCGGCCCTTTGGGGGTGATGGCAGATGGGGTGCAAGACAAAGCGCCGGCTGGGCGGCATTGACCGCTGCGTTGAACATCTCGCGCAGAAGTTGGCTTTCGCTGGTCGTCATTAAAGTCTCACGCGTTTCATGTCTGAGTTTTGTATTGGTTCGTCGCTGCTTGCTCATGCACGGAAAGCGCCGCCAATAAAGCTACCAAAGAGGCCGCCGGCATGGCGAGAAAGGCCATGCGGAAGGCAAATGGCGAATAGATGCGCACACCGTCGATTATCTCGTCTGTCCACAGCAGATCAAGTACATGCCCCATGATCAATAATATCGCGGCGCTCGACAGCATGACCAGGGTATTGGTAATCGAGATCGCGGTGCCGACCGCATCGGGCGGTGAATTGTCGGCGATCAGAATAAAACTGACAACGATGCCGCCCGCTGAAAGCCCGATCATCAGCATGACAATAAAATGGGCGGTCTCCGGCATGTCGGGAAAGACGACAAACAGCAGCCAACTGACAAGTCCCAATATCGCACATCCGATGGCCAAAATTTTTCGCTGTTTAATGCGCCCCGCTAGCCAACCGCCGGAGAGCGAACCAAAAGCCCAGCCGAGCAGCGCTACGGTGGTGAACTGCGCTGCATCGACCCGCCTATAGCCGAGCACCTGCATATAGTAGGCGATGCCCCAGACCGGAAAGGAGATCGCCGGCCCTGCGATCATTGACGCGTAAAGAGTAGTGACCCAGTAGCGCCGTGACCGTACCGTTTGCCGCATCAAAGCAAAAATCTCGCGCGAGCTCTTTATTTCCTGCGACGGAGTCGATGGCGTGCGGTGATTGAGAAGAATAAATCCGCCGAGCGGCAATGCGGCTAGCGCAACCCAGAGCATCACCGGTCGCCAGCCGTCGATCTCGATCAGGGCGGCGATCGGCGCCTGGCCGAGCGACGCGCCGAACATGCCGATCAGGATCGTGGCGCCGCCGAGGAGGGCAAAGCGCTTGGCGTCAAACCAGGCATGGGCAACTTTGATGCAGCAGGCATAAATCGCCGCGCCTCCGGCGCCGGTAATGAAACGCCCGGCATTGGCCGTGTCGACGTTGGGCGCATAGGCAAAGAGCAGGCCGCCGATCGCGCACAAAATAGCGCTGCCGAAAAGGATACGGGTGGGGCCGTACCTGTCGAGGAGAAAACCACCGGGGATTTGGAATATGGAATAGGCGTACCAATACATGGCCGAGATATTGCCGAGCACACTGGCGCCGACGGCAAAATCGCGCATCAGGACATCGACCATGCCGCCCGGCGCCACCCGTGTCAGATGGCCATAGCCAAACATGAGGGCTGCCGCCAGCCAGAGCAGCAGGGCGCCGGCGGCTCTGGCGCGCGTCATGTCTTGGCCCTGCCGAGGCGCTGCGATAGTGCGATGCCGGCGAGCACGGTGGCGCATCCCAAGCCTTGCAGCAGCGTCAGTGTTTCACCGAGGATCAGCCAGCTAAACAAGGCGGCCAATACCGGCGTGCCCAACAAAGCGACGGATGCAAAGGACGCGCTCAGATGGCGAAAGGCAACGGTGATCAGGCCTTGCCCGCCGGCATGAATGATCAAGCCGATGGCCACCAACGTGCCCCAGCCGATAAGTGTCACGGGAAACAGTGTATCGTCCATTACCAGCGCTGCGATCAATAGTCCGATAAAGCTAAATCCGGTGCTGGCGGCCATGATCAGGCCGCTCGGCAAACGCTCGCGAAGATGTTTTATGGTGAGTAAATAGGCGCCGTAGAAGGCTGCCGTCAACAGGCCGAGCCCGTCGCCCAACAGGCTGCCATCCGGCGCTACGACACTGGCTCCCATGATCAGGGCTGTACCTACCATGGCCAGTACGAGGCCCACCAGAAACCCCCAGGTGAGTCTTTCTCTGAACATCAACCAGGCGCCGACAGCAATAATAGGTGTCGATAAGTGGGCAAGAAAGGTGGCGTTGGCGACGCCGCTTAAGCGTATCGCGCTGTGCCAGGCAATCAGATCGCCGGTAAAGAACAGGCCCGTGAGCGCCAGCAATCCCCACTCGCGCAGCCCCAATTTACCCACCGGCGCCTTGTTTGTGCGTCTCTCTAACAGCATCCAGGCGGTGAGCGCCGGCATGGCAAAAAGCGCGCGGTAGACCGCCGTCGTGCTGGGCCCAGTTTCGCTCACCTGGACCAGGAGGGGAGAGAAGGAAATGACTAGAATTCCGGTGGCTAGGGCCGGTAGGCCGAAGCGGGCAGTTGGGGAGACGTGCATGCGCTGTTATACGTAAACAAAGGCCAATACGACACGCAAATTCACAATCAATATGTGGAATTCGCCCTGCCGGTGAATTTCGTCTGAGAGTAGAGGAGTGGAGAAATGGACAAGCAAACCCAAACCGAACTGGAAGCGGCAGCATTTCGCGGCCTGACCGCCTATTTGCAGAAGCGCACCGACGTGCAGAATATCGACTTGATGAATCTCGCCGGCTTCTGCCGCAACTGTCTCGCCAAATGGTATCTGGCGGCGGCCAAGGAGCGCGATGTGGAGCTATCCTTCGATGCGGCGCGCGAAGTCGTTTACGGCATGACCTACGCCGAATGGAAAGACAAACACCAAAGCGAGACGACGCCCGAGAAGCTGGAGCAGTTCAAATCAGAGTCAGACAAGCATGCATTTTGAATGAGCCCTCAAACGCCGGGCGGGGGCGTCCGCC
>Ga0209403_10003093_pt1 | contig 19161 bp, 9 predicted proteins | sample ArcticOcean_MG_C_8_FD_187440 | JGI IMG/M metagenome (GOLD analysis project Ga0209403, IMG submission 187440) | Marine microbial communities from western Arctic Ocean - ArcticOcean_MG_CB11_86 (SPAdes) (version 2) | ecosystem: Environmental > Aquatic > Marine > Oceanic | place: Arctic Ocean... | reverse complement strand
TATTTGGGCCAACCACAGCTAAAAGGTGTTTCGCAAACCGTGAAAGCTTATTGCATCACATCTCATGGGTTACCCAAGACAGATATGAGTAAAGTATCTGCTAAACTGGAGCCGGAAGGGTTTCAGTGGAATGTGAAAAATACAATTGGGATTGCCATTAGCGTAATACTGGCGCTGGTCTTTATCTATTTTATAATGATGTCATCGTCTGATTATACCATCAGCGTTATCGATGAAAATAAAACTGACAAAATTGAGATCAATATTAATAATCTCAGAGATGGCGCTAGTTGGAAGGAAAAAACAGATTCAAAAGGACAATGGACAAAAACGTTCAAATTTGAAAAAAATGATAAAATTAATATATTATTTAATAAGCAAGGCTATAAAATTAAGCCTCCTAGTGTTACCTTTTCTGCACACCAGTTACGGGATAAAGTTATTCGGATAGAAGCCACAAAGAAGGGGAATGTTATTACATTTAAGGTAAAAAATGATTTAGACGGTGTTAAAGTCCTGCAACGAAGTATTGCAAACAAAAGTCAAACACTATTAGGTCGAACCAATTCCGGAGGGGAGCTAACAGCAAGGATTATTTCAAAACAAGGTGAATTATTTACATTTGACTATGAATATGATGGTGGTCAAACACATAGCGATATACCAACAACAATCACGAGATCAGAATTACCGAAACTAATCAACCTGAGAGTTATCCCTGCTCAGCCTATTGTAGTTAACCTTCGTTCTGTAAAAACAACAAATCTAAATAAAGCCGTCTCTGGTGTAAAATTTTTGGGTAAAAACTCAGAAAACTTTGAGATTTCCATCATATCCAATAAGGAAGGCTTAGCTGAAGGAATCATCACGTCTGATCCTAATACAGGTCCCTTTATAGGTGATAAAATCGTTTGGTCAGCTTCTAAAAGTAGATATAAAGCATCTCCTAATCGAAGCATAAGGATTACGCAGAATAAATTTAAATATCCTAGTGCCGTCCAGTTCCTGCAATTCAATGTGGCAAAAGAATATCGTTTAACCATCAGAGTTGAAGAAGAGAATCGACCTTTAAAAAATATCGATATATTTATTAATAAGGAGATAAAAGGAAAGACCAATAGTGCCGGGCAGCTGGAGTATGTTTATACAGATGAAGAACTGAGTCAAAAAATTAATATTTCAATTAATACAGTAGGTATATCTGCAATAGAGAAAAATAAAAGATTGTCCAGAAGTAATGAAATGATTACTCTGGACGTTGTCAGTATTCATGCTATTCTAGACCTAAGAGACGAGAGTACCGGTGATCCAATTTTGGGTAAAGCAGACGTAATCTTAAATAATAAAACGATCAGCACCTTTGATAATTTTGGTTTATATAAAATAATGTTCCCTAAATATGGTGATTATGCTCTAACCATTCGTACGGATCAGTATTATGAAAAAAAGTGGAAATTGAAATTATCAGAAAATACCAATGGATTCAGTTTTGTTGTGCAATTGACTAAACAGCCTTTCATTGATTGTCATGTTGCTTATGGCGGTGGAATCCCTGTAAAAGATGTGATCGTGAAACCATCAATAGGAATCGGCGGAAAAACTGATAAAAACGGCAATTTCATCTATAAGGTGGTTGATCCGGTGAAATCAATTAAATTTCAGTTTAGCAAAGCAAAACACACTATAGTTACTAAGACTTTATCACCTGATGGTGATCTGACCAATCTAAAGGTTAATCTACCTAAACTATCTGCATATTTTTACGTTTATAACAGAAAAACAAGTGCACCTGAAGGAAACCTGGAAGTAAGAGTCAACAACGAATTACAAACCACGACTAATGCAAGTGGCAAGGCCGTTATCAATCCTGAAAAAATCAATAGTAATCTAAATCTTAGTATTTCGGCATCAGACGGGAGTTTTATTGTTTTCAAAAAGAAAATAACTTTTAATCAAAGTCAAAACCTGGGAACATTTTATATTGATCCAAAACCAATTAAAATCAATGTTAAGGTTGAGTGGGCGCCATCTTTTACACCCCTTGCATCAGGCAAGTTAGAACTGAATCAGCCCTATATGTTGCACAAACTTTCACCTAATGATGGTGGAAAACATACATTTAATATTTACGACCGAACTGCATCACCTACACTTACAATAGCTGCTATTAACCCAGAAAATGGGAGCCCAATTACAAATGAAGTAAAAATAAATATTCCAGCAGATCCCAAAAAATATACTGTTGACATACCTATTAGACTCTCGATACAGCCATCTATAGATGTACAGGTATGTGATGGTGTTTCTCTTGATATTTTACAAAAACAAGGCTCTAACACTATAAGAATTGTGTCTGGCCATCGTGGAAGCTGGCAGGGACAATTGGTAGAATATGGTACAATTGAAATCATATTAAGTTCGGAACCAGCAGATACACAATTTGTAACTATTAATAGACCTGAACAGGTGATTAAACTATGCTCCGGTGAATCTTGCTCTCAGGCTAACAATGATTACAATAATGGTAATTGGGATGCTTTATTTAAATCAGCCGCTGCTATTAGCCCTGGGGAAAAATGCTATTGTAAAATAAACGAAGAAACTGGTAACGTCGCAATGAACGAACGTAAAGATTTTGCAAAGGCAATTCAATTTTTCAATAAGGTTGCATACGAGAGCACAAAGTGTAATGATCAGTGGAAAAGCCCTTATCTACATTTGAGACGGATGCAGTGCTATTTAGAATTAATCGGAAATACTGCCGATGCTTATTCGAATGCCAAAGATGCACAATCATCCTTCGACAGTGTAGTTCAATTGCTTGACCCAAAGACCAAACAAGAAACAATGTGTCAATATCGCTATCTTGTTGGACAGCTGATGTTTAAACAATATTATAGCCTGTGTGACCAGAAAAGTAGCAGCAGCAGTCCCACTACGATTAAAAAGATCACACAAGAAATGAAAACCATCAGGGCAGCTGCAATTATGTATATTGAAGAATATGAGAATTTGATTGGTAATTGCCCATCAATGAGTAATGAATTATATAGTATACAAGAGGGATGCTAGAGCCATGAAACAACAAAATAATACGAAATATTTAGTTGTTAATATTTTGATATTTACTTTCATTATCTCTTCATGTGGTACAGATTCAAAAAAAGATACTGAAGTAACTTTAAAGGTTAGTGCACTATCAGTAAATGAGATATCAAAAAAATTAATTTTTAACCCTAAATCCACTCAGAATTATTTGGTGGCAATTAACGATCTTGAATCACTGGAAGATACGAATAATCGCACAAAGCTTCTTCTGGGGATGGCCCATATGTATCAGGGGGAAGTTTATAAGATTGCGGCCACTCTTATGCGAGAAATACAACAAGATCTTTATACAGAATCATCCAATCCGGATCCAGCTCATGGTGAAAAGTTTCCAATCGCTGATGAAAAGGATTTTGGAGAAATACGGGATGAATTACTCCTATTATTGTCTGTGGATGCCTTTTTCCTAGGGCAAAGTCAAAAGAGCAAACTTATAGCATCCAGGATTAATGAAAGTGCTGGTTTTTCACATCTCATTACCAAATTAAATTCAAAAACATCCGTTGAGCATAGCGGTACCTATTTAGGCTGGCTGGATTATAAGAATGAATTTCCCAATCCAGATGCATTTCCCGACGAATTGATTAACTATCTTAAAGCTGAAACTATTTATAAATCTGCAGGTCCAAAAAAAGCACTCGATTTCATGGATGAACATAAGATTATGTTATCCAATTATTTTGATGATCATACTAAAGTCAGCTATTATAATGCATCTGCCTATGATCTCGCAGGATTAATACACTTTCAATTGGCACAGGAACAATTAGGTAACGCACTTAAAGATGATTCCAGTGATGTTGATACATTTCAAAGGATATTGAACATTATTTATTATGTTAATAATGGAAGTAAAATAGGCATCCAGAGTTCAACTATTTCTGTTTTAAATAGCGAGACAGAATATTTACTTAAGCATGCCAAAGAATTCAATAAGCTTGTAAATCAAGGTAAACATGCCTACGAGCTGGATTATATATATTTTAAGAACAATGTGTTGAAAATGGATAAAGTTCCAATAGGCATTGAAAATTTATTTTCCCAGATTAAACAGTCAGATATGTCACAGGCGTATGAAAAATATTTATTTACCAATGGTCAGTTTATTGGATCGCCACTTTATCTAAATTTAAAAAAGATAGAGAATGATCTAATTAAAATGAAGCAGTATCCTACGCTCATGTCCGGGATTGTAGAATCAATAAACTTAACAGGGGCAAAGGAAGATAAACCTCTGGTGCAGAAGTTTTCAGATGGTTTGAGTTTTAATTTAGCTATCACAGATAATTCCTGGCATCGTAATCGTGTAGGATATGTTATATCCCTTCTTGGATCTCTCAGGTGGCATGGTGGTAGGGTCCCAAATTGTATGGAATTTATTATTCAAGAAAGTAATAAAAATCCCCGCTTGAAATCATTAAAGAATGTTGTCAAACTATTTTTAGGAGGTTTCCATGGACTTCAAAGTGATTAAAAACATTATCTTAATTACTGAAAAATACCTAAGTAGAATTTTTGTTTTTATCAGTTTTACCTGTTTCATTTTGGGTCAAAATACTTATTCATTATTTTACAATGTTTCGGAACTCGAAGTAAATACACTTGATCCTATTTACGGCAATTATTACCTGGAAGGGCTACAAGTGAATGAGCTAATCTATAGCAGATTGTGGACCTGGAAATCAGATCTGTCAGAAGTACCGGATCTTTCTTTACATGTTCCAGGGGAGAATAAAAAAATAATGCTACTTCCGCCTAGGGGAAGTTCAAAAGACTATCGATGGCGGATCCAGTTAAAACCAGGTTTAATGTGGCCTGATGGAGCTCCCTTAACTGCAGATGATATCTTGTTTACTGTGGAACTGTATAGGGCAGATCAGACAAAATTATCTACAAAGAATAAGTTTTCAATTTTTGAAAAAGTGAAAAAGGTTGATGAATTAACAATCGATTTTTTTATTTCAGCTCAGAATGTTTCCAAATCAAGCTATATTTTCCCACTGCTTCGTATTTTGCCTGAACATATTATAGAACTCCCCGCACTACCAAGAAGGCATCCATTCTCCAGTAAACCAATGGGATCGGGCCCTTTTCAATATGTACCGGTCACCCAAAGAGAAGGTGTTGACCTGGGAAAATCTCATATAGTTTTTGAGCGTAACAACAATTATCATCGATGGTCAGATGAATCAAATATTAAACATGTTAAAATAAAAAGAGAGCCCCTAATAACAGATGTTGTTCAAAGAATTGTAAATAGTAATAGAGCCGAAGATTGGTCTACCCTGGATATTGTTTCAGATATTCCTAAAGCAAGGACTCCATACAATAGTATAAAAATAAAGGGAGATGCTCACTTAAATTTTGATCCACATAATTCTAATTCATGGTATGGAATTGCGATTAATTGTGAAAATGAAATATTAAAGAATAAAAATGTAAGAAAAGCACTGAGCCATGCTTTCAACGTTGATCGTATAATCAAAAATACTTATGCTTCAATTCCACGTGCAGGACTATCAGAGCTTGTGGCAAAACGTATTAATGGTCCATTTAATCCGATGTGGGGTTTAGGGGATAACAATTTGCCCGTAATTCCATATGATGAAGATAAGGCTGCAGAGTTACTGGATGAAGCAGGTCTTAAAAAATTCGGGGGTAAAGATTATAGATCATTTTATAATTCGTCTGCTGGCACAAAAGAGAAAGTTTCATTCAGATTATTGTATAATAAAGGAAGATTTCTACAAGGTAGCCCTGAAACTAGTATAATCAGGTTTTTTATTAGAAATATGCAAGCTCTTGGAATTGAGATTATAGAGCAGGCTGTTGATGCTAAACGATATGGAATTATAATACAGGATAGCAATAAATATGATCTCGTGTTTGTATATAATGAATTTGGTTGGGGGAGTAACATTGCTCCCTTATTTACTCAGGGTAACAAAAAGAATATTTCAAGATTCCATGATGCCTTTTTAACCGGATATCTGAACCAGTTTAATTCAACAACACGTTCAAAAGAACGAATGAAATATGCTGATGAGATACATAGATATATATACGATAACGCCCCTTACATTTGGATGTATAGAATGGATAAGATTATGGCATATCGAAAAGAACTAAAAGTAAAGGAAGTCGTACCGCGGTATTTTTTTACTCATATCGCTGATTGGTACTTTGATATAGATTGAATAGAAAGATCATCTTCAGGTGTGTTGCCGGTTTTGTAAAGATAATACTTACAACTGTTGTTGCATCATTTGTTATATTTTTTGTTATTTATATATTTGAAGATAATTCTCAACTGAAGGATTTTGGAAATAATATTGTTATAGCATACTATAATTGGCTGGTGGATTTTATACAGCTTGATTGGGGCTGGGTTGACCGCTCAAATATGAAGATTGTGCCCTATAGTTATAATGATCAATCAATAGGCGTAATAAATTATTTATTAAGAACACTGAGCTATGGTACTGCAGGTATAATCCTGGCACTTGCTATTAGCAGTATTTTTACATTTTTTGCAGTATTCTTCTATTCTATCCCATCAAGGCTATTATTAAAAATCTTAAGTTATATTTCTGGGCTCCATATCATTATTTTATGCTTTTTCATAAAGATTGTCCTGGGGCATTCCGAAGGTTTTCATATATTGGTTATTTTTGCCATTGCCCTTGGGAGCAACATGTTTTCTGATATTTATTATTATCAGCTGGATCAATTTTCAAAATTGTTAGAACAAGATTTTATTACAGCAGCCAGGGCATGGGGTGATTCTGTTTGGAAACATGCCAGACGGTCTGTTGGATTGGGATTGCTTACACAATGGAACGCACTTGTAAGTACTATTTTTACAAGTACAATAATCATTGAGTATTATTTTAAGGTAGATGGAATTGGTCATGCATTAAAAAAATATTTAATAGAACCCAATCTGTCTTATCCAGATGATAAGGTTGAGTCTCTATTTTTTATGGCGATCTCCTTCACAGTCATCTTCATCGTATTAATGTTGAATACTGTAAAAAATGAGATATATTTAAAATTTTCCACATCAGCAAATAATAAATGATGTACCGAATAAAAATATTGTCTCTGCTATTTTTAACATTACTGTTGGTTGTTTTAAGTATGTATCAAATTATTCATCCTGACCGGGGCGATATATATTTTTATGATGCACCTGGTGATAATGGAGAACTAATGACATGGGCTTCCCCGTTTAGTAGTGGCCATCCAGGAGTAGATAAAGTCAGCTCCGAAAAAGTCAAATTGTATTTGGGAACTGATCTTGAAGGAAATGATCTTGCATTTAGGATCTCAAAAGGGGTTTTTTCCAGTATGATGTTATCTTTTCTTGCGGCAGTTCTTATTTTTGTATTCCTCGGAACTTTTCTAGGTATTATAATAGGATTTAACCGGACTAAAACAACTATAAAAGAATTACTCAACCATCAGGAGAGACTTTCAAGAATAGTCTATCATTTATTTCAAGGTACCATTGACTATGTTCTACAGATCATAAATGCAATACCAATGCTTTTGTTGGTACTTATCTCGGTTATTGTAATAGAAAAATCCTTATATGATGCAAACGAACTTCTAAAACTTGCTTTATGTTTATTTGTGTATGGTTTATTATCAACACCAAAGCTCGCTTTTTTAATTAAGGATAAGATCAATACACTTGAAGATGAAGATTTCATTGATGCAGCCCGTGCATCAGGGATTAGTGACAATAAATTAGTTTTTACACATATTATCCGGTATGAATGCTCATCTATTATTTTTTTACAAGCTATCAATATTTTTATCCAGGCAATTATGTTAGAGACGGTTATAGCCTTTTTGGGATATGGTGTTCGGCAGATAAAATATGAGACTATTGGTAAATTAATATCGGAGTTCAAAGATTACCTTCCTGGAACGGTCATGGGAGATCCTCTTGCTATTTTACCAATCGTTATGTTATTACTAATTGCATTCGTTGGCAATTCGTGGAGCAAAGAATTATTGGATGAGCAATATGAATAAATCTCCAATACTAAGTATTACAGATCTTTGTATTATAAAAAAGAAAGCAGATTCAATCTTCCATAAATATGATAATGAATTCAGCCGGACAGGCTATCTTGTCAATGGCCTCAATATGGTTGTGGCAAAAAATAATATTCACGGTATAGTGGGTGAATCTGGGAGTGGAAAATCATTAGCCATGAAGTCTGTTCTTGGAATTATTGATTTTGCTCCTGGTATTGTTAATGGGAATATTCGTATTTACAAGGATGGGGATTATACGGAAATTATTAAAGATATGGCTCCTAATAAAAAATGGAATGTTACTTTGTCTGGTCAATCAAGGGTTCTGTTCACCGAATATTTTAATATAAGCAGTTCAGAACAAACTATAAAACTTGCGCATCAGCCTGTCACATCTTCTCTCTCAATTTATCATTTCAACTCAAAATTACATTCCTTGGAAGTCGTAGACTACGAGCTTTTAAATGTTTCATCCGAAACTCTAATGAAATTGAATATTCCTGTTAATCATGAAAAAAATCTATTCATTATTGCATCATATGCACATGAATCGTCTTCATCAAGTTATGGCAATAGGAGGAAGATAAATTCAATACAGAAGAGTGCAAATATAAGGGGGCGAAGAATATCCATGATACTTCAGGACCCTAAGAGTTTCTTAAATCCCTTTTGGACCATTGAATATCAATTAAAAAACATTCTTCAAAATCGTTTGAAAAATAATGGTGATGAAATTGTAATTAATCGAGAAAGAAACTTCACTATTTGGTTGACAGGTATAGATAGTGATTTTCCTATACGTCCAGATTGGGACATGGGAGACTTCAAGAAAAAATATTCCAAGGCGGAGCTTTGGGTTAGAGGAGAAAGATTTGATCTTCTTGAATCGGGCCATCCCATGCACATACAAGGTAGTAGCCGTTTTTGGGGTATTGATACAGTCGGGCGGAAATTTGATTTTGAAATTTACCCTGCCAGTAATGATGATATTAGCATTGCAGTTAAATGGGATGATGACATTACAGAGACCATCCAGAGCGCTATAATGGTCATTAATCCTTTAAAAGATGGGCAAGAAATCAGGCTGAACCTGCTTAAGGAGCCAACTGTAACCATTCTGAAAACATTAATTAATCAAAATGAGACTATCACTGGAAGTATTGAGACCATTCTTGGAAGCAGTAAGAATTTTGAAGGTGAAATAATGATATCAACCGTAACACACGAACAACAAGTATTGCGTTTTGGTATAGATGAAGATGCAACAGATGGATTAGATCCTCATAAAGGAGAGACCCCTTTAGAGATTATACCCGGTAAATTTACAGCCGGGTTTATAATTAGGGATAACAATGAGAAAGTAGTGACCAATGTAGATATTAAATCCCCAGTGAAAATGGTTATCGCCGAAATCACTCTTACAATAACACCAAAGTATCCTGATAATCTTATGAGTGATTTAAATTTTATATCTGAAAAATCACCCAATAAGAAAACGGGAATTACATTTGGCTTCAGAGCTGACCCCATCGATGCAGATATAAATATAAACAGAGATAAAGATGACATTGAGAAACTATCTGAAGGTAGTTTTGATGCTTGTTTTGTTATTGGAGAAAGTGATGGCGAACGTATTTTTAGAGATAATGATATTAGATTGCATGACTCATCTGATATAGAAAAAGAAATAAGTAGTTTATTAGCGAAAGTGGATTTAGATGATAAAGAAGGCCAATTTCGAAAACAATATCCAAAGAATATAAGTGGCGGTCAAGGACAACGTGTCATGATTTCACTTGCACTGGCTGCTGAGCCAGAAATTCTGATTGCCGATGAACCGTCCACTGGCTTAGACCTCACAAAACAGAGGGAGATAGTTAATCTATTTCTTCAATATAAAAACCAAAACCGCAGTATTGTACTCATATCCCATGATATGAACTTTTTAAATCATCTCGTAGATAGTTATACAGTAATGTATGCAGGAGTAGATGTGGAGCATATTCCTGATAATAATATTGCATTAAAAAAGAATCTTCACCCTTATACAGAAAGATTACTAACAATAGCAAAAAAGGAAGATAGCGAGTTTGATTATATCGATAAAGATGTACCAGACCCATTCCGGAAGGATATTAAGGGTTGTCCATTTGCTCCGCGCTGTCATAAGAAAACAGAATTAAACAGTAATAATGGATTTCATATTTGTGAAGAAATATTTCCACCTCTGATACAAGCTGAGAATGGTGAAATTGTATCAACAAACGATATAGAAAAACTGATGGATGAGCACTTAATACGATGCTGGCTGTATCATAAAGAGACTACCTTATGATACGACCAGAAACAGTCATAGATGTAAAAGACCTGAATCTTGCATTTGGTTCAAATGGCTTTCATTTAGAGAATATTCATAATATTCAAATTCAAGAGGGTGAGATTATTGGTATCCTCGGAGAAAGTGGCTGTGGGAAGTCTACCTTTGGAAAATGTCTTATTGGATTAATTAATCAACGAGACAAGAGTAAGTATAATATTACTACCATGGATAACAGTCGTATTGAAGTCCCTTTTTTAGGAGAAATTTTTCAATCTGGAGATTTACTGAAAGCGTCAAAAGAAGAATTACGAAAGTATAGAAAACATGTACAAATGATATTTCAAAATCCCCGTTCATCATTGAATCTTAATATGCCTGTGCCTGATATTCTTGCAGAAGCAATTAAAATTAATGAACCCAATATTAGTAATAGAGAATTGGAAAAAAGAATTCATACCTTAACGGATCAATTTGAAATAACTGGTCAGAAGGCTAAAGCTAAACCAAAATATTTAAGTGGTGGGGAAAGGCGACGACTAGGTATTGCTAAAGTATTTGCCACCAATCCAAGTTTAATTATTGCTGATGAACCTGTCGCTAGTTTGGATGTATCCATTAGAGGGAAAATATTATCCATTATGAAAAATGAATGGCAGGATAGATATAATTTATGGCAAGATGGAAAAATTCCATCTCCATTGACCATTATTATGATTTCCCACGATTATGACCTTATTAAACACTTCTGTCATAAAACAATTGTCTTTTACGGCGATATCCATGTTAAAAGAGGAACAATTGTAGAATCATATAAGAATGACTGCGCTTCGGTTCTACATCCATACTCAGAGGATTTGAAAGCAGCAGCAGATTTCATGAGCGCAGAAGGAATTTCACATAGTTCAATAGAAGAGAAACAAGAAATTAGAAAAGAATTATTTACGGGTGGGTGTGTATATATTAATAAATGCAGATCAGTACAAAGTGAGTGTGCAGATGAGCAACCACCCCTTAAAAGAAAAAATGACAACCAGGTAGCATGCGTATTAATCAACACGTGAAAAGATTATTAATCTGGTCAATTTATATTCTGAATTCATTTCTGATAAGCAGTGATCTCTATCTTTATGACCTAGGAATGCTCCATGAAAAACAATCTTATCCTGCCCCGGAGATAAGAATCGCCTTTCAACAATTAGATGAAGAATTTGAAAGTGGAGATACACTAAAAATACGATTATGGAATAATGTGAATGATAATTCAGATATGAATTGGAAATATGCCGCATCAGAGATAGAAGGATCTGCGAGTAAATATTTCTTAAAAACCCTTCTTAAGACCAATAAGGGAGGTAATGAACTTTTCTTAATAGTGAGGAAGAAAACTGGACTGATAGAGTACTTCAGAGGGAAAGTCCGGACATTTCGCTCAGATTCAACTAAAGAAAAAATTGATCGGGATGCCCTATTGAGAATAAAAGGTTTAGAATTTTCTACATTGGAGAAAAATGAAGTTGCTAAACATACTTTGGAATATTGTAAAAATTCAGAGTCATGGAAGACATTGAATAATGACGAATTTATTATTGGAAAAACTTCATTGAATAGCGTTAGTCCCAAATATTTGCTGAGAAAATTGGGAGAAACGTATAATATCAATATTGTAATTCAAACAGGTGAATATCCAACCATCGCTAAAAATGAAGCTATTAAATTATATTTTTCCAAACCAGGTCTAGAATGGCAACCAAAACCATTAGAACTTGTGGGGATTCAAAAAAATGGTGAAGAAAATAGAAATATCAGATTTAATACATCCATCGAAGAAGACACATTAATACTTGTTCCAAAGGATGAAATTATCCCAAACACTATTTATAGTATTTCAAACATTCCTGTAAGGTGTAATCTAAGAATCGATCAGGAACCAGATCAATTATTACTGCATATGGCAGCAAACTTAACTGGAAACTTTAGTCCTATTACCGGTCAATCACGTAGGGTAGAATTTTCTGAATCAAATAATAAAACATCTCTCATTAATCCTAAGATTGAACTGGTGAATGGAAAACAAAATTTCTTTCTCTCAGATACCAATTCATTTCAACTTGGCTTTAAAATCAAAGATGAGCTTGATTTATTCAGTGATTCTTTGAATAGGGTCGATATATCTATTCCTAACAATGTAGACCTTGAATGGTCGGATAAAATAAATAATGGATCAAGAAGTGAAATTAAAAGCATTAACGGGAAAACAATTATTCTTTCATACACGTGCGATAATTTGGACTGTGTGACTGAAAGTATATCTATTAAACGGCCAGCTGGTTCAATTGCGCCATTCAATTTGGAATATTCTATACCTAACCTTTACCAATCAACAGTTGACACTTTAAAGGGTCATATATCATTCAGTAATCCATTGATGTCCATGGAAAAGGTTAAGTACGTTAATGTGTATAGCGATAAAGCATCATTAAAAAAGATAAAGCTGATAGAAGATCCAGTTTTTTCTTCTATTCCAGTAAATTCAACAATAGTTATTAAAATACCCGGAACTGGTTTTCAGTTTGATAATAATGAATCAAGCTTAGCCAGGATGGAATATCCCGTTGAAAAGTTGGAATTAATTAATGCTCGGGCGAATACTCATGAAACAGCCATCTCTTTTCGTCTGTTGGATAGATTATTACCCAGGCAGGAGCTTTTCATCAGTGGCATTCCCATTTCTGAATACAATGATATCGAAAATAACGGTCTGATATATAGTATTGATTCGGATATAATATCCAGAGACAGTACAACTATACGAATCTTGGATTTTGAAGTATCAATGGACGATGATGTAGAAATAATTCAGCAAATTAAAAAAGAAAGCATTTTGACTGAATTACCACCAATCGATATATCTATCCAAGGAGATGGGCCCACCCTTAAGAAAAATGAAATTATTATTATTAAACTTCCAAATGTAGTTGGAAAATGGAGTGCTAGATCAAATGTATCAATCACAAATAACAGTAACCTTTCTTTACTAAATATAAATGACAGAATTGTGAAGTTTGGGATCAAAAATGATCTTTACAATAATTTTAATGCAACCATCTCCGGTTTAAGTATTATCACTGGTAGAGGTGAATTTCTTGACCAGAAATTAAAAATATATCTGCTATCTGATTCATCTTTCTCTACCGAGTCAAATCAATCTATTTATCAAAGTTACCCTCACATTTATTCCGCTGATCAGCAAAGATTCTTTTTGGATGATACTGCTTGGGGTCTGTATACACTGCGAATCAATACGAGATCCTTAAAAAAGGTATTTATACCCGGGAATAGCATTAGTATTGGTTTTAATAATACCGATATAAAATGGGATACATCTATTCCATTTGAGTCGTTACAGTTCAATGAAGCTGCTAATGCTGTTTTCTCTCCTGTCCTAATGTATAAAAATGGATTATGCAACTTTACTCTAAAAGATACAATTTCACCTGAATCTATACTTGAGATTACTGGACTTAAAATTCTACGAATTAGGAACTTAAACAATAATAATTTCAAATTAAAATTATCTCTTGATAAGGGTAAAACCTATTGCGCACTAGACAATAACACAAAAATAATTCGCCCATCAAATTCAATAAATGAAAAAATTGAACGTCAAATGCAAGAAACCACATATGCCTTAAAGAAAGGAAAGGAATGGAGAATTCATCTGAATGCCGACCCTGATGAATTAAGATGGGACCAGGGAAAAAATAAACGTAAAAATAAAATACAAAAAAAAATTAGAGGCAATCTATGTAGGCCAAAAAGTATTGCTCCTATTTTTAAATTTACTGATGCTTCTAATCTGAAGCTGAAAGTAGACCATAGTTTTGGTTCAATTAATCAGGATCTAGATATTAGTGGAAAGGAAGGTGATAAGAGAATAATAGGTATTGCAGGTTTTGGATTATTGGGAGATCTAGAACTGCTCCAGGGAAAAAATGATATAATGCAGTTGTATGTTCCGACTCCCTTTGGTGAAAAACTTATTCAAAATCAGCCTAATAAAAAATATGGATGGAATCTTAAGATTCTAAATGATGATAATTCGAAACTATTGGTTATAACCATTGATATGCCATCTATTATTCATCCTGAAAAACAAAGACCAATCAGTAGAAAAAAATTAGTGATTTATGGTAATGATGATAAATTAATTCGCAAGCCACTTATTGATGATTTTCCGTTAACAAAAGCAAGTAATCCGAAGAAAGCGAAATCTGCTATTTTGAATTCAGTAAAATATATTCATCGCTTAAATGATAGTGGTGAACGAAAAGGAACGAATTGGAAAACATGGTATTATTTAGCATGGGCAAAGCGCAATGCCAGAGATGTGGACGAAACACTTAAACTGCTGGATAAATTGAAAGAGAATTTGAATGATGGCAGATATAGAAAATTAATCAGAAACACATGGGAACAAGATATTGAAAAAGCGAAACAGAAAGGGTATGACCCAGATAATTTTCATAAAGATTATCAATACCCGGATAAATTAAATATTTACAGCAGGGAAAAATTAAGAATTGCTCAAGCTGAAATGTTTATTGATGGTGGTAAATATCTAGTTGCAGATTCATTATTACTGAATATTCTTACTGTTGTTTCTCAAAAAGAGTATGATGATTATATACGGTCCTTGGAGTGTGTCACTCGTTATAATTTAGCAAAAGTTGCACTAATACTGAATGATATAGAATATAAAACTCCTAGGTCAAGTTATCCTCATAAACAACTTATGAAGGCAAAAACTGTCTATAAAGATTACCCATTTCTTGAAGATGAAAGGCCTGCACTGCTTGATTCTATAAGACATTATCGAGAAATGGTCAAGAATGCATTTAGAAAGGATCATATTTCAATCAAGTTACCTGTAGAAAGTGGAACGATTTCTAATAAACGATCAGGATCAACAACCATATTTTCTTACAAAGATGATAATAATTATGCATTTAGTATTAATGGGCGAAAGAAGGGGATGGAAAATGGGCATACCGTCCGTTTAACAAACCTAGATGATGAAGCCATTGATGATTATAGCTCAGTTAACACAAAAGTGAGCTTTAATCGTAAGATTCGTTTGAGTAAAGGTGGGGAATATGCAATCAAGTTTTCTCCGGATAAAGAGAGTGCATACAATATGCTCGTATTGTTTTCAATAACTGCAATTTTTGCTTTTTTATACTAGGTATAAACCGATGAGAAATATTTTCAATAAAATGATTTTCATCCTGTTCCTCTTTATGGTAGGGAAACTTTACGCTCAATCCTGCCGGGAGCTTTATGAAGAAAATACAAAAAGAGCTACCCAACTATATGTTAATGATGCATCAATGGTTCAATGGTTGGATATCAGGGATGAAATGAAAAAGTTAAAGACGAATGCATGCGAAGGTGAATTTACAGATGATGAAAAAAGGAATATTCTGGAGCATCTTAAAGAAATTTGTAAAAGAGTTTCAGATTTTAAACAATATTTTACTTATAGAGACGAATTGTTGCAACTAATGGGAGATAGTAACAATGCAATTGATTTGGAAGAAGAGAGTGCAGAATGGGAAAAGAAGACTATTACGAAAAACTATGGTACACTCAGGGTAAATCTTGATTCAGAAGATGAGATGACAGGTATGAAAGAAATGGCTGTGCTCAAATCCAAAATAGAGAATGATTTACGCCCAATTGATATACGATTTGACTATCCTGAAAATGCAATTAATAATAAAAAATTAAAAACCCAGTCAATTAGGAGACTGGAATTTCTACAATTGGAAATTTCGAGAGGAAATCTCCAATGCAATTTTGACGGATATGACCGAGATAGTAAATCGTTTTATTTTGAGATTCCCTATGTACCACTTCTTAGAAAAAGTAAAAATCCGAGCCAATGGTATGCAATCACATTTGATAATAAAAAAAGATATAGAATTAATTACAATGTTCCAGATGTCGTTCTAACAATTAAACCTGAAGCGAATTGGGTCTTAATAAATCAGTTGCCTGAAAAATGGATCAAGCTGACATTTGATAAATCTCTAAAAAATATAGAATTCAGAGATATTGATGAAAATCGTGTTTTAAAACAATCTCTGGATGATTATTTAAGAATTCCTCGTGGAGATGATGTTGATTATTACCTGCCTAGTAATCAAAGGATAGAAATCGTACTTATCCCATCCAGAGGTATTATTTATACGGTATCTGATACTTTTTATCGTTATCTATTCCCTGCTGTAATCATTCTAGCTGGAGTAAGTGTTTTATGAGAAGTGACTTTATGACTCAACTGATTCTAACTTTTTGTTTCTTATTCTGTATTTTGAATAATAATATTTATTCTCAAATAAAAAGTAAGAATATTTTTATTGTTCAATCGGAAAAAAGGGGGGGGGCAAATAACCCTGCTTGGTCTATAAACTCAAGGTATTTGGCATTTGAAATAACAGATTCCATAAATGTACAGGTTATGGTATATGATTTTAAACAGAAAGAAACGTATGCATTATTTGTAAAAGAGCAGAATGATGAAGCAACTATGTTTTTCTCGAATGAGACTGATGATAATAATTCAACTCAAATGCCAATGTGGAGCAAAAATAATGAAAGTGTCCTGTATTACCTGCACACCCTTGATGATCAAATAAGAAGACTGAAAAGTATCGATCTGGAACAACAAAATATTATAGATGAAAAAATGGCAATCTCCTATTATGAGAATAATGACATTAATAATGTGGGAGATGATATTGAACAGGAATCAGGCATATCTAACTATAGTATATATGCCTATGATGATGAAGAATATAAGTTTACAATTGAGAAAGATACCCCATCAGAATTAAAATTCAATGGAGGCGGAATGGATATAGAAATGCAAAAGATAGATTTATTTGCATCTTTTCATTTAGCACGGGATGGTTCTTTAGTTGTATGTAAAGGCAGTGACGAGTCAAAGGATATTTTATTAATAAAATATGATTTTGATAGTCAGGAAATAATTAATATTGAGGAACTCTCTATCCCCCGTACTCACGGCGGCACCCACCTAGAACCAAGTTTTAACCCAACTAATCCAAGTCAACTTATAATCCTTGAATACATTCTAGCGGAGAATATAAATAAATTATATTTGTATGATATCCAGAAAAATGATTACCAATTGATTGACCAATCCATTTACAGTAACAAGGGAAATCAGTTAGCCAGGGAGAATAAGACTTCATATACATGGCACCCTAATGGATACTTGATAGCCTTTGTTAATTCCGATCAAAAAATTGTATTAGCTGACATTTCGAATCCCAATTCAATAAAAAAAGAAACTCTTGAAACTGGCATTACATATCCAGACCAATTACAATTTTCATCAAATGGGAAGTACCTCGCGATTGTTGCCCTTCCTGAAGAACAATATCTCACAAAATCGAAGCTCAATACTTTTGCGCAATTATATGTGGTTGAATTAAGTAGGTAAGGATTTTTTGATAATGTTTAGCTATAAACTTTCGATATATAAATATTTTTACCATTTAATAATATTTTTTATTTTTACCGGGAATATGGTTTTGGCTACCAATCCGGTTGGTGGGGATGCCAGTGTGACGGTTTTGGAAGACCAGGATCATACTTTCGCGGAAAATGAATTTCCATTTTCTGATTCTGATGGGCATTCTTTTGCCGGTATCCAAATCATTACAACAGAGTCAGCAGGTGATCTTGAATACAATGGGGTCGATGTTGCCAATAATACGATTGCGGCAGATGTAACTCAATTGGTTATTTCTCCAGAATCAAATGCGAATGGGAACCCATACTCAACTTTTGTTTTTAAGCTTATTGACAGTAATGGTGAATACAGTACTGCAAATTATACATTTACAGTTGATGTAACAGCTGTGAATGATATACCTATTTATAGTATTGGTTCGAACCAGTCAGTAGATGAAGATGTTTTAGCCCAGACGGTGTCGAACTGGGCATCGGATATCAGTCCAGGTCCTTCAGATGAGAGCGGTCAGACCTTGACATTTACGTTAAGCAATGACAATAACGCGTTATTCTCATCCCAGCCTACGGTGAATTCTGATGGTGATTTAATCTATACACCGGCTGCAGATGCCCATGGCAGTGCAACGGTAAGTATATACTTGAGTGATGATGGCGGCACAGCGAATGGGGGAGTGGATGAGACATCTACTTCGACGTTTACGATTGCAGTAACTCCTGTAGCAGATACGCCTTCGATCACAAATACATCGACGCTTGAGGACACCCAGACTCTGGATGGTCTGGTGATCAGCCGTAATGCGGCAGATGGTGATGAAGTGACCCATTTCAAGATTACGGGAATTACTAATGGGAGTTTATACCAGCAGGATGGTGTTACCGGTATCTTGGAGGATGATTTTATTACTTATGCTCAAGGTTCCACCGGGTTACGGTTTAGTCCGGATGATGATTTTAATGGTGACGGCAGTTTTGCGATCCAAGCGTCCACTGGTGCTTCGGTTGATGATCTGGGTGGATCTCTAGTTACCGCTACGATAGTAGTAACAGCTGTGAATGATATACCTATTTATAGTATTGGTTCGAACCAGTCAGTAGATGAAGATGTTTTAGCCCAGACGGTG
>Ga0209403_10003087_pt1 | contig 19175 bp, 17 predicted proteins | sample ArcticOcean_MG_C_8_FD_187440 | JGI IMG/M metagenome (GOLD analysis project Ga0209403, IMG submission 187440) | Marine microbial communities from western Arctic Ocean - ArcticOcean_MG_CB11_86 (SPAdes) (version 2) | ecosystem: Environmental > Aquatic > Marine > Oceanic | place: Arctic Ocean... | reverse complement strand
CGGCGACAACCGGCCCAGGCGACCTGCGCCCATCCGCGAGCCAGGCATAGTCAATTTCCTCGCCCGACAGATAACGAACCGCACCTCCCGCACACTCAACGATCAGCGCTGCCGCAGCGATGTCATACGCCCGTGTCGGTTCCGATACGACGCCATACGCTGAGCCCGCCGCCGCGTAGAGCAGATGGACGGCGACCGCGGCCACAGAAAGCCGCTTGCCCGGAAAACGGATATCAAGCCCTTTGATCTCCGAGCAGGGAACGAACAGCGGGGAGTGGTCGCCGGGCGGCTCATTCGGCAACAGGTCGATCGGTGCGCCGTTTCTGTGTGCGGGGCCGCCCGCAAGGGCCGAGTACATCTCACCGAGCGCGGGGATATAGACCGCGCCGCCCTCGGCCCGCCCACCGCGCATCCGGGCCACCGAAACCGCCCAGAAAGGAAGGTTGCTCAGGTAGGCGAGCGTTCCGTCGATGGGATCGACCGCCCACCAGCGAGTGTCATCTCCGATGGGCTCGGCGCCGCTCACCCCGCTCTCCTCGGCCAGGATGTATTCCCCCGGATACGCCGCCTGGATGCGGGAGAGGATCAGCTGCTCGGTAGCACGATCCGCCTCGGAGACAATGCTGTCCCCCTTGCGCTCGGTCTCGACCCTGCCGAAAAGCGCAAAGGCCACCCCCCCGGCCTCTTTCGCCACATCTTCCAGAAATTCTCGAAGCGCCATTTAAATCCTCTCTTCATCCACCCCGTTAACCGATCGAACTATCCCAATAACCCCTTGAATCGGTACCCATAATGAAAACCACGTTCCATCGCAACCCCAGGCGGCGTATTTTCGTTGACAATTCCAAACAAAACTGTTGACAGTTCCACCTACCTTCTCTAGATTACCCCTATACCACCCAAGAGTTAAGCAGGTCGTTCCAAAGAGGTGAAGCTTTGTCCGTCACACAAAAAGAGGTCCGCCGCGAGGCCAACCTAACCGAGCGCGCCTATCAATACCTCGAGGAGGGCATTCTCGATGTTCGGTTCGCCCCGGGCATGCGTGTGAGCGAGGCCGAGGTGGCCCGCTCGCTCCAGATGAGCCGAGGGCCGGTGCGCGAGGCGCTTCGCAAACTCGAATCCGTGGGCCTCGTGACTCGGGAGGCGAACCGGGGCGCGCGCGTCGCCGACTTCAATGAAAAAGAACTCGGGGATCTCGACGCGCTGAGGAGCCACCTGCTCTCTCTGGCGGGCCGCTTGGCCGCCGAGCACGCCCGGCCCGTGCAGATCGAGAAAATGAGCGACATTATCGAGCAAATGGGCGTGGCCGTTGGCGCCAAGAATTACTCCGCCTACCCAGAGCTAAACTTTCAGTTCCACAGGCTGCTCAACGAGATGGGCGGCAATGAAAAGCTCTCGGAACTCATCAATCAAATTTACCGCCAGATAAGCCGCTATCACCTTCTGGCCATGTCTTACCGCGAGGGCCTGGAAGACTCGCTTGAGAGCCACCGCCGGATACTTGCCGCTATCACAGCCGAAGACGCGGCGGCCGAGCGCGAACTCTCGGACCACGGCCGGCTTTCCTATCAGATCCTTCTCTCGAATTTCGGCCGCATCCGCCAGGCTTTTCAACCGAGGGACGCGAAACACATTTACAACGATCACTCTTTTGGAAACGGGGCGAATAACGACTCGTTGCGGAGTGCCATTACAGGGTAGTTGGGAGGAGCCACTTCAATGCCATTCACACAATCAACACGCCTCTCCTCCAAGGGGGCGAGAATGATGATGGAGGCCGCCATCGCCAAGGCCAAGACCTACGGCATCGCTGTGACCGTCGTTATCGTGGACGCCGGAGGCCACATGCTCCACCTGGAACGCATGGACGGCGGTCGCTTCCACACCATTCACTCATCGACCACCAAGGCCGTATGTGCGGCCTCCAACAAGCGCCCCACGACGACAAAGGGCGCGCAGGCGCAAGATCTCGACACCCTCCACGCCATCGGGCTCTCACTAGCCGCCGGGCCCGAGCGGTGGACGGCGATGGAAGGCGGCTTCCCGATAATCCATGGCGGCGAGTGCGTCGGAGGCATCGGCATCAGCGGCGGCGACTGGGAGCAGGATCAAGAGATCGCCCGGGCGGCCATCGACGTCGTCGGCGCGAGCATCTCGATTGACTAACGAATGGATTGATATAAAAACGATATTTTTCTCTACGGATGAAAATCATGGCACTCCACGTTAAAGCGCTTCTGGGCCCGGCCCGCACAAACGGTTTCGTGAAAGCCGCTCCCGGAATTTTTGCTGCAATCAACTTAAGCGGAGGCAAAGGCACCACGCTTGCCGGTAGAACCCTCGACAAAAGGGGCGGGGGAGGCGACACGAACTTCGGCGTCATCCTGACGAAAGACAAACCCGTCATTATCGACAACGATATTCGCATCAGGAAAGAATTCATTGCCGGGCTGAGAAAGATCACCCGCAAGGCGCCGGGGCTCATGCTCCACACCCACCACAATTTCGACCACACCTCCGACAACGCCTATTTCCACAAACAGGGGGTCGTTTCCTTCGGGACCGACATTGTTCGGCGAGAGATGGAAAGAGAATACAAAGCGGGTATCTGGGTCAATCAGATGGCGGGCCGCCTTCTCAAGGTGGAGCACTTTGACGGTAAGATTGGCATCGAGCCTCCCATCGTCACCTTCGATGAAGAGATGACCATCCGCTACGGAGGCCGCACGTTTGAGATGATCTCCATCGGACACTGCCACACTAAGTCTGACACCGTCATTTGGATGCCCGAGGAAAGAGTGCTGTTTGCGGGAGACGCCTTTACCTACCGCACACAGCCGGTGGTCCGAATCGGGAACATATTGAATTGGATCGACACACTCGATCGACTAAAGAAATTTCCCGCTCACCAAATAGTACCGGGACATGGCCCGCTTCCTCCCCGGGGAAATAAATGTCTTAATGAGTTCAAGGTTTATCTCACACGGCTCCGCGATCGAACCGAAAGAGCGCTCCGGAAGGCGGGAACACCTTCAAAAGCCGCCAAGCTTGTACAGATGGATGAATACAAGAACTGGTTCCGCGCGCCACTCGTATACGTGAACGCTCTCAAGATGGCCAAAGAGCTGAGGGGGAAAATTTAACTCGACTTAAAGGTGACTCGGGAGAGTTAACCGATCAAAACGCAAATCGATTTTTTTTGCTGATTGAAATGTACACTAAGGGGTCCATTTTACGGACAACATCTATTGTTTCGATACTGAATGTGGCGAAACACACTCAGGGGAAATTTAACCTAACAGGAGGTTCTTCCATGAAAAAATTATTTACATTCTGCCTAGGCGTGTTCTTCATGCTCACGCTGATGGGGTACACGGGTTCGGCTCAGGCTGCCTACCCGACAAAAGCCATTCAGTTCATCATTCCCTTCGGGGCCGGTGGTGGCGCCGATATCGAGGGCCGCCTGCTCTCCAAGGAGATGAGTAAAATTCTCGGGGTGCCCGTCGTGCCGATCAACAAACCCGGTGCGGGCGGTGCGGTGACGTTCACCTACGTGAAGAACTCCAAGCCCGACGGACACACCATCGCCTGGACATCCACCTCAATCTTGACCACGACCAACATCGGGAACGTTCCATTTAAGTGGGACGCCATGGACCACATCGGCCGGGTGGAGATTCAGCCCCTGCCCTTCACGGTGAAGTCCACCTCAAAATGGAAGACCTTCAAGGACTTTACCAACGACTGCAAGAAAAAACCCAACACGCTGAAAGTCGCCCTTCCCAGCATCGGCTCGAGCACCCATCTTTCTGCCGCCACGCTTCTGGGCCAGGCGGGATGCAAGGCGATTATCCTTCCCACCGGCATCAAGCGCCGCAACTCGTCTCTCCTCAGCGGCGAGGCGGACGCGATGGACGCGCCCCTGACCGGGACCATCCGGCTCGCCAAGGCCGGAAAATTCCGCATTCTCGTTATCCCTGGCACGAAGCGTAATTCAGTGATTCCCGATGTTCCGACGATGAAAGACCTCGGCTATAACTATTTGCACGTCGATTTCTTCCGGGGCCTGGCCGTCGCTAAGGGAACGCCTCACGGGATTAAAGCGCAGATTGCCGACGCCATGATGCGCGCGGCGCGCTCTAACGCATTCACCAAGTTCGCCAAGAAAAAAGGTTTCACGGTCGCCCCGCTGGGCCCGGTCGGAATGACTAATTACCTGACCGAGCAGAACAAGCGCGTTGCGGCCTCGATGAAGAAGCTGGGGCTCTACCAGTCCAAGCGCAAGAAGAAATAAGGCGCCTATTTAGAATTTCGGGCTGCCTCGGCACGCGTCCGGGGCAGCCCTGATTTTTACTTAGTAGCCTCACTTGATGGCTTTGTTTAAAAACTTCTCCCGAAAATTTCGCCAAGAAACATACATGGCGAAGCCGGACCGGCAAGGAAAAGCATGCGCGCAAAAAATATCGGCGCCTCTGTCTTCATGATGGCCTTCGCGGTGCTGTACGGATACCTCACCACCGGTCTCCCCGAGCGAACGCTTCCGAACACGCCCGGCCCGCCGTTCATGCCCTGGATTCTGACAATCTGCCTGTTTACCGTATCGGCGATCTGGTTTTTCGGCAGCTTGAAAATCAGTTCCGGACTGAAAGGGATTAGCGAAAAAAAAGAGTATCTACTCTTACCCGTAGCCGCACTCGGATTGTTCCTAGTTTTTTTGGTGATGCTCCCCTACCTGGGTTATCTGGCGGGGGGAATTCCGTTTTTCGCCGGACTGATGCTGGTCTCGGGCGAGAGAAGACCTCCCTGGATCATCTTCTTTTCGATTGCGATACCCGTTGTCATATTCTATTTGTTCCGAGAAGGATTTCAGATTCTCCTTCCCCGGGGCGAGTGGCTGGACTGAGATTATGAACCTCGACATTTACCAGGGCTTTCTTCAGGCCATTCAACCCACTAGTCTCTTGGGAACCGCCATCGGCGCATTCCTCGGGCTGACGGTCGGCATGATCCCCGGTATGACGATTAGCGCCGGCATCATCATCGTGTTGCCACTGACTTTCGTGCTACCCCCGGCCATTTCAATCTCTCTGCTGCTCGGCCTCTACTCCGGTGGCATGATGGGCGGAAGCTTCTCGGCGATACTCCTGAATATTCCGGGAACTCCTTCGTCCTCGGCCACCGCGATGGACGGCCACCCGATGGCGCAGCGGGGCGAGGCGGGACGCGCCCTGGGCGCCGCCATACTCGCCAGCTTCGCGGGCGGGCTGTTCAGCTTCATCTGTCTTTATTTTATCGCGCCAAGCCTTGCCGAGCTTGCCCTGCAGTTCAGGGCGGCGGATCTGTTCGGCGTCGTATTTTTCGGTCTGACGGTTATTTGCAGCTTCGCCGCTAAATCCATCGTCAAGGGCCTACTCTCAGGCCTGATCGGGCTCATCCTCGTCACGATTGGCCTTGACCCCATTATGGGAAACCCCCGCTTCACGTTCGGGGACCCCAATTTACTCTCCGGGATCCATTTCCTGACCGCCATGATTGGGCTCTTCGCCATCCCGCAACTCATGGAAAACCTGATTGACATTGCAAAAATGGGCGGCTCGTTTCACGCCGAATCTAGCTTCGGTAGAGTGTTTCCGAGCCTTGCAGATTTAAAGTTGATGCGCCTGCCGATTGCAATCGGGGCATTCATCGGCACCTTCATCGGCATTCTCCCGGGCGCGGGCGGGCCCATCGCCGCCTTCATCAGCTATGACTACGCCAAGAAAACATGCGTGAACGGCGGCGATTTCGGCAAAGGCACCATCGAAGGCGTCGCCGCGCCCGAGGCGGCCAACAACGCCGTGACGGGCGGCGCGCTCATTCCCATGATGACGCTAGGCATTCCCGGCGATCCGGTAACGGCGATTCTCATCGGGGCGCTTTTGGTCCATGGCCTCGCCCCGGGCCCGCTGCTTTTCATGGAGCAGGCCGATTTTGCGTACACCATCATCTTCTCGTTCTTCTGGGCGAACATCTTTACCTTCATCATTGCCCTCTCAAGCCTGCGCCTTCTGGTCAAGGTCCTCGAAACCCCGAAATCCATACTGCTGCCAACGATTGCCCTGCTGTGCGTCATCGGAAGCTACGCGCTTCGAAATTCGTTTTTCGATGTCTACGTGATGTTCTTTTTCGGCCTGCTGGGGCTTTCGATGAAGTGGCTCTCGATCCCGGTCGTGCCGCTCCTCCTCGCGCTTGTGCTGGGCAAACAGCTCGAGGAGCATCTAAGGGTTTCCCTGACATCATCCAAGGGCGACGTGACAGTTTTCTTCACCTCGCCTTTTAGTGTATTTTTCCTCTGCCTTTCGCTTCTATCGATTGCATGGCCGTTCATATCAGAATGGCGAAAGCGAAAAGCCGCAGCCGCTCCATAATCAAGGAGAGCGTAAAATGAGTTCAAATCCCGTTCGCGTCGCATCCCTCGGTATGGGGTGGTGGTCGGATGTTCTCGCCGACGCGATTCAAAGGTCAGACGAAATCAAAATTGTCAGCTGCTTCACCCGCTCAAGTGAGAAAAAAACAGCCTTCGCCGATAAGTACGGATGTAAGCAGGCCCAAAGCTACGAGGAAATCCTCGCCGATCCTTCCATTGAAGGCATCATCAACACCACGCCGAACCACGTTCATCTTGAAACCACGCGGGCAGCCGCCGAGGCAGGCAAACATATCTTCCTCGACAAGCCCATCGCCAACTCGATTGCCGACGGCAAAGCGATTTCCCGCATCCGCAAGGATTCCGGCGTCGTGATTGCCATTGGCTACCAGCGCCGCCGGGAAAATCAATTTCAATGGATTAAAAAAGAAATCGACGAGGGCCGGTTCGGCAAGCTTGTTCAAGCCGAGGCCAACATCAGCCGCGACCGGGAGGGGCAATTCGACATGAGTTCCTGGCGCTATACGGCCGAAGGTATGCCTGGCGGCGTCATGCTCCAGATCGGCATTCACTACGTGGACGTTCTCGAATTTCTTATGGGGCCCGTCGCCGCGGTGTCGGCGCGCTCGGCGCAACTGGTACTTCCGGGAGACAACCCCGACGTGGCGAACCTGCTGATGGAGCACGAAAACGGCGCACAATCGATACTTTCGGCCAGCTACGCATCGGCGTCCGAGTATTACCTGATGAACATCTACGGCAAAGAATCGACGGCCTACTTCGATCTATTCGAGGGGCTTCGCTGCCTCCGCCGGGGGGAGAAGAAACCCGAAAAAGTGTCGTTCGAGAAAAATGACACGATCCGCGAAGAGCTTGAAGAGTTTGCCGGCTGCATCCGGGGCGGCGGGGAGCCCGAAGTTGGTCCAGAGCGCGCCACCAAGTCACTCGCGGTGATCATGGCGGGCATCAAGTCCGCCGCCGAGGGACGCCGCGTCGAGATCGCAGAAATTTTGGACGCCGATTAACCGGGAGATAAAACCGAATGCCCCTAATCAAGGCGGGAGAGATACACCTCAACTACACGGACACGAGCGAGGGAGAGCCGTTTTTGTTCATCCCAGGCCTGATGGGCCTCTTGAACGCCTGGGATTTTCAGATTCCCCACTTCTCGAAAAAATACCGCTGCATCACCTTCGACCACCGGGGCACAGGCGAGAGCGACAAGCCCGAGAACGCCTACTCGACAGACTACATCGCGCGGGACGCGATCGGGCTGCTGGACGCGCTAGGAATTGATAAAGCCCACGTCGCGGGAACCTCCACCGGGGGATGCGTCCTTCAGAATCTCGCGCTCGACTACCCAGATCGCCTCAGGTGTTGCATTTTCACGAACACCTGGACGAAGGCGGACCCCTACATGACCCGCCTCCAGACCTCGCGCAAGCAAATCGCCCAGGCCTACGGCACCGAGGAGTACATCAAGTTTAGCTCGCTGTGGACCTGCGGGGCGACCCAGTTTCACAACATGTATGAAAACCTGCTCGAACTCGAAGAGCGGCAGAAGGCGACCATCGCGCCGGTCGAGGTGATCGTCGCCCGGATCGACATGACACTAAACCACGACAGAAAAGACGAGCTAACGAAAATTAATAAGCCCTCGCTCATCATTGCCGCCAAGGACGACGCGCTGACGCCTCCCTACTTCGCCCGGGAGCTACAAGGCTGCATCGAGGGCTCGGAGCTTGTGGTGCTAGAGGAAGGGGGGCACTACAGCTACCGCCGGAGCCACGGGGAGTGGAACGCGGCAGCCGAGACATTCCTCAAGAAAAACGAAGGCAAAATCTAAAAGACTGCGCAGGGCGTTACGGGCGGCTCTCGGGCAGGGTCTGCCCGGCCTCTATCCCCGCGGCGCCGTTGCCGCCCTACGCGAGATCGCTTTCGCCGGAATTTCCCTTTTCCCCACCGCGCATGATCGACATGAACCTATTGGGCCTGAGCTTTTCTTGAAGATCTATCCAAAGCGAGAAAATAACGGGAATCAGAATCAGGGTGAACACGGTGGAGGTGGCCAGCCCGCCGAGCACCGCCGCGCCCAGGCCGCGATACAGCTCGCTCCCCGAGCCCGTGGAGAGGACCAGCGGCAACATGCCCAAGACGGTGGTGGTGGTGGTCATGAAAATGGGGCGCATGCGGTCGCGGATGCTTTCGAGAATGGCCGCGCGCATCTCCATACCCGATCGGAAATGGTTGAGCGCCTGGTGGACTAAAAGGATGGCGTTATTCACGACGATGCCGGTAAGAATGATGAACCCGAGCATGACCAGGGTGTCCATCTTGATCGAGGGCTCGATGTAGTTCATGAAACTGACCGCGAGGACGCCACCCGTCGAGGCGAGCGGCACGCTGAACATTATGATGAGGGGATAGCTCCAGGCCTCGAAGAGCGCGGCCATGAGCAGGTAGGTGATGAAGAGAGCGAGAAGGAAGGACCACTTGAGCGCGTTCCAGGTGCGCTCGAGATCCTTCGCCCGGCCGCCCACTTTCACTGAATAGCCGAGCGGCAGCTTTGCCCGGATGGGTTCGATCACCTCGCGCCGCATGTGCTCGATGGCGACCTGCAGGGGGAGCTCGTCCGCCAGGTTCACAGTGAGTGTCACGGACCGGTAGCGGTCGATATGTTCGATCTTCGTCGGGCCCAGCGCCGAGCGGATCTCGGCGATGTCGCTCAGCTGAACGGACCTGCCGTCGGGGGTGTAGAGGGTGATCTGGGATAGCTCTTGTGTGCGGGTGAACCTCGTCCGAGAGCCCCGGAGCACGATATCGAGCTCTTTTCCGTGATCGCGGAAAAGCCCGGCCTGCGTTCCATTCACCAGCGTCTCGACGATGTCGCCCAACTCTGTGACTGAGAGCCCCAGGTCCGCCGCTTTTTCCCGGTCCACGTGAATCTGAAGCTCTGGGTTCCCCAGGTCGAAACTGCTGTTAACAAAGCGTACGCCGGGTAACTGGCGTGACTTGTCGGCCACCTCGCCGGCGATTCGCTGTATCTCCTCAAGGCTGTCGCCCGTGACGTCCACGTTCAGGTTGATCCCCCCGATGAATCCCGATCCCCTTCGACGGAAGAGCGATACCTGCGTGACGAATGCGCGAATGCCAGGAATCCCCTGCACCAACCCGAACAGCTTTTTAGTGAGCTTCCTCATGGAATCCTTATCCGAATATTCCTTCTTGGCGAGAATACCTATCAGAGGGTTCGTCGGGCGCACCACGGCGAAGAAGCGGTCCACTTCCTTGACACGGGAAAACCGGCCCTCAAGCTCGCTCATTATCTTATCCATCTGATTGATGTTTAGGCCCGGAGGCGTTCGCAGGAAAACAAACATCAGGTTCCGGTTTCCCTTCGGCAGGTAGTCAATCGGCGGGAAGAAATACCACGCCAAAAACATCGAGACCACCGTAATCGAAGAGGCGATGACAACGCGGAACATCACCCCGCGCATCAAGTTTTCGATCAACCGCACAAACCATTCCCTGAATTTCGCTCCCAGCACATACACGCCCGTCGAGGCGATAAACCGCGAGATCGGAGACTCCTCTTCGGAGCGGCGCAGCATGCGCGAGCTCAGCATGGGGACCACCGTTACCGACACGATCAAGGATAGCCCCACCGCCACGCTGATGGCGATGGCGATATCCCGGAAGAGTTGGCCCGATTCGTCCTCGACGAAAATGACGGGCAGAAACACCGCCAGCGTCGTGAGCGTCGAGGCCAGCACAGCCCCCCATACCTCAACGCCGCCGTCCACCGCCGCCTGCCAGCGGTCCTTGCCCATCTCCCGGTGGCGGAAGATGTTCTCCAGAACGACGATGGAGTTGTCCACCACCATCCCGACCGCAAAGGCGAGCCCGGCAAGCGAGATGATGTTGATCGATCGGCCCAGCAGATAAATGAAGATGAAGGTCGATATCACGGCGACGGGTATCGCCACCGCGACCACGGTTACGCTCGACATGCTTCCGAGGAAAAGAAGCAACACCCCGATGGCCAGCGCCCCGCCGATGAAAATATTATTAATGACAAGGCCTCGGGATTGATAGATATAATCAGTCTCGTCATAGACCTGGCGGAGCTTGATGTCCCGCCCCTGGTAGCTGCGGTTAATCTCCTTCATCGTTTCCTTGATCTTGGCCATGACCTCCAGCGTGTTCGCGCCCGTGCGGCGCCGGATGCTGAATCCAATGGTGGGCGTGCCCGAAACGCGCACGCGCCTGGTCACGTCCTCATAATCGAATTCAACCTTGGCGATATCGCGGAGATAAACGGCCCCGCTCGACTGGCGGGCGACGATGGTGTTCAACAGCTGATTCAGTTCGGTGAAATTCCCCACCGTACGGATAACATAACGGCGCTTGCCCTCGTCGATCTTACCGCCTTTGGTATTCTGGTTTTCCCTGAGTAGGGCCGCACGGAGGGTTTTCACCGTGATGCTCCGCGCGTTCATGGCCTCGTAGTCCAGGGTGATGCGAACCTCGCGGTCCTCGCCACCGAACATGAATACCGCTCCGACGCCCGGTACGCGCTCGAGCTTCGGACGAATCACGTCGTCTCCGACGACACGAACCTCGTTGATGGGACGTTTCGTATCAACGACGAGCCAGGCAATAGAATCCTCGGCATCGGAGTTCACCGCCCGGATGGTCGATCGGTCGCTGTCGTCCGGCAGGTTGCGCACCAACCCCATTTTTTCGGAAACGTCGAGCCGGGCAATATCCTTGTCGGTCCCCCAGTCGAACTCGAGAATGACCCGGGAGCGACCTTCCTCGCTGCGGGAAGTCATCTCGGTCAAACCCTCGACCGAGGTAAGTTTTTGCTCGATGGGCTCGGAGACTTCTTCCTCGACCTCAAGCGGGGCGGCGCCATCGTACCTGGTCTCGACGGTGATGACGGGCCGATCGATGGTGGGCTTCATCTGAACCGGAATGCGCATCAGGCTGATCACACCGAACATGACGGCGAGAATAACGCCGACCATCGTCGTCACCGGATTCTTCACGCACAGGCCGGGAATATTCATCCGTTCACTCCTTAATTTTCCGGCGGCTTCCGGAGAAGCGACGCATCGTCCGGCGTTGAACTGCGGGCCCCGCCGTGAAGCATGTTAAACCACCATCGGCTGACCGGGTCAGAGAGCCTCGGGTCCCGCCGCCGCCATGCGATATATGCAACGTATCCGGCTAGCGCCACAAGAGACACCGCCCGTCCCGCGTCCGGCACGAGGGCCACCCAGATGGCCACCGCCACCGCTCCCAGGGTCAGGGGGCCATCGGCCCACGAAACCGCAGGAAATCGGGTGCGCTCCCAGCCAAAGGGAGAAGTCAGGGCAACCCCGGATCGATTAAAAAGATCACTCACCGTATGACCCAGCGCGGCGAGCAGCCATAGCCAGGCCGCACCCCAGAAATTCCAGCCCCACAGAAAAAGAAACCCGCCTGCCACAACCGCGCCGATCAATAATCCAGCATACCCGTGGGTGAGGGTGCGATGATAATTTTGATAACAGGGCCTACTGGCGGCCAGAAGAGCTGCGTCCCAATCAGGAGATGTGCCCGCCGCCGCGCAAAGCACCAGCTCTGCCGGCGTCGCATCCCCACCAAGCGCCAGGGCACCGACCATGACACCAGCTCCCGCGTGAAAAATTCCGTTCATCCCTGACGACTTTTTTTCTTGCCGCCAGCAGCCGGTTTGCCCGCGCCGGGTTTACTGCCCCGGCCTCGTTTCCCGCCGGGCCGCCTCCTTTTTCTTCCGAGGCTGACAGCCATTCCGTTTCGAAGCTTTTCATTCCCCTGGACCACCACCTGCATCCCGGGCTTGATCAGCCCGCCGGGAACCTCGATGAAAGAATCAACTTTTCGGCCCGGCAAAAAAGAGACTTCCCGAACTTTCCCTTTTTCTAAAACAAAAACCGACACACCCCTCGGACGTATCAAAAGCGCGTCCTTCGGGATCAGAACCACCTGCCTTGACACGCCGTACTCAAGAATTATCCGCGCGAACATTCCGGCCTTGATCGCATAGTCTTTCGTATTGTCGAGCTCGACTTCCACCGGAAAAGTGCGGCTTTTTGTGTCCGCCTTAGGGATGACCCGGGCGACAAGTCCGGTGAACACGCGTCCGGGAATCGCATCGAGCTTCACCCGCGCCGAATCTCCGGCAGTCACGAAGGAAACATGACGCTCGGACACCGGTACACGGACAAGCAGCTTCCGGATTTCCACCACCTCACCGACCTGGCCGCCCTTGGCCACCCACTGTCCCACCTCTACTAATTTCTCGGTCAGGAACCCGGTCAACGGCGAGCGAATTACGGCCTTCAGTAATTTATCCTGGATGGACGCAACCTTGGCCCTCATCCTCGACACCTCGGCACTCGCTCTGGCGATCTCCTCCTTGCGGGGGCCGATCTCGGACATGCGCAGGTTGCTCTGCACTTCGACGTACTTGCTCTTGCTTACCTGGAATTTCGCCGCGGCCTGATCGTAGCTCGCCTTATTCAAGATTTTTCTGCGCAAAAGATCCTCGGCCCGCTTGAACTCAAGCTCGTCCCGATCGAGTTCGGCTTTCCGCTCCTCAAGCCGCGAGCGGTAGACCTGAATCTCCTCGGGCCTGCTTCCACTTTTCAGTCGCAGATAATCCTGCCGGGCCTTGGACAGCTCGGCCTTTTCGATTCGAATATCGATTTCCAGATCTGATCTCTCCAGCGCCGCGATCACGGTCTTTCCGGCCACAACGGGATCGCCCTCGCGAAGCGGAACCGATTTCACGCGTCCCTCGATTTCGCTGCTCACTCTTGATTTCCGGTAGGGATCGACGGTGCCGACCACGGTGAGTTGGCTACGGACAACTCGTTTGAACGCCTTTTTGACGGAAACGATGGGGGGGCGGCTCTTCCCCCGCTTCCCGCCGGGCGCCGCGATGGCACCCGCCGCAAAGAAGGAGAGAAGCGCCCCCAAAAACACAGAATATCCGAACGCTCGAGTATTCAAGAAATCACCCCGTCATTCAGGGGGCAGGACCGCCCCATAATCGGAAAAAACCTTCGAAAACAATACATTCCATGTATCAGGGAAAAACGGCTGTCATCTTCCCAAACACCCTTGAAATTCGCAACCAAAAAGAAGCGGTATAATAGGAAAAAAACACCCCGCGAAGATATATGACCTGCCAGGTTCCGATCCTGTCATTCGGTTTAATAACAACATTTTATGATATTTAAATCGGTCGTTGCCGCCTAACCTCCCAAATTCTGCAATATTCATCTTGAGTCATCTCCGCCTAGGCTGCATAATGGCGTCTCAGGTATTTCCCGAATACACGGCCCCATCTAGTTCCGCCATTACCGCCTTCGAAGGTTTTTTATTTCATGCGGATTGTTCTTGCCGGCCATAATGTCGATGTCGAAGCCCTCCGGGAGTTTAGAAAAAATTTCCTTGAGCCCGTCGCAAACGAATGGACACAAGAGGGGCTCGGTAAATTAAGCAAAGAGCAGCTTCAGCAAAAAGCGGGCACGCTGGGAAAACAAGCGGCGGAGTTGCTCGCCCAGGACAACCTGACCCCCGAGACGATCAGCGCCGCCTATGCGCGAATCAGCCGCGACGCCCGGCCGGTCGATGAGCTTCGGGCCATCGCCCGGGCCGAGGTGGAAAAAGCCCGTAAGAGTAACGATAGAATTATATTCGGCTTCGGGCACAGCTCCGTCGCCGAGCATGCCGCGTTCAATATCGACGTTATCGGTGTGAGCCGTTACGCCGTCGAGGAGATCCAGAAGTTTCGCCTGCTCGCCTTCACCGAGAAAAGCCAGCGCTACATCCTGCTTGAGGACGATTTCGTCACGCCTGAGGAAATCAAACAGGCCGGGCTTGAGAGACTGTTCGCATCCACTATCAAATCGCAAAATGCGTGTTATCACCGATTGTTTGAAAAACTCCGGCCCTGGGTGTTCGAGCAAAACCCCGAGCTGGCGGAATCAAAGAAAAACCACGGCACCCTTGAGGGATGGGCGAAGGAGGACGCGCGCTACATCGTCTCCCTCGCGACTGAGGCGCAGATGGGCATGACCATCAGCGCCCGAAACCTTGAGCATGTGATTTGCCGCTGCGCCTCGAGTCCCCTGAGCGAAGTTCGGGAATATGGGGAGAGGCTTTTCGCAGCCATCAAGGATGTGGCGCCCTCGCTGGTGAAGTACACCGACGCGAGCGAATACAACGTCAAGGCAAGACCAGCGCTCCATCGCGCCGCAGAGGAAGTGTTTGCCGAATTGGGCCATCTTTCGCCCTCGCCGGAGGTGTGCGCCGAGGAAGATGTATCGCTGGTGGACGCGACGTCGGAGGCGGATATTCTCATTACGGCGGCGCTCCTTCACTCGGCCTCCTCGCGCACGATTGAAGAGTGCCGCTCGGCGGCGCGCGCGATGGGCGAGGCGGAGCGGACCCAATTTGTCGCCGAGACTTTCCGCCACATGAAGGGGCACGACTCTGTGCTCAGGGAATTCGAGAACGTCCGGTGCGTTTTTGAGATTACCTTGTCAGCGGCCTGCTACGGTCAGCTCAAGCGGCACCGCATGGCCACGATGAACACCCAGCCCTATGACCCCGCCCTGGGAGTGACGATTCCCTTGGCTATCACCGCCTCCGGCGCCGAGGGGGATTTCCTGGGTGTCGTTGAAGAGACGAATGCCGCGTTTAACGAAATCGCGGAGCGGGCGCCGCTGGCCGCTCCCTATGTCCTCACGAACGCGCACCGGCGCCGCGTGCTTTTTGCCTCAAACGCCCGGGAGCTTTATCACATCTCGCGCCTTCGGGAGGACCCCCATGCGCAGTGGGATGTCCGCGAGATATCTGCGGCGATGCTCCGCTTGGCGAAACAGGTGATGCCCGCCACCCTGCAGTTCGCCGTCGGAAAGCATCTGGTCGAGGAAACGCATGAGCGGCTCTTCCCTGACATCCCCCGGAAAGTCACCGCTACTTAAAAAAACCTGCGGATCACACCTGCCGCACTACATTTGGCTTTTTAAAACCCGCCATACCTCAAATTTTCGCCATTTCTTGACACATGCCCACCCCGGTACGATTCGGCCTTATTGTCATTTTGGCGCGGGGGCGGGAGAGTATTTTTGCCGCTAAAGATTGGTTCTAATTCATGTGAGAGCACAAATTGAAGGTAGCTCTCTTGAATGCCGCCGATGGGAGGGGCATCGAATGTTCTGGGAATTCGCGTTTATGGGGGTGGCGATCATCTCCTTTTTAGTCGCGTTTTATTTTATGAAGTGGGGCGGGGATTCGAGCATCCACATGGATAAATCGGATTCCTGGCGATTAAGCGATCCGGGCGGGGGGGCTGAATTCACTAGATCGCTCGGCATCGCCACGACATAAGGGGCTCTAAGACTACGGCTCACCTAATTCCGGACCTACTCGAGCGCAACCTCTCACGGGCGGGCCACCTGCTCACCCATGGCCGGAATGACATCCATATCTATTTTAAATACAACTAGATACAACCGAATAGTGCGCTATGTGTGGACAGGTCACCTCCGCTATGAGCGGCATATTGTACTCATGGGACGCCGCGCCGCTCCCCAACGGGCATCCCTGCTAGAATGCGCCTCCCGGGTAGAATGGGTTTGGCTCAATTGGGGCAAAGGAGAGAGCGTGTACCTGAGATTTCTGGGCGATTGGAATTTCCTCAACTGGTGGTGGTGGCGGCCAATCATCGAGCCCATCGCCGGGCTGCTGTGGCTTTTATCGTTCATTGCGGGCGGGGCGATTATCTACGCGTTCATCAGCAGCCGCACCCGAATGCGCGACTACCGGGAGATGGTTCTGCCCCCCGAGGATAACGACCTTGATCTGCCCGAGGATGAGGCGGAATACGGCGAATACATGGACCAATATTTCCCCGATGTTTCCGAGGATGAAATTCTTGAGATGGAAGAAATCCTCGACACCGTAATACGCGAGGATATCCATCCCGATATGGCCCGCGAAATAGAGGAAAGAGGCATCCCGGTTCATCTGTTGTCCCTGCCCACGCCGGGCATGGTGAAAGAGGTTGGAAGCGTTCCGCTGGCCGTCTGGATTCCCTCGATGGGGGCAATTGAGATATACGCCGCGCCGATGAAGATGCACTGCAAGGGAAACACAAACGCCTACCGGGGATATATGGGGAATTTACTGCTTCACGAGATGGGCCACGCCCTGGGGCTAGATGAGCCGAAAATCAAGGATTTCGGGGTTTAGGAAAAACCGGAATACTGATTCAGAGAAATCCTTACTCCCCCTCCTGGCCGTCCTCAGAAAAGGGTCTGTTTAATCCGGGGAAACCCCTAAAAATAGGGGTAGTTGGGCATCAGACAGGGACAGAGAATAATCGTAGAGACTGCATGGCGGTGAATGTAGTCAGTCGCGAACCCTTCTCTGTCAAATTCCCTATTTAACAGGGAACATACAGGGAACATACAGGGAATTTTTCCAATTTTGAGGGCTTATTTCCCCAAAATCTCCCAGATTCGCCTGCAGTTTAATGACTTCAGGGATTTCGTCCCGAAAACTGAACAGGGAATTAACAGGGAAATCCCATTTTTCCCGATCCTCATCTCCGCACAATTAGTAATTCGCCACGCACAGTATAAAACCAAAAAGTATCAAATTCTCCCCTCTCACGCCTGGCTGATGGCGGTTAGCATCCAGGGGTTCGCGCCGGAGGGACGAGCCCAGGTCCAGTGCTCAGTGAAGCGAACGGGCTCGGTGCGGCTACCCTCGAGAACTTCGCCGGTGGTGTCGGAAACGACGTAGTCGAGCATGCCGACCTCGTAGGTGACAGTGATGAAGTCGTAGTCTTCTTCCTGCCAGGATTCGGCGAGGTCGAGACGACGGATTTCGATGTTTTCGATCTTGCTGACGCTGCCCTTGCTCCGAAGTGCGTCAAGGTCAGCCTGGCACTGTTTGTAGATGTCGCTGTCGAGGATATCGCGGACCAGGGATAGGTCGCGGTTGGCCCAGCAGGTCTGGAAGTGCATGAATTTTTCGCGGACGTCGATGAGGAAATTCTCGCGAGAGAACAAAGGGTCGCTGGCCTGGATGTCGGAGAGGCCTTCTTCCGCTGGGGAGTGGGCGGCGTAGCTCGCGGCAACTGGGCCTGAGCCCCGGCCATGGCCGCCACGCCCGATGTCCGGTCCACGGTAAACATCGCCCGAGGGGCGGTCGTCGGCAACATCGTAGGAATCGTCGTCGTATCCAGCCCCATAGCCCTGGTGGCCACTGTAGGCTGGCTCCTGGCGATTTCGAAGCCAGCGAAAGAGGAGGAAGATGCCGCCGCCGATGAGGAGAATTTCGAGCAGGCCGATACCACCGCCGGAGCCCATCCCACCGGAACCTATCCCTCCGGAGCCGCCAAATCCGCCAAACATCATCCGGCCGATCATTCCGCCTACGAGCATTCCGCCGAGGCCGCCCATAAAACCGCCCCCGAAACCCCCAAAGCCGCCCCTGGAGAACGACCTCCGGGCGATGGGCCGGTTAAGACGCCGCGAACGTGAAGCGCCGAAATTCCTGCGCGGACGGAACGAGCGGGAGCGAGAGCGGAACATCCCCCGCGAGCCCCGAAAGCCAAACGATCCCCCCCGGCCGAAGCGCGCCTCGGCGAGATCGCGCGCGATGTGGGCACCCTCCGGGCCGAACGCCGGTAGAGGAACATGCGCGGGGGCGACGAGCAGGACGAGGAAAAACACCACGGTGAAAATTCGGGACATGGGAAACGCTCCATTATGCGGCGGTCGGCGGCGCGAGTGCCAGTTTACGAATCCGGATTATCCCTGTCCGGGGGAGGTAAGTCCATGGGAGATCCCTAAAATGGCCTTTTGGCCGGGGAGCCGTTCAAGTTCCTTGAGTGGCGGGAGGCCACCTGTTATAGTTTTCTCCGTGAGACGCTTATGAAATTCTCGGAAAAATTGAGCACAGCGAGTTTCTCCCAGCGAAGGCCCGCCTTCGCCTCCTTGTTTTTCGCAGCGGCAATCGCCATGACGGGGGGAGTGATACCGCTCATCGAACCTGTGTTAGCCCCTGCCATCGCCGAGGCGCGCTTCGGCCGGGGGGGATCGTTTGGCTTCCGAGGCTCCCGAGCCTTTTCCGGATCTTCATTTGGCCGCAGTCGCTCTTTCGGCCGCTCCACCTACAGCAGGGGCTACCGTGGCGGGGGCTTCGGACTACCGCTCCTTATGGGGTTCGGCTTCGGCGGCTTCGGCGGCTCGTTCCTCATTCCGATGATCCTGTTCTTCGTTCTGCGCATGATGATCCGGCGCAGATGACCCTTAACTACGCCCCGGAGGTTTTCTCGCGATGAAAAAAATTTATCTCACAACCATAGCGGCGCTACTGGCGGGCACCCTCGCTCCGATCCTCGCCCATGCCGACGACGTCGCTCCCCGGATCGGTATGAGTACCGGCCTCCTCCTCTCCGTCGTCTACGGGCTGGTGGGTATCCTGCTTCTCATGATCGGCTACAAGATTTTCGAGTGGATCACTCCTTTTTCGGTGAACGACGCCCTCTCGAAGGATCAGAACCGCGCGGTGGGCATCGTCGTCGGTGCGATTTTCATCGGAGTCGCGATCATCGTCGCCGCCGCCCTCGGATAACGGATTTAGCGCGAGACGGGGCGTCACGCAGGGAGACGTGTGCATAGCGGATTACTAATTCACCATGCACAAGATCTCACAT
>Ga0209403_10003083_pt1 | contig 19197 bp, 19 predicted proteins | sample ArcticOcean_MG_C_8_FD_187440 | JGI IMG/M metagenome (GOLD analysis project Ga0209403, IMG submission 187440) | Marine microbial communities from western Arctic Ocean - ArcticOcean_MG_CB11_86 (SPAdes) (version 2) | ecosystem: Environmental > Aquatic > Marine > Oceanic | place: Arctic Ocean... | reverse complement strand
TGCTCATCGACGATCTTCTCGAAAAGCTCGTCGGTCAGTTCAACTACGTTTTCCGTGCCGCTGGATATCATCGAATCCTGAAAACCTCTTGGGCTTGATCGTGTGGAAAGCGTCCACTAGCCCCTATTTGATGCGCCACGGCCTCAATGGGTATTACATGATAGTACTTCTATTCAAGTACGCACAGAGTGTCATAGCGGTGCTGATCCAATCAGCCTGATTTTGAATCGCACCGGCCAATATGCGCATCATAAGTCTGTCGGGAGTGCTCCGGTATCGCTATAAACCCCAGATGTACGGAGCCCTGTGACTGTGATAATAATTACGATGGATTAGTTGACTCTCTCGTCTCAAGGGGCGCAAGAACAGTGGTTTCCAGATTTTTCAAACGTGGCAATGACCGCGACGGTCACAGTGATCGAGCTCGGGCGATCTGTGATGAGTTGCGCGCCAACGCCTCTGATTTAATCGATGGTGAGTGCGATGAAGAGCTTGTCCTCAAGCTTGAAGCCCACCTCACCGAATGTACCGACTGCGAGGGTTGGACAGAGTCACTTCGTTCAACCATTGAACTCTTGCAGAACGTGCCAAAACAGGATGCCCCCGATGAGATCATGGCGAAGATCAAAGCGGCTACTACCGAGAGTAAATAGCTGTTCGGTAGCTATCTAACGCAAACGCTCCGGATTGATTCCGGGGCGTTTTCTATTTTCACCGTGTGTCGTTCGATCAGGAATTCGGGGCAGAAACCGGGGGATGGCAATCCCTACTGCAAAGTGATTCTGAGGTCCCACAAAGAATCTCAGAATCGATCGCGGCGCAGGCTACATCGAACGCATACTCTTGTTCACAACTGAGATTCTTCGTAAAACCTCAGAATGACACCCCCACGCCCCGCGGATGTCACGGGTGTGGAGCGAAACTCAATCGGCCTAAGAATTCGAGTTGAAAATCTCGGTCGTGATTTCTAAGTCTTCGTAGTCCGGGTCAACCGATTCACCCCCACTCGCGGTATTTGCGTTGTCCTGTACGTTCACGTACTTGGTAGGACACTTCACAATTAGCTGCTCCGTGGTGAAGATGCCGTCGTGTCCGTAGGCACCCTCTAGAATCAGCTCAGAGTGATCGTTGAAGAAGATCTGGCCCACTTCACCTGAATAGGCAACGTTAAGCACTTCGCCCTCTTCATCGGTAATGGCGAACTCGACATCGAGGCTGTTCTCGTGGCGCACAAATGAGTCACTCACGAGTTTTCCTGCTACCCGCACCAGAGTGCCGTCCTCTGCGGCATCCTGAGCCTGAAGCTCGGAGACCGTGACGTAGTAGACAGAGGCGTTGCGAAGCGCCATTGTGGCGAAGAAGCCCAGCACCGCGAAGATGAGAACACCAAACAGAATGAGGCGTGCTCTGGGGCTGATGAGCGTGGATGCAGAAGCCTCAGATGATGGCTGCAATATATCCGGAAGTTCACCGGGGTCGAAGTCAGGAGAATCCGGGTCGAAGTCCGGTCTCTGATTTGATCCGTTGGGACCTGAGGTCATTTGACTGGTAAGCCCTTCCCCGTGCGTTCTTGTTGTTGGGACAGCAATTGCTTGAGCCCTTCAATCTCTCGTTCCATTGTCCGCTGTCTGCGCGAAACAATGAAGATGTAGGCGAAGAAGCCTACCCATGTAACTAAGTAGATGGCGAAAAGGTAATCGAGATTCGTCTCGGTGTTGGTATTTTCCTGTCCAACGACTTTCGCAGCCCGGAATATCGGCCCCTCAGAAGCTGCCAGCACAACACCTGTTGGAACGATGGTCGCAATAATCGCCAGCAAGATCGTTAGGGGCCTTGTCAGCACAGTTCTCATCAGTCAGTCTCCTGCCGGTTCAGGTGCGGCTTCACGAAGGCTCTGTGCCGTAGCGGGTGTGTCAGACGTCATTGGTGCATACAGATGATTACGCATCTCGCGTTTCAAATCGGATATTTCAAGTTCGGACTGTCGAACACGGAATCGGTCGACGAGCATGTAGATGTACAGACTGGTGAAGGCCACCACTGAGACGAGTAGCGTAATACCCATCTCGGAGGTAAGCCCTGAGGAGTCGGCTGCAGGGCCAATTATCAATTCAGGATGCGCCGTTCGCCATAGGTTAGCGGCGTAGTAAACAATCGGCACGTCAACGGCGCCCAGCACAGCCACTACAGCGGCCATCCGGTATGCCTGGTTTCCTGGAGGGGCGAACGCTCTGAGCATCAGGTATGCAACGTAGAGGAACCAGAGGATCGCAGTGGTAGTGAGTTTTGCGTCCCACGTCCACCAGACGTTCCAGATTGGCTTCGCCCAGATTGCGCCGGTAATGAGCATCAGCGTCCCGGCTAGAACGCCTGTTTCAGCGGAGGCCAGTGCGATGGAGTCCCACCTGCGTTTGCCGGTGATGAGATACATGAGTGATGCAGCGGCAACAACGCCAACGGCGACCATCGAAATCCACGCGAGCGGAACGTGCACGTAAAGAGCGCGTTGAACGACGCCAAGGTTCCGTTCCGTGGGGACCCACTCGAAGATCATCCATAGGGTAACCAGAACCAGAACAGCCGTGGCAAATAGCCAAACTGTGCGTTTTGGGCCGATCAATTCGACCACCTATTTCTCTCCCGTAAACACTGTGTTCAGAATATCACAATCGCGATGATTTCCAGTTCAGTCGAACGTAAAGATTGTGAGGTTGGATTGCAGGGGGGCGTAGATACAAATATGCGTGGCATCCAAGACTGCAAGGCAGACAATCGCGGCTGTTATATGTGCCTGTGCGGCAGGTACCTAGTCTTCCAGCAGGAACTGGAAGGTCAGGAGCGCGCCGATGACGAAGACTATGTCGAATGCGCCCAGCACCTGGAACCACTCGGCGGCTTCTGACCAGCTTCCGCCCTGAGTGATCTGTGCGGTGCCTTCTACCGCTGCGATGAGGATTGGTACGGCCATTGGTAGGAACAGCACCGGGAGCATGATCTCGCGGGCACGAGTGTTCACAGAGAGGGCGGCGAACATGGTTCCAATCGTTGCCAACCCGATGGTTGCGAGGGCGGCCAGCACGATGATCTCTGGCTTCAGCACGTTCACATTGAACAGTGCTGTGAACACTGGGAAGAGCACGACCAGCGCGGTGAGCATGAAGAGCAGGTTGCCGAGAGTCTTGCCGGCCAGAATGGTGTCGCGCCCGATTGGCGAGAGCATCATTCCTTCCAGTGCGTTGCCATCTTTCTCGATGATGAATGACCGGTTCAGGCCCAGAATCGCGGCGAAGATGAACGCCACCCACAGCACGCCGGGGCCAACGGTGTCGCGGTTGACCGTGGTTAGCTCTATGGCGAAGTTGAAGATGATGAAAACCAGCCCTGAGAAGACCAGAATAGAAAGGATGATCTCCCGGTTGCGGACTTCCAGCAGCAGGTCTTTTTTGGCGACCGCCCATACTGGCCCAAGTGAGAGCTTCAAGAGACCTCTCCCGTGAAGCTCCGGTAGATCTCTGGCAGCTCTTCTATGGGGACGTTCTGGCTGCGGTCATCGAACACGATTCGTCCGCCGCTCAGGATGGCGACGCGATCAGACAGTGCCAGCCCTCGCTCCAGCGAGTGGGTAACCAGCACCGTTGAACCGCCGGCGGCGCGGAATTCCGCAAGTAAGTCTTCAAATATGGCCAGGGTGTTCTGGTCTAGCCCTGATTCCGGTTCGTCCAGCAGTAGCAGCCGCGGTCGATGAAGCAGCGCTCGCACAAACGAAACCCGCTTCTCGAGACCGTGCGATAGATCCCTTACTTTGTCGTCCAGGCGGTGCGTTACGTTCAAGCGTTCGGCCAGTGTCTCAATGCGATCCTCTGGGTCGCTGAGGCTGAACAAATTTCCGTAAAACCGAAGATTTTCGCGCGCCGTTAGGTCGCCGTAGAGCAACGACGAGTGCATCACAACGCCGATCGTGCTGCGAGCAAGTGCGGCTTGTTGCGTAAGGGAGTAGCCATTGATCGAGACTTCGCCACGGTCCGGCTTCGTCAGCGAACCAAGCACCCGCAACAGCGTGGTCTTCCCGGCGCCATTTGGGCCGAATATCGTGATTGTTTCGCCGCGCTGGACTTCCAGATTCAGGCCCGTCAGTACGCCAGCGTCGCCGTATGCCTTGTGGACACCTGAAGTCCGCACCACCGCGATATCAGCGGCTGGCTGACCCGCGTCGGGTGACGAATCCATGATCTCAGTGCTCAGGAGAAGTCGCCTTAAAATCCGGGTGGGTGTGAGTGATCGTGGTGGCTGCCGTGGAATGGCGAGAAGCGTCGGCCTGCTCGAACCGTTTCGACCGGCACAAGGAGTTGGTTGCCGTTGCGGACATCTCCGCGGGCGTCCTTGAACTCAACTGCACCCTCTTTGAGGTCAAAGATAGATACGTCAGCGACTGACCCGACCTTGAGTGACCCGACGATATCTTGTCGGTTTATCGCGGTCGCGGGGGCTTCAGTACCGAGGCGAATCACGTCATCAAGGCTCATGCCTAGATGCATGAACTTGGAGAGCGTGGTCGCCAGATCGAACACAGGACCGCGCACGTTGTAGCGGTGTACGTCCGAGCTGATTGTCGCCGGGTTGAAGCCGTGGCTCATCGCAGCCTCAGCTACCTTGAACCCAAAGCTGCCGGCACCGTGGCCAACGTCGAAGTTGACGCCTCGCTCGCGGGCCTCAAGTGCAGCCGGAAGCACTGCACCGTTGTCTGTGATTATGCCTGGCGGCGTGGCCGTGAAGGAGTGGGTGACGATATCGCCCTTGCGGAGCTTGCCGAAAATCTCCTCCAACTCGTGGTTTGTGCCACCAATATGAATCATCAGCGGCACGCCGATGTGCTGTGCTGCTTCAGATGCACGCTCCAGCGCGACCACATCGTTGGCACCAACGATTCCCTCTGAGAGCCGGACCTTGATGCCCACAATGAGATCAAGATTAGCGTTGGCAGTCGCCACGGCATGATCAACGCGCGCCCAGCGGATGTCCTCAAGTTCACCAATGTCTCGGTCGAGTTGGCCCATCCCGGAGATGTGCAGGAACGCATATGCGCGGGTGTTCACCTGCTCCATCACATACCGGCGAAAGCCCGGGAACGTGTTGGAGCCTGATGAACCAGCATCGACGACTGTGGTCGCACCACGCGCCAGTGATGTGGGGTCCGGCTCGATAGCCAGATGCGCTACGCCCCACCAGATGTGGACGTGCAGATCAACCAGCCCAGGGGTGACGAGAAGGTTTTTGGCCTCAATGACATCACGGGTATCGCCGTCGGTAATGTAGTCCTCGATCGCCTGGATTGTTCCGCCGGAGATCGCGATGTCTTTTTTGGCGTGGATCCCCTGGGACGGGTCCACCACGGTGCCGTTCTTGATTACGAGATCGTAGCCGGGCATCTGGTCACTTTCCTTACGTCGTGAATTCCGTAATAGAGGATACGCCTTGAAAGGCGCAAGTCACTATGAATCTTTGCTGCGGATTACTTTGCCAGCGAGCTTGCCAGTTGGTTGGCCGCCACTGAGCGCATGTGTGCCGTTGACCCACACTTCGTCCACGCCGTCGGCGTACTGATGAGGGTCTGTGAAAGTAGCGTTGTCGCGGACTTCATTCGGTCTCATGATTACGATATCCGCAATGTATCCGGGAGCGATGCGGCCGCGGCGCTTGAGGTCAAGCCGCTGTGCAGGAAGCCCGGTCATCCGGTGGACGGCGTCTTCCAGTTTGACCGTTTTCTTGGTGTTCACATACTCGTTGATGAATCGTGCGTTGGTTCCGTAGCTCCGCGGATGCGGCACACCGGCCGAAAGCGGCCCTTCGGTGCGCAATGAGTTGCCGTCAGACGCCACTGAGATGAACGATGACTGGGCGATCAGGTCGACATCTTCCTGCGATAGTGATGTCAGGACGACCTGACCTGAGCCCATCTCGAAGAGCCTCAGGGCTGCCTCCGCTGGCTCAGTGCCGATATCGTCAGCAATATCGCCCAGATGGCGTCCCTCGAACTCTGGGTTCGCCTTGAACGCCGAGAACGTGAACGCTTCAGGGCCTTTGTAGAGTCCGATGTTATAGTCGATGGCTGTGCGAACTTTGGCGCGCGTGTCGGAATCACTGATGCGCTGCAGCACAGCATCTCGGCCGCCTGCTTGCGCCCACTTTGGGAACAGCGCACCCATCATGAGAGTTGATGAACGTGGATACGGATACTGATCGCCAGCCACGTCCAAGCCTTCTCGCCTCGCTGCTTCGATAAGAGCGAGAACTACGCCGCCCTTGCCCCATACGGGTACGCCCTTGCACTTCACGTGCGAAAGCTCCACTCGGACACCCGTGCGGCGACCGATCTCGAGAGCCTCCTCGTAGGCTGTCATGAGTCCCGGTCCGTCCGCGCCTTCGGAGCGAAGATGGCTGGAGTACAGCGCACCGCGATCGGCGGCTACCTGTGCCAGCGCGACTACTTCGTCGGTTACGGAATAGCTGCCCGGCGTGTAGAACAGGCCAGTGGAGAAGCCAAGCGCGCCGGCGTCCAGACTCTCTGCAACCAACCGCTCCATCGCTGCAAGCTCATCGACATCCGGCGAGCGTGCGTCCATGCCCAGAACATTCTGCCGCACCGTGCCGTGTCCTACCTGGGCCGCCACGTTGATGGTTGAGCCACGCGCCTCAAGCGCATTGAGATATCCGTCCATCGTTGTCCAATCAACATCTGGTGCCGTTTCGTACCCGTCCATCCAGTCGTCAAGATAAGAACGCGCCAGTCCGCCAAGTGGAGCGCAGAAGCTCATGCCGCAGTTGCCCATCAGTTCCAGCGTCACACCCTGTCTCAGCTTGCTATCGGCATGTGGATCGATCAGAAACGAGCCATCAGAGTGGGTATGAAGATCGATGAAGCCCGGTGTGACAACTGCGCCAGCCGCATCGACAACCTGGGCAGCATCGCCATCGATGCGACCAATAGCGGTGACGCGATCGCCCTCAACAGCGATGTCAGTATCGTAGGCGTGACCGCCAGTGCCATCGATAAGCCGAGCGTTTTTGATTATGAGATCGAACATTCCAACTCCAATATCACCCTCATTTGCGACTCAAACGCTTATGGCGATTGGCGCGACGGACATCTGTCGAATAAACTTGCGCACCGTCGTCAATTCTTCAAAGATGCAATCAATACGCGTGCTGATTTATATCAGCATCACAGGGAGAAGAGCACATGAAATTCATCAGATTCAGCGCAGGTGGTTCCGACAGCTACGGAATTGTCGATGGCGATACCGTCAAGGCGATCAGTGGTCCCGGCTATACCGATTACAGTGAAACAGGCGCCACGCACGCCTTTAGCGATGTAAAGCTGCTCGCCCCTGTTGAGCCAAACAAGATGCTGGCTATGGCCTTGAACTACGGTTCACACCTTCACGACGCACCTGCCCCTGAAGTGCCAGAGCCGTTCCTGAAGTCAGAGACATCACTGGCTGGCACCGGCGATGTCATCAAGATCCCAACCGACTCAGAAAAGGTAGACGCCGAAGCTGAACTGGTAGTTGTGATCAGCAAAACTGCCAGCAACGTCTCCCTGGAAGATGCCATGGACTACGTGTTTGGCTACAGCTGCGGCAACGACGTGAGTGCCCGTGACTGGCAGGCCATGGACACAAGCTGGTGGCGAGCAAAGTCATCCGACACGTTCTCACCGATTGGCCCGTGGATCGTCACAGGAATCGACCCTTCGAACCTCGACATTGAGGGACGTATCAATGGCAAGGCAGCGCAGAACTGCAACACGTCAGAGATGATTCACGACATTCCCAAGACCATATCGTTCATCAGTAAGTACATGACCCTGGAGCCCGGTGACTGCATTTTCACGGGAACTTCAGGCACAGCAGGTCAGATTGTGGCTGGCGACACGGTTGAGGTAGAGATCAGCCAGGTCGGCACGCTAAGCAACATCTGCGGCTAGTTCGGGGAACAGATACGTGACGTTTGGTAGGGGCAGGTTTGAAACCTGCCCCTCTTCGCGCGGCTCTGACGCCTACGCCTTCGGCTCTTCCATTGGCTTTGGGTTCTGGAGATCCAGACCTAGCGTTGACGGGAACATCGCTGCAATTTCGTCAACGTCCCAGCGGCCATCTTTGTTGATGGACTTGAATGTGGCCGGGTCTGACATGAGTCCAATGGTGTTGCCGCTGACGTGGAACACACGCCCCGAGACGCCTTGCGACGCGTCGGAGGCCAGCCAGCCGACCATTGGAGCCACTTCATTTGGCTCCCGGGTCAGAATGCCATCTGGCGGTACTAGTTGACCCTTCCGCCGCATTTGACGAGTTGAGTCGGGGACGCTGTCGGTCATGCGCGTTGATGCACCGGGGGAGATGGAGTTGGCCGTGACGCCGTACTTGGCGAGGTCTTTTGCGACTACTCGCGTAAAGCCTGCGATGCCGTCTTTGGCTGCGCCGTAGTTAGCCTGGCCGGAGTAGCCGTAGAGGCCGGATACGGATGAGAACGTGATGATTCGTCCCGCCTTCTGCTGCCGGAAGATGATTGAAGCAGGGCGGATCACGTTGAATGTGCCCTTCAAGTGGACAGCGATTACGGCATCCCACTCCTCTTCAGACATGTTGAAGATCATGCGGTCCCGGAGTATTCCAGCCGGGGTGACAACAATGTCGAGTCGGCCGAAGTTGTCCATTGCGGTCTCGATGATGTTGGTGCCGCCGGTGGCCTCAGTGACGCTATCGAATGACGCAACCGCGCTGCCGCCGTCTTCACCGATCTCCGCAACGATCTGCGCGGCTGGAGATTGGTCGCCTCCAGAGCCGTCCAACGCTGCACCGATATCGTTCACAACGACGGATGCACCTTGCGCCGCGAGTAGCTTTGCAACTCCGGCGCCGATGCCACGGCCTGAGCCGGTCACGATGGCGACTTTGCCTTCAAGCGACTTCTCCCCAGCCGACATTTTGCCGACGTTTGGGGCGTCGGGACGGTAGTCGCCAGGCCCCTGAAGCAGGAACAGGGGTGCCATCTCATCAATCTCTGCAACCGAGAAACCGCCGCCCTTGTTGTACATGGATCGGATAACGCGAGGCTGAGACATGAGGGAGATCGTGCCGCCGTGGACCAGGAATATTTGGCCGTTCACGTCCACCGCGTAATCGCTGGCCAGGAAGCCGACCATCGGAGCGATGTCTTCAGGCTCCATGGAGGCCTTTTTCGGGATGAGATCGATGCCTGATTCGTCCATCTTGTCCTTGATCTCTTGCGGGACGGTGGCAATCATGCGAGTTTCTGCGCGTGGTGCGATGCAGTTGACCGTGACACCGTATTTGCCGAGGTCTCGGGCAATGACTTTCGTGAAGCCTGCGATACCTGACTTTGCGGCGCCGTAGTTGGCCTGTCCGGCGTTGCCGAGTAATCCTGATTCCGATGAGAAGGTGATGATGCTGCCGGAGCGCTGCTGCCGGAAGAGGATTGAGGCGTGCTTGACCACCGTGAATGTGCCTTTGAGGTGGACGTCTATGACCTGATCCCACTCATCTTCAGACATGTTGAAGATCATGCGGTCGCGCAGGATGCCTGCCGCGGTTACTACGATATCGAGCCTGCCAAACTCATCCAGCGCCTGCTGGACGAGTGCCTCTCCGTTGGCCATTTCAGTCACGGAGGTTGAGTTCACTACTGCCTTGCCGCCTGCAGCTTCTACCAGCTTCGCAGTCTCTTCGGCCGGAGTGGTTGAACTGCCGCTGCCGTCGACTGAGCCACCGAAGTCGTTGACGACTACGTTTGCTCCAAGTGATCCAAGGTGTTCGGCCACGGCGCGGCCAATGCCACCTCCCGCACCTGTGACTATGGCTACGCGTCCATCAAGTAGTCCGGGCATTTCGATCCTCTGTCTATTTGCAATTTGTGGGTTGTGATTAGGTTCGTGTGATTAGCGGGTGGGCAGGGCGACGGTGGCAGTGCCGGGTGTGGTGGTCTTGCCCTCGCCGTTCTCAAGCCAGATATCGCAGTCGACGAGATTGCGCCCGTCTTCGGTTCGCTTGCCGGTCACTTTGCCTTTGCACGTGATCGTGTCGTTTGGATAGTCGATTCCGCGGTATGCAACTGAAATCTTGGCCAGCGTGCCTGTGGTGCCAATCCAGTCGGTCACCAGTTGCGCCAGCCATGCGTTCTTGAGCGCACCGTGGATGATGACACTCTTGTGGCCGGCTCGTGCGGCAACTTCGGCATCGTAGTGGATCTGGTTGTAGTCGTTGGAAGCACCGGCGTACTGAACCAACTGCACAGTGGTCGCCTGCTTCTTCAGGTCTGGAAGATCGTCTCCTACCGAGACATCGTCGAAGTACGGCATGATTACTCCTGATCCGGGTAGTTGATGCTGGTCGTTCGCTGGGTTGCTACGAGCTCACCAAACTGGTTCACGTAGCGGTTCTCGTTGATCCGGAAAAGCATTAGCCCAAGTCGTCCGGGCTTTTCGAAAACTTCGACCAGCTGCACAGTGGACGTGATTGTATCGCCCTCTCTGATCGGCGCGAAGTATTCGTACTCACTGCCACCGTCCAGCACTTCTCGATACGGCATCTTGTACGTGGCCGTCTGAGTGCCGGGAGAAAGAAGCCGCAAGAACGTGGGAGGCGCAATGATGCCACCTGCATGAGTCTGACGGGCGGCTAACTCATCGGTGTACAGAATGCTTGAGTCGCCAATCGCATTGGCGAACTTCTCAATTGCGCCGCGCTCGATGGGCCAGACTCCGGGTTCGGACTCGACTCCAATCGCCGCACGCATCTCATCGGTTATGACCGACTCTTCAGGCAAATCGATTTCCTTGTCGTACTGGTGATGTACTGGTGGTTTTGTGAGTGTTTGATCTCATGTTGAATTGCATCAGGCGGGCGGAGTCTATGAACGGCGTCCTCAAGTGTCAATAAATTCGTCGGACTGAGGCCTCATTTTGGAAGGCTTTTTGACCTTCTCGACTTTTGTGAGGTTCGCATATTCAACGCTCAGCATCTTTTGACCGGCCGTTTTGAACACCACGGTAATCATTTGGTCTCCGCGGCCCTCATCTACTGTGATGATGATGCCCTCGCCAAACTTCTCATGAGTAACCTGCTCGCCCGGGGTGAAACTGATCTTGGGTCCTGCTGGTGATGGTGACGGCGCTGCCAGCTTCGCGCGCACCTGCAACGGCGTCTTTATGGTCGGCTCAGGCTGTCGTACTCTCGACTTAGTCAGACCCGTGCGGACGTTGTTCTCTCGTGCGGTGAACTCTTCCGGTAGTTCGTCCAGGAAGCGAGAGGGGAGTGATGCGCCGGTCATGCCGCGGAAGGATCGACGGAACGCTCGCAGCATGTAGAGGCGTCGCTTGGCGCGAGTCATGCCCACGTAGCAGAGGCGACGCTCTTCTTCGAGGTCCTCAGCGCTTTCCATGGACCGGATGTGGGGCAGCATGCCCTCTTCCATGCCGATCATGAACACGGAGTCGTACTCCAGCCCCTTGGCCTGGTGCAGCGTGATCAGCGTGAGCAAGCCCTCTTCATCATCGGCGATGGTATCGACGGCCGATACAAGTGCGGCGTCTTCCAGGAACTCAAGTAGTTCTTCTCGGGGTTCGGTGCCATCGAGATGGTTTGCGGTGCCTCGAAGCTCCAGGATGTTGTCCCAGCGCTCATCGCCGCGGTCCTGATCTTCCTGGATGAGGCGCTTGTAACCAGTGCGTTCCAGGGTGACGTCCATGAGTTCTTTCACACTCACCTGGTGGCTGCGGTCTGCGAGGAACTTGATCATGCCGACGAACGCAGCGACCGAGTTCACAGCTCGCTTGTTCAGCGCGGAACGCAACTCATGGCCGGGCTCTTCTATATCGGCTATTGCTTCCCATTCGGAGACGCCACGACCGCGAGCGCTGGAGCGAATGGCATCTACCGACTTTTGGGAGATGCCGCGGGCTGGCTGGTTGATGACGCGTTCGAGAGCAATATCGTCTGGCGGGTTTGCGATGACGCGGAGGTAGGCGATCAGGTCGCGAACCTCTCGTCGCTCGTAGAACTTCAGTCCGCCGACGAGTTGGTACGGGACGCTGTGCCGATTACAGGCCACCTCAAGTGCGCGTGACTGGGCGTTGATGCGGTACATCACGGCAATGTCGTTTAGATCGACGTCATCCTCGTCTCGCAGGCGCATCACCTCCTGGAGGACCAGATCGGCCTCTTCCTCTTCGGTATAAGCCTCGGCGATGATGATTGGGCCGCCTTTGGGGTTATTAGTCCAAAGTTCGTTTGGGATCCGACCCTGGTTGTTCCCAATGACGGCGGCGGCGGCCTCAATGATGGTCTGGGTGGAGCGATAGTTCTGATCGAGCGCAACGATCTTGGCGTTGGGGTAGAACTTCTTGAAGTCCAACATGTTCTTGGGGTCTGCGTGGCGCCACGAATAAATCGATTGGTTGGGGTCGCCAACCACGCAGATATTCTCGTGGCCACCGGCGAGAAGACGGGCCAATCCAAGCTGAATTGGGTTGGTGTCCTGAAACTCGTCGATGAGCAGGTGCTTGTAGCGGCGTTGATACGTTTCGAGCAGATCAATGTTGGTATCGAGCAATCGATGCGCCACCAGCAGCAGGTCATCGAAGTCCACGGCGTTGGCCTCACGCAGGCGCTTCTCATACTGCTCGTATGCGCGCGAGGCGACCTCCTCGAAGTACGATCCGACTGACGGCTCGAAGTGCTGGGCGTCTAGCATGAGATTTTTTGCGTTGGAGATGATGCCGAGAACGGCACGTGGGGCGTAGCGCTTTGTATCGACCTCAAGCTGGTCGAGGATCTGACGCATGAGGCGAATCTGGTCGTCGTCATCGTAGATAGAGAATCCCGGCTCAAGGCCAGCGCGACCACCTTCTCGGCGCAACAGCTGGGATGCCCATGAGTGGAACGTGCGAACTTGTAGATCTGGGACATCGCCGCCAAGAAGTCGCTCGCATCTTTCGCGTAGTTCGCGGGCGGCCTTGTTGGTGAATGTCACCGCCAACACCTGCCAGGGCGGTATGTCCAACTCGCCAATCAGGTGGGCGACGCGGTGAGACATCACACGCGTCTTTCCGGAGCCGGGTCCGGCCACGATAAGCAGTGGCCCGTCGGTATATTCGACAGCCTGCTGTTGGCGTTCGGTAAGGGATGATGCGAGGCTGTCAGGTGTGGGGCGGGAATCGGTCGAAGTCATCGACTGAGTCTAGCAGCGCCAGCACCGAAATCAGTCCCCCGATTGTCGGAGCTGCGCTCTGCATATCGAAGACATATCAGGCATTAGATACTCGCTACCGTGTACACGGTAGCGAGTATCACGAACGTGTAAGAAGAGTACCTGCTAACAGGTAAACACAGTTCGGGGATCCCTGCGAGATGGTGTGGGTGGGCGAGTGCGGACCCGCACGGGTGGCGATGATTTTACCCATCTGCCGGTTGGGGATGCAGCGCGAGTTTGTGTAGCCAATATGTTGATAGCGATGCTGGGTTGATGTGCCGTTAGGGCGAGCTTAACCGGCAGAGACCCTCACGGCCCGCGGAGCCGGACCTCAGGGTGACATTCGAGCTTGGCGAATGATGCACATTTGTTGTTGGTCACACGCTCAAGATGAGATCCGCACGCGGAGCCTCAGGACGACGAATGGGGCGTGTGCGGATTCGCTAGACGCGGCAGTAGGAGCTGTGCTCCTTCGCTCAGCCGGTTACGGGTTGGGCGAGGGCGTCCTGGATGGCGTCGAAATCTACTGTGTCAGCGGCCAGTTCCTGGAGGCGGGTTAGCTTGTCCGGGTGGTCGAACTGGACTGTATCTAGAAGGGATTCCAGTTTTACTGTGACGTCGCGCGTTCCGGACGGGACTACGGTGACCGGGACTTCTTCCTGATCGGCCTCGTAGTGGACGTACTCTAGCGGCTCAATGCCTTCGGTGAGGATCAGGCCTTTGATTGGAGTGGCCAGCGCGGCCATCTGGATGTCGGCGCGGTCGCCACGGATCACGACTACTGCGTTCTCTTGCGATCGGAAGTAGTGAACACCCCAATCGACGACCATTCCGCCGAGGAGGACGTTGTCGACCAGTTCGTCTGAGTGCTCATCCCATTGGGTAAGGGCTCCGTCGAGGTGTTCTGAGATCTGGCGGACTGTGGATGCCACCAAGCGTCGGTCTTCGGGAATTGCGCCGAGGAACTTCACGCCGGCTGCTTCGAGAACGGGCTGGACAGTGGTTTCCAGTTCGTGTGACTTGAAGCGAGGCATGTTGTTGATGATTACGCCTGCTGCGCGGTCGCCATATGCCTGAGCTGCTGATGCGAGGTCGTCACTTAGTTCGCCGACGATTATTACGCGGGCGTCCAGTTCATCGGCAATCTTGAGGTTGCCAGCCACGTCACCGGAGAGGCCTTCGGTGATGGTTGCATCGCCACCAGTGTCAGGACCTGCGGTCTGCACTTTAAAGCCGGGGAGAAGTGCGGAGAGCGAGGCCGCTGTATTTTCATCGGGCGTTACTATGCCAACCGACTTGCCGTCGGAGGCGATTTTGGTGGCTAGGAGTGCGGCGACGGCCGTTTTTCCCTGGCGGGGGCTTACCGATGTAATAAGGAGGGCGGGCATAGGACCTCATGGGGGCGCTGTGGGTCTGTACGTCTGAACGGTGACATTGTAGCAATGCGAGGGACGCGTTGAACTATAGATCCTTCGAGAACCTCAGGATGATGCGGTTATGACATCTGCTTCGGGCGGAACACCGGCTTTGTTTGGGGCTTTCATTACAACGGGTGGCCCCACCCGTGGATTTGGGACGGTTTAGCGTCTTTGCAGGTTTCCGATGCCTCGGTTGCCAGCAGCGACGATTCGTATCAAAGAGTCGACCACCATTTGCCATGGAGGCATTTCGGAGCCGGGGGCACCGTATGCCGCCGCCCTTCGACAAGCTCAGGATGGCTGCCCTGGCAAGCACACGAGCCCTTCAGTCAGCTCAATGACGCGAGAAAAGGTTTCCTGAGGAAACTCGAAGGGCACCTTTTTGGCGTCACGCGCACCCCTCGCGCCCCTCGCTCCTCTATGTGGCTCCATGCCAATGGTCATCCCGGAATCGCAGGCTCCGCGGAGATATCCGGGATCCAGACACGCTTGCCCGGCCCGCGCAACCCGCACCCCTTCGACAAGCTCAGGATCCCTTCTCGGATCGCTGCGCAATTAAACGAACGGCTTCGCCTTTAATATCTCTCGTTGCGCCAGCACTTGCTTCAGCTGTGGGTTAGCTCCGGATTCACAGGGTATTCGGATACATGCCGTCGGCACCCGAGATCATCATGCGAGGGCTTGAAATCGCCACTATTCTTAGCTCATAAGTGGTAGCGTCTCTGGGGCGGATCAGGACCAGTACGTCTCCTGCTTGGAGCCCCATGCTCCATCACCGGCGCGCCACACGGCTCCGTCCGGGTCCCATGGATGCGCCGCCAGCCACGCCTCATCCAGCACCACACCATGGCCCGGGGCGTCAGGCACCGGGAAGAAGCCATCTACCTGCTGAGCTGACGTGCCACATGTCGCCTCTGGGAACCACGGTGAAAGACCGCCCTCCTGAATCATGAAGTTTGGTGTGCAAGCGTCGAGTTGGATCGCTGCCGCAGTACATATCGGCCCATACGGGTTATGCGGCTGAAATCCGACGTAGTGCGCCTCAGCCATCGCAGCGATCTTCTTCAACTCCAGAATGCCGCCCGCCTGCACGACATCAGGTTGGATCATGGCCACGATCTGCCGTTGCAGCAGATCGGTGTACTCGAACTTGGTGAACAGCCTCTCTCCCGTGGCGATAGGTATATTCACGGCCTCCGCAACCCGCTGCAACGCATCCAGATTTTGCGGCGGGACCGGTTCCTCGTACACAAACGGCCTGTACTCCTCAACCGCCAGCCCAATACGAATCGCGGCCGCAGGCGCCAACCGACCGTGGACCTCAAGCAGCAGTTCAATGTCGTCGCCAACCGCTTCGCGCACGGCTTTCATCTTAGCGATCGCGTGGCGTTCGGCATCCCGGGCTATGAAGATGCCGGTGTGGTCAAACGGATCGCCCTTTAACGCCGTAAGGCCCTGTTCCACGAATCCCATGGCCCGTTCGACTGCTTCCTCCGGAGTCGCTCCATCCCAGCGCCCGTAAGTCCAGATTCTATCGCGCATCTTCCCGCCGAGAAGCTGGTACACAGGCACCCCAAGTGCCTTGCCCTTTATGTCCCACAGTGCAATCTCGATTCCGCTGATCGCCGACATCTGAATCACTCCGCCGCGCACGTGGAAGTGGTGGTAGAGCCGCTGCCAGTGTTCCTCAATCCTGTGCGGATCCTTGCCAATGAGCAGTTCACCGAATTCGTCGACCATGTTCGCAACCGAGAGTGGGCCGCACGTCGCTTCGCCCCACCCGGTAATGCCTTCATCAGTCTCGATCTTCACGAAGACGTAATTTCGTGTGACGCCGAACGCGCCCGGCGACGATGCAGGAATCGCTTCGACTGATGTGATCTTCATTCTGTGGCCCTTTCAGTTTGCAACGCCAGACTCCTCATCCGTCCCCAGCCCGCCGCGTAATCGGTCCGCTCTCACAGCCAAACGGCGCATCAGTCCAAGAAATGATCTCTCATTCGTTACTGTCGAGGCTGCGTAGGGTAGTGCTGGGCATCATAGGCGAACTTGGGTAAATATGTGCCGCTTACCGCCCGCCCGAACGTGATCATGAATGTCCCAATTGTGCGCATGCCATCAGGATGGCTCGCGTGGCTTGTTGAATGGCGCGTGAAGAGCGGGTCTTAGACCAGCCGCTACCGAGGCCGACACCGTCATCCCGGAATCGGAGGCTCCGCGGAGATATCCGGGATCCAGGCACGCACAGCTCCAGCTCCTTGCAACCTATCCACGGCAAGGCAGTCGCAACTGATGACACGTGGCTGTTGGCGGCACTGAGATCCCGGATGACGAAGCGGCTCCGGGATGATATGTCGCGAGCGGCACCAGCGTTGGGCGCATCAGGGATCTAGATAAGGGCCCTGGCGACGATTTTACTGTACTCAAGTCTGTGTATGCTTCTGCCAGTCTCAATTCCGTAAACAACGTTCATGTGAAGTCCACATAGCGGCGGGATCGAAACCTGTCTGGTTTCGACTGTCCGTTATATTCAAATCAGAGGAGTACCGCATGAAGATTGCGATTGGTGGCGATCACGCCGGGTTCCCGATGAAGGGGCCTATTTTCGACTTTCTGGCTTCGCAGGGTCATGAAGTTACAGACTTCGGCACGCTGACAGGCGAGCCGGTGGACTTTCCGGACATCTCTCGCACGGTGTGCGATGAGGTCCGGCAGGGTCAGGCTGAGCGCGGGATCCTCATCTGCGGCACGGGAGTTGGCGCAGCGATTGCAGGCAACAAGATCCCCGGCATCCGCGCCGCGGTCGCTCACGATATCTACTCCGCCCACCAGTGCGTTGAGCACGATGACGTGAATCTGCTGGCCATCGGCGCCCAGATCATCGGCGTAAACGTAGCGCAGGAGATCGTGACGGCGTTCCTGGCGGCTGAGTTCAGCACGGATCCGGACTTCAGGCGGCGCGTGGCAAAACTCCACGACATGGAGATTGCGGGCGCGAAAGAGCTGTTGGGGGAGGTTTAGAGCAGGGCGCACTCTTTGAAGGCTTCTCGCAGCTCTGCTTCTTGTTCTGGGGTTAGCGGGAGGGATGGTTTGCGGGGGACTGTGGTGTCGTAGCCAAGCATGTTGAGGCCGGATTTGAGGGCTGCGGTGCCGAGTGTCATGCCGAGGAAGTCGGCGTGGAGCATCGATTGCTGGAGTTTGTTCGCTTCTGCGTAGTTGCCGGCTTTGCCAAGGTCGATGATCTTTTTGACAAGGCCGGGCGCCCAGTTGGCGAAGAACATGCAGGCGCCTACTGCGCCGATCATCTGGCCGGGGAGGACGATGCTGCCGTTGCAGGTCCAGAGTTGGGTACTTTCGTGGATAGACGGCGGGATTCCGCACTCCCAGCGGTAGTTGAGGGAGAGAATGTACGAGAAGACGTTGTCCAGCGCGGTAATTTCGGCGAGTTCTAGCGGGTTGGTGTCGGGGGTCAGGCTGGCGCGAGGTTGATGGATGACGACGATGGGGATGGGGCTGCCTTCACACACTTCTTCGAAATACTGGACGTTGCCGCTTGACGCTCGCCCACCCGGTCTTGCGCCGGGGATGCGGACGCGGATCATATCTGCCCCGGCGTCGGCGTAGAGGTTCGCGAGCCTGATCACCTCAGTGGAGGCTGGTGAGTCGATGCCTGCAATGACGAATCGCTGTCCCTTGTGAGCTTGCACCACGGTTTTGACGGTTTCCAGCTTGTCTGGCTCACCGAACTGCAACTCCTCGCCGCCGTGGGTGACGATGACGAATCCCGATAGCTCCGTGTCCAGCCACTTCTCAACGTTTGCAGCGAGCTTGTCGTGGTCGATGGTGTCGTCTGCGCGCATGGGATTCGGGGTTGGGGCGACGACTATGGTGTCTTCTGTTGGGATTGGCATGTGGGTGTCCTATGAGGAACGCGTGGAGCGAACTTGGCGGGTGTGAGCATACACGTGTGCCAGTCTCGAGGGTTAGAAAGATCATGCCTCCAACTTTTGAACGAGTTGTCAGCAGTTTGCTCCAAGAATATACTTCGCTTGCTACCAGCGATTTTAGGTAATAGCAATACAAATTATCCTGAAAGATTCGTATCAATCTATGATTGGGAGTTCACGCGTCATTTTGAAAGCATGGGGAAACCGTACGGTTAGATTCGAGTTGAGAACATGAGGGAAGCGCTCACCGGCTTCAGGATTCTGCTATCGGCAGCGGTTATCGCTGTGCTCGCCCTTTCTGTGAGCTATTTGGTGGGCGGAACGAACCGATATGTCCGCTCGGCAGGGAGTCCTCCCACGTTTCTATTTTCCTGGGGTGGACTCGGTAGCGGCAACGGCCTTTTTAACAATTCCGCGGATGTCGATGTGGACTTGACCTTCTCCCCGATAACCGCGCCAACCTAAGGGTTAGTTTTCTGGGATGATTCCGGCCTCATACAGAGGAGATTCATTCCGTGAAAAGATCGAGATATTCGCAAGAACAGATCGCCTTCGCTCTGCGGCAA
>Ga0209403_10003082_pt1 | contig 19201 bp, 18 predicted proteins | sample ArcticOcean_MG_C_8_FD_187440 | JGI IMG/M metagenome (GOLD analysis project Ga0209403, IMG submission 187440) | Marine microbial communities from western Arctic Ocean - ArcticOcean_MG_CB11_86 (SPAdes) (version 2) | ecosystem: Environmental > Aquatic > Marine > Oceanic | place: Arctic Ocean... | reverse complement strand
CCTTGATCAAGGTGTCGGCTCCGGCGACAGCCGACTGCTGAAGGAATGCCGCTCCGAGCTCGGTGACGGAGGCATCGAATGGCTGCACCCGAGAAGACACGCCGTGCCAACTAAGCTGGCGAACCAGATCCTCGGGATCGATGGGCGCGACTTGACCGGCGGACGGGGCCAAAATTGTGACCGTTTCCGCCCGCTCCAGGAAAGGCATCGCATCGGCGATGGCACGGGCCGACTCAGGGCTTCCTTCCCAGGCGATGGCGATTGACCGGCCGAGTTGAGCGGCGGGCTCTGGTGGCGCGACGACGATCGGACGGCCAGTATCCAGCAGCGCTGCCTCAAGGGTGATCGGCGACGGCAGCGCCGCATCCTTGAGCGGTCGACCGACAACGATCAGATCGTAAAGCCGGCCGCGCAACGCCACGACCTCGTCCTCGCGCCCGGATTCCTCGCGCCACGAAACCGTCACACCGGGCTCCGCCAGCGGTTTGTCCGACGCAGTCAGCGAATGCTCGGCGCAAAAGGCATCGTAAATCGCCTTGGTCTGGATTGCCCGTTCGGAGCCTTCGCGTTCGGTGACGTCCATGATTTCCTCGATCATGGAGCCGTCCATGCCTTCGCCGGTATAGGGCACAAGCCCGCGCGGATCGGCACGGACATGCAGGATTTCGAGATGCGAATTCCAACGCCGCGCCACGAGAAGCGCGGTCTCCAATGTCGATTTGCTCGCGTCGGGCGAACTGACCGGAACTAGAACGGTTTTGAAACTCATCGCAACCTCCTTCTCAGCCGCGTCTCAGCAAGCATCAGGCGGCAATCGTTATTGAATATCAATACAATGGGGCGTTTTAGCCACCGCATCAAGTGCGGAGAATTAGGCCCGATACGATCACGGATAGACTCGGCCGGTCGTCCAGCCACTTTCGCCGTCACGGGAATAGACGACGCGCTCATGCAGGCGAAACGGCTTGTCCTGCCAGAATTCGATTTCCTGCGGGATCACCCGGTAGCCGGTCCAGTGCGGCGGGCGGGGCACCTTACCGGCGCCGAATTTCGCGGCGAATTTCGCAACCCGCTTTTCCAGCGCAAACCGGCCCTCCAGCGGACGCGACTGGTCCGACGCCCAGGCGCCGATCTGGCTGCCGCGCGCCCGACTGGCGAAATATTCGTCCGCTTCTGCATCGCCCACCCGCTCCACCGTACCGGCGATTCGGACCTGCCGGCGCAACGATTTCCAATGGAATACGAGCGCCGCGTGGCAGTTGGCGTCCAGCTCAACGCCCTTTTGGCTTTCGGTATTGGTATAGAACGCAAAGCCGCGCGCGTCGGCGTCTTTCAGCAGGACCATCCGCGCCGACGGTATGCCGTCCCGATCGGCGGTGGCCAGCGTCATCGCCGTCGGATCGTTGGGTTCCGAATCATGGGCCTCGGTCAGCCAGGCCTGAAAAATAACAATCGGGTTATCGCCCCTAATTTCGGCCATTCCGACTCCCTAAAAGCCCTTCCTGCCAAGGGTGTGCCACAATTTCGTCAAACTTGCAGACAACCCTTGCAATTACACCAACCTAGACCCCATCTTAGACTCAGGGGGATTAACCAAGGTCAATCGCTGAATAGCGGTTGACGTGTATATACGCAATCCAGTTCCGGTGAATGATTTATCCGTCCGGGCCGGATTTCGGGATAGAAAGGGCACGAAGATGTTACGTATAAAATTTATAATTCCACTGGTCGCCGCGTCTGCGCTGGTGCTTGCAGGCTGCTCGGGCCAGGGACAGAAACAGACCGGCGGCTCGCTGGTCGGCGCCGCCGCGGGCGGTCTACTGGGCGCGCAGTTCGGCTCCGGCACCGGCAAGCTGGTCGGCACCGCCCTCGGCGTGCTGGCCGGTGCGTGGCTTGGCAGCGAAGTCGGCAAAACGCTCGACAACGCCGACAAGGCGGCAATGCAGCAATCGTCGCAATATGCGCTGGAAGCGACCAAGGTCGGCCATACGTCGGACTGGAGCAATCCGGACAGCGGCAATAGCGGCACGGTAACGCCGACCAAAACCTACCAGACCGCTGCGGGCGAATATTGCCGCGAATACCAGCAGACGGTGACCGTTGGCGGCAAGACCCAGGACGCCTATGGCACCGCGTGTCGTCAGGCGGATGGAACCTGGAAAGTCAAAAACTAACGGATGAAAACCCGCAAAATGAAAGGCCGCCCTGCTGGGCGGCCTTTTTTACGATAAATCGTCGCCGGAGACGCCGGTAAAATTGACCGGTTGAACCGATTGTGTAGGATGCGGAATTCTGCGGGTCCGCCCCATCCGGCGCCGCCCGCCGTCAGAAACAACGAGGTTGGCATGTCGGACGTCGGCACTTTGATGCAGGGAAAAAAAGGGCTGGTGATGGGGGTCGCAAACGACCGCTCCATCGCTTGGGGAATCAGCACCGCGCTTGCGGAACAGGGGGCAACACTCGCCTTCACGTTTCAGGGCGAGGCGCTGGAAAAACGCGTCCGCCCGCTCGCCGATTCACTGGGCTCGACGATGGTCTTGCCGTGCGACGTGACCGACCCGTCTAGCATCGATGCCGCGTTCGCGGCAATCGACAAGGAATGGGGCGGGCTCGACTTCGTCGTCCATGCCATCGCCTATTCGGACAAAGACGAGTTGAAAGGCAAATACGTCGATACCTCGCCCGAAAACTTCGCGATGACCATGAACATATCCTGCTACTCGTTCACCGCCGTCTGCCAGCGCGCAGTCCCCCTGATGAAAAACGGCGGCAGCCTGATAACGCTGACCTATGCCGGCTCCGAACGCGTGGTGCCCCATTACAACGTCATGGGAGTCGCGAAGGCGGCACTGGAGGCGAGCGTCAGATACCTTGCGGCCGATCTCGGCGGCGAGAATATCCGGGTTAACGCCATTTCAGCCGGTCCGATCAAAACCCTTGCAGCGTCGGGCATCGGCGATTTCCGGTATATCCTGAAATGGAACGAGCTGAACGCGCCATTGAAGCGGAACGTGACCATCGCAGATGTCGGTGGGGCCGGGCTGTATCTGGCATCCGATCTTTCATCGGGCGTCACCGGTGAAATCCATCATGTCGATGCCGGATATCACGTCGTCGGGATGAAATCCGTCGACGCGCCGGACATCGCCACCGTTTAGAAAGTACCGCGACATGTCCGATAACAGCTTCGGCCATCTGTTCCGGGTCACCACGTGGGGCGAAAGCCACGGGCCGGCAATCGGCTGCGTCGTCGACGGCGTGCCGCCCGGACTGAAGCTCGCAGAACCGGACATCCAGACCTGGCTCGACCAGCGCAAGCCAGGCTCATCGCGCTTCGTCACCCAGCGCCGCGAACCGGACGAGGTCGAAATCCTGTCCGGCGTGTTCGAAGGAAAGACCACCGGTACCCCGGTCAGCCTGCTGATCCGCAACCAGGACGCCCGGTCGAAGGATTACGGTGCGATCAAGGACAAGTTCCGCCCGGGACACGCCGACTACACCTACTGGAAAAAATACGGCATCCGCGACTACCGCGGCGGCGGCCGGTCGTCGGCGCGTGAAACCGCCTGCCGGGTGGCCGCCGGGGGTATCGCCCGCAAGATTCTGGGTCACGGCGTCAAGATTCGCGGCGCCATGGTGCAAATGGGCGACCGCGTCATCGACCGGTCCAAGTGGCGCTGGACCGAAACCGGCAAGAACCCGTTCTGGTGCCCGGATGCGGCGGCGGCGAAGGAATGGGAAACCTATCTCGATATCATCCGCCGCGACGGATCCTCGGTCGGCGCGGTGATCGAAATAGTCGCCTCGGGCATGCCCGCCGGGCTCGGCGCGCCGGTCTATGGTAAGCTCGACGCCGATCTCGCGGCGGCAATGATGAGCATCAACGCGGTCAAGGGCGTCGAGATCGGCGCCGGGTTCGGCGCCGCCACGCTGTCGGGCGAGGACAATGCCGACGAGATGCGGATGAAGAACGGCAAGGTCGAATTCCTGTCGAACCAGGCCGGCGGCATACTCGGCGGTATATCGACCGGCCAGGATGTGGTGGTGCGCTTCGCGGTCAAACCGACCAGCTCGATCCTCAGTCCGCGCAAGACGGTCACCCGCCAGGGCAAGAACGCCGAGATCGCCACCAAGGGCCGCCACGACCCCTGCGTCGGCATCCGCGGCGTACCGGTCGGCGAAGCGATGATGGCCTGCGTGCTGGCGGATCACCTGCTGCGTCACCGTGGACAGATTGGTTAAGTCGGTCGGCACGGCTATCGTTTGCGACCGGACAGGCGCAGCGTTCGATGGTGACAGATTGAAAGCGGGGCAAGCTTGAAAGCGGGGGACAGATGACACCATGGACAATGGGGGCGGTCGAGCTCGCAGCCGCGATCCGGGAAAAGCAGTTTTCCGCCGTCGAACTGCTCGACGCCTTCCTCGCCCGGGTAGAACGATACAATCCGGCGCTCAATGCCATCGTCGTGTTCGATACGGAAGCGGCGCGGCAAGCGGCGCGGGCTGCCGACGCCGCGCTCGCGGCCGGGCGGCCGTGCGGGCCGCTGCACGGCGTGCCGATGACGGTGAAGGACTCGTTCGATCTCGCCAATCATCCGTCCACCTTTGGCCGGCCGGAACGCCGGGACCATCGGGCGTCGCGCGATGCGCTGGCGGTCGAGCGGCTCAAGGCCGCCGGGGCCGTCGTGTTCGGCAAAACCAACGTCCCGATCGATCTCGCCGACTGGCAATCGTTCAATGAAATCTATGGCGATACTGTCAATCCGTGGAACATCGCCCGGACGCCGGGCGGATCGTCCGGCGGCGCGGCGGCGGCGCTTGCCGCGGGGCTTGTCGGGCTGGAAATCGGCAGCGATATCGGTGGATCGATCCGCGTTCCCGCACATTGCTGCGGCGTCTACGGGCATAAGCCGACATACGGAATCGTGCCGATGCGGGGTCATGCCTACGAGCCGGGGGACGCCGAATCCGACATTCTGGTCGGCGGCCCGCTGGCACGCCGGGCGGAAGATCTTGCCGTCACGCTCGACATCATCGCCGGGGCCGATCCGGAAGCGCCGGGCGCCTGGCGGCTCGACCTGCCGGCGGAACGACGCCAGGCGCTCAGCGATTTCCGCATCGCCGTGATGACCGGCGATTCAATCCATCCCGTCGACCGCGACACTCAGGCCGCGATGGAGGACGTCGCGGCGCATCTGGAATCCGAAGGCGCAACCGTCTTGCGCGACCCCGCGCTGCCGCTGCCGAGCAACGAATTATGGCTGCTCTATCTCACCCTGCTGCGCGGCGCCACGTCGGCCCGGTTTTCCGAAGCCGACGCCGAGGCCGCCGCCGAACAAGCCGCAGCGATGGACCCGGGCGATATGGGGTACGGCGCGGTACTGCGGCGCAGCGTCAGCCAGCGCCATTTCAAGTGGCTGCAGGCGAATGACCGGCGCGAAAGGCTACGCGGGCTGTGGCGTGGCTTTTTCGGCGATGTCGACGCGCTGATCACGCCGATGATGGCAACCGCCGCGTTTCCCCATTCGCGCGGGATTGCCAAGCAGGACCAGGTTTTCGACGTGGACGGCACGTCGCGCCCGGTCTCCGACACCTATTTTTGGATCGGCCTCTCCTCGACGGTCGGTTTGCCGACGACCCTCGCGCCAGCGGGGATGAGCAGGGATGGATTGCCGATCGGCATGCAGATCATCGGACCCGAGGGCCATGACCACCGCTGCCTCACGCTGGCAAAGCTGCTGGAGCAGGGATTTCGCGGATTCGTGCCACCACCGGGTTACGACTGACCTGACGGGCACAACCGGGCCGTTGCGCCGTCGCATCGACCGGCCGGATTTTTCAGTCGCCACTTGATCAACAACCCCTGCCCGGTCAGCAGTTCGAGGACGATGAAGCCGCGTTCCGCCAGCCAAGCGTCTTCGACCGCTTTCTGCACACGATGGGCGAGCAAGCCATAATCGTCGGAAATGATGATTCCGTCGGTCACCAGCCGCTAAATATCTTACCTACCCATCGCGTTGCGTGTCGAGCGTGTAGCCCGAGCTATCGTTTATCAGCCGGGTCATGCGCTGCGCCTCGGATTCCATGATACCGAGAAATTTCTTCGTCGCCTCCGGATCGTCGCGGGCGGGACCGCACAGCGTTTCTATAAATTCCAGCAGCGACGATAGTGGCGAGGGCAATTCATGGCTGATATTTGCGACGAAATCGGCGCGCATCTACTCCGCTTTTTTCGCCGCCGTCACATCATGCAGCACAACCATCGCCCAGGCAGGCCCGGATGATTTCAAATCGGGCAGACCGTCCAGCATGCTGGCGTCGAGCGGGAGCGCGGCGTTTACGCCGGATGATATGTTCTGGGCCATGATCCGAAAAATGTATCATTCCGTCCGCACCGGCAAGACGCCCCTCTCCGACGCAGAAAATGTGACGCTGGTAGGAGAATTTCGGGTATCGTTAGGAAACTAACGAAATTCAACGCTGGTCGATGCCGCCAGGGAGAAGAAATCATGCTGAAAACGGGTGCCGAGTATCTTGAGAGCCTGCGGGACGGACGCCGGGTCTATGTCGGCGGCGAGCTGGTCACCGATGTGACCACGCATCCGTGTTTCCGGGGTGGCGCGCAGACAGTGGCCGCGATCTACGACATGAAGCGCGACCCGGCCAATACCGACATCACCGCCTATGAGGAAAACGGCGAGCTTTATTCGAGCTACTGGCTGCGTCCGAAATCGAAAGCGGATCTGCGCAAGCGCACGATGACCCACAAGAAAATCGCCGACATGACGTTCGGGCTGATCGGCCGGTCGCCGGATCATGTCGCCGGGCTGCTGACCGGTCTTGCGATGAAACCCGAAGTCCTCGACCGCGCCGGGCCGAATTACCGCCAGAACCTGCTCGACTGGTGGCATCATCTGCGCACCGACGATATCTATGCGGCTTACGCCGTGATCCCGCCCGCCGGGGTCCGCGATCCGGATTTCCACCAGGAAGAAAACCGCGACGATCCCGGCCTTCGCGTGGTCGCCGAGGATGCCGACGGTGTGACCCTGTCGGGCATGAAGATGCTGGCGACCGGCGCGGTATACGCCAACGAAATTCTGATCGGCAACCTTATCCCGCTCGACCCGTCCTTCGGGAAATACGCGATCACCTGCATGGTGCCGTGCAATGTCGAGGGCATGAGCCTGTGGACGCGCCAGCCCTATGCGCAGAACGTCGCCAACGAGCTCGATTACCCGCTGAGCTACCGCTTCGACGAGACCGATTGCGTCATCGTCTGCGACAATGTGAAGGTGCCGTGGGAACAGGTGTTCATCCACGACGACGCCGATCTGTCGCGCGCGTGCTATGTGATGACCCCGGCGAACTGCTTTTCCAATCATCAGTCGAATGTCCGCTTCTGGTCGAAGATGTCGCTGCTGGTCGGGCTCGCCAGCCGGGTCTGCCAGTCGACCGGCAACGACAAGATACCGGGCGTGCGCGAAGCGCTGGGCCGCCTCGCCGCCTATGAGGCCGCGATCTCGGCGATGGTACTGGGCCAGATCGAAGGGATTGAGACGGACTGGCCCGCCGGGCCGGACGGCTATGTCTGTTTCAACCGGCGCTATATGTACGCCGCACTCAACTGGTGCCAGGAAAACCACACCACGATCATCGATATCGTGCGCGAACTCGCCGCCGGGAATTTGATGCAGATGCCGGCGAACGCGACCGTGCTGGAAGATCCCGTGCTGCGCCAGACGTTCGAAGCCTTTTATCACACGCCCTATATGGGCGCGATCGACCGGATGAAGCTGCTGAAGTTCATCTGGGACATCGTCGGCTCAGAATTCGCCGGGCGTCACCAGCTCTACGAAAAATTCTACGGCGGCACGTCCTTCGTCGTCCGCAACCAGAGCTTCCGCGAAGCCCCGTGGGACGATTTTCACAGCCTGGTCGACGACGCCCTGGCGACGATCCCGGTGCCGGAGGCGGGCGCGGGGTGAATTTTCAGAGGTCGGAAACGGTGTTGGGCCGCTCTCGTCCTGCGAGACGCGGAGCGTCGTCTCGACAGGCGCTCCTGGTGCATTCGACCCCTTAAAAGACACCCAGTGGAAACAGGTCTGCTCACAGCCCCTTAGCGGACTTTGAGCCAGAGCGTGTCCGGCTGGGGGCTCCAGGAAACCGGCCGAAGCACATCGAATGGCCGTTCGAGATATTGGACGGCGAATGGGTGCAGAAGAAGTAGCAATTCAGGCATCACCCCCTCCCGGTCCCCAATTCAACGTGCGCCGTCCCTACGGGCGCGCACCCCTGCCAGCCTAAGTCTGCGTAACAGTCGCCTCCGACAACACTTCGAACCCCTCGAAATTCGGGTGTCCGAGATACATGTCTCCGTACGTGCCCGCGCCCTTGTGGGCCTCGCGGAACGCCTCCGATTTGGTCCAGTCTTCGAATACCTTTCGGTCGCGCCAGATCGTGTGCGAGGCGTAGAGCGTGTGATCGTCTTCTTCCGGGCCACGGAGAAGGTGAAATTCTTCGAAACCGGGCACCCCGTCGAGGCGCGATTTGCGGTTGATCCACACATCTTCGAAATCCTTTTCCCGTCCTTTAACGACCTGAAACCGGTTCATCGCGATAAACGTCATTTACGGTGCCTCCCCTGCTGATCCATCGATTCTGAAATTTCTCTGTCGGTCGCCAACAGTCAGTACCGCCGGAAAATCACGGACAGCTCCACATGGTGCGACCACAGGAACTGGTCGACCGGCTGTACCGGGCCGAGTGTATACCCGCTGTCGATAAGCGTCCGCGCATCGCGGGCGAAACTGGCCGGGTTGCATGACACGTAGACGATCAGCGGGACCCCGCTACCGGCGAGATTACCGATCTGTTCCGCCGCGCCGGCGCGGGGCGGATCGAGCACGACCGCATCGAACCGGGCAAGTTCCGCCGCCCGGAGCGGCTGGCGCACCAAGTCGCGGGTCTCGGCGGTCAGGTTGAGCGCAGCCGATACCGCCTGCAGCGCGGCGGTCTGGGCCGCGAGCCCTTCGACCGCATGGACCGTTTTTCCGGCGACGGCCATCGGCAGCGAGAACGCGCCGCACCCGGCATAGAGATCGGCGATTGTGGACGCGCCGCCGCCCGCCCCACCAACCGCGTCAAGAACAAAGGTGCTCAGCGCCGCCTCGCCGGCCGCCGTCGGCTGGAGAAAACTGTCGGGCGGAATGCGAACCCGAACGTCGCCGAACCGAACCGAGGGCGCGGTCAGCGTAATCACCGGCTCCGGCACGCCATCATTCTTGCCGCCGCCGGCAATCCAGGACAATCGCGCAATGCCCGAGGCGGTGCAAAATTCCGGCGCATCCAGCCTGATATCGAGATCCGGCTCGCCGCGCGCGGCGATCACCACATCCGCGCCCTCAATCGTCTGCGTGATGCCGATCTCGCCACGATCGATCCGGCCGTTCAGGAAGTCGCGCAGCTGCGGAATCAGGGCGACAACCTCCGGCAGCGCCACCGGGCAGTCGGCGATATCGACGATCAGGTCGCTGCTCCGCGTGCGAAACCCGACAATCATGCGGCCTCCCGCCTTGCGGAACGCCAGCCGGATACGGCGGCGGCTTGCCGGCGGGACGGAAATCACCGGCAGGATATCGGCGCGAATGCCGCGCCTGACGAGCGCGACGTCGATCATGCCCTGTTTCCAGGTGAGATAGGCCGGGACCGCAAGATGCTGGGCCGCGCAGCCACCGCAGTCGCCGAAATGCCGACAATCGGGAACGCGCCGGTCGGCGGATTCTTCGACAATTTCCTGCAGTGTCGCGACGCGGCCAGCGCCGCGCTGTTTGCCAAGCCGGACCGACACCGTCTCGCCGGGCAGGACAAACGGCACAAAGACGGGGTTGTCCGCGATATCGGCAATGCCGTCGCCGCGCGCTCCGAGGCGGTCTATGCGGATTTCCATCGGCGTTTGGTTTTTATCGGTTTTATCGGGTTTCATGGGATTTCACCGGTTCTCACGGCGGGCGACGATCAGAAACTCGACATTGCCGTCGGCGCCGGTCACCGGGCTCGGCTCGATCCCGATCACCTGCCAGCAATCCATGCCGGCGACCCAGGCCTCGATGCGCGCGCAGACCGCAAGGTGCAATTCGGGATCGCGGACGATGCCGCCTTTGCCGACCTCGCCCTTTCCGACTTCGAATTGCGGCTTGATCAGCGCGGCAAGATGGGCGCCGGGGGCGGCAAAACGCAACGGCGTCGCCAGGACTTTTTCGAGCCCGATAAAGCTCGCGTCGCAGACGACGATATCGACCGGTTCGGGGACGTGCTGGTCCGTCATGTAGCGCGCGTTGAGACGTTCGAGCACGATCACGCGGTCGTCGCTGCGCAGTTTCCAGTTCAACTGCCCGTAGCCGACGTCGACGGCGTAGACTTTCGCCGCGCCGCGGCTGAGCAGAACATCGGTAAACCCGCCAGTCGACGCGCCGACGTCGAGCGCAACCGCGCCGGTCACATTGATATCGAAATGGCCCAGCGCGTGATCGAGCTTGAGCCCGCCGCGCGATACCCACGGATGTTCCTTGCCGCGGACCTCTAGCGGAATTTCGATCGATACCGGGGTGCCGGGCTTGTCGACGCGCTGTTCGCCAGCGAACACCTTGCCGGCGCGGATCAGCGCCTGTGCCTGGGTGCGGCTATCGGCAAGACCGCGTTCGACCAGCAGAACGTCGGGTCGCTGGCGCGCGGCCGTCTGTCACGCCCTCTCACGGGCGGCGTTGGCGCCCTCGACGCCGAGCGCACTCAGCGCCGTCGCGACGATGTCGGGGCAGGTCAGCCCGGCGAACTCGACCTGCTTGCGCGGCGAATCCTGGTCGAAAAATACATCCGGCATCACCAGCGGGCGGAATTTCAGCCCGGCATCGAAAATGCCCGCCATGGCAAGGAACTGCGATACCTGCGCTGCGAACCCGCCGACCGAACCTTCCTCAACCGTGACCAGTACTTCATGCTCGGCGGCCAGCCGGCGCACCATGTCCTCGTCGAGCGGCTTGGCGAATCTGGCATCGGCGACCGTGGTCGACAGGCCGTGGGCGTTCAGTTCCTCGGCCGCATCGAGGCAATCCTGCAGGCGGGTGCCGTAGGACAGCAGGACGATCTTGGTGCCCTCGCGCAGGATGCGTCCCTTGCCGATCGGCAGGACCTGGCCGCGCTCCGGCATTTCGACGCCGACGCCTTCGCCGCGCGGGTAACGGAACGCGGAGGGCTGGCTGTCGATATCGGCTGCCGTGGCGACCATGTGCACCAGCTCGGCTTCGTCCGACGGCGCCATAACGATCATGTTCGGCAGGCAGGCCATGTACGCGACATCGAACGCGCCGCAATGGGTCTGTCCGTCGGCGCCAACATAACCGGCCCGGTCCATCGCAAAGCGGACCGGCAGGTTCTGCAGCGCGACATCGTGCACGATCTGATCGAATGCGCGCTGCAGGAATGTCGAATAGATCGTCGCGAACGGCTTCATACCGTCAGCGGCGAGGCCGGCGGCAAAGGTGATAGCGTGCTGTTCGGCAAGTCCCACATCGAACGTGCGGGTGGGGAATTCCTGTTCGAACAGGTCGATGCCGGTGCCCGACGGCATGGCCGCGGTGATGGCGACGATCTTGTCGTCGTCGCGCGCTTCCTGGATCAGGCTCTGGGCGTAGACCTTGGTATAGCTCGGCGCATTGGCCTTGCCCTTGTCGAGCGCACCGGTGACGACGTCGAACTTGCCGACGCCGTGATATTTGTCGTCCGACTGTTCGGCCGGCTCGTAGCCCTTGCCCTTTTGCGTCACCACATGGACCAGAACCGGGCCTTCGGCTTCATCGTCGCGCACGTTTTTGAGCACCGGGATCAGATGTTCCATATTGTGCCCGTCGATCGGCCCGACATAGAAAAAGCCGAGCTCCTCGAACAGCGTCCCGCCGGTCAGCATGCCGCGCGCGTATTCTTCCGCCCGCTGCGCCGCTTTTTTTATCGGGCGCGGGAATTTTTCGGACATGTGAAGCCCGATATCGCGAAGCGACCGGTACGATTTGGACGAGATCAAGCGCGACAGATAGGCCGACAGCGCGCCCACCGGCGGGGCGATCGACATGTCGTTGTCGTTCAGGATCACGATAAGCTTGTTGTGCATCGCGCCGGCGTTGTTCAACGCCTCATAGGCCATGCCGCCGGTCATCGCGCCATCGCCGATCACCGCGATCGCCTTGTTGTGCGTTCCCTGCAGATCGCTGGCGACCGAGAAGCCGAGCGCCGCCGAGATCGACGTCGAGGCGTGGGCCGCGCCAAACGGATCGTATTCGCTTTCGGTGCGCTTGGTGAAACCGGACAGCCCGCCGCCCTGGCGGAGCGTGCGGATACGGTCGCGCCTTCCGGTGAGGATCTTGTGCGGATAGACCTGATGACCGACGTCCCAGACGATCTTGTCGTCGGGCGTGTCGAACAGGTAGTGCAGGGCGACGGTCAGCTCTACGACGCCGAGCCCGGCGCCGAGATGGCCGCCGGTTACCGAGACGGAATCGATGGTTTCCGCGCGCAGTTCGTCGGCAATCTGCTGGAGCTGATCCGGCTTGAAATTCTTCAAATCATTCGGCGATTTGATCTGGTCGAGAAGCGGCGTTTTTAGCGCCATTGTTATCCTCTGCTTTCCGTCCTGCGTTCCAGCCGGCACACTTCCTGCCAGTCTTGCGGTTTCTGCCTAGGTGTTGCGGGCGAGCACGAATTCCGCGACCGAGCGCAGCTCGTCCGCCCGCGTACCGAACGAATCCAGACGCGACAGGGCACGATCGGTGACCCGACGCGCTTCATGCCGGGCGCCGTCCACCCCGAGCGTCGAGACGAACGTCGCCTTTCCGGCCTCTGCGTCCTTGCCTACCTTTTTGCCAACATCGTCTTCATCGCCTTCAACGTCAAGTAAATCGTCGGTTATCTGGAATGCGAGTCCGAGCTCAAAACCGAACGTTTCCAGCGCGTTAACCGCCTCCGTCCCGGCGCCCCCCAGCAGCGCGCCGGCGGCGCTCGAATAGGCGATCAGGGCGCCCGTTTTCATGGTTTCGAGCCGTGCGATCAGCGCCGCGTCGACCGCCGCGTGTTCACTTTCGAGATCGATCATCTGGCCGCCGACCATGCCGCTGCCGCCGGACCGGGCGGCAAGCGTTGCGACCAGATCGCTCCGCACCTGCGGGTCCGGATGGGTATCGGCGCCGGCAAGAACCCCGAAGGCAAGCGTGAGCAGCGCGTCCCCGGCGAGGATCGCCGTCGCATCATCGAAGGCGATGTGGCACGACGGCCGGCCGCGCCGCATGTCGTCATCGTCCATCGCCGGAAGATCGTCGTGGATTAGCGAATAGGCATGGACCATTTCGACCGCCGCGCCCGCGCGCAGGTAGCGGGTTTCGGGGACGCCGAATATCAGCGCCGATGTGCGGACGATATAGGGCCGGATGAACTTTCCGCTGCCGAGCGCCGAATAGCGCATGGCGTCGTAAAGCTTGCCTTCCGGCCCGGCGGGGAGCGGCAGCAGGGCTTCCAGCGTGCCGGTCATGGTGTCGGCAAAACCGGTAAGAGCCTGTTTGACCGACAGCTCCGACAATCCGGGGGACATCTCGGCGGCGCCTGCGGTGGAGACAGCGTCACTCAATGTTCGCGGGCTCCGCGATCGCCGCGCCGTCCGCGCCGAGCGAGATTTTTTCCACCTTGGCCTGGGCCTCTTTGAGTTTTTTCTCGCAATGCGCCTTTAGCTGGGCGCCGCGCTCATACGCGGTGATCGCATCTTCAAGCTTTCCCTTGCCTCCTTCGAGCGACCGGACGGTTTCCTCCAGCTCGGCGAGGGCGTCCTCGAACGACATTTTCGCAATATCCGCTGATTTGGGACTATCAGCCATCGGCCATCCTTTTAATTTGGATAAAGAGTAATATTTCGAATGACTTAGGGCAACCCGTGTATCGAATCAAACTGTTGTGTTGCCGGATTTGTGCCGCCGAATTTGCGCCGGACGTCACGCCATCAACGCGCCGGCATGGGCCTGGACGCTGTTGCCGAGCGCTTCGAGATCGTAGCCGCCTTCAAGCGTAGACACGAGGCGCCCGGACGCAAATTCCCCGGCGATACCGGCAAGTTGCTGCGTCGCCCATTCATAGTCCCGCTCCTCGAACAGAAGCGCCGCCAGCGGGTCGCGCGCATGGGCGTCGAAGCCGGCGGAAACGAAGACGAACTCAGGCTCGAACGCGCGCAGCGCCGGCAGAATTTTACCCTCCATCGCGGCGCGGAACTCGGCGCCGCCCGAATTCGCGGCCAGCGGCGCGTTGAACACGTTGCCAATGCCGGTTTCGCTCGCCGCGCCGGTGCCCGGGTAATGCGGAAACTGGTGGGTCGAGGCGAAGAGCGTGTCGGCATCGGCTTCGAACGTCGCCTGGGTGCCGTTGCCGTGATGGACGTCGAAATCGACGATCGCGATCTTTTTCACACCATGGGCCGCGCGCGCATGCATTGCGCCAATGGCGACATTGTTGAGCAGGCAGAACCCCATGCCGCGCCCCGGCTCGGCATGGTGACCGGGCGGACGCACCGCGCAGAACGCGTTATCGGCAGCGCCGGTCATCACACCGTCGATTGCGGCAATGATCGCGCCGGCCGCCCGCAGCGCCGCCTCGCCGGTGCCCGGCGACATCACGGTGTCGGCATCGAGATGCGCGTATCCCTCGTCGGGAATATTCGCAAACAATACGTCGAGATAACTGCCGGCATGAACCCGCTCAAGCTGGTCGCGGGTCGCTCGCGGCGCATCCCTGCGCATTAGCGCGTCCCACGACGTCCCGGCAAGCGCGTTGCCGACCGCCTCGATGCGCGCGATGCGTTCCGGATGGCCGGCGCCGGTATCGTGTTCGGACGAACTGGCGTGGGTATAAAGGGCTGTCGTCATGATCGGTAACTCCGGTTTCGGACACTATACCGTGTGGCGGCACCCGGGGCGACAATTCCGCCGCGTCAGGAGGCGTCGCACCCCCTCGAATATGCGGCAAAGTACCCTAGCCTGCGCGAGATGAGAAATGTTACCTTCCGATCAGTGAATTCTGGAGGTCTGGCATGAAATTTGCGCATTTCGCCCATGTCTGGGGCAAGCCGGGGATGACGCCCCACGATCGATACGAACAATTGTGGCGTGAGCTGGAATTATGCGACACGCTCGGCTTCGATTACGGCTTTTGCGTGGAGCACCATTTCACGCCCCATGAAAGCTGGATGTCGGCGCCCAGCCTGTATACCGTCGGCGCCGGCGCGCGCACCAAGAACATGCGGATTGGCCCGATGGGCTATATCGTGCCGCTCTATAATTCGCTGCGGCTCGCCGAGGAAATCGCCATCATCGACCAGATGACGAACGGACGGATGGAGATCGGCCTCGTGCCGGGGATCATGGGATCCTATTTCGAGCCGTTCGGCCTAGATTACAACTTCCGCAAATCGCCGACCCTCGAATACCCGGCCTATCTCCGCGCCGCCTATGGCGACGAACAACCCTTCTCCTTCGACGGGGAAAACCACAAAACCCGCAACGCGCTACTGTCCGTGCTGCCGATCCAAAAACCGCATCCGCCGCTCTGGATGATGAGCCGGGATCCGGAGACCCTGGAATTTCTCGCCGCCAACTGCATCAATACCGGTAATTTCCTGGTCTTCCCGCGCGAGGTTGCAGCGCCGCGCTACCGGAAATATCTCGAAGACTGGACCAAGGCGGGCTGGGACCGCAAACCGAATATCGCCTATGCGACGTCCGTCTATGTCGATGAGACGGACGACAAGGCGCTCGATGTCGCGTTGATGCGCGCCAGCCGCGCCTATGAGGGCATCCTGCCGCTGCCCGACGAGACATTCGGGAACCGCCTCGAAGAATTCTGCAAGCAATTCGAGGCGCGCGGCGAAAATCCCGCCGCCGCCATGATCACCAAGATTTTCGATCCGGATTATATCCTGGAAAACGATCTGGTGTTTGTCGGCTCCGCGGAAACGGTCGCCGAAAAACTGCACGTCGCAGCCGCCGAGGGCATGTTCAACACGTTCATGGGCGAGTTCAATTTCGCGGATTTGCCCGAAGACGACATGATGCGCTCGATCCGGTTGTTCGGCGAAAAAGTCATTCCGGCACTGCGCGATTACGAGCCTTTCTGACGAGCGGGTGGGCTTTCCGCGCCGACGCGCGACGGCCCGTCAAAAACTCTCAGCGGCCGGCGCACCAACCTGTATGGGGCCGGTACCGGATTGGCCACAATCCCCTGGGGCGAGAGAGCAATCTATTCTCGGGCGACTGTCCCACGGGGCAAACCCGAGGTCATTTATCCCTGGGTGAGCGCCGGAGCTTCCGTCTGGATCCGGGCCGCAAGCAGCCATTTACCCTAAACCGGGAATTCGGCTGCTGATAGCCAAGAGCGGAAATTGGCGCTCGGCATCTGAGACGTTTAATTGGCAGCGCTTTCCGTTACCCCGGTGCCGTATTCCGCGTTCAAGAAGAAGGCGTGCATCTCCCCCTTTCCCTTGACCTGTATCTCACCACGGGCCTCTAGATTGAGTTCTTCTCCAAGGAAGGCGGCCGTATCGGCGCTGACCTGTATACGTCCCGGCTCGCTATGGCTTTCCATGCGTGGGGCGATATTCACGGTGTCACAAATAACTTCACAAATACTAATCCCGCGTACTACTCCTTCGTACACCCAGCGAAACTTATTTCATCGTAGATGAACACAGCCTGAACAGATTTAGTATAGACGCTGTATCGCGGCTGCCAAAACTCCACCTAAAACAAATTCAGCGGCACCTTGATATAGGACGTGCCGTTGTCCTCCGCCGGCGGGAATTCTCCCGCGCGCATATTGACCTGCACGGCCGGAATAATCAGGCGCGGCAGACTGAGGGTGGCGTCGCGGTCGCGGCGCATCTGGACGTAGTCGTGTTCCATCGCGCCGCCGACATGGATGTTGTTGGTGCGCTGGTCGCCAATTGTGGTCTCCCACGCGAAATCGCGGGTGCCACCGGCGCCGTAATCGTGACACACGAACAACCGGGTCTCGTCTGGCAGCTCGAGAATTTTCTGGATCGACGTGAAAAGCCGCTTGGCATCGCCGCCCGGAAAGTCGCAGCGCGCGGTGCCGGAATCGGGCATGAACATCGTGTCGCCGATAAAGCAGGCATCGCCGATCACGTAGGTGACGCAGGACGGCGTATGGCCCGGCGTCGCGATGACCCGACCCTCTATCCCGCCCGGCCCGCCCGGCCCGCCGATCTCAAACGTGGCGCCGTCGGCGAACAATCGGTCGAACTGCGAGCCGTCGGTCGCCATCCCGGCGGTCACGTTTAACAGCGCGCCAAAGGTTTCCTGCACGGCGGTAACGCCCTGGCCGATCGCGATCTGGCCGCCGAGCCTTTGCTTCAGCCAGGCGCTCCCGGTCAGGTGATCGGCATGGACATGGGTCTCCAGAATCCAGTCGATGGTCAGATTGTTGTCGGCGACATGGGCGGCGACCTTCTCGGCGCTTGCGGTCGACGTGCGGCCCGACACCGGATCGAAATCGAGCACCGGATCGATAATAGCCGCGTGCGCGGTGCCGGGATCGGCGACCACATAGGACGCCGAATTGGTCTTGTCGTCGAAAAAACTCGTAATTTCGGGGCGCATCGATGCGGCCTTCCAATTAGTTCACCTATTCCCCAAATTCGACGTTAGCAAGAATCAGGTTCTAAAGGTATGCACAGCGCGCAATGGGTTGGCCCATAACCGGCGTTTGACCGAACGTCATTTCTCACTTACTCCTAGACACGTTTTCCAGCCCTTTCTCCGCACCCGATTGGACGCAATCCCGCCATGCCCGGCGACTATTTCGACCCCCAGGAAGTCATCGATCTGTCTCCGAAGATCGCCGACGAAACCAAAACGTCGACCTGCTACATGTGCGCCTGCCGCTGCGGCATCAAGGTCCATCTGCGCGACGGCCAGATCCGCTATATCGAAGGCAACCCCGACCACCCGGTCAACAAGGGCGTGCTGTGTGGCAAGGGTTCGGCCGGGATCATGCAGCATTATTCGCCGGCGCGCCTCACCAAGCCGCTGCGCCGGGTCGGCGAGCGCGGGTCGGGCGAGTTCGAGGAAATCGAGTGGGACGAGGCGCTTGGCATCGTCGCCGACAGGCTGGCCAAAATCCGCGCCGACGATCCGAAAAAGCTCGCCTTCTTCACCGGGCGCGACCAGAGTCAGGCGCTGACCGGCTGGTGGGCGAGCCAGTTCGGCACCCCCAACCACGCCGCCCATGGCGGGTTCTGTTCGGTCAACATGGCGGCCGCCGGGCTGTATTCCATCGGCGGCTCGTTCTGGGAATTCGGCGAGCCCGACTGGGAACGTACCGAATATTTTCTGATGTTCGGCGTCGCCGAGGATCACGATTCAAACCCGATCAAGATGGGCCTGTCGAAGCTCAAGGCGCGCGGCGCGAAATTCGTGTCGGTCAATCCGGTCAAGACCGGCTATTCGGCAATCGCCGACGAATGGGTCGGGATAAAGCCGGGCAGCGACGGCGCGTTCGTCATGGCGCTGATCCACGAATTGCTCCATGCCGACAAGATCGATCTCGACTATCTGGTGCGCTACACCAATGCGCCGTGGCTGGTGATCCGCGATCCCGGCGCCGCCGATGACGGATTGTTCGCCCGCGGGCCCGACGGCGAGCCGCTGTGCTGGGACCAGAATACCGGCCAGGTCGCCGATGCAAGACTGGCGGGCGTCGCCCCGGCGGTGGTCGGCGAGTTTGCCCTGGTCGACGGGCGCAAAGCCGTGCCGTCGTTCCAGATCATGGCCGACCGCTATATGGATTCGACTTACGGTGCCGAGGTGGCGGCTTTGCGGTCCGGCGTCGCCGCCCACCATATCCGGCGCATCGCCGCCGAACTGGCCGAGGCCGCGTTCGACAAGGAAATCGTGCTCGACGTCGAATGGACCGACTGGGCCGGGCGCAAGCAGGACAAGATGATCGGCCGCCCCGTCGCGATGCACGCGATGCGTGGCATCTCGGCCCATTCGAACGGATTTCACACCTGCCGCGCGATCCATCTGCTGCAGATGCTGCTCGGGACCATCGATGTGCCGGGCGGGTTCCGCTACAAGCCGCCCTTCCCGCGCCCCTGCCC
>Ga0209403_10003080_pt1 | contig 19206 bp, 26 predicted proteins | sample ArcticOcean_MG_C_8_FD_187440 | JGI IMG/M metagenome (GOLD analysis project Ga0209403, IMG submission 187440) | Marine microbial communities from western Arctic Ocean - ArcticOcean_MG_CB11_86 (SPAdes) (version 2) | ecosystem: Environmental > Aquatic > Marine > Oceanic | place: Arctic Ocean... | reverse complement strand
CGTAATTGATGACCGCCCCTGAAGACATCGTTCGTCGCCAATTATCGGACTCTGCGGTAAAAGCAAAGACCGTTGCCGGCGTCATCGGCTGGCCCATCGGCCATTCTTTGTCGCCCAGACTTCATGGTTATTGGTTGCGGGAAAACGCCATCGATGGCGCCTATGTGCCGCTGGCAGTTGCGCCCGAAGAGTTTGCGGCGGTCATTGACGTGTTGCCGGAAATGGGGTTCGCCGGATGGAATGTGACGGTGCCCCACAAAGAATTAGCACTGGCCGCCGTCACCCGGGCCGATGATGGTGCGGCCAAAATCGGCGCGGTGAATACCGTGGTGGTGACCGACAGCGGGACGACGGTGGGGTCGAACACAGATGGCTTTGGCTTTTTGGAAAACTTAGGCAACGGTGCCCCCGACTGGGACCCCACGTCTGGGCCCGCTGTATTAGTGGGCGCGGGCGGGGCGGCGAAATCGGTGGCCTGGGCCCTGGCCGATGCTGGCGTGCCCGAACTGCGCATCGTCAATCGCACCGCATCACGAGCCGAAGATTTGGCCCGGGCAATTGGCGACATCGCCGACGCCATTTCATGGGATTCCCGTAGCTCTGCGCTGGCTGGTGCGGGCTTGGTGGTCAACGCTACTTCGTTGGGAATGGTAGGGCAGCCGCCACTGGATATACCCCTGGACGCCTTGCCCACAAGCGCTGTGGTGAACGACTTGGTCTATGCCCCACAGATCACCGGGTTGCTTGAGCGTGCCCAGGCCCGGGGCAATCATACGGTGGGTGGCCTTGGTATGTTGTTGCATCAAGCCCGGCGCGGATTTGCCGCTTGGTTCGGGCCTGAGCCCTCCGTCACACCCGAGCTGCGCGATTTTGTTGCCGCTGGGCTGGAGCCGTAGACCAGTGTTTATTTTGGGCCTCACCGGAGCTATCAGTTCTGGCAAATCCAAAGCAGCCCAGGCGTTTCGCTCTTTGGGGTGTCCGGTGTTTGATGGCGATGCCGACTCTCACAGATTGCTGGCCGATGATCCCAGCGCCATCTTTGATGTGGCCCAGTTGCTTCCGTCGGCGGTGACAAACGGGGTGGTGGATCGCGCGGCATTGGCCGCGCATGTGTTTGCTGACCCCGAAGCATTGATGGTTCTGGAAACCGCTTTGCACCCAAAAATTCAGGTGTCGGCCATGCGATTTCTGGATCAACACCGGGCCCAGGGTACGGACTTGGTGGTGTTGGAAATGCCGCTGCTGTACGAGGCTAGGCTCGAGTCACTGTGTGGCGCGGTGGCAGTGGTTACGGTTACCGACGAAGCCCAAGCCCAGCGAGCCATGGCGCGCCCCGGCATGACAGCGGCCCGCCTTGTGGCGATCCGCGCCCGGCAAATGGACCCCGCAGAAAAAACGGCCCGGGCGGATTACATCTTGGACTCAATGACCGGAAAAAAAGATATGGTGGCCCAGGTGGAAAAAATCGTCACCTCTCTGACCTCCCAATCACATTAGGCACAAGCCCCATGCGCGACATCGTCCTGGACACCGAAACAACGGGCTTGAGCCCCGCCAACGGCGATCGCATTGTGGAAATCGGCTGTGTGGAGTTAGTGAATTTCATCCCCACGGGGCGGACATTCCAAAAGTACCTGGACCCCGAAATGCCCATGCCGTTCGAAGCCCAACAAATCCACGGGTTGTCCGATGACTTTTTGCGGGGAAAACCAAAATTTTCCGAAATCGCCGACGAATTCTTGGACTTTATCAAAGACGCCCAAGTCATCGCCCACAACGCCAAATTCGATGTGGGATTTTTGAATGCCGAATTGGCTTTGGCCGGGCGCTCGTTCATCACATCAAAAGTTCTCGATACGGTGCAATTGGCCCGGCGCAAATATCCGGGGGCCTCGGTTAGCCTGGATGCCCTGTGCCGAAAATTTAGCATCGACACCACGGCCCGGGAAAAACACGGGGCGCTGTTGGATTCCGAACTTCTGGCCAAGGTGTATTTGGAAATCGTCGGCGGTCGCCAACCGGGCCTGATCTTGGCCGCCCACCCAGACATCACCGCCACCGCGGCGGCGGTAATTTCGGGGTCGGCGGCCCCGGTCCGTGCGGTGCGACCGCCCAGAGATCACCAACCGACAGAAGCCGAGCTAACCGCCCATTTGGCCTTTGTCGAAACCCTGAACGAACCGGTCTGGAGTTGGTAATCTCGGTTTCTTGTAGCTAGCCCTTCTTGGCCGCGCCGCCGCCACCGCGTTTATTGTGATACAGCCGGCCGAAATCTATGGGATCCAACAATAACGGTGGGAAGCCGCCTTCCCGGGTGGCGTCGGCGATGACTCGCCGGGCAAACGGGAACAAAATGCGCGGGCATTCCACCAGGCACATGGCCTCTAGGCGATCCTTGGGGAAATTCTCCAGGGCAAACAGGCCGGCGTAAACCAGCTCCACCACGAAAATTGTGCTTTCTTCCCGGGTGCCGTTGGCATTGATGCGCAGGAACACTTCATGGTGATCCTGGCCCAGGGGCTTTGCCTCAACATCCACATTCACCTGGATTTTTGGCGCGCCTGCGGTGTCCGACAAACTTTGCGGTGCCGCCGGGTTCTCGAACGAAAAATCTTTGATGTACTGGGTGCGGACGCTGATCTTTGGAACAGCCTCGCCACCACCACCTGCTTTTTCGGGTGCCACTGTGGCTTTTGAACTCGCTTCGCCGCCACCCTTTTTGGAATTGGATTTCGCCATTTTTTTCTCCGGAGAAAGCGCAGTGCGCGTCGCTGTTATTGGTCGTCTTCATTGGGGCCGACCTGGCGATCAACCACGGTATAATCGGCATCAATTGCCCGGCCCTGGCGATTGGGGCCACCATCGTCTGGCCCCAATGCTGTGTCAAGCAAGCGGCGGACAAGTATGCCGCGCACCCATTGGCGGAACAGGGGGACCAACAGCAACCCACCCACCGAATCGGTGACAAGGCCCGGGGTCAGCAGCAACAATCCCGAGGCAAACAAGCACACTCCGTCAAACACCTCGGCTAACGGAATCTGGCCCTGAAACAAAGTGCGCCTGGCCGATCGCGCGGTGGCCAACCCCTGGGCCCGCGCCATGTATGCGCCGACGATGGCCGTCACAACAATGATCGCCAGCGTCGGAAGTGTGCCGATCAGGCCGCCCACCTGGATCAGCACACCGATCTCCACCAACGGAATGCTGATAAAAGCGATCAGTAAATACAGGCCCACTGGAAAATACCTTTGTTCACGACCATGTGCCACACAGGGTCATAGACTGGACCAAAGGCCCGTCCACCGCTACTCTGCAATGACGAAAGGACCTAAAACTGGGAATCCAGGCACATTACAGCTGCCAAAGCAGAAAATCTGCCTAGTCGACGGTGGTGCGGAAAATAGGGTCCGACCAAATCGTACAAGACCAAATCAGATTAAGTGGGCGCTAACGTGCAATTTCTCGATATCATCTTTTTCGCTTTGGTGGCGGCATTCGTCATTTTTCGGCTCAGCCGCACATTAGGCAGCCGTCCCGACAACACCCGGGTGGGCCCAAATCGCGGCGACAACGCTGACTCAGGCGATAATGTGGTCAACATGTTGAACCGCGACATTCCGGAAATTGAATCGCCCAGCGACGACGCCCCAGACACCGACGACACCGACGATGCCGCCTTGGCCGCCGCGGGCATCGCAGAAATTTGCCTGCAAGACCCGGCCTTTGACACCAATCAATTTTTAGCCGGCGCCAAATTCGCCTACGAAGCGGTGGTCACGGCCTTTGCGGCTGGCAACCGGGAAACCTTGGGCGAGCTGTTGACCCGGGACGTGCTGGAAAACTTTTCCGGTGCCATCGACGAACGCGAAGAACGCGGGGAAACGTTGGAAACCACCGTGGTTGGGGTGTCCTCCGCCGACGTGGTCGACGCCCGCATGGCGGGACACACCGCAGAAGTCACCGTCAAATTCGTCACTGAATTGATGAATGTGATTCGCGATGCCACTGGGGCGTTGCCGCCCGGCAAATCAGATTCCGTCCGTGTGGTGACCGACATCTGGACCTTTGTCCGGGATGTGCGGGCTTCCGATCCCAATTGGGCGCTGGCGGAAACCCGCAGCCCGGCTTAGGCGCCCTCGCACCCCCGCTCCGCGCCCGCCTACCCGTGGGAAAAAACGATCGCCACCTATCACCGGACGAATTGCGCCTGTGGCGCGAAACTGTGGGTGACGGCCAAACACCTGACGATCCCGCCGCTAGGAAATTCGGCCCTTTACCGCAAATTCCCACCACTAACGCGCCCAAACGAGTTACTTCGGGCCCAAACTCCGGCGGATTGGGCAAGCACCAAGCCCGTGCCATCAAGCGTGGTCGCCTGGCCATCGATGATCGTATCGATCTGCATGGCATGACCCAGGATGTGGCCCGCGGCGCATTGGCCGGGTTTATTCGGGATTCCGCGGGGCGCGGCCTGAAATGCGTGCTGGTCATCACCGGTAAGGGCGCGCCTCGTCACGAGCCTGACGATGCCCAATTCATGGTTAGACAGCCCGGTGTTTTACGCAAGGTCGTGCCCGGTTGGCTATCCGGCGCCGAATTGGGGCGCTTTGTGATTGGCTTCCAGCAGGCGTTACCCCGGGATGGCGGCGGCGGCGCGCTGTATGTCCTTCTGCGCCTGAGATGAACGACGTAGTTAGAGGATAAACCGGCTGAGATCGGCGTTGCTGGCCAGCTCCGCGACCTGTTCTTCCACATATGCCGCGTCGATTTTGATGGTCTCGCCGGGGCGGTCGGTGGCGGTATAGCTGATGTCGTCCAGCAACCGCTCCATCACCGTGTGCAGGCGTCGGGCGCCGATGTTTTCCACCCCGGCGTTGACCTCTGCCGACAGGGTGGCAATGGATTGCACGGCGTCGTCGGTGAATTCCAATGTGATGTCTTCGGTTGCCAACAAGGCGATGTACTGACGGATCAAGCTGTTTTCCGGCTCGGTCAAAATGCGCCGGAAATCTTCGGTAGTCAGGGCCTGAAGTTCCACTCGGATCGGCAGACGGCCTTGCAATTCAGGCAATAAATCCGAAGGCCTGGCGATGTGGAAGGCCCCGGAGGCGATGAATAGAATATGGTCGGTTTTCACCGACCCATGCTTGGTGGCGACCGTCGTTCCTTCGATCAGCGGCAGCAAATCGCGCTGCACCCCTTCGCGGCTAACGTCGCCAGAGGTGCGGTCCGAAGCCCGGCAGATCTTGTCGACTTCGTCTAAAAACACGATGCCGTTTTGTTCGACGGTCTCAATAGCGTCCCGAACGATCTTGTCCTGATCCAATAGCCTGTCGCTTTCTTCTTCGATCAAGGTGCCCCAAAATTCTTCCACTGTGGCCTTGTGACGGCGGGTGCGGCCGCCCATCGCCTTGCCGAAAATTTCGTTCAGATTGATCATGCCCATCTGGCCGCCGGGCATGCCGGGGATATCCAGGGTGGGCATGGATTGGTTTGATGTATCCGTCACTTCCATTTCCACTGGCTTGTCGGCCAACTCGCCCTTGCGCAGGCGTTGACGGAAGGTTTGGCGGGTGGCCTCGCTGGCATTTCCCCCCACCAGTGCGTCCAACATGCGGTCCTCGGCACCCAGCTCGGCCTGGGCCATGACTTCGTCGCGGCTGCCGTCCCGTTGCATGGTAATGGCGGTTTCCACCAAATCGCGGATGATTTGCTCTACGTCCCGGCCCACGTAGCCTACTTCGGTGAATTTGGTGGCTTCGATCTTGATGAACGGGGCGTTGGCCAGCCGCGCCAGACGCCGGGCGATTTCGGTCTTTCCCACGCCAGTGGGCCCGATCATCAGAATATTTTTCGGAAAAATTTCGTCGCGTAAATCCTCTGGCACCCGCTGGCGCCGCCAACGATTGCGCAGGGCTATGGCAACGGCGCGCTTGGCGTCGGACTGGCCAACAACAAAGCGGTCTAATTCGGAAACGATCTCGCGGGGGCTGAATTCAGTCATACAATTTTACACGGATTCCAGAGTTTCCAACGTCACAGACGTATTCGTGTAGATACAAATATCGGCGGCGATTGCCAGTGCTTTGCGGGCGATTGCCTCGGCATCCAAATCATTCCGGTCATACAAAGCTCGGGCGGCGGACAGGGCATAATTTCCCCCTGACCCAATGCCGATCATCTTGTCGTCGGGTTCCAGTACGTCGCCGGTGCCGCTCATGATCAGGCTGACCTGGTCGTCGGCCACGGCCATCATGGCCTCCAGGCGGCGCAAATAGCGGTCTGTGCGCCAATCTTTGGCCAATTCTACACAGGCCCTTGTCAATTGCCCGGGGTATTGCTCCAGACGGGCCTCCAGACGTTCAAACAGCGTAAAGGCGTCTGCTGTGGCCCCGGCAAACCCCACCAATACCTTGCCATCGGCCAGACGGCGGACCTTGGTGGCCGAGGCTTTGACCACCGTATCCCCCACGGTCACCTGGCCGTCGCCCGCCACCACCACCTTGTCGCCCTTGCGCACCGATAATATCGTGGTGCCATGCCAAACTTGGTCGGACTGTCCCGCCATCAATTCCCTCAAAATTCCATTTGCGTTGACCGCCGGGCATTCAGCCGTCAGCGGGGCTAGATCACACCATGTGGGAATTGGTCGGCGCAGGTCAATAGCTCCAGCCACCGGCCACGCACTGGCGCAGGGCTGGGGTTCCTGGTATATGGCGATGCGCAACCCAGCACCCAATTTGCATGGGCCCAAAGGGCTAGATGATGCGCAAATCCACAGTCGAGCGAAGTACAAAAGAGACCAAGATCAGGGTGGCCGTGAACCTTGACGGCGACGGTGTCTATGACATCGCTACCGGCATCGGGTTTTTGGACCACATGTTGGAGCAAATCTCCCGCCATTCCTTGATCGACATCGAAATCAAAGCAGAGGGCGACTTGCACATTGATTTCCATCACACGGTGGAGGATTCCGGCATTGCACTGGGCGAAGCTGTCAACCAGGCCCTGGGCGATCGCAAAGGTATCCGCCGGTTTGGCAATGTCACCTCGCCCATGGATGAAACCCTAAGCCGGATTTCCCTGGATGCCTCGAATCGACCGTATTTGGTGTGGAATGTGGACATCCCCACGGAAAAACTTGGGGAAATGGATACCCAGTTGTTCCGGGAATGGTTCCAGGCGTTCGCTCAGGCCGCGGGCCTGACCTTGCACGTTGAAAATTTGTACGGCACCAACAGCCACCACATTGTGGAAAGCTGCTTCAAGGGCTTGGCCAGGGCGTTGCGCCAGGCCTTCGAAATTGACCTCAGGCGGTCCACTGATGTGCCGTCCACCAAGGGAGTCTTGGGGGGCTCGTTGTAGCCGCCGCTAAACGATTTCTATGGGACTGCGCATTTACACAATTCACGAAAAAGAAGGTCCGAAAGCAACGGCCACAGATGTGATTTTGGTGCGTGAAGGCTTCTCCGTGTGGGCGTTTTTATTTCCGCCTTTGTGGGCTCTTTACCATGGCATGTGGCCAGCGGCGTTCGGATTGCTAGCGACCTATGGCGGGCCTGACGCACCTGCCTGAATTGGTTGCCGGTGGCGAAGCATGGGGTGATTTGGGGGTCATGGCGACGATTCTGATTGTGGGCTTTTTGGTCAGTGATCTGCGCCAATGGACATTAAAGCTGCGGGGCTATGACCTGAACGGGGTGGTAGGCGGCGGAAATTTGGCCGATGCCGAACGACGGTTTTTCTCCGTCATTGGGACTGGGTTTTACTAGGCCGGATTTACCAAGACCACGCACAAGGAGTGATTGCTGCTGTGACTACAGCCATCATCGACTATGGGTCGGGCAATTTGCGATCCGCCGCAAAAGCGTTCGAACGCGCCGCCGCTGAACTGGGTTTGGGCGGCGACGTAGTGGTCACGGATAAGGCCTAACAGGTGGCCGCGGCGGATCGGATCGTGCTACCGGGTGTCGGGGCGTTTGCCGATTGTCGCGCTGGGTTGTTCGCCGTGCCGGGCATGACGGACGCATTGAATGCTGCGGTCATCAAAGGTGGCCGTCCGTTTTTGGGAATTTGTGTGGGCATGCAATTACTGGCGAATGAAGGCCACGAATATGGGGTGCACACCGGGCTGGGCTGGGTGGCCGGCGAAGTGGTTGAAATTACCCCGGGGAATTTGAAGGTGCCCCACATGGGCTGGAACAATTTGACGATCCGGGCATCAGATCATCCGATGCTGGCTGGCATCAAAACCGGTGATCACGCGTATTTTGTTCACTCATTCGAATTACAGTGCGCCAGTGATGCGGATGTTTTGGCCACTACCGAATATGGCGGAACTCTTGTGGCGGCGGCGGGTCATGACAATGTGTTTGGCACGCAATTTCATCCGGAAAAAAGCCAAGCAGTTGGCCTGCGTCTGATCGCTAACTTTTTGCAGTGGAAGCCTTAAACAAAACAAATGATCGCTCAGAAAATGGATAAACCCATAGAAACAAAAGTCGAATGGCTGACCAAGTTGTCGGGCACGGATTTGGAAGATCTGTGCCGGGCGGCGGAACAAGCCATCAATGACGGCAATGGCTTTGGCTGGCTCAAGCCGCCGCCCCGGGATGTGCTGGAAAATTATTGGCGCGGCACGTTGATGGTGCCCGGGCGCGAGGTCATCGTTGCCCGTTATGATGGCACCATCGTTGGCTCGGCCCAACTGACCCGGCCGCCGTCGAACAACGAAGCCCAATCGTTCGCCGCCGCTATCACAACGTTTTTTATCGCACCGTTTGCCCGGGGCCACGGGTTGGCGCGGGGTCTGCTGACGGCCTTGGAAGCCCGTGCGGCGGAAGAAGGATTTGAAGCGATCGAGTTAAACGTCCGGCAAACCCAAACAGCCGCTATCGCCCTTTACGAATCGTGCGGCTACCAACGCTGGGCCAGAAAAGACCGCTATGCCAAGGTCGAAGGCGAATTTGTCGGGGGGTATTTCTATGCCAAGGCCCTGGCTTCAGCCGATGGCCCCGGCACTTGATCCTGTACCCGGCGATCGATCTGAAAGACGGGCAGTGCGTGCGCTTACTGCGCGGTGACATGGACCAGGCCACCGTGTTCAACACCGATCCGTCGGCCCAGGCTCGGGCCTTCGTGACCACTGGATTTTCGTGGATCCACGTGGTTGATCTGAATGGCGCGTTCGAAGGCGTGCCGGTGAACGGCGACGCGGTGCAGGGCATTCTTGGGGCGGTGAGCCTGAACATTCAATTGGGTGGCGGCATTCGCACCATGGAGACGATTGAATTCTGGTTGTCCCACGGCGTGTCGCGGGTGGTGCTGGGAACCGTCGCATTGCGGGATCCCGATTTGGTTCACCGGGCGTGCAAACAATTCCCCGGCCAAATCGCTATGGGCCTGGATTCCCGCGGTGGTCAGGTGGCAATCGAAGGCTGGGCAGAATCTACAGACCGGGCGGTGCTGGATGTGGCGAAGGAATTCGCAGACGCCGGGGTCGCCGCCATCATCCATACAGACATCGATCGCGACGGTGTGCTGACCGGCGTCAACGTGGAGGCTACGGCGGCACTGGCCCAGGCGCAATCAATCCCGGTGATCGCCTCTGGCGGCGTGTCGTCGTTGGAAGACATCCGCGCACTTTTGAAGGTGGAAGACACCGGCATCGAAGGCGTCATCGCCGGTAGGGCGATTTATGATGGCCGCTTGGACCCCATCGAAGCCCTGGCATTGCTGGCGGCGTGATCCGGTGCTGAAGCCGCGCATTATTCCTTGCCTGGATGTGAAAGACGGTCGGGTGGTCAAGGGCATCAATTTCGTTGGCTTGCGCGACGCTGGTGATCCGGTGGAACAGGCCCGGGTCTATGATTCTCAAGGGGCGGACGAAGTCTGCTTTCTGGACATCACCGCATCTCACGAAAATCGCGACACCTTGTTCGACGTGGTGGCCCGCACGGCGGAAGAATGCTTCATGCCGCTGACCGTGGGTGGCGGCGTACGATCGGTGGAAGACGTGCGTAAGTTATTGCTGGCAGGCGCCGACAAAGTCGGCATCAACACGGCGGCGGTCACCAACCCTGAATTGGTGCGCGAAGCCGCCAACAAATTCGGCAGCCAATGCATTGTTGTGGCGATCGATGCGAAGCGAGCGGGAGACCGCTGGGAAATTTTCACTCACGGCGGACGCAATGGCACCGGCATCGATGCAGCGGAATGGGCGCAAAAAATGGCGGATTTTGGAGCTGGTGAATTGCTGCTGACCTCCATGGATCGCGACGGCACAAAATCCGGCTTCGATTTGGCATTGACCCGCACCGTGGCCGATAAAATCACCATCCCGGTCATCGCCTCCGGCGGCGTCGGCGGCCTTGAACATTTGGCCGAAGGCGTGCGCGATGGCCACGCATCGGCGGTGCTGGCGGCGTCGATTTTCCATTTCGGTGAATTCACCGTCGGCGAGGCCAAGGCGTACATGGCCGATCACGGGGTGGCGGTGAGGCCATAATCACGGCTAGGGTGGGGCAACTTCGGTCCACCAAAGGTGCCAGAATGTCGGGCGATCCCAAAGTCATCGAACGCGTGTTCGCAACCATCCAAGACCGTGCAGGCGGCGATCCAAAAACCAGCTATGTGGCGGGATTGCGGGCCAAAGGCCGGCGCGCGATCACCGCCAAAATAGGTGAAGAATCCACGGAAGTCGTGATCGCGGCAATCAGCGCCGGCGACCGCGAAGTGATCCACGAAAGCGCCGACCTGTTGTTCCACATGATGGTGTTGTGGTCGGATTGCGGGATCACCCCCGACGACGTGTTTGATGAATTATCTCGGCGCGAAGGCACCAGCGGCCTGGACGAAAAAGCCAGCCGGTCCCAGTAAGGGAGAAACCCATGGTCTATGACACCGACAACATATTCGCCAAAATTTTGCGCGGCGAAGTCCCGTCCACCAAAGTCTACGAAGACCACTTTGCCCTGGCCTTCAACGACATCGGCCCGGCCCGGCCCGTGCATGTGTTGGTGATCCCTAAAGGTGCCTATGAAACCCAAGCCGATTTCATCGCCAAAGGCTCGGATGCCGAGGTGTTGGGATTTTGGCGCGCGGTGTCTTTTACCGCCGAATTGGCTGGTGTGGTGGACGCGGGCTATCGGCTAATCGTCAACACCGGCGACCATGGCGGCCAAGAGGTCCCGCATTTTCATGTTCACATTTTGGGTGGCGGTCCCGTCGGGCGCATGGTTTTGAATTAGCCAAGTTTGTCTTTCACTAATGCGGCAAGGTCGGATTCGGGGCGGGCGCCGTAATGGCTGATGATTTCGGCGGCGGCGATGGCGCCGATGCGGCCGCAGGCATGCAAATCCATGCCTTGGGACAGCCCGTACAGAAAACCCGCGGCAAACAAATCCCCGGCGCCCGTTGTGTCGACGACCGCCGCCACGGGTTCGGCGTCGATCACATGCACTTCGTCGCCGCTCAAAATTACCGCGCCGTGCTCCGATCGGGTTAGTGCGGCGATGTCGCAATGGCCGCGCACCCGTTGCAGGGCGTCATCGAAATTGTCCACTTGGTACAACGACATAATCTCGGCTTCGTTGGCGAACAAGATGTGCACCCGGGATTCGATTAGCTCCAAGAATTCATCCCGCCAGCGATCCACGCAAAAGGCGTCCGATGTGGTGAACGCCACCCGGCGGTCGGATGCATGGGCCAAATCGGCTGCCTTGCGGAAGGCGTCTTTGGCGGCAGGCGGGTCCCACAAATAGCCTTCCAAATAGGTGATCCCGGCGCGATTGATGGTGCTGGGGTACACGTCGTCGGGCCCCAAATCGGCGCTGGCCCCCAAAAAAGTGTTCATGGTGCGCTGGGCATCCGGTGTCACCAAAATGAACGACCGAGCGGTGGCGGCGCCGCCTGCGGCCATGGCGGTGTCGTATTCGACTCCCACAGCGCGCAAATCATGGGTGAACACCCGGCCCAATTGGTCGTTTTTGACCTTGCCGATGAACCCCGCCTTGCCCCCCAGGCTGGCCAATCCGGCCATGGTGTTGGCGGCGGACCCGCCGGACACTTCGATCCCTGACCCCATATCGCTGGACAGCGCCGCCGCTTGGTCTTCATCGATCAATGCCATGGCGCCCTTGGACAATCCGTGGCGTACAAGAAATTCATCGTCGGCTTGGGTCAGGACATCGACGATGGCGTTGCCGATGGCGACCACGTCAAGGGACGCGGGATTATTGGACTCTTGCACGGATAGGCTCCTGGGGATTTAGCGAATGGTGGGGGCTGGCAGTTGAATATGCTGTATCAGCCTATATGTGTAGACCGGTTATGCGTGTCTCAAGCGCAATTTTATTAGCAATTCAGCAATTGTCCGCCCCGGAATTTTGGCGGGTGTTGGTTCGCGCCATCGGTCTGTCGGTGATCACCTTCATCGGCCTAGCCGTGGGGTTCAATGGGCACTGGTCCATTGGGGCCTGGCGGCGATGCCGTGGATCGGCACATTGATCCAGTTTTTGGGCGGGTTCTCCACATTGGGGCTGGCCTGGGTTCTGTTCCCCGTCGTTGCCACCTTTATGGTTGGGCTGTTCGTAGAGGACATCAGCGAAGCCATAGAACTCGCCTACTATGGCGAAGATCCACCGGGGCAAAGCCCGGTTTTCATCAGCGGATTGCTGTCGTCGGCGTGATTTTTGACGGTGGCGATTGGGGTCAATATTTTGGTGATCCCGGTTTATTTGCTGCTATTGCTGTTTCCACCGCTGCTACCGGTCGCCTTCTATGGGATCAACGGCTATCTTTTGGGCCGTGAGTATTTCGAGTTTGCACCCATCGACACATGGACCCAGCGGACGTCCGGGCCCTGCGCCACGAAAATCGTTGGCGCATTTGGGCGACTGGCGCTGGTATGGCATTTCTGTTCACCGTGCCGATCGTCAATCTGGCCGCGCCGGTGATTGCCGCCTCTGCCATGGTCCACGTGTTCAAATTCATCTCCGGGCCAGACGGGGACTTGGATTGACCCGGGTCCGCGTCGCTGGGGCCTTCGTCGTGGGGGCGTTGATTTTGGCCGCCTGCGCGCCTGCCAGGACCGTTCCGGTGGCCGAAGTCCAGACCCCGGATGCCGGCCCACCCGCTGTCGTCTTTCAGCCCCCGGCACCCCAAGCCGCTGTTCAGCCCCCCGCCGCCCCTGCCTTGCCCCCGCCACCGCCACCGACCATGGCATTGGCGGAATTTATCGGCCTGTCACCGTTTGAAGTGGCGGATTTCTTGGGCGAACCGGATTTGGATCGGCGGGAGCCAACCGCCCAGGTTCTGCAGTACGGCAACGGCGAAGACTGTGTGCTGCATCTATTTCTTTACCAATCATTGGGTGGTGGGTTGTTTCGCGTGGAACATGCCGAGGTACTGCAGAAAGGCGTCGGCCCGGCAGCCCAGGCCGCCTGCATCACCGCGTTGTTGTTGCGCGCGGCAGCTGGCTGAGGCCTATATGGCAGCGGTTTTGTCCTTAAAACCGCACAAATCAGCCACTAAGCAGTCCGAGCATTTGGGCTTGCGGGCGGTGCACACGTAGCGCCCATGCAAGATCAGCCAATGGTGGGCATGCTGTTTCCAGGCGTCGGGCACTGATTTCATCAACTTTGCTTCCACGGCTGCCGGGGTCTTTCCCGGAGCCAACGATGTGCGATTGGAAACCCGGAAAACATGGGTATCCACGGCGATCACTGGCGCGCAAAAGGCGATGTTCAGCACCACATTGGCGGTTTTGCGGCCCACACCGGGCAGGGCCTCCAACGCCTCGCGGTCGTTCGGCACCTCGCTCCCGTGGCGGTCAATCAACTGCTGGCTCAAAGCCACCAGGTTTTTAGCCTTGGTTTTGTACAGGCCGATGGATTTAACCAGATCCCTAACCGTCGCCTCGCCCAGCTCCACCATGGCCTGGGGGGTGTCGGCGGCGGCGAATAACCCGGGTGTGGCCTTGTTGACCCCGGCGTCGGTGGCCTGGGCCGACAACACCACCGCGGCCAATAACGTAAACGTGCTGTGGTGGGCCAGTTCGCCCTTTGGCTCTGGATTGGCATCCGACAGGCGGCCAAAAAACGCTTCAATATCAGGCTTCTTCATGAATTTCTAACGACCGTACTATTTCTCATATAGCGAAAATCCCTGAGATTGCCCAGGCTGCGTCCCCAAGCTAGTCTGATGACATGGTAGTGCAGATGCAGAAAATCGGCGACGTACCAGAAAAAACCACCGGAACCTGCGGCGCCACCGAGCCATACGCATTCGACGTGATTTTGCATCCCCATCGGTCGTTGTCCCCCACCGGATTTTTTATATTGATGGTTTTCATCGTTGGGGTCAGCTTTTCCGCTGGTTTGGCGTTTTTGTCCCAAGGGGCTTGGCCCATTTTCGGGTTTTTCGGCCTGGATGTGGTGCTGATTTATCTGGCCTTCAAATTCAATTATCGCGATGGCCGCATGTTCGAGACCATCCAGCTAGGAGCCAAGGAATTGCTTGTACGACGGGTGTTTCCGTCGGGGCGGATCCGGGTTTGGACCTTCGAGCCAGCGTGGATGCGGGTGTTGATGGATAATCCCCCGGAACACCACAGCCAGCTGGTGCTGACAAACCGCGAAAAACGCCTGACAGTGGGCGCATTTCTTATCCCCGAAGAACGGCTCGAGGTCGCCGAGGCTTTGAAAGCAGCCTTGTCTGTGTGGCGGGAGTCGGTGCCGGTCCAGGGATGACTGCGCCGAAGCCGGATTTCACGGCGGTGCCTATTCTTCGAATTTTTGATCTTCCCAAGGCCAAAGCGTTCTATTTGGATTTCCTCGGGTTCAGTTTGGATTGGGATCATCAATTCACTAACGATGGCCCGCATTATCTGCAGATTTCCCGTGGGGGGGCGGATGATTTTGCACCTGTCAGAACATCATGGGGATAGATCGCCCGGGTCAGGCGTGTTTGTTCGCACGACGAATCTGACCGAATTTCACGCGGAAATCACCGCCAAGGGATATCAGTTCACGCGCCCGGGCATTGAAGACGCACCGTGGGGCGGTCGCGTCATGACCGTCATCGACCCGTTCCACAGCAAATTGTACTTCTACGAAGCGACCTCGGAGGAAGGCTAGCCTGCTAGTCGCCCAAGACCACCGGGCCGCTAGTCAGCCAAGCCCAGCACGTCTTCCATGCCGTACAGGCCGGGGGGGCGGCCTTGCAGCCAGCGGACGGCGGTCAGCGCCCCACGGGCGAATATGTCCCGGCTTCCGGCTTTGTGGGTCAGCTCGATGCGTTCGTCATCGGCGGCAAAGATCACCGAATGCTCCCCCACCACATTGCCGGCGCGAAACACCCCGTATCCGATTTGCCCGGCCTTTCGCTCGCCGGTGACGCCGTCCCGGCCACGCACTGCCATGGCGTCGTGATCGACCCCACGGCCATCGGCCACGGCTTGGCCCAGGGCCAATGCGGTCCCGGAAGGCGCGTCCACTTTGTGGCGGTGATGGATGTCTGAAATTTCCACGTCGTAAAGGTCATCCAAAGAGGCTGCGGCTCGGCGCGCCAGGGAAACCAGCAAATTGACGCCCAGGCTCATGTTGGCGGCGCTGACGATGGCCACCTGGGTGGCCGCCTGTTCCAACGCTGCCTGGGCTGCGGGGCCAAGTCCAGTAGTGCCGATCACCAGGGGCGTCGCCGTTCTGGCGGCCAAGCCTGCGTGGTTTTGGCTGGTGGAGGGGGCAGTGAAATCGACGATGGCGTCCGAGGCTTGGAATAGGGATGCGGTGTCGCTGGTCACATCAACACCCACGGGACCCAACCCGGTGATGTCGCCCAGGTCGCGGCCAATCCAGTCGCTGCCCTGGAGCTCCGTGCCGCCAGAAATTGTGGTATCCGAGGCGGCGGTGATCTGGTTCAACAGGGCTTGCCCCATGCGGCCACCGCATCCCAACACGCCGATGTTCAACCCTGCCATGCTCGTTAGTCCTTCAGGTCGTCCCAGAATTCCTTGATCTTACCCAAAAAGCTCTCGGACTCCGGGCTGGTTTTTTTGCCCTCGCTGGCCGCGTGGAATTGTTTCAACAAAGCCTCTTGGTCCTTCGACAGATTGACCGGGGTTTCGACGTTTGCCTGGACGAACAAATCCCCCGCCGCGCCGCCGCGCAATGCCGGTATGCCTTTGCCTTTCAGGCAGAATTTTGACGCCGATTGGCTGCCCGGCGGGATTTTTACTTTGATCCGACTGCCGCGCAAATCCGGCACTTCGATGGTGCCACCCAAGGCAGCCGTGACCATAGGAATGTGGGCGGTGAAAAACAGATTGCTGCCTTCGCGCTGGAATAACCGGTGGGGCGCGACCGACAGAAAAATATAAAGGTCCCCGGCGGGTCCGCTGCGCGGCCCGACTTCTCCTTCGCCTTCCAAACGTATGCGGGTGCCGTCTTCGACCCCCGCAGGAATGGTGACGGACAAGGTTTTTTCCACGCGCACCCGGCCAGTGCCGTTGCAATGGGTACAGGGGTTCTTGATCACTTGGCCCGCACCCTGGCAGGTGTGACAGGTGCGCTCGATGGTGAAAAAGCCCTGCTGGGCACGAACCCGGCCCACGCCAGCACAGGTCGGACAGGTGGCTGGCTTGGTGTCGGCAGCGGCGCCGGAGCCGTTGCATTCATCGCAATGTTCGTGGGTCGGAACCTTGATTTTGGAGGACCGGCCTTTGAAGGCATCTTCCAGGGAGATTTCAAGATTATAACGCATGTCGGCGCCCCGGGCTGGGCCAGCGGACCCCTGACGGCGGCCGCGGAATTCACCGAATAAATCATCGAACACATCGGCGAACGACGATCCAAAACCGCCAAATCCGCCGGTGCCACCACCGGCGCCCTGAACCGCCTCGGCACCAAATTGGTCAAAGGTCGCGCGTTTCTGGTCGTCGGACAAAACCTCGTAGGCTTCCGTGATTTCTTTGAATTTTTGCTCGGCGCTTTTGTCCGGGTTGCGATCCGGGTGAAATTTCTTGGCTAGGTCGCGGTAGGCCTTTTTGATTTCGGGCCCTGAGGCATTCCTGCCTACGCCCAGCAAACTGTAAAAATCAGACGCCGCCATTCGTTCCTACCGCAAGTTTGGCCGGTGTTTGGATTGCGCCTACACCCCCGCCGAATACAAGACCGCCCGGGACCGGGGTCGTCCGGACCTGGGCGGCCACAATGTGCTGCTCGAATCTATTACGCTGATTCGTTCTTTTTGTCGTCGTCCACTTCTTCGAATTCGGCATCAACCACTTCGCCTTCGTCCTCAGGGGCTTCGCCGTCATCGCCATCGTCGGAGTCTTCGTTGTTGGCGCCTTCGGCACCTTTGCCCTCATCGGCACCGTCCTGGGCCTGGTACATGGCCTCCCCCAACTTCATGGACGATTGGGTCAGGATTTCGGTCTTGGCGCGAATGTCGTCGGCGTCGTTGCCTTCGATGGCGGCTTTCAAGGCTTCGATATCGCCAGCGATGGCCTCTCGTTCGCCCTCCTCGATTTTTTCGCCATACTCCGACAGCGTTTTCTCCGTGGTGTGCACCAAAGCTTCGGCGTTGTTGCGGGCTTCGGCGGATTCCCGGCGCTTTTTGTCCTCTTCGGCGTGGGACTCTGCGCTTTGGACCATTTCCTCTACTTCGGCATCGGACAACCCGCCAGACGCCTGGATGCGCACTTGCTGTTCTTTGCCTGTGCCCTTGTCCTTGGCGGAAACGTTGACGATCCCGTTGGCATCGATGTCAAAAGTCACATCGATCTGCGGTACCCCCCGGGGTGCCGCCGGAATGCCGACCAAATCGAACTGGCCCAACAATTTGTTGTCCGTCACCATTTCACGTTCGCCCTGGAACACCCGGATGGTCACGGCGCCCTGGCTGTCTTCGGCGGTGGAAAACACTTGGCTTTTCTTGGTCGGGATCGTGGTGTTGCGCTCGATCAATCGGGTGAACACACCGCCCAGAGTTTCGATCCCCAATGACAGCGGCGTCACATCCAACAGCAACACGTCTTTGACGTCGCCTTGCAGCACGCCAGCTTGGATCGCCGCGCCAATGGCTACGACCTCGTCGGGGTTCACACCCTTGTGGGGTTCGCGACCAAAGAAATTTTTGACCTTTTCCATGACCTTGGGCATGCGGGTCATGCCGCCGACCAAGACCACTTCGTCGATTTCGCCGGCGCTGAGTTCGGCGTCTTTCAAGGCTTCTTTGCACGGGCCCATGGTGCGTTCGATTAGGTCGTCCACCAAGGCTTCCAATTTGGCCCGGGTAAGCTTCATGGTCAGATGCTTCGGCCCCGACGCGTCGGCGGTGATGAACGGCAAATTGATTTCCGTTTGGGTGGCGCTAGACAGCTCAATCTTGGCTTTTTCCGCCGCCTCTTTCAGGCGCTGCAGAGCAAGTTTATCACCGCGCAAATCGATCCCAGCCTCTTTCTTGAACTCATCGGCCAGGTATTTCACTAGGCGAAGGTCAAAATCTTCACCACCCAGGAACGTATCGCCGTTCGTGGATTTTACTTCGAACACGCCGTCGCCCAGTTCCAGCACCGAAATGTCGAATGTGCCACCGCCCAAATCGAAGACGGCAATGGTCGACGACTTGTTGGTGTCCAGGCCATAAGCCAGGGCAGCCGCCGTGGGCTCGTTGATGATGCGTTTGACTTCCAGCCCGGCAATTTTACCAGCGTCCTTGGTGGCCTGGCGTTGGGCATCGTTGAAGTACGCGGGAACCGTGATGACCGCTTCGGTCACCGGCTCACCAAGATAGGCTTCCGCCGTTTCCTTCATCTTTTGCAGGATGAAGGCGCTGATTTGGCTGGGGGCGTAGCTTTCACCCTGGGCTTTGATCCAAGCGTCGCCGCCATCTGATTTGACGATGGCATAGGGCACCATATCGATGTCCTTGGCGGTCATCGGATCATCAAAGGTCCGGCCAATCAGGCGTTTGATGGCAAACAGTGTGTTTTCGGGGTTTGTGACCCCTTGGCGCTTTGCTGCCTGGCCCACCAGGCGCTCGCCATCGTCGGTAAAGGCGACCATGGACGGTGTGGTCCGGCCACCTTCAGCGTTTTCAATGACTTTGGGGTCCTTTCCGTCCATGACGGCGACACACGAATTCGTGGTCCCCAAATCGATGCCAATAATTTTTCCCATACGTTCCTCTTTATGCGGCAGGTCC
>Ga0209403_10003077_pt1 | contig 19213 bp, 18 predicted proteins | sample ArcticOcean_MG_C_8_FD_187440 | JGI IMG/M metagenome (GOLD analysis project Ga0209403, IMG submission 187440) | Marine microbial communities from western Arctic Ocean - ArcticOcean_MG_CB11_86 (SPAdes) (version 2) | ecosystem: Environmental > Aquatic > Marine > Oceanic | place: Arctic Ocean... | reverse complement strand
TAGCTCGCTGCTGCGGCGCACCCGCCAGAGCCACCATTTGCAAGTGGCGCGCCTCCTGGAATCCAGCTTCCCCGATATCGTCGAGACCAGCCCAGAGCTCGTCGCCCATCACTACAGCGAGGCGAATGAGGGTGAAATGGCGATCGGTTATTTTGCCAAGCCGGCGAGCGATCGTTCCAACGGTCGGCAAATAACGAGGCCATCGCCCATCTCGACAAAGGGTTGAGTGTGCTTGGTGCCATTCCGGCGAGTCCTGAGCGTGCGCAGCATGAACTGAATTTACTGTTGTCCAAGGGCCCAGCCATGAGCGCCAGCAAAGGATATGGGGGGGCGGAAGTGGGGCCTGTCTATCACCGCGCCTTGGAACTCTGCCAGGAAATCGGCGATGTAGGGAAGTAATTTTCGGTTTTACAGGGCCTTTCAGTACTTCATTTCGCGCGGGCAGATCTTGTGAAATCCAAAGAGCTCTGTGAACAGCTTGTTGAGCTGGCGAAGAATCGAGAGGGCCCCGGCCCTGATCTCGCCGCTGTGAGATCTCTTGGCTATGCCCTCGCCATGCTCGGTGAATTGGAAGCGGCACGTTCGTGCTTTGACCAAGTTACCAACGAATATGATGACGCAATTCATGGCAACTTCGCCCTACGTACCAGTGGCTCCCATTTTGGCGTCGGCGCCTTGATGATGAACGGCGTGACTTATTTTGCCCTTGGCTACCCGGATCAGGCCGTCGGTAAATCGGCACAGAGTGTTGCCCTTGCGCAAACATTGGACCACCCCATCAGTGAAGCACTCGCCGAGTGGGCGAAAGGCATCGTACATATGATGTGCAGAGAAAATGAGGCGGCCCTTGAGCATGCTGGAAAATCCGCAAAAATCGCCGTTGAAAAAAATTTTCCGCAATACCTTTCTTGGGCCAAGGCGATGTCCGAGGCCGGGCACTTTGAGAACGGCGGCGGCGAAGCGGCAATCAGAGGGATGCGCCAGGCAATCGAAGATTGTCGGGCCATAGGGGCGCAATTATTTATACCCTATTGGTCACTCTTGCTGGCCCGCGCGCTCGGTCGCAGCTCCCAAGTCGAAGCAGGAATCGCGATACTCGATGAAGCGCTTGAAGATGTTGCCCGCACGGAAGAACGATACTTTGAGGCGGAGCTGCGTCGCGCTTATGGCCAACTTCTGCTTGAAAGCGACCAAGGGATGGCTGCGGAGGCGGAAGCCTGTTTTCAACAGGCGATCAAAGTTGCGCGCGCACAGAACGCAAAATCCTGGGAGCTTCGCGCCGCGACCAGCTTGGCAGGGTTGTGGCACAACCAGAATAAGACGGACGAAGCCCGCGACGTCCTCGCGCCGGTCTATGATTGGTTCACCGAAGGCTTCGATACCGCCGATCTAAAAGACGCAAAAGCCCTGTTGCACGAACTGGGTTAAGCAACCCTCGGGCTGGATCGCGCCGGCGGCGCTTAATATCCGATGAGATTATGGCGAACCGCCAGCAGATGCTGGCGAATGGTCTTCTGCGCGCCGGCGGAATCCCGTTTGGTGAGCGCCGTAAGAATGGCGCGGTGTTGGCGTTCGTAAATTTTACGGCGCGCCGGGGTGAGGCTCTTCTTCTTCAGCTCTCCCCACGACGATAGAGATCGCAGCCGGTTGATCGAATTTAGAATATCGATCACCGCGCGATTTTTCGTCGTCAGGGCCAGCGCCTCATGAAATTCAGCGTCCCAGCGCTCGAATTCGCGCCACGAACGCGCGGCTTCCCCGCGATCCAGGCATTTTTGTAACGTGTCGAGATCCGACTGAGTGGCGCGCAACACCGCAAGCTCGCCCATGCCCGGCTCGACGAGCAGACGAACCTCCATGATATCGGACGGCGACGCGTCACCGATGCCGCCAACACCAGTGCCCGGCCCCGCCCGCCCCTGGCCTGCCGGATCGGCGACAAATGTGCCGCTGCCGACCTGGCTGACGATCAGCCCGTCGCGCTCAAGCTGGCGGTCGTTTCTTTTGGGCTCGGGTGCGGCGCTCGCCGCGATGGCCCTGACGACTCTCGGCACGGCGAAGTTCGCCTTGGCGGACACGATGGAGAACGCTGTCCTGCAGACCGTCACCGGACCGGTCGGCGCCGCGGACATCGAGAAAGTCATGGCGCATGAACATCTGTTCGTCGATTTTCACGGGCCAAACGCCGCCGAATATATGGACGTCAATTGGTCGGCGGCGCTCGGCGCCAGCGTCACCAGCGCCATGGAACTGCGCGGCCAGGGCGTCAATCTGATGATCGAGTGGACCAATCTTGGTGTCGGACGCAACATCCTGTTGCTGCGCCATGTGTCGCGCCAAACCGGGATGAATATTGTGTGCCCAACCGGCATCTACAAAAGCCTGGTGCCGCCGGCGATGGCCGATCTCTCGGTCCCGCGTCTCGCCGAGCATTTCATGCGCGAGCTGACGATGGGTATCGACGGCACCAATATTCGCGCCGGATTTATCAAGATCGCGGTGTCTTCGGATGCGGTCGTCGAAACCGAGATTCCGTTTCATCGCGCGGCCGCCATAGCGGCGAAAGAAACCGGCTGCACCATCTCGATGCATTGTCCGCATGCCAATGTGGCCAACGAAGTTGTGGCGTCGTTGGAAGCGGAGGGCTTTGGCCTGGATCGTTTTGTGTGGGGCCATTCGCAACCGTCGAGCAATGGAGACCATCTCAAGATGGACGGCCGCGGCGCTACCGTGCAGTTCGATGCGATCAGCGCGGACACCGATCCGTTTTTTCAACGGCCCGACCGACGATGCCTTGATGTTCGATCGTATCGAGAACATCACCAAGGGTCATCCCGACCAAGTGATCGTCTCCGCCGATGCCTCGGTCTATATCAATCCGCAGTCTGGCAGTATGATCGTGACAACACCTATGTGTACCGCTATTTCGAGGCAAAATTGGCCGAGCGGCTGGGTGAAGACATGGCTCGCCATGTGTTGCGAGACAACGTGATCCGAGCCTTCCGCCGCGGCGACAATGTGAGCTAGCGCCGGATCGAACTATTGATATCGAGAGCGCGACTGGCTGGGCGGTGAATCATACCGTCCAGCCAGTCGCGGCGTGACGCGCTGTCCTCGCCGGGCCTGAATGAGCGCGATCTGCACCCGGGCCTACAAGCCCGGGTTTCTCTTTGCCGCCGCCTTTGGTTGGCGCCAGGTTATTGATCTATCGAAAATGATTTCGCATCATCGCCCGTGGCGCGCCGCTGGATGCGCGCCATCAACCGGGCAGAGGACAAGCGGAATATGATGCTGGAAGGAAAAGTTGGTGTGGTGACGGGCGCCACCGCCGGGCTCGGCCGGGCGGCGGCGTTTGCCATGGCGCGCGAAGGCGCAGCCGTGGTGGTCACCGGCAGAGACCCGGCAGAGGGCGACCCGATGGTGGCGGAAATCCGCGAATTGGGCGGGCGCGCCGTGTTCGAAAACGTCGATGTCATCGATGAGGCCGCGATCATGCGCATGGTGGCGCGGGCATTAGATGAATATGGCCGCCTCGATATCGCCTACAACAATGCCGGCATCGAAAGCCCGGCCTGCCCTGTCCAGGACGTCGATTTGACGGAGGTGAAAGCCGCCTATGACGTGAACTTATTCAGCATCCTCGCCTGTATGAAGCATGAGATCCCGGCGATGCTCGCCGGCGGTGGTGGCGCCATCGTCAACGCCACGTCGGTGTGGGGCCTGAACGCCGGCCCTGAGCGCTCTACCTATATTGCGGCGAAGCATGCCATTTCCGGCCTGACAAAAACCGCCGCGCTCGAGCTCGCGACCCAGAACATCCGCGTCAACGCCATTGCGCCGGGGCCGATCCGCACCCCGATGATGCTGCGCGACTGGAGCGGCGATATCGACAAAGCCGCGCTCGGCGTGCCCATGGGCCGCGTCGGCGAGGCCGACGAGGTCGCCGAAGCCGTTGTCTGGCTGTGCTCCGATCGCGCCAGCTACATCACCGGCCATGTGCTGCCGATCGATGGCGGCATGATGTGCAAAGTTGGCTGAGGCATGACCGGCGCGGCGCCCGCCCCTAGCCGCGCTTGGCGATCAATTCCGCGGCGTAGCTGAGCGCTTCGGCGCGGGTTTCCAAACAATAATTCGCGGGAATGCTGTCGGTAACGCCGAGCCGTTCCAGTGTATTCCGCACGCGCGGTCGTAGGCCGACAACGAGCGCGTCCAGGCCCAGCTCCGTGGCATTGGCCAGGACATCTTCAATGGCGATCGACGCGCTTGTGTCGACGAACGTCATATCCGAGAGATCGAGCACCAGCACTTTGAATTCACCGGTGACGGCGATGCGCCGCGTGAGGCCCTTGGCGGCACAAAAATTCATCGGCCCTGAAATGTAATAGATCAAAAGGTCGTCGGCGTGACGCGCCAAAATCTCCGCCTCTACCGGCGTAAGCGGCCGGTCTTCCGAAGTCTCGCGCACGTTTTCCAACTCCAAATCGGACATGCGTTTGACGAACAACAGGCTGGCCGAGACGATGCCAACCGCGACCGCGACGATCAGATCGAAGAACACGGTTAACCCCAGCACCACCGCCATAATGGCGATACCGGCACGCGGCGCGCGGACGATGCGCCGGAGGTAGCCCCAATCGATTATGTCGATACCGACCTTGATCAGAATGCCGGCCAGCACGGCGTGCGGAATATGTCCGGCTATCGGCCCGACGCCGAGCACCACGGCGAGCAACACCAGAGAATGCACCATGCCCGAGATCGGCGTGCGTCCGCCGGCGCGCACATTGGCGACCGTGCGCATCGTCGCACCGGCACCGGAAATGACGCCAAACAATCCGGCGAGAAAATTGCCGATGCCTTGGCCGATCAATTCGCGGTTCGAATTGTGATGGGTGCGGGTAACGCTATCGGCAACCAAAGAGGTCAACAGGCTGTCGATCGAGCCCAACAGCGCCAGCACCAGGGCCGAGCCCACCATGTCGGTGAGCGTCAGCCAATCGAGCGACGGCAATTGCAGCTCGGGCAGCCCGGTCGGAATTTCGCCCAGAGTCGGCACACCGGCAAGAAACAGCCACACCACGAGGGTGCCGATCACCAGGGCGATCAGCGGCGTTGGCACCAGGCGCTGGATACTTCGCGGTGTGAAATAGACGATGCCGAGCGTCACGCAGGCGATCAACGCGGCCTGCCAATTGATCGCGGCAATGTCACCCGGCAGGGCGCTGAGGCTTTGTACAACATTGGCACCGGGATGGCTTTGGCCGATCAGCGGCGCCAATTGCAGGATGATGATGATGCAGCCGATGCCGCTCATAAAGCCGGACACCACCGGAAACGGCACCAAATTGATATAGCGCCCGACGCGGAGCGCACCGAACAGAATTTGCAACAGCCCGCCCATGAGCACGATCGTAAAGGCGGTGCCCGGCTGATCTGCATAGCGCAAGAAGATCACTGCCATGACCACGGTCATGGGGCCGGTCGGGCCGGAGATTTAACTTGGCGTGCCGCCGAGAAGGGCGGCGAAGAAGCCGACAATGATGGTGCCGTAAAGCCCGGCCATCGGCCCCGCGCCGGAGGCGACGCCAAACGCCAGCGCCAGCGGCAGGGCAACCACGGCGGCTGTGAGACCGCCGTAAATATCGCCGCGTATATTATCGAAGGCGAGGCCGTGGACGAGTTTCATGTGGGTTTCGGGTGCGTGACGGGAAAGCGCCGCTATCCTACGAAAGCGCCGCCGCAGATCAACGCCAAATCAAAAACCATAAATGGCGGCGCCGCGTCACCCCGCGTTGGCAGCTCTACCAAGTCGGGATGCCGTTGCTCGCCAGCCCGCCGGTGCTTCAGTTCAGATCGGCTCGGCAATAAACACCGCAATTTTGCGCGATGTTTTGCCTTTGTATTCTTCGTAGGGCGGAAACGCCTTTACCCCCGCCTGCCAAAGCGTCTCGCGCTCCGGATCATCGTGAACTTCGCGCAGCCGCATCTTCTGGACTTCGGTCATATCCCTTATTTCAACATCCGGATTGGCTCTGAAATTATATATCCACACCGGATGTTTCGGCGCGCCGCCGTTGGAGCCGATCAACACATAGCCATCGCCGACCTTCACCTTCATCAGCGCGATTTTGCGCACACCGCCGGTTTTATTGCCCTGATGCGTGATGACGATGCAGGGCAATCCTGTATCCATCAACGTGGTGCCTTCGGTACCGCCGCTGCTTTCATAAAGTGCTATCTGTTCGCGCACCCAATCAATGGGTGAGGGAATGTATTCGGGCATTAATTTCTCCAATCAAAAAGGGCTGAAACAGACATGTTGCTGAAGAGGTTTTGTTCCTTACGGCCGCTTGAGCTGCGCCGCGATGGATTTTGTCCGCTCTATGACAACATCGCCAGTATGCGTCGTTGTCACCGTTTCGATCAACATGATCCAGCATTCCGATTCCGCAACGGGATTATGCATTTTTCCCTTCGGCACAATATGGAAATCGCCTTCGTTGAGCATGACCTCCGAATCCTCATACTCAATCTTCAAACTGCCTTTGCAAATGTAGAAAAGCTCGTCCTCATGATCATGCTTGTGCCACGCCAGCACCCCTTTGGCTTTGGCGATCTTGACATATTGATCATTGACCTGCCCGACGATTTGCGGCGACCAGTAGTCCGTCACGTTGTCGAATTCGCCGAGAAGATTCACGGCGTTCGGTGATGTCTCTGTCACGATCTTCCTATCCCTTCTCGCGCGCGGCGCTGGCGGATTTGAACGCTAGCCGCAATTTAACTGGCGTGAACCTGAACCGCTAGTAGTCGCAGCGGGCGTCCGGCTAGACCCGCGCCTCATTCGTGCCTACATTCGGTGGATACCGCGTCCGGCTGCAAAGGTATCTTCAGAAAATGTGTGAACTGTTCGGTCTCTCCAGCAATATTCCAGTTACCGCGAAACTCTCGCTCGAAACATTCGCCAGGCATGGCGGCGACACCGGGCCGCATCGCGACGGTTGGGGCATTGCATATTTTGAAGATCGCGACGCCAGGCTCATCAAGGAAGCCGGGCCAGCTGCCGGCAGTGAGTGGGTGGAATTTATCGGCCGGCAAAAGCTGAACAGCAAAATCATTCTTTCGCACATCCGCTCGGCCACCCAGGGCCGCGTATCTTTCATCAACACCCACCCGTTTATTCGTGAGCTTGGCGGGCGCAAGCATGTCTTCGCACATAACGGTACTCTGAGCGGGATCGAAACCACCAAGACTTTATCGTATCAGCGCTATCGTCCGGTCGGAGAAACCGATTCAGAGCACGCCTTCTGCGCCCTTCTTGAGCGTTTAGCCGAGCTTTGGCTCAGCTCCACAGAGGTTCCGTCATTGACCCACCGTCATCAAATTGTCAGCCAATTCGCGGCTGAAATCAGTCCGCTGGGTGCGGCCAATTTCCTTTACGCCGACGGCGATGCATTTTTTGCGCATGGCAACAAGAGAACGCAACCCACCTCGGGAAAAGTCGCGCCACCCGGATTGTATTGGTTGAATCGGCAATGCGCGCCCGAGTCCGCCTATGATATTCCGGGTTTGCACGTCGACAGTGAAGACCAGCATGTTGTCCTGGTCGCCAGCGTGCCGCTTTCAGATGAGGGCTGGGTGCCGCTCGACGAGGGCGAGGTGCTGTGTATCCAGAATGGCGCCCTGACAGGCTAATCGGAGGCCACACCACGATTCCGCGCCACTTCGCAGCACTTCTTCAGCCCCTCGCCTCGCGCGAATTCTCCGGTTACGTCATAAATAAAAGATTTTTCGGGGAAATAATGTCATATTAAATCTATAAATAATTTCTGCGAATTTATTGCGTGATTTAAATATTGCAAAAAATTCACAGAATTTCTTGCAATATACGTGTGAAATAACCATGTATTTAGAAGGATTATTCATGCGCATATTTATCAAAATTCTCCGACAATTCCGCGCCGGGGCAGCAGTCATCGCAGCTTTTGCTGCAGTGTTGATGCTGATCGGCCCGTTGTCCGCCACCGACAACGACAAGGCAGACATCGCTGAATCGGCACCAACGCAGATTCAACAGCAAGAGCAAGCGGATAGAGATTATTACGACGAGCAGACTCGCGCCGCCCAGGAACGCGCCGATGAGTTGGATCGTGCGGATGCAATTTACTACCAAAAGCAGGCCGAACGCGCCAAAGCACGGGCCGAAAAAAGAGAGCGGGAAGCTGCGGAATAAGTTCGCGAGCGCGATCGAGCAGCGCGCGCGAAACATTACCGACGTCTGATCACCTCCCTTTATCGATTCTCTTATCGATTCTCATCGCAGCCGTCAGCCTCAAAGAGACGATATCGCCGAGGACGCGCTTGAGGATTTGATCGGCGCCCTCATTTCACGCAAAATCGAATTCCAAGACCAAGTCATCGGGCATCTCCAAAGCACATGGCAATCACGCTCGACTAGGAAGAATTCGAGGGCGCAGGAATGAGCTATCGCATTGCCGTCGATACCGGCGGCACCTTCACCGATGTTGTTGTCGCGGATGCGCAAGGCCATCTGGTGGTCGGCAAGGCACTGACCACGCCCGATCGCAGCTATGAGGGCTTTTCCGCTGCGCTGGCCAATGCGGCGGAGATCATCGATGTGCCGGTGGCGAATCTCCTGGGCGAGACCGAGGTTTTGATTTACGGCACCACGCGCTCGACCAATTCCATCATCGAGAAAAAAACCGCCAAGACCGCCCTGCTGGTGACCGAAGGCTTCCCCGACATTCTGCTTTACCGCCAGGGCGGCAAGCGCGAGCCGCTCAATATTGTGATTGAGTTTCCGCCGCCCTACGTGCCGCGCCGCCTCACTTTCGAAATTCCCGAGCGCATCAATTCCGAAGGCGGCGTCGAGACGGCGCTGGACGAGGCGGCGGCGCGCGCCATCATCGCCGGCTTGGTGAACATAAATATCGAGGCCGTCTCGGTGAGCCTGCTCTGGTCGATCGCCAATTCGGCACATGAAAAGCGCCTTGGCGAGTTGATCGCCGAGATCCTGCCGGGCATTCCCTATACGCTGTCGCATCAGCTCAACCCGATCATCCGCGAGTATCCCCGCACCTCCTCCACCGCCATCGACGCCTCGCTGAAGCCGCTCATGCAGCGCCATCTTACTGAATTCGAGAGCGATCTGCGCGCCGCCAACTATCAGGGTGAAATCCTGGTGAGCGCGTGCTCCGGCGGCGTTATGCATGTGAAGGACGTGGTCGAGAAACCGATCTACACGGTAAAATCGGGGCCGGCCATGGCGCCCCTGGCGGGCATCGCCTATGCCGAGGCGGAAGGTGAAGGCAACGACGTCATCATCGTCGATACAGGCGGCACCACGTTCGACGTCAGTATGGTGCGCGCCGGGCAAATCAAATTCACGCGCGAGACTTGGTTGCTGGGCGAATGGATCGGTCACAATCTCGGCCTCTCTTCCGTCGATGTGCGGAGCGTCGGCGCCGGCGGCGGCTCGATCGCCTGGATCGATTCGGGCGGCCTGCTCAGGGTCGGTCCCAAGAGCGCCGGCGCGATGCCGGGCCCAGCCTGTTACGGCCGCGGCGGTACAGAAGCGACGGTCACCGATGCCGCTGTGGTGCTCGGCTATATCGATCCGAATTTCTTCCTCGGCGGGCGCATGGCGCTCGATGTGTCGGCGGCGCGCAAAGCGATTTTAGCGATTGCCGATCAAAGCAAAATGAGCGCTGAGCAGGCGGCCTTTGCCATCATCACCATCGCCGGTGAGCAGATGATCAAAGCGATTCAGGAAATCACCGTGCAAGACGGCGTTAATCCGGCGGAGAGCATTCTGGTTGCCGGCGGCGGCGCTGCCGGGCTCAATATCCTGCCCATCGCCAAGGCGCTCGGCTGCGCCAAAGTGTTGGTGCCCCGCACCGCCGGGGCGCTCAGTGCCTGCGGCGGGCAATATTCCAACATCGTCGCCGAGTTTAGCGCCAGCCAATATGCCCATTCAGGAAATTTCGATTTCGTCGGCGTCGATCGCGCGCTTGGCGGCATCTCTCAGCAAATCGAAACCTTCAGCGAAGAATTGCGCGGGCGCGGCATCACCCAATTCAACAGCGAATTTTTCGTCGAGGCGCGCTACATCAATCAGCAATGGGAAATGGAGCTCGCCATGCCGCTGGAAACGATCAAAAGCGCCGCCGATGTGGAGGTGTTGGTGCAGGCGTTCCACGATGTGCATTTCCGCCGCTACGCCATGAAAGAAGAAGGCGGCGCCATCGAATGCGTCAACTGGAAGGGCCGGCTGACCGCTATTCTCGAAAAGCCGAATTTGCCCGAAGAAATAGCAGGCGAATTAAAGGCGCCTGTAGCCAAGCGTGTTTCGAAAACCTATTTCGGCGGCGACGAAGCGCTCGACGCGCCAGTCTATGTTGGCACTGACCTCAGCCCCGGCGCCAAGATCAGCGGCCCGGCAATCATCGAGGAACCGACAACCACCATCGTCGTCTATCCCGGCGCCACCGCACGGGTGACGGAACGGCGAAATTATATGTTGGAAACAGAAACCGAGATCAAGGCGTAAGGGATCCTAAATATGGCTAAATCCAAAAATAATCCCGCGCCCGGCCCAGGGGCGGACCCGACGAGCCAGACGGACCAGGACAGCGAGTTTGATTCAGTGCTGCTCGCCATCATGGCCAACCGCCTGGACGCGATCTGCCGCGAGATGACCAACACCGTGCTGTTCTCCGCGCGCTCGGCGGTGATCGGCATCGCGCGTGATTTTTCCTGCGCGATTATCACTTCGGATGATGAGGTTTTGGCGGTCGCCGAGGCGATGCCGATTCATGTGTTTGGCATGCATCTGCAAACCGCCTCGATGGCGAAATATCATCCGGATTTTCGCGAGGGCGATGCCTTTCTCGATAATGACCCCTATGTCGGCAACAGCCACCCCGCGGATCACACCTTTCTCATCCCGGTGTTTTTTGAGGGCGAGCATTTCTTTACCGCGGCGGTCAAAGCGCATCAGGCCGATTGCGGCAACAGCCAGCCAACGACCTATTTCGCCGCCGCCAAAGACGTCTATCAAGAGGGCGCGCTGATTTTTCCCTGCGTGCAAGTGCAAAGCGACTATGAGGATAACCAAGATATCATCCGCATGTGCCGCCGGCGCATCCGCGTGCCTGATCAATGGTACGGTGATTATCTCGCGGCGATGGGTGCGGCCCGTATCGGCGAGCGCCGGCTGAAGGAGTTCATCGGCAAATACGGCAAGGCCGTGACGCACAAATTCGTCGCCGATTGGTTCGATTATTCCGAGCGACGGACGGCCGATGCGATCCGCGCGCTGCCGGGCGGCACCATCTCCGCCACCGGCGTGCATGATCCGATCATGCCGTTTTTGCCGGACGGCATTCAGATCAAAGTCGCTATCGATATCGACAGCGCCGACGGCCGGATCACAGTGGATCTGCGCGACAATCCGGATTCCGTCGATGCCGGGCTAAATCTGACCGAGGCGACATCCACCATGTCGGCGGCGCAGGCAGTGTTCTGCTGCCTCGATCCCGACATTCCGCACAATTCCGGCAGCTTCCGGCGGCTGGATATTCTGCTGCGCGAAAATTGCGTCACCGGCATCCCGCGCTTTCCGCATAGCTGCTCGGTTGCCACCACCAATATGACCGACACCATCATCAATACCATTCAGGCCGGCTTCGCTCAGCTCGGCGATGGCTATGGCTTCAGCCAGGGCAACATGTGCAACGGCGCCGGCACCGGCGTGTGCTCCGGCAAGGATTGGCGCCACGGCGGCGCACCTTATGTGAACCAGATGTTCATGTCGGCCGGCGGCATGCCCGCCTCGGCGCGCAATGACGGCATGCACGGCATGGTCAATCCGGTCAGCGCCGGGCTGGTCTACCGTGACAGCATCGAGGTCAACGAACAGCGCTTTCCGTTCCATGTGGAGAGCGTGCGCGCGCTGGAGGATTCATGCGGCGCCGGGCGGCGGCGCGGCGGCCCAGCCTCGGAAGTGATCATGGGCCCGCGCAACGAACCCATGCTGATAATCAATATCGCCAACGGCCTGGAGAATGTGCCGCAGGGTGTGCTTGGCGGGTTCCCGTCCCACCCTGGCGTGCAGATGAAGATTTCGGCTGACGGCAGTGAAGAATTTTATTCCACGGATGCCTATTGCCATCTCGCCCCCGGCGACAGATTACGCGCCGTCGACAATGGCGGCGGCGGCTACGGCGATCCGCTAACGCGTGAGACCGAGCGCGTTCTCAGCGACGTGCAGGAGCGCTATGTCTCGCGCGCTCAGGCTGAAGCGGTCTATGGCGTGATCATCACCGGCGACCCGGCGCTCGACGATCTCGCCGTCGACGTCAGCGCCACAACCAAACTCCGCCAATCCCGCCTTGCGGCTATTGCGTAAGCCTTTTGGGCCAAAATCAGCGACTCATTCTTAGAAACATTCTTAGAAACATGCTACCGTCGCCGCAATTCGTCTTACCGGTCGAGCTCAATTCCGTTCGGTAGATGTAGCTCCTCGTCAGCCGAATGCTGCTGCGGCGGCATGTCATCGCTTCATGGAGGCCCGACAATGCCCAGACTCGAACGCTCCGAATGGTACGATTTCGCGCGCGACACCAATTGGACGCCGCGCTATGTCGACGAGCAGGAAATCTTTCCGCCGGAAATGAGCGACCCGTATGGCATTCCGGTCTCCGAGTGGGAGACCTTCGACGAGCCCTATAAAGTGTCGTACCGCGAGTATGTCCGTATTCAGCGCGAGAAAGACGCCGGTGCCTATTCGGTCCGCACCGCCCTCGCCCATTCCGATTATTACGAAGAAGCGGACCCGGCCTATCTAAGCGCCCTGAAAATGCATTATGGCTCGATTTCTTTATCCGAATATGCGGCCTGCCATGCGGACGAGCGGATGGTGCGCTTCGGTCGCGCACCCAGCATGCGCAACATGGCGACCTTCGGCATGCTGGACGAAATGCGCCACGGCCAAATCCATCTCTGGTTCGCTCATGCGCTGGCCAAAAAAGACCGTCAGTTCGATTGGGCGCATCAAGCTCATCACACTCAGAATTGGGCCGTCGTCGCCGGCCGTCACGCGCTCGACGATGTGATGATGACGCGGGACGCGCCGACCACCTCACTGATGCTCAATTTCGCTTTTGAGACCGGCCTCACCAACGTCCAGATGATCGGCCTGTCGCGCGATGCCGCGAATATGGGCGATTACACGTTCTCCAACCTGATCACCAGCATCCAGTCAGATGAAGCGCGCCACGCCCAGATCGGCACACCGGTCATTCAGATCATGATCCGCAACGGCAAGAAGGCGGAGGCACAGCAAGCGGTCGATATCGCGTTCTGGCGCATTTGGCGGGTGTTCGCGATCCTCGTCGGGATTTCGATGGATTATCAAATCCCGCTGGCAAAACGTGACCGCTCGTTCAAAGAGTATATGCGCGAGTTCGTCATGACCCAGTATGAGCGCCAGCTCACCGATGTCGGCCTGGATCGCCCGTGGTACTGGGATATCTTTCTCGACGACATTGAAAACCACCATCATTGCCAGCAGGGCGGCATCTGGTCATGGCGCCCCACCGTGTGGTGGAACCCAAGCGGCGCCGTCGGCCCAGCCGAGCGCGAATGGCTGGAGGAAAAATACCCCGGCTGGAACGACACCTACGGCAAATATTATTGGGATACGATTATCCAAAATATCGTCGAGGGTCATCCCGAGAAGACGCTGGCGACCGGCATGCCGATGCTGTGCAACATGTGCCAGATTCCGATCTCCAACCGGCCGGGCGAGCCGTGGAAGGCCAGAGCCTACCAGGTGGATTATCAGGATCGGCGCTACAGTTTCTGCACCTCGGTCTGCGAGTGGATTTTCAAGGTCGATCCCGAGCGCTACAAGCATCACCACTCCATCGTCGACCGCATGTATTCCGGTGAGATCGACCCGCCGACCATGGAGAATGTGTTGCTCTATATGGGCTCCGGCGTGGTCAGCGAAGGCGGCAAGGACGCCTATGACTATGCCTGGGCTGATCCCTACCGCGCGGCGCGGAGCGCCGCCGAGTAAGGTTCGGGTGCGTCAGCATCTCCGGTTTTGAGTTGCGTTGAAGAGGAAGCATGGCAATGGCCAACGAGTTCCCCATCCTTTCCCGGATGCAGTATGACGGCCATATTCGCGTGGTCGATGTGGCGCCGGATTTCACCATGGATCAAGTTGCCGCGGCGTGCGCCGCATATTCCGTCGGCACCCATCTGCCGCCACCGGAGCCCGGCAAGCCGCTGCGCATCCGCCCGACCACGGACGACGATAACGCCGCCCCCTTTCCGGCCGATATGACGGTCGCCGACGCCGAACTTCAAAAGTTCGACTGTGTCGATATCTATATCGAGAGCGACACAGCCTGATCGCCACAACACAAGAAACCAAAGACCGGCACGGAGGATACATGTCGAACGTCGAGGGAATAATGGAGAATATGGTCGGGCCGGTCCTGCGCGGTGGAGATATCGCCGAAGCCGCCGTCGAAGCGATGATCGAGGACAACCCGGGCAAAAACGTGAAGGTCGACGACCACAAAACCTATGTGCGGGTTTCGGTCGACCGCGAATGTCTGATCAAGGCGGCGACCATGTCCGAAATCCTCGGGCGCCCGTTCGAGATGCAGGAGCTTGAAATCAACATGAGCGCCTTCGCCGGTCAGATCGAGACGACAGAATCCTATATGCGCTTCTATCTCAATTCGGCCTAAGGCCGCTTTAGAACAAAAAGGCACGACGCCATGTCGGACATTCATGATCTAAGCAAACCGCTCAAGACCTGGAGCCATCTCGCGGGCAACAAGCGCCGGCCGACCGAGTACGAGATTGTGTCGACCAACCTGCTGTGGAGCACCGCCGATCCCAAGGAGCCCTGGGCCACCCATGGCCATATGAGCGATTGGTACATCAAATACCGCAACAACAGCCCGCTCCGCCACGCCGATTGGGATGCCTTCCGCGATCCTGATCAGCTCGTTTACCGGACCTACAACATGACCCAGGACGGGCAAGAAGCGCATGTCGATGGGCTGATCAATGATCATGAGAAGAACGATCATGATGAAACTCTCGACAAGGGCTGGGCCAAGGCACTGGCCAAGCTATACACGCCGGGGCGCTATCTCACCCATATCCGCCAGATGACCTCCGCCTATCTCGCTCAGATGGTGCCGGCAAGCACCATCGAGAACTGCGCCATGATGCAAACGGCGGATCAGTTGCGCTGGCTGTCTCGCATTGCCTATCGCACCAAGGCGCTGTCGCTGGCCCATCCTGAGCTTGGCTTTGGTGATGGTGAGCGCAAAATCTGGGAGGACGATCCCGCCTGGCAGGGCTTCCGCGAACTGATGGAGAATGTCCTCGTCGCCTATGACTGGGGCGAGCAGTTTATTGCGCTGAACGTGGTCGCGATGCCGGTGATTGACGAGGCGAACGTGCGCCAGCTTTCACTGTCGGCACGGGTGAACGGCGATACCCTGCTGGCGATGCTGGGAGACTCGCAGTTTTCAGACATTGACCGTTCGCGCCGCTGGACGACAGCATTGGTCGAATTCGCCGATCAAACACCGGACAACAGAGCCGTCATGCAACAATGGGTGACTAAATGGGTGCCGCTTGCGGAAAAGGCTATCGACGCCTACTGCCTCGCTCTCCCCGACAATCCGGACGCCAGCACCAAGGCGAAGGATGCGGCAAGAAACTTCCGCGAGACACTCGGCTTTAACGCCTAGGGGCAAGCGCGCGGCACTGTGTGAGCAGTAATTGGCAAAGGGAATGATCCGACATGACAACCAAAGTTGCACGCGCAGTTACCAAAATACCCAAGATGAAACCCACGCCCGGCGGCTCGGTCATTGTGAAGCCCGAGGAGATGGAATGGCAGTCGACGCAGTTCGACAAGGTGTGGATTAAAATTCTCTATGAAGACAAAGAAAAAGGCGAGATGACGTGCCTCGCCAAATTGGACCCGGGCGCAAAACTGCCGATGCACATGCATCCCGAAATCGAGCAGGCCTATATTTTGCAAGGCTCGATGACCGATCACGATGGCACCGTACACGCCGGCGAATATGTCTGGCGCCACGGCGGCTCCATTCATGACAATGTGAGCGAAGAAGGCGCAATCGTCTTCGCGGTCTATCGCAAGCCCAACCTGTTTCAGAATTCAACCGGCTTGAACGCCCAGAACGACACCGACTAAGACGCCGCCGAAGAGTTTGTCGATGCGCACAATCTGCCCTCCACTCTTGCGCCACGACGCGGGATGATATGCCGAGTGGTGTAAAACTCCCCAGCGTCAGCCAGGTGCTCGACCTCGCCGCATATTTCGGTATGGAGATGACGGCCGAGGAGGCGGAGACCTATCGGTCCCTCATGCAGGGCCCGGCGAATGCCTACCGCCGCGTCGAAGAGCTCAGCCAGTTTCGCATGCCGGAGCATCGCTACCCCCGGACCACCGGTTATCGACCGGACGCCGCCGAAAACCCTTATAACGGCTGGTACTACAAAACTGATATTCAGGGCGCGGATCAGGGCTTGCTGAACGGCCATCAGGTCGCGGTCAAGGATGCCATCTGCGTTGCCGGCGTACCGATGATGGCGGGCTCAAGAGTTCTGCAAGGCTTCGTGCCGAATATCGATGCCACTGTCATCACCCGCTTGCTCGATGCCGGCGCCACCATCGCTGGCAAGACCAATTGCGAGGATATGTCGTTCTCCGGCAGTGGCCATACCTGCGCCTCCGGTGCGGTGCGAAATCCACATAAGCCGAGCCACTCGCCGGGCGGCTCGTCAAACGGCAGTGCGGTCGTCATCGCCGCCGGAGACATCGATTTAGCGCTCGGCGGTGATCAGGGCGGATCGATCCGTATCCCCGCCTCCTGGTCCGGCATTGTCGGTCACAAACCAACCTATGGCTTGGTGCCTTACACCGGTGCGATGACCATGGAAATGTCCCTCGACCATCTCGGGCCAATGGCGAAAAACGTCGAAGGCATCGGCCGGCTTCTCTCCGTCATGGCCGGGCAAGACCCGACCGACCCGCGCCAGCGCGGCGCCATACCGGCCGACCTGGATCACGATTATCTTTCCGCCATCGGCCAAGGCCTGCACGGCGCTCGTGTCGCGGTCGTCCGTGAGGGTTTTGACTTGGCACCCCGGGATGAACTCGGCCTCCCCGGCAGTGAGGCCGTAGTCGACAGCAAGGTCAAGGCGGCGGTCAAGCAGTTGGAAAAGCGCGGCGCTATCGTCACCGAGGTTTCGATCCCGCTGCACCCGGACGGCATGTGTATTTGGCTCGCCATCCATCTCGAAGGCCCGGCGGCAATCATCAAGAGCAATGGCATGGGCTCAAACTGGGCCGGGCTTTACAACACCAGCCTGTACCAGGCGATGGCGCGCGGCATGCGCAGCCAAATCGATGACCTGTCGCATACCGTAAAAACCGTCCTGTTGCTGAGCGAACATATGCACCGGCACTATCACGGCTCTTATTATGCCATGGCGCAAAACCTGAGAGGGTCGCTACGCCAGGCTTATGACGATGTGCTCGCCTCCTATGACGTGCTCGTCATGCCGACCGTCCCGTTCCGTGCCACGCCGCTGCCGGCCGAAGATTGCTCGATCGAAGATTACGTCGCGTTCGGCCTCAACATGATTCACAACACCGGCCAGTTCGATGTTACTGGTCACCCTGCGATCAGCGTGCCCTGCGGCATGGCAGACGGATTGCCCATCGGCATGATGATGGTCGGCAAATATTTTGACGACAAAACCGTGATCCGGGTCGCCGACGCTTTCGAGAAAATCGGCGATTGGCGAGAGATGTAAAGAGACCGCTTTATGGGCGGTAAAACGGAATTAATCCTGGATCACATAGAAAGCAGCATATGGCCTACGACACGCTTATCAAAAACGGTCTCCTGGTAGACGGCACCGGCGCACCGGCGCGCCATGGCAACGTCGCAATCACCGGCGGAAAAATCCGTGGCGTCGGCGATGTCGATGGCACGGCCAAAGAGATTATCGATGCCAGCGATTGCGTGGTAGCGCCCGGCTTCATTGATCCGCACACCCATTATGATGCTCAGATTTGCTGGGATGGCGCGGTGACGCCCTCGTCTTGGCACGGCGTCACCAGCGTCGTCATGGGCAATTGCGGCGTTGGCTTGGCGCCCTGCAAGCCGGCAGCGCGCGAAATTGCCATGCATGATTTGGTCAATGTTGAATCCATTCCTTATGACGTGTTGAACCAGGGAATCACCTGGGATTGGGAGAGCTTCCCGGAATATCTCGATGCCGCGGAGCGCCGCAATCCGTCGCTCAACCTTGCCTTTCTGGCACCGCTCACGCCGTTCCGCCATTTCGTCATGGGCGAAGAATCGATGGACCGGGCGGCGACGACGGATGAAATGGCGCGCATCCGCAGCCTGCTCGCCGAGGCCATGGATGCCGGCGCGTTCGGCATTTCGAGCACCATCTTAAACCAGCATTTGGGCTTTGGCGGGCGGCCCCTGGCCTGCCGCAAGGCGAGCAATGCGGAACTCGAGAGCTACGCCAGTGTGCTCAAGGAAAAGGGCAAAGGCGCCATCGAAATCGCACTTACGCGACAAATCTCAGTGCTCGACGATGATCAATACAACATTCTTGAGTTGCTTCTAAACGCCAGCGGACGGCCGGTCACTTTCATCGCGTTGTTTGACCGTGACGATATCTCCGAAGCCGTGCGCGACACCTTGCGGAAATGCGCGCCGTTGACCGCTCTGGGCGCACGGCCGCAAACCTCCCCCCTGCCGCTCACCCGAGAAGTGGATATGCGGAGCCCGTTTTCCTTTGCCGCCTTCCCGTCCTGGCAGCGGCTGTTTCAGGATAAATCGAAAGAGGCGCAAAGGGCGGTCTATCAGGACCAAGCCTTCCGCGATCAGTTCCGCGAGGAACTTAAGAAGCCGATCAGCTTCGGCAATTGGGAGCGCGTGACTCTGCACGAGGTCAAATCACCCGATCTAAAGCCCTATGAGGGGCGCACGGTTGCCGATATCGCTCGCGCCCAAGGCAAGGACGGGGTCGATACATTCCTCGATCTCACGCTGGCCGACGATCTTGAGCTTGAATACACCATGGCGACGTTCAACAATCGGCC
>Ga0209403_10003075_pt1 | contig 19219 bp, 20 predicted proteins | sample ArcticOcean_MG_C_8_FD_187440 | JGI IMG/M metagenome (GOLD analysis project Ga0209403, IMG submission 187440) | Marine microbial communities from western Arctic Ocean - ArcticOcean_MG_CB11_86 (SPAdes) (version 2) | ecosystem: Environmental > Aquatic > Marine > Oceanic | place: Arctic Ocean... | reverse complement strand
TGGAATCTAAAACGCGCTCGATGTGACTAAGCATTACTGTCTCGAAAATGCCCGTTAGCAAGAACCGGCTAACCTTTGTCGAATACACCATGCCAGTCATTCTGGAGCGGCCATGTCAGCTGCTCGTCGATGTCATCGTGATCGGCATACGAAACACGCACGTCATCAATCGTTGAGCCAACTACTTCGAGATCGTCAACACTCAAATTACGCAGTTCCATCGCGTATCGAAGGTACCCGACCTGCTCAAGCTTGTAACCCATCACCTGAAGACCAACAACATCGGCTGCAATTCCATGATGCGACGCAACCACAACGTTTGAAGGCATCTCAAACCCGTCGATAGGCCCATTGCCCTGCATGCCAATCGTTCCGTCGATAACCGTCAGGTCGGGAACAACATGCTGTGCCATCTTTGCCAGAGTCAGATTGATGGCTTTGCTTCCCTTGTGGATTTTCGTCTTCTGCTCAACACCAGAAAGAGTGCCCACGAGTATGTTTTTCAGGCCCAGCGTCACAACGACGTTGTTGTGGGTTTTCATCGGACACACGGAAACGACGTACGACTCCGACAAACGCTTCGACATGTAGAGAGTTTGGGGTTCCAGATGATCGTCGAATGCTGGAACCGGAACGCGGTCATCAGTGTTCAGGTCGAAAAACTCGACGTTGAAATCTTTGGCCAGATCTCGGTAACCGTAGTTGTCGAATCCAGAATCTGGCGTCCCAATCGCGGGCCCTACGGCAACGGTGAAGTCTCGAACACCTCTTCTGGAAAGATATTCCAGAGTCGCCCGGGTTGTATCCACGTGAGTGGCGGCCAGTTGAAACGATGTAGTAACGAAATTCGGCTTGACCATCACGGGACGGTCGGGAATCACAATTTCCGAATCGATTAACTGAAGCGATTCAGACACGCCCTCAGCGCGGCTAGCGGTGCTGGAAATACTGACCTTGATCAAAACAAACCCCTAATAGTTCAACGGATTTCAACTTTCCGAACCTTCGTAATACGAGATGATAACGGAATCGCAGGATGCGAATAGTTGCCGCAACGCATCAATACTGCGATGGTGGGGTGCTAAAGTGCGTAACGGTTCGATATTTCTACTAATTGGGAGAATGCTCGTGCAGTACAAAACACTCGGCAACACTGATATTAAAGTTTCCGAGTTTGCACTGGGCTGCTGGCCGTTTGCGGGCGGTAGAGTCTGGGGTCCACAGGAAGATGACGTTTCGATCGCAACCGTCCACGCCGCGCTCGACAAAGGGATTACATTCTTCGACACAGCCGAAGGATACGACGACGATTCAAACTCGGAAGAAGTGCTAGGTCGAGCGTTGGCAGGCCGACGGAACGAGGCCCAGATCGCTACAAAACTCGGCAAGCAGTATCTGAAACCGGAGCTGGTGGAAGACATTTGCAACTCCAGCCTCCGCCGGATGCAGACCGATTACATCGACCTCTACCAAATCCACTGGCCGAACCACGACATCGCGATTGAGGACTCACTGGCAGCGCTGATCAAGTTGCGAGATGCAGGGAAAATCCGGTCGATCGGAGTCTGCAACTTTGGAGTACGGGATCTTTCAGACGCAGTGAATTCAGCAGATATTGTTACCGACCAGCTGCCTTACAACATGCTGTGGCGTTCAATCGAACACGAAATTCTGCCGAAATGCATTGAGCACAGCGTCGGGTTGATTTGCTACAGCCCGCTGGCGCAGGGACTGCTAACAGGGCGGTACGCGACGGCAGACGATGTTCCGGACGGACTGTCTCGTTCACGTGTGTTCAGCGGCGATCGCCCACGGGCGACTCACGGGGAACCCGGTTGCGAAATTGAAGCGTTTGCAGCGATCGCAAAAGTAATCGAGATTTCTGAAGAGTTAGGAGAGCATCCTGCGAAGGTCTCACTTGCATGGCTTAGGTCGCGTCAGGGAATCACGTCGCTGCTGGTTGGCGCACGCTCGCCTGAAGAATTGGATCTGAATATCCCGGCGTTTGAGTACACCCTGCCCGACGGTATAGCTGAACGTCTCTCGGCAGCAACAGAGCCGGTAAAAGCCAAACTTGGTACGAGCGCCGACATGTGGAACCACGACAACCGAATGCGCTAAACGTTTTGCGGCCGTCCGCCATCCGTCCGTCCAAGATCTGGACGCTATATGGGCTACTATCCGGCCACTGTTTGAACGGCCGTACCCAACGAAAAGTTCCTGGTAGCGAGATCGGCAATGTACTCACCGATAACAAGAGAGGAAGTCGCGCCTGGAGAAGGAGCGTTCAGAACGTGTATAGCTCCGGGTGACTCCTCGATTCGGAAGTCATCGACCAGATTCCCAGCCTTATCAACAGCCTGGGCCCTGACACCAGAGCCAGTACCGTCGAGATCGCTCATCGACAGTTCGGGCACCATCTGTTGAAGACTTTCGAGGAACACACCCTTGCGCAGTGATCGGTTTATCTCCCACACCCCCGTCTTCCATTCGCGAATCCCCATCTTCCAAAATCCGGGATATGTGACTGTCCTGAGAAACTCGCCAAACGAGAAGTCGCGCTTACGGTAACCCTCTCGCTTTGTCGCGAGCACTGCGTTTGGTCCTGCTTCTACCCAACCTTTCATGGTCTGGGTCAGGTGAACGCCAAGGAACGGGAACGCAGGGTCGGGCACCGGGTAGATAAGCCCCTTTACGAGAAACTCGCTCTCTTTTTTCAGCTTGTAGTACTCGCCGCGAAACGGGATGATCCTGAGCCCCGTCTCCACGCCCATCGTCTCGGCGACGATGTCGGAATGCAGCCCGGCACAGTTGATTACGGCGCTAGTTTCGAAATCACCCGTCGTGGTCTCGAGGATCGTATTACCCGAGACTACCTTTGAGCCGATCAGTTCTGTATTGAACTCGATCACTCCCCCCGCAGCCTTCACGCGCTTGGCGTACACAGCTGTGACGTTGCGATAGTCGACGATGCCAGTTCCCGGAGCGTACAACGCTTTACGAGCGATAACATGTGGCTCGATTTCGATGATCTCAGCATCGTCCATCATCCGGAGGCCTTCGACTTGATTGGCTTTCCCGCGCTCCTCAAGTGCGTTGAGCCTCGCGATTCCCGCGTCGTCGTTGGCAACTATCAGCTTGCCACATGTCCAGACTGGAATATCGTTCTCTTCGCAGAACTCCGTCATCGCCGACCGACCCGCTACGCAAAATTGAGCTTTTAGGGAGCCGGGTTTGTAGTAAATACCGGAATGGATAACCCCAGAATTGTGGCCACTCTGCTGCGTTCCTTCTTTAGCGTTCTTTTCGAGGATTGTGAGCCTGACGTGCGGGAACCGTTCCAGCAAATTCATTGCTGTAGATAGCCCGATAATCCCGGCCCCAATGATCACCACATCATATTTTGCAGAACGCAATTTTGAGTATCTTTCGTATTAGAACTATATATAGACAAAAAATACCACAGCACCAGAGTCTTCGTAGCACCCTGAACTTCGGTTTCTTTACGACCGATATCTGATATTTTTGTCTGATGCCTGAAAACACTCCCGACTCACCTCGCCCCGAACGCGTAACTCTGTTCGCCTCGTGCATGGTCGACCAGCTCGCTACCGCCGTCGGGGAAAGCACTGTCGACGTACTCGAACACCTCGGTATCGAAGTTAAATTTCTCGATGACCAGACCTGCTGCGGACAGCCAGCATTCAACAGCGGTTTTCGTTCAGAGGCCCTGCCAGTTGCGAAACGGTTCATAGAACTCTTCGAACAGGTATCAGGACCGATAGTCGTGCCTTCTGGATCCTGCGCAGCAATGGTCCGAAATTATTACGCGGACCTGTTCCGTGTCGATGAAAAAATGGTCATGCGCGCCAATCGGGTAGGCGAGCGGTTGTACGAGCTATCTGAATTCATCAGTCGTTTCTTCGGAACCGATGCCATAACCGGCAAACTCACCGACACCGCTACGTACCACAAGTGCTGCCACCTGCTGCGCGAAATAGGTGTGGACGAAGAACCGCTAGAGATACTCTCGAATGTCGAAGGCCTACAAATGACACCGCTCGAGCGAGCTGATGTGTGCTGTGGGTTCGGGGGAGCTTTCTCGGTGAAGATGCCCGACATCTCCTCCGCGATACTCAATGAAAAACTCGACAACATCGAAGCGAATGGCTCAAACATTGTTATCGCTGCCGACATCGGCTGTGTTTACCAGATGCAGGGCGGTCTCAGGCGCCGAGGTTCCTCAGTCCAGGTCGTGCACATCGCGGAAGTTCTCGCGGAATCTATACGTAACAGCAACAGGGCGGTGAATTCGGAATGAAGCCACTGACAACCAGTTTCCGAACCAAGGCCGCTGAAACGATGGTCGACGAGCAGGTGCTCCAGTCGCTCGAGCACGTCTACACTGGCTTCTTCAAGGGCAGGCTGGAAGCCGCCGGCAATACCGATAACTGGGAAGAACTTCGTGACAAGGGCAAGGCGATCAAGGATCACACGATCGCCCATCTCGACTACTACTTGGGTCAGCTTGCCGACAACGTCGAAAAAAACGGCGGAAGCGTTTTCTTCGCTGCAGATGCCGCGGAAGCGCGCAAGTATGTGCTCGATCTCGCGCATGCCCGAAACATCAAAACGGTAATCAAGTCCAAATCGATGGTCTCGGAAGAAATGGCGCTTGCCCAGGCCCTGATCGACGATGGAATAGAAGCCGTCGAAACAGACCTCGGTGAATACATCATTCAGTTGTCAGATGAAACTCCTTATCACCTGATCGCCCCGGCCGTGCACAAATCTCGAAAAGAAGTGGCAGAACTCCTCGACGATAACTACGTCGAAGGGGATCCGGTACCCGATGCCACCGAACTGACCATGATGGCGCGTGAGAAGCTTCGGGGTGTCTTTGAACGTGCCGATATGTCGGTTACGGGAGTCAATTTCGCAGTTGCCGAATCGGGCTCGATCACGCTTGTGACGAACGAAGGTAACGGCCGCATGTCGACCACAGTTCCACGTGTCCACGTGGCGGTAATGGGCATGGAGAAGATCATTCCGTCAATTCAGGACCTCAGCACAATGCTCAGGATTCTGATCCGGTCCGCCACCGGTCAGCGAATTTCGTCTTACGTAACGATGGTCAATGGTCCCCGTAAGTCTGACGAGGAGGAGGGCCCTGAAGAGTTTCACCTCGTGATCATGGACAACGGTCGTCAAAAGCTTCTTGCCGATGAGCAGATGCGCGAGTCGTTGAACTGCATTCGTTGTGGAGCTTGCCTGAACGCCTGCCCGGTTTACCGCAAGGTCGGCGGTCACGCCTACGGCTGGGTCTACCCGGGTCCCATTGGTGCGATAGTCACACCGGTGCTAACAGGCCTGAAAGACGCGGCTAATCTACCGGCAGCTTCTTCGCTATGTGGCGCGTGTCACGATGCCTGCCCGGTGAAGATAAATATGCCTCGCATGCTGCTCGAACTCAGGTACCGAACGGCTGAAGGCAAAACCGATAAGGACGAACGCACGTCGACAACCCGGGAACGAACCGTTTGGAAGGCCTGGCGAATCGGAATGATGGGCAGAAAACGGTTCGACATTGGTGCTCGACTATCACGGCTTTTCCTGAGACCTATGGCGAGAAACGGTTGGCTGAAAAAGGCACCACCACCTATTTCCGGTTGGACTTCAACCCGAGACTTCCCATTGGTGTCTTCAAGTTCGTTGAAGGCTAGATTGAACAAGCGGTCGAAGAAGGCGAAGTCATGACAGACCGAGCAAAGTTCATCGCCAATGTCACATCCGCACTCGGCCGAACAGAAGTGATCGCGCCACCCCGTGACGAATCAACCGCTGCGTTCGATGATGTAGAGACAGCCCGTGCCGTTGCTGATCGTGCGTTGGCCGATGCAGCATCAAATGCGGTTGAGTTAACCGACCGAATGGCCGAAGCAGCTTCAACGATAGGGTGGAAAGTACATCGCGTATCCAACCCTGAGAACGCCGCTGACATCGTGGCCAACATCTGTGATCAGAAGGGCGCTACTTCGGTTCTCCGCTCGACTCACGATGTTCTGGACGAGATAAACGTTGATGCTGCGGTAACCAGTTCAGGCGCAAAACTGGGAGTGACTGAACATTCCGGAGATAACAACGAAACGAAGATCACGGAGTCTAAATCCGCTGCGTTTTCCGCCGACATCGGTATCACGGGAGCCGACTACGCAATCGCTGAAACTGGCACGATTGTTCTTCACCCTAGAAGCGGTCTGTCCCGCCTTGTTTCACTGGCCCCGCCGACACACATCGCCGTACTCCGACCTACCGAAATTATCGATTCCCTCGACGAATTGTTCGCCCATGAGCGAAACGATCACATGTCAGGAAATCTTGCGGGATCGATGAACTTGATATCTGGACCGAGCAAGACAGCAGATATCGAAGGAACCACCGTCACCGGGATTCATGGACCGCTAGAAGTTCACTTAATCATTCTCGAAAACGACTAATAAAGACGCTAGATACTTAGCGCTATGGCTCGACATGCTTCTTCCGTGGCTATGGCAACAAGGCGCTTCGTATCGTCCATTGCAGCTTTCAACGACATTGGGCGACTGACGAGGCTGAACACAGCGTCAATGCCGTGATCGTGCACCTCGGCGAAGCCCGCACCCAGCGAGCCCGCAATACCGATGACCGGCAAACCCTTGATCTTCGCTCGCTGAGCGACCGCCACAGGTGACTTGTTGAACACCGTTGAACGGTCGAACTGACCCTCTCCAACGATCACCAGGTCGGCACCTTCCAGATGCTTCTCAAGACCCACCGCCTCAAGAACTATGTCGGCTCCAAGCCGCAGCCTAGCGTCAAAGAAACCCATCAAACCTGCACCGAGACCACCCGAAGCACCGGCCCCCGGAATTTCGGAAACATCGGTATTGAGGTCCCTCGAAATGACTTCAGCGTAGTTCGCCAGAGCAGCGTCGAGCTGTTGAATATCCTCGGAAGTGGCACCTTTTTGCGGCCCGAATATCGCAGATGCACCTCTAGGCCCGCACAAAGGATTATTCACATCGCATGCAACAACAACGTTAACATCCGCCATTCGAGGATCCAGACCTGAAATATCGATATGCGCAAGATCAGCAAGAGCAATCCCACCTGGTGCGATCTCCTTGCCGTCCGAATCAGTTAGCTTGCCACCCATAGCCTGAATCATGCCGGCCCCACCATCGTTGGTGGCACTTCCGCCGATCCCGATAATGATGTCGGTAAACCCTGCATCAAGGGTTTCGGTGAACAATTGACCCACACCCCGCGTCGAAGAATTACGAACATCGCGTTCTTCTGGTGTCAGGCGTGCGAGACCGACCGCACTCGCCACTTCGATCACCGCAGTAGTCCCATTGCCAAGAGCACCCCACTCGGCCTCGATCACCCGCCCGATAGCGTCTTCGACCTTTGCAACTCGAACTTCCCCGTCCGAGCTGTCGACCAGAGCCTGAAGTGTGCCATCGCCCCCATCGGCAACTGGAATCTGTACAGTCTCAGCGTCAGGCCAGACGCGTTTCACACCAATCGACATGGCGATCGCTATTTCCATGCCAGTCAGGCTTTCTTTGAATCCCTGTGGCGCAAGTACTACTTTTTTCATAAATGTGAGTATAGGTGAGTTCCGTGGCGTAATCGGGCGATTTTCACACGGCTCAGGATGAGGGTGACTGCTACACTCGCCGCCGACACCACAAGTATCGAGAATTCAAATTCATGGTCGACCGCGCCGATTTAAAAAGTTCATTCAGTTCAGCAGTAAACAGTAGAGCCGACGAATTGGAACGCATCGCTCGCGACATCCTCGACCATCCCGAAAGTGGTTATCGTGAAGTTCGGACGTCGAAGCTGGTTGCCGATTGGTTCAAAACCAGCGGACTCGAAGTTCAAACCGACATAGCGAAGACGGGTGTCATCGCAACTCTGGACACCGGAAAACCCGGCGCCCACGTTGCTGTAATGGGTGAACTCGACTCGCTGATCGTCCCCGGTCATGCCCACGCCGACCCCGAAACGAGCGCGGCCCACGCCTGCGGGCATCATGCCCAGATTGGGTCGATGCTCACCGTGGCAAGCGGACTACTCGCAGACTCAGTCAAAAAGGATCTGGTAGGCAAAGTCAGCTTCATGGCCGTTCCTGCCGAAGAGTACATCGAACTCGAATATCGAGAAACCCTACTCGAAAGCGGCGAGATAGAGTTTTTTGGCGGCAAACAGGAATTCATCAAGGCCGGATTTTTCGACGATGTTGATATCGCCATGCTCACTCATACCGGCGGAGAAACACCCGGTACGCTTGGGATCGGCGGCTCAAATAACGGGATGATCGGCAAGACAATCCAGTACATAGGAAAGGCTGCACACGCCGGCGGATCTCCTCATCTTGGCGTGAACGCCCTGAACGCCGCTCATCTCGCACTCGCTGCCATTCACGCCCAGAGAGAAACATTCCGAGATGCTGACACCGTTAGGGTGCACCCCATCATCACGAAGGGCGGGGCATCGGTTAACTCTGTTCCTGCCGACGTCCGCATGGAAACCTACGTTAGGGCTTCAAATGTTCCGGCAATTCTCAACGCCTCTGAAAAAATCGACCGAGCTCTCCGGGCAGGCGCACTGGCCACTGGAGCATCTGTACGGATAAAGACCAACCCGGGCTATCTCCCGGCAAAATATGACGAGGGTCTCACCGAGATATATCGCAACAATGCCTCATCTCTGGTCGGCGACGATAGCGTGATTACTCTCAAGCACAGCACCGGATGCACCGATGTTGGCGACGTAAGCCAGATCATCGCCACGATCCAACCGACAGCGAACGCCACCAGCGGGGACGGACACGGAATCGACTATCTGGTTGATAACTACGAACTCGCAGTGTTGAAAGCGGGAAAAGCGATGGGCATGACCGTCATCGACCTGTTGTCAGGCGATGGTGCAACCGGCAATAAAATAGCCGGGGCGTTCAAGGCCCCGATGTCAATAAGTGAATATCTCGAGCGTATGCGCAGCTTCCGTTCCGACGTCACCTACCAAGAATAATTCGATGAGTAATTCTGAAATGAGCGATACAAGGGCGCTAGTGCTCCGCACAATCGATGGCGCGTCAGAGGCTTTCATAGCGGTGGCTAAAGCGGTTTACGCCACGCCAGAAACTGGTTTCAACGAGCACAAAACCGCAGCCTACGTGCAACAGGAACTTGAAGCATTAGGTCTCGAAGTTGAAACGGGAATCGCACGCACGGGAATGAAGGCCGTACTTCAAGGATCAAAACCCGGGCCAACAGTTGCGGTAATCGCTGAATTAGACGCACTTCGAGTTCCAGCACACCCCGGTGCCGATGAGGCAACGGGGGCGGCACATGCCTGCGGACACCATGCCCAGATCGGCGCTCTTATCGGTGTAGCGACTGCGCTCAGCGTGCCGGAAATCCGTGACTCGCTATCCGGCAACGTCGCTTTCATCATCACACCTGCCGAAGAGTTCATCGAGATGAACGACCGGTTGGCTCTCAGGGCGTCGGGCGAGATCGAATTCCTGTCTGGCAAGCAAGAGATGATTCGCCTCGGTACATTTGATGACGTCGATATGGCGATGATGGTCCACACCTCGGCCGGAAATGGCGACTCCCCACTGAGTATTGGTGGAACATCGAACGCCCATGTGTCACATCAGGTTCGCTACATCGGCAAATCTGCTCATGCCGGAGGTGCTCCGGACAAAGGAATAAATGCTCTTCAGGCGGCCATGTTCGCCAACGCGGCGATCAATGCCCAGCGAGAGACCTTTCAGGAATCGGATGTTGTTCGAGTACACGGAATTATCTCTAACGGTGGCACCGCAGTGAACGCGGTGCCGGGCGAGGTTTTGTACGAAGGGCGAGTGCGAGCAAAGTCTGTCGAAGCTATCGAGCCGATCGCCGAGAAAGTCATCCGTTGCTATCGAGCAGGAGTGCTCGCTATGGGAGCTTCTGTCGAGGTGCAGGTGATCGCTGGCTATCACGCCCTGAAGCAGGACTCCACACTTCAGAAGTTATTTATCAGCAATGCCGAGCTAATTTTGGGTCGAGACTCGATTACGGTCGTTGGCGATAGGCAGACGCACGGCGGTTCTACAGATATGGGCGATCTCAGCGCCATAATGCCGGCGATCCATCCGTACGCGAATTCGGCGTCTGGCGTCGGTCACGGACCCGACTACCTAATCGAGGACTACGATCGTGCTGTTGTAGCACCGGCGAAGGTGCTGACCGCGACTGTGCTGGAGTTGCTCGGGAACGGAGCGCAGCTGGCCATAGAGACAATCGACAAGCACAAACCCACCATGTCAGCCGATCGATACGTGTCGATGCAGAGAGGGCGATTCTCGACCGAAACGTTCGGTTCGTAATAGTGTTGACCGTTTGTCGTTGGTCTTGTCAGATCTGAGCTAGATGCTTACGATCCGGGGCGGAATCCTCTGTGATTCCGATTCGATAATCGCCACGACGTCGTCCACCGTCTTGTCCAATCGATCTTCTTCGTTGGTTACCGTGAAATCGAAAAGATTTGACTGGTTTATTTCCTCAGCCGCCGCATCCAGACGCTTGGTCATTTCGGCATCGGTGTCGACACCACGATTCACGAGATGCATCTTGAGTACTTCAAGCGAGGGCGGGATAATGAATATCAAGAGCGCGTCGGGAATGATTTCTCTGAGACGTTTTGCCCCTTGCACATCAACACGGATAATTACATGGTCGTCAGCGGCCAGGGCATCGCGGACCTGCTTCTTTGGCACACCGTAGTAGTTTCCGTAGACCTGAGCCCACTCAAGCAATTCATCGGCGGCGATCAGGTGCACGAAGTCGTCTACAGAAACAAAGTGGTGATTGACACCGTCTTGCTCCCCGGGCCTCGGAGCGCGGGTTGTAGCCGTGATGGTGAAGTGAAAACCGAGTCGACCCGACTCGATCATGCGTTCGATCATCACGTCTTTTCCGACGCCAGATGGGCCCGAAATAACAACAATTAATGGTTGCTTGTCCGAGCGACTGTCGTTAGCCAACCAATCCACCAAGTTCTCCGATTATTGCCCAGTAGCTCGGGTAGGAAATTCCCGCAACATCGGGATCGAGAATCGTGATCGGTTCAGTAGAAATCAATCCAGCTACACCGAGGCTCATAGCGAGCCTGTGATCGTCGTAACTCTGAAACTGTCCACCACCGATCGAGCCGCCACCAGGCACAATCATACCGTCGTCAGTACCAACTGCATCAACGCCAGCACCATTCAGCCACGAAATGCTGGCCTGGATGCGATCCGATTCCTTTACCCTCAACTCTGCAGCGTCACGTATTATCGTTTCACCATCTGCGAGAGCAGCGGCAACAGCTATCACCGGGATCTCATCGATGAGCAGCGGGACGATGTCGCCTGACAACTCGATGCCTTTCAGTTCGCTGGTTCGGACCAACACGTCGGCCACGGGCTCTCCGGCTACTTCGCGTTCGTCAACAAGAGTGATATTAGCGCCCATCATCTGCAGGGCAGTGATGATCCCTGCTCGCGTTGGATTGATACCGACGTTTTTTATCAACAACTCGGCATCGGGATGACAAACTCCGGCTACCATCCAGAACGCTGCGCTGCTGATATCACCGGGGATTTCGACGTCTACTGTTTCAAGTTCAGAGGGTTCGAGAACGAGATCAAGACCTGACTTTGTGAGATTCACTCCCATTGCCGAGAACATACGCTCAGTGTGATCTCGTGACTCGGCCGGCTGAGTAAGTTTCGTGGTGTCATCGGCTCTCAGTCCTGCCAGCAGCAAACAAGATTTCAACTGAGCGGACGCCACGGGCATGTCGTAGCTTGAGCCATGAAGAGACCCACCGTGAAAAACCAGCGGCGCCAGCGTATTGTCAGCCCTACCTGATATCACCGCGCCCATCTGAGTGAGGGGATTGATGACCCTCCCCATCGGCCGAGACTTGAGAGAGTCATCGCCTGTGAGGATCGTAAGTATGTCTCGACCCGCAAGAATCCCCGACATAAGCCGGGTAGTGGTCCCGCTATTACCGGCATCAAGAATATCGGCTGGTTCCTGCAAACCGTTGAGGCCGACTCCCTTCACAGTCAGGCTGTCACCCATACCGTCTGGACCGGTCTTCCGAGTTATTTCGACACCGAGCGCCTGCATTATTTCAACGGTCGATGTGCAGTCGGCTCCTGGCGAGAAATTCGTAATCCTGGCGGTTCCAGTATTCGACAGAGCGTTAAACATGATCGCTCTGTGTGATACCGACTTGTCACCGGGAGCAGTAATTTCTCCGCGCAGCGAACGCGGCCGTGCAACTGTTACTGGCATACGAATCCTAATTAGTTAAGCTTGCGACGATCGTATTGCGTCGAGTCGGATTTCTTTTCTTTGTTTGGCCCCAGGACACCTGCCATTTTGCTGCCGAAGAAAAGACCCATCATGCTTTCACTTGCCGATGGAATCGCAGATTGCTCAGCTGATTGAGGGCGTCGATCAGCAACACCGGCCTCAAGACGAGCACGCTGTTCCCACGCCTGCACAAATGAATCGGCGAGAATGCCATCGCCCGAGAACCTCTCTTCATCATCGAGCAACCCGTCTCGAATAGCCTGGAACCTTACGATCAACTGGTCAATCCAGTGAGCAAGCATGTCGGCATTTGCTGCAGCGGCACTCTGTGAAGATGATGGGTCGGTCGACGCTGGGGCCGTAACGTGGTCGAAGTCACTTCCAACGAACCTGCTGATTTCCGACCATGAAGGGGACGTGCTTACCGCATTCATTACCGCTGCTGCAACAACTGCCGGAAGACCGGTGGTGGCAGCTGAGAAAGAGTCGTGTTCATGCGAATCCATGAATACCGGCTTTGCACCTACGTTTTCGATGAGATCGGTAAGTGCCTTAATCGCGTTGCGATCGGCGGTTGGAGGAGCGATAACTGCCCACTTCGCATCATGGAATACATGTCCAGAGGCGTTCTTTTGCTCGGTAATTGAAGCACCGGTCAGCGGGTTACTGCCAACGAACCCAACGTTCTTCGGAAGAAGCTCTTCAGCCCACGCCAACACGGCGCGCTTTGATGGTGAAGTGTCGATCACTACGGCACCCGGCTTCAGGTGCGGAGCGATGGCGTCGAACACATCGTAAAGAGCACTCGTTGGTGTTGCAGCGATTATGATGTCGGCATCATCTACCGCCTTGTCGATATTCCACTCGCTGTCATCGACAGCACCCATCTTTTTGGCAAGACTCTGCGCCTTGCTGTCGGAGTCGTAGCCGATTACGCGGGATTTGCCCTTACTGCGTATCGCCATTCCGATGGATGTACCGATTCGTCCAAGGCCTATTATTGTGTAATTTGGCATAGTGTTTTCCTGCTCGTTATAAGTTGTTTCAAACAGTTACGTTCAAAACCAACTGAACTCTTCAACTGTGGTTATTCCCAGTCCTCGTCATCATCGTCGTGATCGTCTATTTCAGCTTCCTGCGATCCGGATTCGCCAGCATGTGGCAGTACCGCCCCCGCATTGGACTTCTGTTTTTTCGGTTCAAGTTGGTCGATCGATTCTCGAAGAGCAACCATATCCGCTTTTACTAGCGAACTAGCGTTATATATCAGAGCTGAAATGCCGATGTCTCTCAACAGTTCGAGGTTCTTTTTGTCGGGCACTTCGTTCATTTGCAAGAAGATGTGCCGCGAGTACTTCGCAAGTTGCTCCTGAACATCGAGCACAGAACCCACGCTGAGCGGCAGTGTCATCCCGGTTCCATCGAGAAAAAGAAAATCCCACGGGCCGGCGTCGATAGCCTTTGCCCTTTCGTCGGAAACATCGGCCCCGATAACGAAACCCTTGCCCGAATCGTCATCTATCAGCGCTGATCCGGGTGCGGAGTCCCCTTCGATAATGATGAAATCGGCACCGGCTTCTACAGCGGCTTCCAGCTCCTTGCTGGTCCCCCCTGAGACCGAGACGCCCCATATTTGAGTACCTTCGACAGCTTTCGTTTGCGCCGCACCCGATGAGTCGGCAGCGAGAATGATTAGATCGACATCGAGGTCTTTGGCCTCGGCCGGACTATCGACATTCGCCCCGATAAGAATGACGGGGATTTTTGTGCTTACAGCTCGCGCACCAAAACCAAACCCTGATCTCTCTGTTTGACCGAGTTTGGTTAGTCGTTCAGATATTTTGCTCAATCGTCGTTGTCCCCATCGTCAGCCGGGTCTACAGAACCTCGTTGCTGACGTAAAAAGTCTTCTAATTCCTGGACCAATGCAGCTGGTTCTGGACTCTGCCGAAACTCCTCTTCAGAGTCGTAACGCTCCTCCAGTCGCTTCACATAGCCTTCAATTTCCTGTTGGTCGGCGAGAGCTCGAACAAGGTTTTCGTCGAATTCTTCCGCTTCCACGGCAAGTTTGCTGAGATCGATGGGTGCCGCAACGAATTGCTGAATTTCCGAAAGCATGGCGTGCGTGAGAGTGGGATTCTGCGCTACCTGCAGGTAATGCGGCGAGTGGCCCCAGATGCTGGCGGAAGGAATCTTGTCTTGATCCATTCGATCCATTACCACTGAAGTCAGGCCAGATGGTCCTTCGTAGTTTGGCACAGCGTACTTTATGTGTTCAAATCCGGCTCCAAGATCGGGATTCAGTGATGAACCTGTCACCCGTGGAGATCTGGTGTGCGGAACTGAATCGAGAAGGGCTCCAACCGTGACGAGAAGCTTGGTGTCGCTCTCGCTTGCAACCTTGTGAATAATGTCGGCGTAGGTGCGCCACTTCAGGTTCGGTTCGACGCCGATGAATATCAATAGATCGCGTCCGCCATCGTCGGATTTCCAGTAGAAGAACTCGTTCTTCGGCCACGACAGTTTTCGTGAACCATCTGATTCGTTGGAAATTACAGGGCGTTGCTCGGCGAAGTCATAGAAATCTTCAGGGTCTATCGTTGCGAACTTGGTAGCCGATAGTTGACGTATTAGCTCTCTGAGCGAGCGAGTTGCCGATTCTGCTGCATCGGGCCAGCCGCTCCAGGCTGCCAGGAAAACTGTGTTACTCAGGATGGGGTGTTTGGTGTACAGGAGTGCCGACAATTATCTCGCCAATTGGTTCCGCTTACGCATATTGCAAAGCGGGTGCTGCTGGATAGTATGCGCCGCGCATAGGCGAGCGGAACAGCAAGTCTAGCACTCAAACGACCCATCACCCGCACAGATACCGAACCAAGTCCGAATCGTACGACAAAGTCGTTGTATCAAATCGGGCAGGAGAGCGGAAACCGGGAACAGCCATGGGGGTTCCCGCGGTGTTCTGGCCGTAGGCATATTCAGCAAGAAGTGGGAGCGATGCGACGTCCTCAGCGTTGTACCTGATCAACGTTTCCAGGGCATTCGGTTCCCCATCTTGCGCCATGTTCCAGAGCACTACAGCATCGCGACCGCTGAGCATGGAAAGATCATCACCGCGATCCAGCCCGATTGCCTTCTCAATTTTCTTGAGTCCGCCTCGCATCCCCACGCCCCTGAGCACATGCATCATGTCGACATGCGCAGCGTTTTCCAGCAGCGGTCCCAGTTCTCTACGAAGCCACGGAACATCGAATGAAAGCCCGTTAAATGTCACAACCAGCTTGTAGGCGTCCAGATCCGATGCGAGTTGATCGAGGTTGTCACCACGTACATACGCCTTGAACCCAGATGAATCGACTATTCCGCACATGGTGATGTACGACTCACCACCCAGTCCGGTGGTCTCGATATCAAGAAAAGCAGTCTCATCCTGAAAATTTGGAAGCAGTCGCCATCTCTCGCCAGCGCGGTAACGTTCACCAAAATAAGTAGCATCGCGTGCGGTCAATGCATCTGAAGACTGCGCGAGTGATTCCTTCTGCTCGTCGCTAACGTGGTCAGACGCAATAGCATCATCCCAGTGCCTTACACCCGCAGCCCACAGATCTTCCTCGCCGTCGACGCTGATGCCTGGAAGATGTAGGAAGGAATTGTTTAACAAGCTGGGTCCGGAGAATGAGTGGCTCTTGTGTGCGTGCACAAGACTAGCGCGTTACCGGACCGAACTAACTACAGGCCGTCAGGAGATTCGCCCGCAAAACGGTCACCCATGGCTGTGATCAGGGTGTCGGTGACCAAAGACTGCGAACCATCGTAGATAACGATCATGCGGCCGTTTTTGAAGAATTGAGGAGTGTCTATCCAGTTGACGTATTTCAGTCCGGTTCCGTATCCATCATCTGATACCAGGGCGGCCTGTGCTTCAGCTTCTTCGATACTGGCAAATTCGAAAGCGAGGAGTTCCTGCCCACTGGCGATTATTTCGACTCCCGGAACTGAGAACACATCAGAGAACAGAAATTTGTTCTCTCTCTCTGGCCGTCAACACTCATCCCTGCAGACTCGAGAGCTGCGTAAAGGGTGTCGTAAGAATGGGCTGGCTCGATATTGCCACCACCAGAACAGGCAACAGCTAGTATCGAGATCGTTGCTATGACAACTAGAAGGATACGACGCAGCATCACAAACTCCGTAATACATTAATGACCGGTTGTAAGTGAATAAATGTTAGGTGTGCGGAACGTGGGGTAAACACGTAATAGTTCTACTGGCGTACGTACATACCTGAGAAGGACCCAGTACCCAGCACCCGGCCACGGATTGCGTCCGACACCTCGACAGGCTCGGCATTTCCATCAAGTTTCAACGGTTCAGACAATGCGTATATGAAGAACAGATATTCATGCTCTTCTCCCTGGGGCGGGCAGGGGCCCCTGTACCCAGTTTCATCGAAATCGTTCCGACCCTGCCTGGTTGAGTTTTTAAGCTCGACGGTAGTGGGCTGATCCTCTTTAAGAGACCGCGTCGTCGATGGCAGGTCGTAGAGAGACCAATGACGAAATATGCGTCTTGGAGCGTCTGGATCATCGATAACGATGCCGAGCGAGCGCGTTCCCGCTGGTACGTCGGACCACCTGAGAGGAGGCGACATGTCATCGCCGTCGCAGGTGTACCGTACTGGGATAGGATCGCCGTCGTCGAAGGCAGGCGATGAGAACTCGATAACTGATATCACCGAACTTGCAGGATCAAACACCTTAGGAGTTGAGTCTTCACCGCCGCAGGAAGCGACGATCAGAGCGACCAAACTCAAGATCAACAACGCTGATAGTTGCGATCGATATTTCGATTTACGAAAACGTAGAACCAAGTCGTGATACTGCCGTAAAAACTGTGTTGTCCGTGCGCTACTTACTCGCATTGAGGCCCGTGATTCGAGAGGCCTTTGAAATTGTTTCACACACTCGGCATTGCCGAAATCTGGATATGCCTAAATACTGCAAGCAATCCACCAGAAATGCGGTTGTTAGATGTATCGTTAATAGCGTCACCCAATGGGGACTCACTGGGTGACATAGGCCTCGTCGGCTATCCAAAGCCGATGAGGCCGCTTTTTGTTAACGACTGGCGTTCGTTAACTTGTTCGCCGTTTGCTAAAGAGTTTTCGCTAGCAAGCGCAGGTCGTTTGCACCGAGAATGCCCTCGACCGCTTCGGGTGAGTGGCCCCGTTCCAGCAATGCATCTGTCACGAGCGGCATACGGGATATATCGTCGAGACCAATCGGGAAATGAGAAGCACCATCGAAATCGCTCCCGATTCCAACGTGTTCCGCCCCGGCAAGTTTTATCGCAAGATCGAACTGATCCATTAATCGACTCATTGGCGGACCCACACCCGAACCCTTGCCCTTGCTCGTCAGGAAATCGAACGGATCGTTCATATCTCGCTCAGGCGCCTTCGTCGGTTGTATGCTCCCGTCAGACGGATCGGTCCACACAAAGCCAGCGACGAAGTTGACGTTCATCACTCCATCGGCTTCGCCCAGCGCAACGATCATGTCGTCTGGCATGTTGCGGTTGTGACTCTGTAAAGTCCTGCAACACGAGTGCGAAGCGAATACCGGCCGCTCTGAAGTTTCTAAGACATCCCAGAACGACTTGTCTGATACGTGCGAGATGTCCACGAGCATACCCAGTTACTGCATCTCGGCGACCACGCCCCGTCCGAAGTCAGTCAATCCACCGTGACGTTCCTCGTTGTGGCTATCGATCCAACCCGTCGCAGCTCCCCAGGCAAGAGTGATCGAACGCACTCCTACGCGATAGAACGTGCGCAGAATGCCCAGATCTTCATCGACACCGCGACCACCTTCTATCGAGATCAACACGGCTATCTTGCCCTCTGATCTCGCCAGCACAACATCTTCAGCGTTCAATGCCAAGGCAAGATCGTCAGGATTTGCATCGATAGTGCGGTGAATGGCGTCTATCTCTCGTAGCGTCAGACGCATCGCATCGAGGTCGCTCGTCTCGTCGTTGATCCAAACCGCAAAGAAGGCAACATCAACTCCGCCTTCTCTCAGGCAGGGGATATCCACGTGCCCTACATCGAGTCGAGTAGCGAAATCGGGGTTACGCCACAGCAAGTGGGTCGCCGTATCGATGTGCGTATCGAACATCAGCGAGCTAGTGTGGAGCTTTTGAGCTTCGGCAGAAATATTCGGAACGGTTCCCAAGTTCAATCTCCAATAATCACAGCGGCTGCCTTCATTGCAACAGCGACCGATAGAAAAATACTGTCAGGCGATAACAGATAGTCACCCGGCGCCCGAATATTACCGACATGGCCAGCAACGGTTCAAGAAGAATTCTATCGCTCCACCTACAGGAATCGAGGATAATCCGAGCGAAAACGGGAAATGCTTCCTATAGGAAGACTCACCGGCTCGACCGTTCGGGGTCCGCATATAACCGGCCTTGCAGATCACCTTTTTACTTTTCCGAGTCTTGCGTCCTGTTTTCTGCCGTTGTCGCGTCAGAATTAGGCAAAAAGGTTGTGTTGTATCTTTCTTCAACAACTTTGAATATCTGCTCTACTTCCATTCCTTCCAACCGCATAGCCTCCATCTCTTCAAAGGCATGCTCAAATCCTGCCGGCAACACCATAACAAGCAGCTTGGCGGGGTCTTCACCTAACGTCGTATTGGAACAATTAACAGAAAAGCCCCTGCATTTCTGCAAGGGCTTCTAAGTTTGGTTCGCTATGGAGCGGAAGACGAGGTTCGAACTCGCGACCCTCTCCTTGGCAA
>Ga0209403_10003073_pt1 | contig 19236 bp, 16 predicted proteins | sample ArcticOcean_MG_C_8_FD_187440 | JGI IMG/M metagenome (GOLD analysis project Ga0209403, IMG submission 187440) | Marine microbial communities from western Arctic Ocean - ArcticOcean_MG_CB11_86 (SPAdes) (version 2) | ecosystem: Environmental > Aquatic > Marine > Oceanic | place: Arctic Ocean... | reverse complement strand
GCTCCTAAGACATTTACGCTTGAGCAAAACTATCCGAACCCATTTAACCCTACTACAACAATTGAGTTCTCGCTTAATACTGCGAGTCCTGTAAAGTTGACAGTATTTGATATTTTGGGTCAAGAAGTTGCTACCTTAGTTAATGAGTATAAAACTGTTGGAAGCCATAAAATTCAATGGCGTGCCAACACAATGCCTTCAGGCGTCTATTATTATAGATTAGAAGCTGATGGTATTTCAAAAACTCATAAAATGGTGTTAATGAAATAATTTTACTTACTAGTAAGTAAATGCTCTAAAAATGAGCAAAAAACTTCCAAAAGGAAGAACGATACACTAGCGAAAAATGGATGGGGGCGAGAATTTATTCTTGCCCCCGCTGTTTTTTTTAGACCAGATTGTCATCTAATATGTCGAATAAAATCAAATTAATTGCATTATTTAGCGCCACTCTCCTATTTATTTTTTATACAATTTTTTCAGAACGACTTGATTTAAATAATAAAGAAGTCGCTTTACCGTCTCCCCCAAAGTTTGTTAAAGAAAAAACAATTAATAATACGTTCACAATAAATAATATCTGCGATTGTTATGATAAAGCATTTGATTTTCTAGACAAAGCAATTGAGATTAGAAATGGCTTTAAGACCTTTGAAGAATTTTCAAAAAATAATAAATCTGTTAAAGAGATAGATAGTTACAAAAAAAACTATCAAAACCTCCAATTGCAATGTGTTGAGAAGTACCAAAGGCAGATGTTCATGGATCAACCTTGTGGTACACAAGATGAATTAATGAAAAGAAGAACAAAGCTTAACCAAATGGGAATAAAAATTTAAAATAGGTGAAAATTTCATGAAAAGTTTAATTCGATACATTTGTTCAATATTTTTTATAATAAGTATTATGGCTGCGCAAAAAGTTTCTCTTTCAGGAATAGTTTCAGATACGAAAGAAGGCATTCCTCTAGCGGGTGCAAATGTTTATCTAGTTGGCACAAGTCTTGGTACGGCAACAAATGAAGAAGGGTTTTATTCTATAAAAGGTATAAATAAAGGATCGTACTTAGTTAAGGTCACTTATATTGGTTATACAACCTTAGAAGACTCTATTGTGATAAACGACCAAGATATATCAAAAGATTTTGTTTTGAGCTATACCTCCATTCAAGGAGAAGAAGTTATTGTAACGGGACAAGCAAGAGGACAGATGGATGCGATTAATAAACAGTTGGCCTCTAAGTCACTAATAAATGTGGTTTCATCTGATCGAATTCAAGAACTCCCAGATGCTAATGCGGCAGAATCTGTTGCAAGAATACCTGGAGTTACGATTAAAAGAGAAGGGGGCGAAGGTAATAAAGTAGTTATTAGAGGCCTTTCTCCAAAGTATAATTCGATTACTGTGGATGGCACAAGATTAGCTTCAACAGATCCAGATGATAGAAGTACGGATCTAAGTATGATCTCTCAATATATGCTTGAGGGAATAGAAGTAACTAAAGCGGGTACCCCTGAGTTAGATGGCGATGTTCTAGGCGGTACGGTTAATTTTATTTTAAAAAAAGCGAAACCAGGATTGCATGCAGATATTATTGCACAAGGTATGAATAACAGTCTAAAACAGACCAATGATGATAATAAACTTGTTATTGGAATTGGTAATCGTTTCTGGAAAAATCGTATTGGCGTATTTGGTCAGTTAGATTATGAGAATCGAAATCGAAGTTCTAATTCGCTTGGTGGATGGTATACAAATCCAGGTGCAAAATTAGATTCAATGAATGCACTTAAATTGTCCAGTCTTAATCTCTATGACACCATTCGAAAAAATAAAAGGCAAAATCAATTATTGGTCCTTGATTTCGAGATACCCAACCTATTTAATATTGCAACTGATGGCCTTGTTAGCTTTAGTTATTTAAATAGTTCAATCTATAAAGATGTTATACAATATCAAGATGGCTATGGATTGAGTACTAACACTAAGAATCATTCCTCTGGCACGAAGGATAGTCAAATTGATGTTAACACAAGGACATTAAAATTTAAGCAAACCTTTTTCTCTAATTTCCATTTTGACGCCTTTATGTCTACAAGTGGTTCAACAAATGATCAACAAACCTATCGGTTTGATTTTGATGAACCCAGTGCATTTACTGAGTCTACTAATAATAAAACCATAAATCAAATTTTTGAAATATCTAAAAAAGATACAAGTTTTACCGGATTAAATGGCTACAATTTCGATTACTATTATAGTAATGAATTAGAAGAGACATTTGGAATTAATCTCGAGTACGATTTTAGACTTACTAAATATCTAGCGGGTAAAATCAAGGTAGGAAATAAGTTTAGAACAAAAACAAGGACTTATGATAGAAACCATGAGTATGCGCCTATAGCAGCGGCAGCTGGATTAGCTGGCCCAAGAGATTCTTTAGCAAAACACTTTCCTCAAATTTTAGAAAATAGGGGAGTAGATGCTAGACGGATGTCCATGTGGGCCTTTATTAATCCAAATTATGATTCCAGTAACTTTATGAATGGTCGATATCCTATGGGCCCAGTTGCAGATATTGATTTCATGATGGAAATATTTAGATTTTTTAGAGAAAACTTTAATCGTAATTCACCAGGAGCATCAACCATCGATGAGTATATCATGCATAGACTTCATGAAACAAACTCAATTAGGTTTGATTATACGGGGAATGAAGATTATAGCGCAAAGTACGCCATGCTCGACTTAGATATTATTTCTAAAGTGAATATCATTTATGGTGCCCGTACAGAGGTAAATAAAACAACATATAATTCATGGAGGAGTCAAAAATCAGCGTTGCCTCACTGGGTCTACACTGGTGAAGAATATAGTTATGATAGGGAAAATGAATTTGTTCTACCGGCCCTATTTGTTAAATATACTCCATTCCCGTGGTTGACACTTCGTTATGCAAGCACTAAGACACTTACTCGACCAAACTATACAGATATTATCCCAGCTTATGAATGGAGTGGGCAAGGTAATAGCGTTGATTATAGAACCCCTGATCTTGTTCCAGGAGTATCGGATAATATTGACTATAATATTTCAGTAAATAATAATTATTTAGGGTTTTTTAGTATTGGTATTTTTGAAAAAAGTATTGCAGACCTCATCTTTAGTGGGGGCAGGCGTGTTATTCTTGACCCCAATGAATTTGGTCTACCATCTGGAACAAAAAATGCTCTAATTCAAAATTATACATCTAATAATCCTTTTCCTGTATCCTTAAAAGGAGTGGAATTTGATTGGCAAACACGATTTTGGTATTTACCTAGAATGCTCAGTGGGCTTGTATTGAATGCAAATTATACTGTAATTGAATCAAAAGTAAAATACCCTAGAACTGTGGTTGACTCTAAAATAGATTGGAGCACATTTCCACCCGTTGTAACAAAAAGCAATATTGACACCTCATATGCTGACAGGCTGATTGATCAACCAAACCAAATTATGAATGTCTCTATTGGATATGATTATAAAGGATTTTCTGGCAGGCTATCTATGCTCCATAAATCGAATATTTTTATGAGCACTAATTTTTGGCCAGAATTGAGAGTCAATACAGATGATTATACGCGATGGGATCTTTCAGTAAAACAAGAGCTACCAATTAAGGGGTTATCTGTTTTTATGAATGTAAACAACATCACTGAAACAGTAGATATAAATAGATATAAATATGGATCGCTTAATTTGGAACAACACTATGGAAGAACGGCAGACTTAGGGTTTAAATACTCTTTCTAGATAAAAAATATGAGATTCTTTTACTTAAGTGTTGTCTTATCTCTTATAGTTAGTTCTTGCAACACAAATTCAAATAAAGATAATCAAAAAATGGATTTACTTTACCCAAAAAAAGGAACCTTTGTTAAATATCAAGATGAGTGGGCAATAGACAGCTATTATAATAGATTAAGTGAATTTAAATCTGATCCTATAGGAGACAATAAGATAGTTTTTTTAGGAAATAGTATAACAGAAGGTGGTGGTGATTGGAATAAAAGATTTGGCACTAAAAACATTGTTAATAGAGGAATCGGTGGTGATATAACTGAAGGTGTTATTGTACGTATTAAAGAAATTATTTACTTCAAACCAGTTGCTGTATTTTTGCTAATTGGTATTAATGATATTTTTAATAGTGATAAACCGAATCGAGATAAGATAACAGAAAGCTATGTTGCAAATAACATACTAAAGATTGCAAATATTGTTAGTAAAGAATCACCTTCAACTAAATTTTTTGTTCAGACAATTTTACCAGTAAATCCAAAAAGTTATTTTAAAGAAAATGGCTTTTTCCCAGAACACACTGTTCCTTTACCAGATCAAATAAATAATATAAATAAGATCCTTAAAGAAAATGATCAATTAAATGTAATAGATCTACACTCAACTTTTGTAGATGCTGAAGGATATTTAAATACTAAGTATTCAGGTGAAGGTGTTCATCTAAATGAAGCTGGATATTCAAATTGGGCTAACTTTATTAATGACAAAATTGCATCATTAAAATAATGTTAATTTATTCCTATTAAGAAGACCTGCTTTTAAATAGGGCGATATCTAGTAATATTTGATCTCTAATTGATTCAACAATTAAAGGGTCATTTGTTAATAAACCTTGTATAGGGTCTTTGCCTATTTTATTTCCAACAATCACTATGTCTTTATCTATTGAAATTCCCAATCCTCTTTTCCAGTTTTCTTTAATAGTACCTACGTCAATATTATAAGAGTAAGAATTACCTATTTTTCTCTTTTGAGGGCCGAAAGATAGAATGTGTAAAATTAGCCCATTTTTTTCTTTTTCTTTAAGAATCTGATAGAACTGATCAATCTCTTCATCCCACCCACGAATTAATATTTCTTTTTTAGCACCTTTAAGATCTTTTAGTATTTCATCAATAAGATCTGAATATTCAGGCAATTTCATTGAAATTATACTCGAGCTATTTTCTAATAATTCATTTAAAGAGCTTTCAAGAATGATCTCATCTTCTTTATTTTTCTTTTTTAAATTCTTTAGTAGCCCCTGACCATTAATAGCTTCGAATCTTTTCTTCTTTGACCCTAACTGATAAACGAGATTTTTTGTCTTTAATCGTTCTATTTCTCTATATACAACCGCACTATTCACACCTGATTCTTTACTTACTTTATAGGCAGAAGTCGGACCATTTTTTAATAAAAAAAGATATATTTTGGCTGCATTACCTGGCACGTCAAAACGTTTAAGAATATTAATTAAGTTATCTTCTGTAGTTTTTAGCATAAAGAAATATTCAGTTTATTCGCTAAGCATCCCATTAATTGTATAAAGTTTATTCTTTCCTTTTCTTGATAAAGCATAATCAAAGGTCCACTTTAAAGCTGCCGCGCCGACTTTACCATCTTTTCTCATTGCAACATATCCAATTTGAAAATCGGGGTTGCCATCATGTTTTTTTATAACTCTTTTTAAGGCTTCTTCACAGGCGTCTTTTGGGTCGTAGCCTTGCCTCATCAACTCCACGACTAGAAAGCTACCAGTTGTTTTTATGACTTCTTCGCCAAGACCAGTGGCCGCCGCTGCGCCTACTTCATTGTCAACAAATAAGCCTGCACCTATAAGTGGACTATCACCAACCCGGCCATGCATTTTATATGCCCACCCGCTAGTTGTACAAGCCCCTGCCAGATCACCATTCTTATCTTGCACAATAATTGATATGGTGTCATGTGTTTCATGCGGGGTCATTTCTCTGCGTTCTTTTTGCCATTTTCCCCATTCTTCTTTTGATTTACTAGTTAGTAGATCCTTCTCCTTAAATCCTTTAGATAAAGCAAACTTTTTAGCTCCTTTCCCTACAAGCATTACATGCTTAGTCTCTTCCATTACTTTTCTTGCAACAGAAACAGGGTGAAGAATATCTTGAAGAAAAGCAACAGAGCCACAATTACCAGTATGATCCATTACACATGAATCCAAGGTTACAAAACCATCTTCATCAGGTAAGCCGCCAATTCCTACACTATTATTTGTTACATCCGCTTCAGTTAAGCGGGCACCTTCTTCAGCGGCATCCATGGCATTTCCACCTTTATCAAGAACTTCTTTTGCAGCTTCATTAGCTGGAAGACCAAAGGACCAAGTTGATAAAATGATTGGATTATTTTTATTTAACTTAAGAGATGGTTCCATAAAAGCTGAGCTTGGTACAATAACTCCAGCACTTGCCAGTTTAATAAATTCTCTTCTTTTCATAAGATTTCTCATCTATTTATTAAATAATAATAATTTATCAACTGTATTAATATTAGCTTAATACTAAGATAATAATTAAAATAACTGATTTTAATGCTTATAATATAAATGCAAAATAGTTTTACTCCTGTAGAAAAATATTTTTTTGATCTTCAAGATTTAAAAAATCAAAAAACTTCAATTCCCTATATCACAGTAGCAGATTACCCTTCGCTTGGTTTATTAACATCATTGAGATTTTTAGAATGGGTTTTTGAAAATCCATATGGTGTTGTTAGCCTACCGACCGGAAAAACTCCTGAGTATTTTATAAAATGGACAAAAAAATTTCTAAGTAATTGGGATAATGAAAAATTAATTAAAATTAGAATAGAGCATGGCTTAAAAGCAAAAAATAAACCTGATTTTTCAAACTTAACTTTTGTGCAAATTGATGAATTCTTTCCAATTAATTCTAAGCAGCATAATAGCTTTTACAATTATGTAAATAAGTATTATTTAGAGAATTTTTCTTTTTCAAAAGAAAAAGCTCTTTTAATTAATTGTGATAGTATTCCTCTTTATGATGGCATGAGTGCCCAAGAAATATTTTTAGATAATCCAATAGATCTCACATTGCGTTATCGTGATCCTTCATCAAAAATTGAGGAAAAACAGCAAAAATCAATTTTTTTAATTGATCAATGGTGTTCTAATTACGAACACCAAATTCAAGATTTAGGAGGTCTAGGTTTTTTCTTAGGGGGTATTGGGCCGGATGGTCATATTGCATTTAACATAAGAGGCTCTGACCATAATTCAACGACGCGACTTATGGAAACCAACTTTGAAACACAAGCTGCCGCAGCCACTGATCTTGGTGGTATCGAAATAAGTAAAAGACATCTAGTTATTACAATTGGTCTTGGTACTATAACATTTAATAAAGATGCTACATCAATCATAACTGCTGCGGGTGAGGCCAAAGCAAAAATAATTAGAGACTCTATTGAAAGTAGTCCAAGTACTAACTTTCCAGCGACAGCATTAAATAGGATTAATAATAGTAGATTTTATATTACTGAAGGGGCAGCGAAAGAATTAACAGATGTTCAAAATTTCTTTTGGCAAAAAAATGAATGGAGTAATTCAAAACAAGAGAAAGCATTACTTCTTTGTGCAAAGAAAAACAAAGCTTTTGCAAAGAAACTTAAAATCACTGATTTAGAAAAAGATCTTATTTGTAAGGATATTCCCAATCTGAACAAAGATACAGTTGAATTAATAATTTCAAATATTAAAGAAAAAATAAATAAAGGGTTACAACATGAAAAAAATCAAACCTTTTATCATACGGGACCTCACCATGATGATATAATGTTAGGTATGATGCCTCATGTTATGCATTTGATGAGGGAAAAAAGTAATACGCACCATTTTGTTAACATGACTTCAGGATTTACATCAGTTACAAATGGTTATTTAATCGAAGTTTTAGAATCCACATTAGATTTATTAAAACGAAATAAAATTGAAATGATTGAATATGAAAATTTTTTTAATGAAGGATTTAATCTTAAGCAAGACAAAGATGTTTATCATTATTTAGACGCTTTGGCTCAAAATAATATTGAAGAACAAAAAAGGGCATTAGCTCATAGAATCGTCCGCTGTTTTATCAAAATATTTAATGTTAATAAAATTGTGGGTTTAGCAGAGACGGTATCTTTAGTTAAAACTGAATTAAATAATTATTATGATGGTCAAAAAAATTCTTCTGATATACAAAAACTTAAAGGAATGTTACGTGAATATGAGGAAGAATTAGTTTGGTCTAACTTTGGAGTCCAAGGAACAAATGTTCATCATCTTAGACTTGGCTTTTATTCAGGTGATGTTTTCACTGAAGACCCAACTAGAGATAGAGATGTATTTCCAATTCTTGAACAATTAAGAATCATTAAACCAACAGTAATTTCACTCGCACTTGATCCTGAAGGGAGTGGCCCTGATACACATTATAAAGTTTTACAATCAATTGCTTCAGCTGTAAGAATATGGAGTAAAGAAACAAACTTAGATAATTTAAGAATTTGGGGATATCGTAATGTATGGTATCGTTTTGATCAATCAGAATCAAACCTAATAGTACCAGTTACTTTAAATACAATGTCAGTTATGAAATCTATATTTTTAAACAGTTATCTAAGTCAAAAAAATGCATCTTTCCCCAGTCATGAATTAAATGGGCCTTTTTGTGATTTATCTCAAAAAATTTGGGTAGAGCAACATCAAGATCTTCAAATTTTACTTGGACGTGATTTTTGGTATGAGCATGAGAATCCACAACTACGCGCAGTTCATGGCGCTATTTATTTAAAAGAATTAAATGTCGAAAATTTTTTAGGTATCGCGAGAAGATTGCAAAACTTTGTTGATGGTAATCCAGTTAACATTAACTAAGTAATTACTATATAATACCAATAGATTTTTTCAAGGACATAATACGTTTATATGAAGTGTGTATCTGATCTTCACTAATTTGCTCTTCCTTATATAATTCAATTAGTATACTAAAAACTTTACTTAGAAGGTTTTGGTCATAATGTAAATTATTTCCAAAACAGAATATGTCCACTCCAGCGTTAATCATTAATAATAAAGTTTCTTTTAAATTATAATGTTTAGATATAGCACCCATTGATGGGTCATCGCTAATAATAGCGCCATTAAATCCCATCTGCAATCTAAGTAAGTCCTTTAGTACTCTTGAAGAAAGAGTCGCGGGTAAATCATTGTCTAATTTTTTATGTATTAGATGAGAGGTCATTATAGCTTTGATCGAATCACATTCAATTAATTTTTTGTATGGTTCTATCTCAGATTCTTGCCAAGTATCCGTTACATCGACCAAGCCTTCATGGGAATCACCTGAGGCACTGCCTTGCCCAGGGAAATGTTTGCAAACAGGAATTACATTATTTTTTAAATGAACATCAATAAATATTTGAGCATGCGCTATTAATTCTTTTGCATTATCTGAAAAACATCGATCTTCGCTTGCAATAAAACTATTTTTGTTGATCTTTAAATCTAGAACTGGTGCAAAATTTAAGTTGAGTCCACATTTTGAAAGAGTTTCTGCCATTAATAAAGATTGTTCACTTGTAATTTTTAAATCATTAATTCTTCCTAATTCACCCCAACTCATAAAATTAGGAAATCCAGATGAGCTATTTAATCGATTAACTTTTCCACCTTCTTGATCTACTCCAATAAATAGTGGGATATTGGAGGAGCTTTGTAATGATTTATTCAGTTGGGTTAATTGTTGAGGATTCAAAATATTATGAGACGACCATGGATTGGTTGTCACATTTTGATCATATAAAATTATTCCCCCAACAGGTATTTCATCATGGATTTCAAAAAATCTTTTTACATCGCTATCAGTTGTAGCTCTGATTCCAATAATGATCATCTGACCAATCATTAATTTTATTTCGGTTAAGATCATTATAATTTTTTTTTATTCAAAAATGTCTTATTATGTATTAATTAACATAAAAGACTTATGACAAAATTTACATCAAAATGGCTTTATATCTTTATAACCTTACTAATTTCTCTTCAAGGATGTGATAGTCGTCCAAAGAATATTGATCCAATAATAGGTTTTGAATCAGTAGCCTCAAAATTAGAAGATGCAATTAATTATGAGATACAAAGTAAAGATCTAAATGCGATTTCTATGGTTCTTGTAGATGATCAAAAAATTGTATGGTCAAAAGGATTTGGATATGAAGATCCTGAGCGTAAAATTTTTGCTGATGCTTATACTATTTATCGAGTTGGTTCTGTGTCTAAACTTTTTACAGATATGGCGATCATGCAACGAGTGGAGAAAGGTGAAATCGATTTAGATAAGGCTATTCAAACCTACTTACCTAATTTCAATCCAGATAACCCATATAAAAAACCAATAACACTTAGACAAATGATGTCTCATAGATCTGGATTGCTTCGCGAACCACGCGCAGGAAATTATTTTACCGATGATGAAATTTCATTAAAAGCCACGGTGGAAAGTATTATTCCATCGAAATTGATTCATGAACCTGAGAGTAAAATAAAATATTCTAATGCAGCCATTGCCGTTGTAGGCTATACCCTTGAATCTCTTTATAAAACTTCATATGTAGATTACATGCAAAAGCATATTCTTGAAAAAATAGGGATGCATAATAGTGCTTTTGCACCAAATAGGAAAATTAGTTCAAAACTAGCTAAAGCTACGATGTGGAGCTATGATAATCGAATTTTTCCAGCGCCAACTTTTGAATTAGGAATGATACCAGCTGGGAGTCTTTATGCTCCAGTAACTGATCTTGCAAAGTTTATGATGATACTTTTTGCGGAAGGAATGGGGCCTAATGAGATTGTAATTAAACCTGAAACTTTAGATGAAATGATATCGCCACAATTTGGAGGTGATAAAACCCGCGGTTACGGTATTGGATTTGGTTTATCAGAACATGGAGGTTATCAAAAGATTGGGCACGGCGGGGCCATTTATGGTTTTTCAACTCAACTATACGCTATACCTGAAATCAAATATGGCGTTGCAACTTCTTCATCCGTTGATATATCTAATTCAATTACTACAAAGCTGTCTAATTATGCTTTAGATCTGATGCTATCTAATAAAAATAATGAGCCATTACCTGATTACATAAAGACCTCAAAGCTTGATGTCGAATTAGCTCAATCATTAGAAGGCCATTATACTCGCGAGAATCTGTATGCTGATATTGAATTAAGAGGACCTAATACGATGTTAGTAACAAATTATTTAGAAGTACCACTTAGGCAGAGTAGTAAAGGGATTATTTCAGATGGCCGTATAAACCAAGGTAGCTTCAACATTGAAAAATTAGGAGAGCATTTATTAGTAAATGGTAAGAAGTTTACTAAAAAAGTTAAACCTAATAAAACGCAATTTCCTGATGAATGGAAAGGTTTAGTTGGTGAATATGGCTGGGATCACAATATCCTTTTTGTTTACGAAGATATGGGAAGCTTATGGCTTTTAATGGAGTGGATTGAGAAAGATCAATTATTACAAGTAAAAGGCGACCTATTTGCATTTCCGGAAAATTCTGGAATGTACCATGGAGAAAAATTAAAGTTTAAACGAAATGCAGATGGGCTTGCAACCGAGGTTGCAATTATCAATGGACCCGTTTTTAAAAGGCGCGATATTGGTGCTTCAAATTCAGAAACATTCCGAATTGAACCTCTTAAGCCAATAGATGAATTAAGAAAAGTTGCTTATGAAGCAAAGCCACCCAAGGAAAATCAAGATTTTTTAGCAGCAGATTTAGTTGAATTAAAAAATATTGATATGACAATTAATTATGATATTCGTTATGCAAGTACAAATAATTTTATGAGTAATAAGTTTTATACACGAGCAGAAGCTTATTTACAAAGACCTGCAGCCCAAGCACTAGGACGAGTAAATAAAAAATTGAAAACCAAAGGTTATGGCTTATTAATCCATGATGCATATCGTCCTTGGTATGTTACTAAAATGTTTTGGGATGCTACTCCTATGGACAAAAAAATATTTGTAGCCAATCCAGAAAATGGTTCAAGGCATAATCGCGGATGTGCAGTTGACCTAACACTTTATGATCTTATAACTGGAAAAGTTATAGAAATGGTAGGAGGGTATGATGAAATGACAGAGAGATCTTATCCAAATTATTATGGAGGGACTACTGAGCAGAGATGGCACAGAAAATTATTACGTGAAGTTATGGAGTCAGAAGGCTTTAATGTATATGAATTTGAGTGGTGGCATTTTGATTATAAAGATTGGAAACAATATCCAATAGGCAATGAAAGGTTTGAGAATCTATAAATTTAATATTAGGAGATTAAAATGAAGCATTTAATTAAATGGCTATTAACACTAAGTATAGTTACTGGATTGTGGTCACAGGGTAAAAAAATATTTATTTCTGCTGACCTAGAAGGAGTTGTTGGAGCCGTTACTGGAGAGCAACTTGGCCCTGGTGGGTTTGAATATAATCGTTTTCGTGAGTTTATGACCGCTGAAGTAAACGCAGCTATAAAAGCAGCTAAGTCTGCTGGTGCAACAGAAATACTTGTTGCGGATTCACATGGGAATGGGCAAAATCTATTAATTGAAAAACTTCCTAAAGATGTAAAATTGATTAGATCTTGGCCACGTCCATTAGGTATGATGGAAGGAATAGATAGTAGTTTTGATGGAGTAATTTTTACAGGATATCATGCGAGCACAGATAATCTAGAAGGCGTCAGAGCGCATACATTCTCTAGTGCTCACTTAACTTCTTTAAAAGTAAATGGAAAAATAATGACAGAGGGTTCTTGGAATGCTGCAGTTGCGGGTGAATTTGGTGTTCCCGTTATTATGATTTCAGGAGATGATGCTGCTGTTAATGAAGTTAAATCATTGATTGGAAATGCCGAGGGTGCCATTGTTAAAGAAAGTATTAGTTTTCATTCAGCTAAGTCACTTCATCCAGAAGCCGCATATGATTTAATTGCAGAAAAAACATTATATGCTGTAAAAAATATTAAAAAGTATAAACCCTATAAGATTAAAGGCCCTATAACTGTCTCTGTGGCTTTTAAAAATTATCAACCTTCACAGATTCTTTCTTATTTAAAAATGTTTAATCGAATAGATTCGCATACAATTGAGTTCAAAGCAAAGAATATGATTGAAGCTTCTCACATTATGAGGGTAGTTTTAGATTATAAGGGCGGGAGTACCATTCCTTAAAGGATTAATCGTTTAATAAGTGTTTACCCATGAACTCCCGAGAAAATTGAAATGCTTCTTTGCGGGTTTTAGGGTTACCACCCATGGTTGTCCCACGAACAGCACATAGAGCGAGTCCAATTTTTTGTCGAAAGGGTGTAGTCATTGGAATATTTAAAAAATTCATTAGAACTGCACCATCATCTCTAATTTTAAAACGGCAGTCCACAGTTCTATAGGCGTCTTCTTTCGTTACTAATGGCGTATCTCTATCAAAAGAATGATGAGATTCAGGATACACTGTTAATTCAATATTTACCCCAGCTTTTTGCATTTTCGGGACAAGCTCTTCACATGCCTTAGCAGGAACCCAATTATCTAATTCTCCGATTAATATATGCATGGGTGCAGCTGTAAAGCTTAAATTTTGAGGTTGAGCTATACATGGAGGATAAATAGAAAGATGTGCTGCAAACTTTATTTTTGGATCAATTTTTTTAATCAATGGTTCCCAGCCAGAAAATAATGTGACACCTCCTCCAAGACTCCAACCCGTTATTGCCACTTTTTCTTTAATAATTTTAGGATGCTTAGTCAGGACTTCAAGCGCCCTATAGGCATCTAGGACCATCATGGCTGTTGTGACATTAACTTGAGAACCAACAGTAGATTTTATACCACGACTAGAAAAACTTTGCAGTTCAAAAGTGGCAATACCCATACTTCGGTACATATCCATATATTCTAAATGATGTTCACCCCAATCCAAGCTACCAGCTACACCTATAATTAATGGAAAGGGGCCCTTTCCATTAGGAAGTTTCAAAATTCCACTTACTTCAATTTCATCAAGGCTTTCAAGGTTAGAAATAATATCTTTAAAACTAAATGGATTCGCACTACTAAATATTATTTTTTCTTGGCTAAATAATATAGTAGATAGAAAAATAGTTGATATATATATAAAGTATTTTTTCATGGAGTAATGGTTAAAGTTAAATTTCAATTAGATACGTTCCTTTTATTGCTTTAAATCCTTTTTTAGACCATGTAGCCACGGTCGGTTCTACACCTTTTTGACCTTGAATGGAAGCACAACCAACATCACCATTTTTAGAAAGAGCTACAATTTTATCACTAAAGTTTACTTTTGATGGGCCACCATTAATATCGATAATGCGTTTGCATACTGCTTCACAGGCTTCTTGAGCCGTCATTCCATTCCTCATGAATTCTACTCCAAGAAAAGATCCACAAGATCGAATCATTTCTTCTCCGCGTCCTGTTGCGCCAACTGCTCCGACTTCATTATCAACATATAAACCAGCACCTATAATTGGTGAATCACCAATCCGTCCTGGAATTTTCCATGCCAGGCCGCTAGTAGTAGTAATTCCCGCAACGTTGCCTTTACTATTAACTCCTAGCACATTTATAGTACCCGTAGTGCGTTCCCTATCATAATTGCCATCAGCAGGTGGAAAATAATCATCTTTATCAGATAGGTTTTCTTTCCACTTAACCCAGATCTTTCGAGTACTTTCAGTTAATAAGTTCTCAACTTTAAAACCATGCATTCTTGCAAAATCTTGAGCTCCTTTTCCAACAAGGTGAATATGGTCTGTTCTTTCCATAACTAATCGAGCTACGGAACAGGGAGTTTTGATTCCTTCTAAGCAAGCAACTGAGCCGCAATTATGGTCAGGGCCATTCATAATTGATGCATCCAGCTGAACGACACCTTGTTCATTTGGAAGGCCGCCATAGCCAACCGATGTGTCTTTTGGATCTAGCTCGGTTACATTTGCAGATTTTTCAATTGCATCTAGTAAGAGACCGTTTTGTTTCAATATATCCCATCCTGGTTTTAGTACTTTCTTTCCCCATTTTTCTCCTCTACTACAGAGCATTATTGGATTATTTTTTGCAGTAGAATTGCTCTCACCTTTTAAACTTGATTTAACTAAAGGTAATGAAATGCCAAGTGCTGAAACGGCTTTAATAAATTTTCTTCGATCAATCATACTGTGATCTCCTTCTAGAATATTTAAATCATGAAATTTGAAATTGAATCTAACTAAAAATTAGAATGAATAGTGGTATTCAATTAGTAGAATTAATTTTGGCGCTTAATATTATGATATTATTATATGAAGAATAAAGAAACCGTAACCTTTAAACAAATCTTTGATTTGTGGTTACCATTAGCAGGTAGTTGGTTTTTAATGGGAATTGAAACACCTATGTTGACCGCATTTGTAGCACGGATGGCAACTCCAGAAATTACTTTAGCTTCATGGGGCTCCATAGTATATCCAGTATCTTTGGCAATTGAGGGCCCAATCATAATGTTGCTTGCAGCAAGTACAGTACTTGCAACAGATCGATTAGCCTACAATAAACTTTTTCAGTATATGGTAATAATGTCTGTTGTACTATCTTTTATACATGTTCTTGTTGCCTTTACGCCTCTGTACTATCTCTTAGTTATAGATTTATTGAATGTGCCCGAAGCTCTTGTAGAACCAGGGAAACTTGGACTTCAAATCATGACACCATGGACCTTTATGATTGCTTGGAGAAGACTTAATCAAGGTACTATGATTAAATATGGTAATTCAAAATCTGTTGCAGTTGGTACTTCAATTCGTCTTTTATCTTTAGTTATTATACTTTCCATCGGACGATGGCTCACAAATCTGTCAGGAATTTTTATTGGATCTATGGCAGTAGCTATAGCAGTAACAATGGAAGCAATCTATACCAGTAAAGCAGTTCAAAAAATTTTAAAAAATACTTTACCCTCAACTAGTAAAAATACACCTATAAATAGGTCGTCTTTTATTAAGTTTTATTTACCACTTGCCATTACACCTTTAATGACACTATTAATACATCCAGCGGGTGCGGCGGGCATGAGTCGTATGCCTCAAGCACTTTCTTCATTAGCAGCCTGGCCTGTAGTTTATGGATTAATTTTCTTAACGCGTTCAATGGGTTTCGCTTTTAATGAAGTTGTAGTATCATTAGCAGATAAGCCTGAAGGATTAACACAACTTAGACGTTTTGCTAAAGTCCTTGCAACTTCCACTATGGGTATTCTAGCTATTATTGCATTTACACCCTTAGGTGGATTTTGGTTTAGTAAAGTTTCAGGCCTTTCTTCAAATTTAGTTGAACTATCATCAATCACTATTATGTTTGCTATTCTAATGCCAGGTTATCAAGTTTATCAATCTTGGTACGGAGGCCTACTTGTGCATTATCATGAAACTAGGGGGATTAGTGAGGCGGTAATGATTTATGTAGGTCTAGCTTTACTTGGCTTATATTTGGGCACATTTTTGGCAAATGGCCCGGGAATTTATTGGGTAATTAATGTGTTTGTTATTTCTGGCCTTTGCCAGACTTTCTTTTTGCGATATCGATATAAGGGCATTAGAATTTGATTATGAAAAAATCTGATTTAAGAGAAAATGTAACTATTAAAACTCCTAAAATTGATGAAACTGCTTTTATCGCTGATGGAGCTAAAGTTATAGGTGATGTAATTTTAAGCGAAAATAGTTCAATTTGGTATAACACTGTTTGCAGAGCAGATATAAATCAAATAGTTATTGGAAAAAGGTCAAATATTCAAGATAATAGCGTTATACATCTTGAGAATGATCAAGGTGTCATTGTTGGCAATGATGTAACAGTTGGTCACAATGCTATCATTCATGGTTGCACAATAAAAGATGGCGCGTTGATAGGTATGGGTGCTATTATAATGAATGGTGCGATCATTGGTAGAGGAGCGGTTATTGGTGCTGGAGCTTTAGTTAAAGAAAATATGAATGTCCCAGACCTTGCATTGGTTGTTGGTATACCTGGTAAAATTGTTAAAACTCTTACTGAAGATACTTTTGATCAAAATGTAAAATGGGCAAAAAAATATGTTAAGTTGGCAGAACTTCATCAAAAGTCCAAGGAGATATAGTTTATGAAAGTCAAACGTAATGATCCATGTCATTGTGGAAGTGATAAAAAGTTTAAGGATTGCCATGGTAAAAAGAATATTATAAATCCATGGCAAAAATATAGCATATTTTTTATTCTATTTGTCATATTAGCGTGGTTTATGAATGATCTTTTTTTCCAAAATAGAAAAACTATGAGCTCTGCTCCTCCAGGAAAAGTTTGGTCAGAAGAGCATGGGCATTATCATGACCTAAATACAAACCAAACAGCGATGCCATCTATTAATTCAAATATACAAAATAATTTAAACGTGCCTCAACCGGATGGGCCTATCCCTGAAGGAAAAGTTTGGTCTAAAGAACATGGCCATTGGCACGATATAGTTAATAATTAAAATATAAATGAAAAAAATCATATGTATATTATCTGTTCTTTGCTTATTGAGCTGTGAAGATAAAAAATCAGATAACTGTATTGATGAAGATAAAATCTCAGATAATCCGTGCACTAAAATTTATGACCCTGTTTGTGGTTGTGATGAAAAAACATATGGAAATCCGTGCGTAGCAAAAAACTCAGGTGTTACTTCTTGGGTTAATGGTGCTTGTTCTTAAACTGTAATTTTTCAATAATTAATCAAAATTAATATCCATTGGCTCTAAATCGAAAAACGGGTATTTTTGAGACCCTTTTTTTGAGCTAATTTTGAAAATCGTTCTTGCAACACATAATCAAGGCAAAATGGAAGAAATCTCTGACATTTTAGCCAAATTGCCAGTAGAAATACTTACTTTGGATTCTTTCCCAAACATTGGTGAGATTTCTGAAACTGGTGATACCTTAAAAAAAAATGCATTTATTAAAGCTGAAACAGTTCATCAACTAACTGGTTTACCTTCACTTGCGGATGATACGGGATTAGAAGTAGATGCATTATTAGGTGCTCCAGGGGTGTATTCTGCAAGATATGCAGGTGAAGCTTCTACTTATAGTGATAATTGTAAAAAAATGCTAAAAGAAATGAAAAGATTCTCTAAAAATGAAAGAACTGCACATTTTAGAACTGTAATAGCTTTTGTTACTGACCATGAAAAAATATGGACTGAAGGTATTGTTAAAGGAACTATTTTAGACCATCAAGATGGTGACAAAGGATTTGGATATGATTCTATCTTTTATTATCCACCTTTAGAAAAAACATTTGCAGCTATGAAAAAAGACGAAAAGAATAGTATTTCACATCGTGGGAAAGCTTTACGTAACTTCTCTGATATTCTAGAAAAACAGTTAAAAAATAAAAATGGTTAAACATAAGGAGATGACTATTGCCTCAACGTTAACGGATTAATCTGACCGCTTAAGCGGTATCACATTGCCCATTAGGACTTTGTTTACTTAATAATAGAGGAGGATCCTTTGAATAAATGGATCCATAGTGTCATAATTTTCTTATGTATGACCGTATTTTTTTCTTTATACGGCCAGCAGGATAAGTTTATCCAAAATCTTCCTAATGATTGGCATCCAGATTCACCCTATCTCTATAATCCTCATAAACAAAGTATATATTCGCTAATTATGCCATATGACTCGAGCGAATATAAATCTCGAAATTTAATTCGGTTGCCATTTGTAGTTGTTCCTAAAGTTGTTGTTGCTAAAGATTGGTCTACTATTTCATTTACTGGACAATATTTTGGTAAATCTTATAATATGCCTTTTGTTGCGCCTCTTGAATGGTATGTTAATCGTAATATTCAAATTAAACGTCAAGTCGCTATGATGAAGGCCATTAAAGATACAGTTCGCATTTCAGGAGACCAATCACAAATTTTACAAGATAATCGTGGGAGAGGACTTGAAGTGATTGGTCTTGATGTGGGAAAACTAGGAAGAGTATCTTTAACTGCTCGAGGAAACGTAACTGTAAAAGGGAATTTAGTATTTCAAGACCAAGAACTTATTCGTTCAAAATTAAATGAAACACAAAATACCCATTTAGAATTTGATCAAACTCAGAGAATTAGTGTTGAGGGTAAGATAGGGGAACGTGTTTCTGTAAATGTAGATCATGACTCAGAACGTGATTTTAATTGGGAAAATAATATTCGAATTAACTATAAAGGGGAAGAGGATGATGTTATACAGACTGTAGATGCAGGAAATGTTTCTTTAAGTC
>Ga0209403_10003069_pt1 | contig 19247 bp, 23 predicted proteins | sample ArcticOcean_MG_C_8_FD_187440 | JGI IMG/M metagenome (GOLD analysis project Ga0209403, IMG submission 187440) | Marine microbial communities from western Arctic Ocean - ArcticOcean_MG_CB11_86 (SPAdes) (version 2) | ecosystem: Environmental > Aquatic > Marine > Oceanic | place: Arctic Ocean... | reverse complement strand
AAAGAAATTTGAGGTATAAATAAAGGAATAAAAATCAAACTTTCTAAACACCTATTCTGAAAACTTAAATAGTCACACAGCTCTACCCATACTATAATCGTAACAATTGATATAAAAGAGACAATTAAGGCTATAAATAAAGAAATAAACATTATAGATTTATTTTCATATAAAAAAGTTGCCAGGTGGTCAAGAGTATAAACATCAGGAAAAATATTTGGGAAATACCAATTATCTCCTAATCCCCAAAAAAGAGCATTAACTATACCTACAATTGATAATAATATTAAAAATACCCCTATAGTAAATAAACATTTTTCTATAAACAATTTTTTACGTGGTAAATTTTTAATTAAAAATAAGAAAAAAAACTTCTGATTGATAATTTTTTCTAGAAGAAACCAGAATAATATAAGAATAAGTATTACAAACACTTGTACTAAAGCTAAGCTAGAAGCAATAAAAATTGAATTGAGTTCTGGTGATTGATAAATTTGTAATATCCTAATAGACAAAGTTGATGGTGTTGAAGGAGCTAATAATAGAGCCATATCTACTACTGAAGCAGTAAAGGCTATTACAATAAATATTACTAACCTAATTCTTTTATATAAATTAGGGAATATCAATAACCACCAAGTTGAAAAAATTGAATGCTGTAAAGATTTTCCAATTTTAAATATATTCTTTGCTGGAAATTGTTCTATGGCAGCCATCGAAGCTAACAAGAAAAATGGTGTTTCCTTTAGCACTAATCCCAGCATTAGAGATAGTCCATACTCATCGGGAATGATAAAAAAATCTGGTGGTCTATTAAAGCCAGTCAACCACGGAGATAATAATCTAAAAATTAATCCACTTGGGGATAATAAAAAAAGTAAACCCACAGCCATTGTGATGTGAGGCAAGGCTAGAAGAGGAGATATTATTATCTTAAGATAGTAATAAACCTTAGTATTAAAAATACATAAAAGAATTATTTGAGAAAATAACAAGGCAAAAAATGTTGCAAAAAAACCTGTGGAAAAAGATAATAATAGTGATTTTAATATTCCAGGTATTAAAAACAAATCATAAAAATATTTTAGTGAAACATTATTACTACCTAAAGATGGGAAGTATCCAAACGCTGGAAATAATAATCCTAAAATGCCAAAAAAAGTTGGGCCTATAATTATCATACTCAATAAAATTAAAGTAACCTTTAAAAATTGATTATATAATTTTAAATTCATTTATAAATTACTTGCTTGAACCATATTTTTTGATCCATTGACTTTCAATCGCTTTGACCCAAGAAGGATGGGGTTCTTCAAGTTTAAGCTGTAACTCTTCATTATTTAATGTTGCAACACCTCTTGGAAGATTAATAAATTTATTTTTCCATTCTAGTTGTAATTTATTCACTGATAAAACACTAGGATCACCCCATATAGCTTTATTTTGTTTTTTTAATTGTGCTTTAGGAGAAATTAAAAAATTTACAAAAACTTGAGCTGCAGCTTTTTTTGAAGAATTATATGGTATAGATAAAAAATGGACATTAGCTAAAGTTCCATTTTTATGAATATAACTTCGTACTGTTTTTGTTAACTTGCCCTCAGAAATAGCGTTAGAAGCATGAGCAATATTAAACGCCATCCCAATATCAATTTCCCTGTCCGCTAATAATTGAGTTAGAGCTAAATAATTAGATGGATAGTTTTTCCCGCCTCTCCAAAGAAATGGTGTCACTTTATCTAACCACGACCATAAAGGGTTAAGCAAATGTTCATGATTCTTTTTTACAAAAGTTGACTGCAAAACAGATTTATCTTTCATTAATTCAATTAAAATTTGTTTTAAAAAACTTGTTCCTACAAAATCTGGTGGCTGTGGAAATGTAAACCTACCTTTATTATTAATAATATAATTTCTTAAATCTAATGCTGATCTGGGTGGTGATTTTAAATATTGACTGTCATAATAAAAGTTTAATTGAGAAATACCCCATGGCATTTCCATCCCATTGGTAACTATTCCAAAGTCATTAAGTAACCCTGGGTTATTTTCAAAATCCATATTTTTGGTATTAGGAGATTTTACAATCCAATTATCTTTAAAAAGTAAATTATGTTTTTTCATAAAAGAAAAATTTTCACCATTAATCCAAACTAAATCAACAGCACCATTTTTATTTTTTCCTGCAGTTTTTTCTGAAAGTATTCTTGCAACAACGTTAGATGTATCTAAAATTTTTACATGTTTAACTTCAATATTATATTTTTTTATTACTTCGTTTGAAGCCCATTTTATATAAGCATTTATATTTTTGGCACCACCCCAGGCGTGAAAATATATAGTTTGTCCTGATGCTTTTTTTATTATTTTTTCCCAATACTCATTTTTTAAAATACCAGATTTTTTTTCTAAAGCATATGTAGAAGAACAAAAAACAAAAACTAAGCTAATAATTATGAAATGGAGCAATATATGAAATAAATTTCTTTTAATTACACTATTTAGCATTTTAAATTTATCCTTAAAAATATACATAAAACAATATTGTCAGTAGAATATATAATAGACAAAATTTTCATTTTAACTATAGTAATCTCATTCAAAGGCACTATTTATATTAGATAATTAATTAACATTAAAGAATATAGAAAATAACCATGAATGCTCTATTAATATTAATAAATGAAATTATATCATTATATCTATACACATTATTTGGATATGTGATTATGGGATTGTTAATTCAATTTCAAATTATTAATACCCAAAATAAATTAATTAGCGCTATTTTTCGTACCCTGATAACTATTCATGAACCGTTACTTGGAAAAATAAGGCAATACATACCCTTCATGGGTGGTATAGATTTGTCACCAGTTATTGTAATACTTTTATTAAGTTTTTTAAAAAATTTATTGCTCGATTATAGACTAGGGTTATAAAAAAATATTTATGGAAACGAATAATAAAATTATAAATGGAAAATTTTATGCTGAAACCTTACTAAAAGAAATTTACCCTTTAAGTATTGAGTATAATAAGAAATATAAAAGAAAACCAAGTTTAGCTGTGATTTTATTAGGTTCTGATCCAGCAAGTCAAATATATGTTAAAAACAAAATAAGAACTGCTCAAAATAATAATATTGAATCTATTGAAATACTTCTTTCCAGTGAGACATCTCAAAGAATACTTTTGGACAAAATCACTGAACTAAATAACAATTCCAAAATTGATGGGATTCTTGTTCAACTTCCACTTCCTAAACATATATCTGAACAATTAGTAATTCAAACAATTAATCCAGATAAAGATGTTGATGGGTTTCATCCAAATAATTTTGGTAAACTCTTTATGGGTAAGCCTAATTTTATTCCGTGCACGCCAATGGGATGTTTTTATATGTTAAAAAAGGAAATAAAGGAGTTGAGTGGGAAAAATGCTGTAATAATTGGAAGATCAAATATTGTTGGCAAGCCAATGGCATCTTTATTATTATCAGCAAATTGTACAGTAACTATTGCTCATTCTAAAACAAAAAATCTTATTGATAAATGTAAGAAAGCAGATATTTTAATTGCTGCAATTGGAAAACCAGAAATGGTTAATGAAGAATACATAAAAAAAAATGCAATTGTAATAGACGTTGGTATTAATAGAATAGAAACTAACAGCACAGAGACAACTAATAAAAAATCAAAATTAGTTGGTGATGTTAATTATAATAAAGTTATAGATATTGTTGAAAAAATAACTCCTGTACCAGGTGGTGTAGGTCCAATGACAATTGCTTGCCTAATACATAATACCCTCAAAGCAGCTTTTCTTAATAAAAAAGAGGGTTTTATTAATATTATAGAAGGTATTTCATAATGGATTGGTTCAATATTACTTTATACATATCAATGTTTTTAGTCGTCTTAATTCTTGCTTGGGGTTTAATAACCATGGCTAGAGGAGGCGAATATAACAAATCTAAAAGTAATACTATAATGAGATATCGTATTGTTTTCCAGGCAATTGCAATTATTATTTTCGTGTGCCTGCTATTATATAAAAGGTATTCAAATGGTTAAATTAAATAAAATCTATACCCGTACTGGTGATAATGGTTCTACAGGTCTCACTGATGGAAGCAGAGTTTTAAAACACTCTTCAAGGCCTGAGGCTTATGGAACAGTTGATGAATTAAACTCTACATTAGGATTAGTATATTTTTATCTAAATGATAAAGATCATAGTGATGAATATATAGAAATAAAAAATTTAATAAAAGAAATCCAAAATGATTTATTTGATTTAGGTGCTGATCTTTCTACTCCTTCATCTAAAACTAAACCTAAGTATCCTCCACTTAGGATAAAAGAAAATCAGGTTACTAAACTTGAGAATCAAATTGATAAATTTAATAATGATCTATCTCCACTAAACTCATTTATTTTACCAGGTGGGTCAGAAGCTTCATCTTTCTTACACTTAAGTAGAACCGTTGCACGAAGAGCAGAAAGAGTTGTTTCTTTGTTAGCGAGTGAAGAAACAATCAATATTCAAACTCTAATTTATTTAAATAGATTATCTGACTTGCTCTTTGTTTTATGTAGAGTTTTGAATGAAAATGGATTAAATGATGTATTGTGGATACCAGGTTTAAATCAAGATTAATTTAAACTATATAATTTATACTAAAGGAGATTAATTTGAAAATTCTAGTGCCTGTTAAAAGAGTAGTAGATTATAATGTCAAAGTAAGAGTTAAAAGTGATAACTCTGGTGTTGAATTAGATAACGTTAAAATGTCTATGAACCCTTTTGATGAAATTGCAGTAGAAGAAGCTTTAAGATTAAAAGAAAAAGGGGTGGCCACAGAGGTGATAGCTATCTCAATTGGAGCTAGTCAAGTTCAAGAAACAATCAGAAATGCTCTTGCTATGGGGGCTGATTCTGGAATATTTGTTGAGGTAAATGATCATCTAGAACCATTAAATGTTGCTAAAATTATTACTTCTATTGCTAAAAAAGAAAATGTTGATTTAATAATACTAGGAAAACAAGCTATAGACGATGACATGAATGCTACAGGCCAAATGGTCTCGGCTATGTTAGGTTGGCCTCAAGCTACATTTGCAAGCAAAGTTGAAATTACTGATAAAACTATAAAAGTAAGTCGTGAAGTTGATGGTGGGACTGAAAATATAGAAGTTACTATACCTGCAATAATTACTACAGATTTAAGATTAAATGAACCTAGATACGCAAGCCTTCCAAATATTATGAAAGCCAAGAAGAAACCAATTAATGAATTTAAAATAGATGACCTTAAAATTGATATCAAACAAAGATTAAATATTTTAAAAGTAGAAGAACCCGCTAAAAGGGAATCAGGAATAATGGTTAAAACAGTTGAAGAACTTGTTGAAAAATTACAAAATGAAGCAAAAGTTATATAAGACATAAAAGGATACTAAAAATGAATGTATTGGTAATAGCAGAACACAATAATAATGAACTCTTACCTGCCACCTTAAATATCATCAATGCAGCAAAACAAATTGGTGCATTTGATTTGTTTGTAATAGGCAGTCAGTGCCAAGAAGTTATTGATTCTGGCAGTAAAATTGATGGTTTAAATCAAGTTTTATTTTGTAATGATAAAGCTTATGAAAATCCTTTAGCAGAAAACACCTCTATTCTTATTCAATCTATATCTAAAAATTATTCACATATATTATTTGCAAATACAGCAAATGGAAAAAACACCGCTCCACGATTAGCGGGTTTGTTGGATGTTATGATAATTCCAGATGTAATAGAAATAATTGATGATGCAACATTTAAAAGACCAATATACGCTGGAAATGCAATAGCAACATGTAAAAGTAATGATACATGTAAAATTTTAACAATTAGAACAACTGCATTTGAAAAAGCTTTGTTCTGCGATAAGGAAGCACCAAAAAAAGAAATAAAGAGTTCTGAAAAAACTAACTTGACTACATATATTAGTTCAGAGCTTTCAAAAAATGAACGACCTGAATTAACTGCTGCAGATATTGTGGTTTCAGGTGGAAGAGGGCTCGGCTCAGGAGAGAATTTTAAAATTCTTGAAACACTTGCTGATAAACTTGGTGCTGCAATGGGTGCAAGTAGAGCCGCAGTTGATGCAGGTTACGTTCCTAATGACTGGCAGGTTGGACAAACTGGAAAAGTAGTTGCTCCAAACCTATATATAGCAGCAGGAATTTCTGGAGCTATTCAACACCTAGCGGGAATGAAAGACAGTAAAGTTATAGTAGCTATTAATAAAGATGAAGATGCGCCTATTTTTACAGTGTCCGATTATGGTCTAGCTGATGATTTATTTAAAGCAGTGCCAGAAATGGAAAAGTTAATTAATTAGATTTAAAATATTTTCAACAATTTTGTCTTCTCCCCATTTTAAAACACCCTCGTGTTTGGAAACGATAGAGCCTGATTTATCTACTAAAATAGTTGTTGGAATACCTCTTAACTTCAGTGCTTTATATAAATGCATTTTTTTATCAAAAAAACTTGATAAGTGAGATGCACCATTATTTTTTAAAAAAAGTAATTGATCTTTTATATTCTTTTTGTCAATTGAAACCGTAATAACATTAATTTTATACTTTTGAAGCTTCAAGCTTAATAAATTAAGATCTGGCAATTCTTTTTTGCACGGCAAACACCAAGTAGCCCAAAAGTTTATTACATATTTATTATGATTTGGATCGTTATTAAATTTTAACGTAAAAGGGTTACCGTTTTTATCTTCTATAGCTATAATTGGAAATTTTGATTTTAAAACTATTTTTTTTAATGGACCATCAGCCAAAGCACTTTGACTTACAAATAATAGTATAAAAAATATTACTATTTTTTTACTAAATTCTAATATACTCATATTAATTCTCACTAAAAAAAAAAAATTAAAATATTTTAAGTTTATACTATAAACTATTATATTATATGAGTACTTTTAAATTCTAAGAAAATGAAAAAAATGAAAAAAAATAATTCAAATAAAATTAATAATAGTCAAATATGGGGTGGAAGGTTTTCATCATCTAGCAATCCATTAATGGAAGAGTTTAATGCTTCAATTCAATTTGATCAAAAACTTTATATTGAAGATATAGAGGGATCAATCGTACATGCAGAAATGTTATCTAATCAAAAAATTATTGCTAAAAAAGACTTTCAATTAATAAAATCTGGTTTAAGTCAGATAAAAAAAGAAATCTATAATAATGAATTTGTTTTCTCTACAAAACTAGAAGACATTCATATGAATATTGAAACAAGGTTAATTGACATAATTGGAGAGCCTGGCAAAAGACTTCATACAGCACGTTCTAGAAATGACCAAGTTGCCACTGACATTAAATTATGGCTCAGAAAAGAAATAGATGAAATTGATTTGCAAATTAAGACACTTCAAGAGACATTGATAAATAAATCAGAGTTATATTATGATCTGTTAATGCCTGGTTATACACACCTTCAAGTTGCTCAACCCGTTACATTTGGACATCATCTACTTGCTTATGTAGAAATGCTTGGAAGAGACAGAGGTCGCTTAATTGACTGTAGAAAAAGGTTAAATGAGTCACCTCTTGGATCGGCGGCATTGGGTGGAACAAGTTACCCTATTGACAGACATTTTGTTGCAAAAAAACTTCAATTTGATAAACCAACTGAAAATTCTATGGATGCAGTCTCTGATAGAGACTTTGCTGTTGAATTTATGTCTTCAGCTTCTTTAATAGCTATACATTTATCAAGATTAGCAGAAGAATTAGTTATTTGGTCTTCTGATAGATTTAATTTTATAAAACTTCCTGAAAATTTTACGACTGGATCAAGTATTATGCCTCAAAAGAGAAATCCTGATGCAGCTGAATTAATAAGAGCTAAACCAGGAAGAGTTTTTGGAAATTTAATAAGCCTCATGACAGTTTTAAAGGGTCTTCCAATGACATACGGTAAAGATATGCAAGAAGATAAAGAACCAATTTTTGATACTGTTAATACTATAAAATTGTCCATTGTAAATATGGAAGGAATGATTAAAGGTTTAGAACCTATACCAAAAAATATGATGTCTGCTCTTCAAAAAGGATTCCCTACAGCAACTGACTTAGCTGATTATTTAGTAATTAAACTAAAAGTTCCCTTTAGGGACGCCCATAGATTTACAGGAGAAATAGTTTTATTAGCCGAGAAAAAAGATTGTAATCTAGAAGATCTATCATTAGAAGAAATACAAACTATTGTTCCAAAAGCTGATTATGACGTTCTAGAAGTATTAAAAATATATAACTCAGTTTCTAGTAGAGTTTCTTATGGTGGCACGGCGCCAAAAAATGTAATAGAAGCTGTAAAAGAAGCTAAAAAAAGATTTTTAAAGGATTGAAAATATATGATCAATAAAATTATAATTTTAATTTCAATGTTGGTAATATCAATGTCTGTTTCTAATTGTGGTAGAAAAGCTGAGCCATTGAAACCTTCACAAATTGTTAAAACAAATTAAGTCAGTCAAATGAATTCAGTAGGTTTTTATAGAGATAGTAATGGTACACTTAGTGTACAAAATATAAACGTTAATGATTTAGCTAAAAAATATGGCACTCCATTATTTATATATGATAGTGGGTTAATGAAAGAAAGATACAATGCTTTTATAGAGGCAACCTGTCATTTAAAAGGTAATATACATTATGCAGTCAAAGCAAATGATGCTTTAAGTATAATTAGTTATTTTGCAAAATTAGGTTGTGGGGCAGATATAGTCTCAATTGGTGAATTCAAAAAATGTATTGCTGCTGGTGTATCACCGAAAAAAATAATTTTTTCAGGTGTAGGTAAAGAAAATTCTGAAATTGAATTTACTTTAAAAAATAATATACTACAATTTAACATCGAATCTGAAGAAGAACTTGATGACATTCATAAAATAGCATCTAAACTTAAAATTTCTGCAAATATATGTCTTAGAGTAAACCCTAATATTGCTCCAAATACACATAAAAAAATATCTACTGGAGAAAAAAGCACAAAGTTTGGAATTAACTTTGAAAATGTAGTATCAATATATCAGAAACTTCATGACTTAGATTATATAAACCCTGTTGGTTTAGCTGTTCATATCGGATCACAAATTTTTGATTTTGATTTTTTTTATCAAGCATACTCAAACCTTAAGAATTTAGCTGATGATTTAAAAAAACAAAAATTTAGCGTTCCAAGCCTGGATCTTGGAGGTGGGATTGGCATAAATTATAATAATAATATACCTCCTGATTTTTCTAAATATAAAAAAATTATTTCTGACTTGTTTATACAATCTGATTATAATTTAAGCTTTGAACCTGGAAGAAGTCTGATAGCTGAGGCAGGAATACTAGTAACAAAGGTTATAAGAAACAAAAAAACTAATAACAAAAATTTTATTATAGTTGATGCTGCAATGAATAATCTAATTCGACCAACCCTGTATGATGCTTTTCATGGCATAGAACAAGTAAATAAAAATAATAGCCATACAATTACTGCTGATATTGTAGGACCTATTTGTGAAACTGGAGATTATATAGCTTTAAATAGAGAAATTAACAATGTTGAAAATAACGAGCTTTTAGCAATTAGGACTACTGGCGCATATTCTTCAGTAATGAGTTCTAATTACAACGCAAGATCTAATGCTAATGAAGTTTTTATATATAATAATAAGGATTATTTAATTAAAGAAACTGAAATTATTGAAAATTTAATTAAAAAAGAGATACTAATAAAATTTGATTAATATATAAATATTTCTTTTAAAATTGTTGCTCTAACGCTTATATTTTCTTTTTTAAAATTCATCTTAACTATATCATAAAATTCAATCTTAGAAGACGGCATTAGGACTTTATTAATCATTGGAATTATTTTTTCAACAATAATTTTGCCATCTTCTGTTACAGCTAGAACTTTAATCTTTGGAGCCAAAATTGGCCTTAATGAATTATTTTTAAGCACGCCAAAAAATTTAACATCATTTTTCTGAAAAGTGGCACCAAAATCAACTATTTTAATATGATTTAATTCTGCAAAAATTGGTAATTTTATAAAATTAAAGAAAGTATTAATTTCTTCTGTGTATTTCTGAGTAAACACTGGAAAGTATACATAACTATAACTCATTATAGGTGATCTAAAAAATACTGAAACACCTGTGACTAAAAATAATAAAACTAACATTAAAGGAAAAAGCCTTGCTTTTTTGATCTTAGTTTTATCACTTTGGTTTGCACTTTTTTTTTGCTCTAACGGTTCAATCCCCTTCAAATTATCTATTTTTAATTTAGAAGCAGACAACTCAGCAGCTATTTCAGCAACAGACTTATTTTTTAATTCTAATATAGGATTACTTATATTAGACATTTGTTTTGATTTGTTCTCAACTACTAATTTTATTGACGCTAATTCATTTTTAACCTTATTAATTTTATTGTCATGATCATTAGTTAAAGAGGTCTTTTCTATATTTTCTTCAGGTATAATTTTATTATTATTCTTTAATTGATCGTCATTTTTATCTAATACGCTCCATTTTTCATTACAAACACTACATTTTAACCAATGAACCTTATCAGACAATATCTTCTCATCTAAATCAAATACTGTTCCACATGATTTACATGTTTTATTCATTTAAAAGTATCCCTTATAAAATAATAAAAATTTTATTTATTGTATACTAACCATTAATTTTTTGCCAACATGTTTAAAACATAATTTAAATGATAACCTGTATGATAAGATCTATTTCTATAACTTTTGTTTTTTTTATTATTATAAGTTTTCTTATCTATTTTTTTAATGGTTTATTTAATTATCAAGAAAGAATTCTATCCCTCAAAGAATACTCTTCAAAAAAAGCGTCTAATATTGTTATCTTAACTGGTGGATCTAATCGAATTAAAGACGGACTCAAAATAATTGAAAGCTTTGATAATTCAGCAATAAAAAATATCAAATTATTAATCAGTGGAACAGGTAAAGGATTTACTACTTCGAATGTAAACAAACTATTACCAAAGAATGTATATTTAAATAAATTTGTAAAATGTTGTGTAAAACTTGATAATAAATCAGAAAATACTTATTATAATGCAATTGAAACTTTTAAATGGGCAAAAAAAAACAATATCAAAACATTCATTCTTATTACCAGTAACTATCATATGCCTAGAGCATTTTTAGAATTTAAAGCAAAGATGCCTAACTTTAAAATTATCACACATCCTATAACTCCAAAAAGACATAACATAAATAATTGGATGGGTTCATTCGAAACTTTTTCTTTAATATTGATTGAGTACTCTAAATTCTTATTAGCACATTTAAGAATAAATGCTTTAAAAATTCATATTTTTTAACTAACTTTGTCCAGCATCTATTATTTTTTTTCTAATTAATCTTGTTCTTGAAAAAAATGAGTGAAGCTTTTTTCCATCTTTTTTTCTAATTGCTTTTTGTAAATCTGATAAGTCCTCATTAAATCTTTGAAGCATCTCTAAAACTGCATCAGAGTTATGAATAAAAATATCTCTCCACATTATTGGATCTGATGAAGCAATACGAGTAAAATCTCTAAACCCTGAAGCAGAAAATTTAATTACATCATTTTTTAAATCTGTTTCTAAGTCAGATGCAGTTCCTACGATCGTGTATGCAATTAAGTGAGGTAAATGTGAAGTGATAGCTAAAATTCTATCGTGATAACTCATATTGATTGTTTCTACGATTGATCCTAATTTTATAAAAAAGCTTCCCAATTGCTTTGTTTCTTTTGTTTCTTTATCAGATATTAAAAGCCAGTAACGATTTTCAAACAAAGTACTAAAACCAGATTTTGGGCCTGAATATTCTGTTCCTGCAAGTGGGTGAGAAGGAATAAAATAAACATTATCAGGTAAATATGGGGTAACATCTTTAATGACAGATTGTTTAGTTGAACCAGTATCTGTAATTATTGCATATTCTTTTATGTAAGGAGCAATCAATTTTGCTACTTTAGACATTGATCCAACAGGTATTGATAAAATAATTAAATCGGCATCTTTAATAGCATTCTCTATTTTACTACAAACAAAAGAAGCAATATTCATTTTTAAAACTACATCTCTATGATCAGGATTAATGTCATATGCTAAAGTAATAATACCTTTATCTTCTTTTGCATTAATAGCATGGAGGATTGAAGTACCAATAAGGCCTAAGCCTATAACAGAAATTTTTTTAAATATTAAAGCCATGACTAATTTTCTAAAAAACTTTTTAATTCTTTAATTAAGGTTACATTTTCTTCTTCTGTACCCAATGAAACTCTTAAATAACTTGGTAAATTATATACAGACATACCTCTTACTAAAATGCCACGGTTTGCTAAAAATTTTTCTGCATTTTTAGCATTATATTTTGTCTCACTGAAAAATTTTATAAGCAAAAAGTTTGTTACAGATGTTTGAAAAGATAAATTTAAATTTTTTAATTCTTTTTCTAACCAATTCATCCATTTTACATTATGTTCTACAGATTTTTTTTGGAAGCCTATATCTTGTATTGCTGCCGTTCCAGCTAAAACAGCAGCCAAATTTACACTAAACGGCCCTCTTACTTTCATAAGATTATTTAGAATATAATTAGAACAATATCCCCAACCTAAGCGTAATGAAGCTAAACCATGTAGTTTTGAAAATGTTCTTAACATTATTACATTTTTATTATTATTAACTAGTTCACTTCCATCAATATAATCATGATGGGTAATAAATTCACTATAAGCGGCATCATAAACTAATAAAATATTTGAAGGTATAGATTTATGTAATCTAATTACCTCATTTTTTGATATAAAAGTACCAGTTGGATTATTTGCATTAGCAAGAAAAATTAACTTTGTTTTCTTAGTGATTTTAGACAATATACTATCAACACTAACAGTCAATTTATTATCTTTGGCTATTATACCCGTTGCACCTGTAATTGAAATTGCTTGAGGAAATTGTAAAAAACCATACTCAGTGTATATAGCTTCATCTTCAGAACTTAAAAAAGCTTGTGCTAAAATTGCAATTAATTCATCAGAACCATTGCCTAAAATAATTTTATTTCTATCCAGTGAATATCTTTTCGCAATTGCATCAACTAAATTTTCACTTACTTGAGGAGGATATCTATTTAAATCTGTCGAAAAAGAATTAATAGCTTTAATAGCGTTTAAGGAAGTACCTAATGCACCTTCATTTGCAGAGAGTCTAATTAAATTTTTAACTTTACCATTGCCAAAATTCGGTTTGTAAGATTCTAATTTTTCTATACTGCTTTTAGCAGATGGAGCTAACATTAAAAAATATCCTTTAGCTAGTTAGTTTTAAGTTTAATAATATTATATTCTTCCTGATCAGAGCTTTTATATAGAGGTACATTAGCTATTATTTCAAAATTAACTTTAATGTCATTATGTTCCTTAAGCTTTTTAATACTTTCATTATTAATAAAACCTATCTCTATATCTTTTTTTTCTAACGAGGCCAATAAACTTACTACACTTAAAAAAAAAGTTGTATCAAAGTAATTTCCAAAATGCCCTAAATAAGCCGATTTGATTTCATCATTATTCCCTGCAATACCAATTTTTATTTTTTTTTGTAATGATAAATTAGATGAAATTATTTGACGCCATATTTTTTCAACTAAGAACTTATTTAAACCAAAAGATACTATTTTTTTTATTAATTTTTCTTCTCTTTCTGGATCAAACGGAAAGTCGCCTTTTTTGGCTTTCATTATTTTTGATGCTAAAGATTGTCTTTCTTTTATCAGATTTGATAGCTGAATATCAATATCATCAATTTTATTACGAAGAGCATCTAATTCTAAATTATTCATCATTTTCCTTTATAATGTATTTTATATTTATATACTTAAATTTAATAAAATAAACTTTTTGATTATATTTATTCTAAAAATATGTTTTATTTTAAATTAATAACTTTTTAAATCTAATATTAAAACACATTTGAAATAGAGAAAAAATGATTCACATAGAACTAATTAGTGCTTTATCAGATAATTATATCTACTTATTACATAATGATAAAGAAAATGTTACCTCTGTAATAGATCCTGGTGAAGCTGATCCGGTAATAAAAGTATTGAAAGATAAAAATTGGAATTTAGATCAAATTATTAATACACATCACCACAATGATCATACTGGTGGTAATGTGGAACTAAAAAAACAATGGGGATCACAATTAATCGCTCCTTCTTATGAAAAAGATCGTATTTCTAATGTGGATATTTTTGTATCACATGATGATATTATATCTATAGCTGGTGTAGATGCCAAAGTAATTCATACCCCAGGTCACACATTAGGCCATGTATGTTTTTACATGCCAGAACAAAAATGTCTTTTTTCTGGAGATACAATGTTTTATTTAGGTTGTGGTAGAGTTTTTGAAGGAACAATGGAACAAATGTGGGATAGCCTTCTTAAACTAAAATCACTTCCTGACGATACTTTGGTGTATTGTGGACACGAATATACATTATCTAATGCTAAATTCTCGACTTATATTGACCCAAATAACCAATTATTAAAACAAACTTGTGCTGATATTAATAATAAAAGAGAAAAAGGACTTCCTACAATTCCATTCTTATTAGGAAAAGAAAAAAAAATTAATCCTTTTTTAAGAGCTGATGAAAGTTCTTTTACTACTTCAATTGGATTAAATATAAACAACCACATAGAATCATTCAGAAAAATGCGCCTACAAAAAGATAATTTTTAAATATTCGATAATTCATAAGCAACCTCACAATCAGAAAAAATATCAGGCTTAGTGATTTTAATTTTTGCTCCAATGACAAATTCGTTTTTAATAATTTCTAAATGAACCTTATTGGTTAAGATTTCAAGCAATTGAAAATGTTTGCTATTAACAATATCGTAAACTATTTTTCTAAATTGACTATAATCTTGCGTCTCATATAATTCGTCCTTCTGCGTTTCTGATTCATTCGTAAGATAAATTTCTATGTCTACAATAATTTTTTGCTTATGTTTTTTTTCATCTTCATAAGCACCAACAGATGCCATTAATTGAAGATTATTAATAAATATTTTTCTTTTTCTGCATTTTAACATTGTTTTTCCAATAAAAATATAATTACAGGCCAACATCTCTTCTTGGAGGAGAGAGATGAGCACCTCCATCAAGAAGTGTTACGTGTCCAGTGATAGATCTTGACTTAATTAAAAATTGAATTGCATTTAAAACTTCTTCTACAGTAGAAGAAGATTTAAGTAAGTTTTGTTTGTGAGATTTTTCAAATGATTTTTGATCTTGTCCTGGAGCAGGTAAGGTAATACCTGGAGCAATTCCATTTACCCTTATAGCTGATGCGTATGAAAGAGCAGACATTTTAGTAAGACCATACATCGCTTGTTTAGATAATGTATAACTATAGTAATCTGGGTTTAAACCAAATATCTTTGCATCTAGAATATTAATTACTACACCTTGCAAATTTTTATCTTCTTTTTGACATTCAATTATAAATTTTGCTAAAGCCTGCGTTAACATGGCTGGTGCCATAAAATTAACAGCCATGTGGTTATTTAAATTATTAAAATTAAAACTAGTACCGCTATCATAATTAAAAAAACCAGCATTATTTATTAAACCTGTCCATTTTGAATTAAGTTTTCTAACGTTATTTATTAATTTTTTAACCTCAACTTGGTTTGACAAATCAGCTTGATGTAAGCTTACTCTACCTCCAATTTTAGTTAAATCATGAGCTGTTTCCTCAGCTAAATGCTTTGATTCATTATAATGAATAGCTATATCCCATCCTGCATTGACTAGATCAGTTACAATATACTTTCCTAATCTTTTAGCTGACGCTGTAACTAAAATTGTTTTATTTTTATAACTCACAAGTTAATTTCCTTTTTCAATTATTTCATATGACTTTTCTCTTATTATTTTTAAATAATATTGAAAGCTATCTACCTCCAATGATTTTCTAAGGCCTAACTTCTGCCACGACTTAAAACCATTTAACTTTGGAGGAATACATCTTTTTATTAATCTTAACGGATTCCCCCCCATTATAAGAACTTCATCACTTAATAAAGCTGCTTCTTCAATTGAATGAGTGACCATAAGAACAGTTCCTAATTCCTTTTTTATTATTGCAACGAGTTCTGACGCTATTAGTTCCCTACTTAAATTATCCAAAGCACCAAACGGTTCGTCTAATAGAAAAAGTTTTGGTTTGAAAATTAAAGCTCTTGCTATCGCAACTCTTTGTAACATTCCTCCAGATAACTGATGAGGGAAGAAATTACTATAACCTTCTAAACCAACATCTGTTATAATCTTTATTATCTCATTATCTAAAGTTTTGTTCTTATTTTGAGTGCCCAATGCTATATTTTGATGTACATTTAACCATGGCATTAAAGAAACATTCTGCTGAACTAAAGTAATTTTTTTTACAATATCAATCAGTTTCTTATTTTCAAATTTTATTATACCTTTATGCGTTTCTAGAAGTCCTGAAGCCAATTTTAATAGAGAAGTTTTACCTGATCCAGATGGGCCTATTATGCTTGTAAAATATCCATTTTTTATTGTTAAATTTAAATTTTCAAATATTTTTTTTTTATTTTTTATTGAGTTATATGAAAAATAAATATTTTCAAAAATTAAATCATTATTAATATAATTATTCATAAATTAAGGGCCTTCAACAATAAAATCAGGAATGATACCTGTTTTTTTTATCATCTTTGCAACATTTTCATTTCTAAAAAGACCATATTTAGTCATTAAAATTGACTTTAGTCCTATGCTATTGGCCCCTAATATATCTGTATGTAAAGTATCACCTACCATTCCTATTCTAGAAAGTGGTATGTGCCTACCTGAAAGGTCTGTAATTCTGTTAATAGCCAATTCAAATATTGTTGGAAAAGGTTTCCCAAGCCAAAAAGGAAGATGAACCCCATTCGCAATTAGATGGGATATAAAATAGGCTGGCTCAATACTAAATTTAGTCTGATGTGGAGCCACTATGTCTGGATTTGCTACAAATAAAGGTCTTGGATTATCTTTTAAAGAATTAAATAACATGTCTTGCCAGACCGTATCCCATTGTGTTGTACCTAAAAGTATAAATGCATTCATTTCATCAAACTTAGAATAGTCTTGCTCCAATTCAATACATTGCAAATCAGGAATTTCAAACTCATTTCCAATATTACCCATAACACCCAAGGGGCCATCTGGCTTATTATAGGATAAAAATATTTCTGCTGCTTCTCTACTAGAAATTATTTCATCATTTGAGAACTCGAGGCCTAATGTTGAAAGTTGTTCTCTTTTTTTAGAGGTGTTATTACTTGCTCCATTTGTGACAACCAAAAGTGTTATTCCCATATCTCTAGCTCTATCTATTATCTTAATAATACCTGGAACTAAGGAAGGGCCTGTATTTAAAACTCCAAATGCATCTAAAAATAAAGCATCAAAGTTTTCTAATATATTTTCTAGTCTAGGAGCTACAATTGTTTTTTTTTCTATATTATGATATGTCGGAAAAAAACTTCTCATTGCTTCATATATATTGACTACAGATTCTGCGTTCATGTTTTTTACAGAAGGTATAGAAAAATTATTTTCAAATTGAAATTTTTCTAGTATAAATTCAGCTTTTATAATTTGGTTGTTCATATTAGTTATTAATCCTAGAAAATAAACTATTAGTTTTTATAAGGTCTTTCATGTCAAAAAAAATACTTATTATAGTATCAGGAATAGCAGGAATTGCGGCATCGTTAAAGCTAAAATCTTATGGTTTATCATCAATTATTGTTGATAAAGGTGATTTTATAGGTGGAAGAATATCAACACGTATAGATAAAAAGGGAAATAATGATTTTTGTTTTTTCCATGGCGCACAATTTTTTACAGCTAGATCAGAAAATTTTAAAAAAATTATTGAAAATAAAGTTTCTAATAATTACATCAAAAGATATGAAAAAAAAATTCCAGAACAATATAGAGGTTTTCCAACTATGAGAAATTTTTTAATTAGATTATCAAGTAATCTTATTATTAAACAAAATCATAAAGTTATTAATATATACAGAAGTAATAATAAAATTAATGTTTTATATGACAACACTTAAATTCTTGAAATATATGACGCAGTTATCTCTACATTACCATCTCCACAAAATATTGAATTACTTAAAAAAATTCCAACCCTTACCAAAACTTTGTCACAAGCGTCTTATGATTCATGTATTGCCTTAATGATTGCCTATAATAAAGTTCCTGAAGATATTCCTTCCTTTTTTGATTTTTCTAATAATAAAAAAATTATTAATTGGATGGCTTCTAGTAATAAAAATACATGTTGGACAATTCACGCTAATCCTCTTTATTCAAATAAAAATAAATCATCTATACAAAATGAAATGTTAAAAGAAGTGAATAAAGTATTATCACCATCTAAAGATTCTGATTTTTATCAAGTAATTTATAATGAACTACATATTTGGAAATATGCCAAAGTGAAAAATATTGCAAAAGGCAATCAAATTGATCCAATAGCTATAGCCGGCGATTTCATGGAGGGTCCTAGAGTTGAATCTGCTTTTATTTCCGGTGAAAAAGCTGCTGATTTAATATTTAATAGACTAAAAGCCTAACTTTTACTAAGTTTATATTATTGTTCAAATGTTAAAGAAAATATAAAATGATAAAGCTTAAAAACTCAGTGAAAGATCTTATAGTAAAAGCCAAAAAATCAATTAGAAATTTGACAGCAGAAGAAGCTATAAAGCTTCATGTAGATAAAAATAATTTATTTATTGATTTAAGAGATATTAGAGAGATTACTAAATCTGGACGCATCTTGGGTGCAAAACATGTTCCAAGAGGGATGTTAGAATTTTGGATAGATCCTAATAGCCCTTATCATAAAGAATTTTTTAATCAAAATTTTCACTTTATTTTTTATTGTGCCTCAGGCTGGAGATCGGCTCTATCTACTGAAGCAGCAAACAATATTGGTCTTTTAAATACCTCTCATATGCTAGGTGGTTTTTCTAGATGGGTTGAATTAAATGGACCTATAGAACTTCTAAAATA
>Ga0209403_10003067_pt1 | contig 19266 bp, 16 predicted proteins | sample ArcticOcean_MG_C_8_FD_187440 | JGI IMG/M metagenome (GOLD analysis project Ga0209403, IMG submission 187440) | Marine microbial communities from western Arctic Ocean - ArcticOcean_MG_CB11_86 (SPAdes) (version 2) | ecosystem: Environmental > Aquatic > Marine > Oceanic | place: Arctic Ocean... | reverse complement strand
GGATCGGTCAATTTGCATTACGCCGATCTGATCGACGATCACTCCGGCCGGTTCCGCGCGGCGGCCGAGATCGAACAGGCGTTCCGCGACCGGGGAATCGACCTCGACCGACCGATCGTCGCAACCTGCGGCTCGGGGGTCAGCGCCTGCCACCTGGCACTCGGCCTATTCCTGACGGGACGCAGCGACGTTCCGGTGTATGATGGGTCCTGGGCGGAATGGGGTGCCCACCCCGACAACCCGCGCCGAATGGGGCGAGACGAGGACGCAGGATCGTGACCGGACAATTTCTCCGCGATTGCTGGTATGTGGCGGCAACCACGCCGGAGCTCGGCCGTGAATTGATCGGCCGCACGCTGCTCGACCAGCCGGTGGTGATGTTCCGGCGTGAAGACGGCACCCCCGTCGCCCTCGAAGACCGCTGCGCGCACCGGTTTCTGCCGCTGTCGCAGGGCTATCTGGTCGGCGACCGCGTGCAATGCGGCTATCACGGCATGGAATACGACGGCACCGGCGCCTGCGTCCATGTGCCGGGCCAGAAGACGATCCCGGACGGCGCCAAAGTCGGTACATTCCCGCTGGCGGAAAAATGGCAGTTCGTCTGGATATGGCTCGGCGATCCGGCACGCGCCGACGAAAGCCTGATCCCCGATATCTGGCGCAACGACGATCCGGGCTGGGCCTGCGTCGTCGGTGAGCCGCTGTACATGAAGGGCGATTACCGCCTGGTCGCCGACAATCTGATGGACCCGAGCCATGTGTCATTCGTCCACCGGTCGACGCTCGGCACCGACGACGTCGCGGAAATCCCCCAGCACGCCTCGCAGGACGGCAATACGGTCCGGGTAACCCGCTGGATTCTCGACCGCAAGCCCGCGCCGGTTTACGCCAAGCTCGGCAAATTCACCGGCCATGTCGACCGCTGGCAGATCATGACCTTCAATCCGCCGTCGATGGTCGAAGTCGATATGGGCAGCAGCGTCGCCAATACCGGCGCGGAGGCCGGCGACCGCAGCCAGGGGATCGAGCTGCGCGCCTATAATCTGGTCACCCCGGAAACCGCGCAGTCGAGCTACTATTTCTGGACGCATGTCCGCAATTTCGCCACCGACGACCAGGCGGTCACCGACATGGTACGGACCAATTTCGTCGCGACGTTCAACGAAGACGTCGCTGTGATCGAGGCGGTGCAGGCCGGCCTCAACCGCTACAGCCATTTGCCGGTGGTCAACCTCGCCGTCGACGGCGGCGCCATCCGCGCACGGCGCGTGATCGACGAATTGATAGAGGCGGAAGCGGCGGACGGCGGGCGAGTGCGCGCGGCGGAGTAATCCGCCCGCCGGGTTAAGCCGGCTCCCTCAAACTGTCACCCCGGATTTATTCCAGGGTCCAGAAGGCCTGAAATCCCAAATACTGGATCCCGGAACAAGTCCGGGATGGCAAGAAGATTCCCGCTTTTGCGGGAATGACGACAGGCCTGTAGTCCCTACTCCGCCGCTTCTTCCTTCGCAGCGACGCCGGAGCCCATATTGCCGGGGGCGAGGTCCTGCCAGCGTGCAGTCTGGGGGATTACCGTGTCGGGGATCGCGGCGACCGAGGAATAATCTTCGATTTCGAGCCCGAGCGGATCCTTGCCCGCCTCGTTGAGCGCAACCGACTCCATCAGCCGGCGGCGCAGCCGGATCACCGCCTCGTCGCTCGGGACCAGATATTCCTTTGTGCGGTCGACGATCGGCGTCATCGACATCGCGATCACCGCGTCTTCCTGCTCGATCCCGGCAAAGCCGGACCAGTTGCGGCCGTCCATATTGGCGCGGTCCTGACCGAGCCGGTCGTCCCAGCTGGCGGTGAAATTGCAGTCATTGTCGTTCCAGAACCGCGGATCGGCCATGCCCATGGTGTCGATGATCAGCTGACGGTCCTGTTTGTAGGGGCCGTGGAACACCAGATAGGTCGCCGTCAGTTCGTCCTCCATGGGTATCTCGAAGACGTAGAACTGAAACGCATTGGCCGGGATGATGCGCCCGGTCGGAAACATCACCGGCGTGATGCGGACGCTCCAGGTCGGCGCGCCGTCGGCTAACGGCGCGTCTTCGCGCAGCGCCGCGTACTGAAACCCGTACGGCGTGTCCTCGATGCCGAGATCGGGGGTCGTGTCGAACACGGTCGACGACATATACATGCCGGTCTTGCTTCTGATGCCGTCCCCGGCGCCGTTCTCGGCGGCCGCGCCAACACCCCAGCCCTTGCCGTCATCCTGGTCGGTCTTGCCGTCGACAAATGCCGAATCTTTCCAGCCCGGATTCATCATGTTCATGTGCAGGATGCCGACATGGGCGGAATCCGTGCCGCCTTCGTAAAGCTGGAGATAGTTCACCGGCGTGTTGATGCGCAGCACTACGTAGTTTTCCGGCGGTGCGTCGAACCAGCCGTATTTCTGGAACGGCGGCTGTTTCGCCGCGTCGCCAATATAGGTCCACACCATGCCGCCGGCCTCGATCGCCGGGTAGGACGGCTGTTTGATTTTGTCCCGCACGTTGGGTGCAGCATGGTTCGGCGTCTCGGCGATGGTGCCGTCGGTGCAGAATTTCCAACCATGGAGCAGGCAGCGCAAACCGCCTTCCTCATTGCGCCCGAGCGCCAGCGATGCCCGGCGGTGAACGCAGAATTCGTCGAGCACGCCGAGATTGCCGCCGGTATCGCGGAACACCACCAGATTTTCGCCGAGCAACTGGGTGCGCAGCGGCGCGCCGTCGGGTTCGGCGACCTGATGCGCCGAACAGACCGGCAGCCAGAACCGTCGCATCATCCGGCCCATCGGCGTGTCCGCGCCGGTGCGGACGAGGGTTTCGTTGTCTTCGGCGCTCAGCATGCGCAGTTCCTGTCGATTACGGATGTGTTGTCGGAATTTTGCCTTAAGGCGGCGCAGGCGGCAAGTCCGGCAGCGGACTGCGCGGCGATTACGCCTGACGGGCGGCCAGCGGGGGCATTCGCCAGTCCGGGAGCCGCACCGTAACCGTTGTGCCGGCGCCAGGTTCGCTCCGGAGCTCGAACGTCCCGCCATGCAGTTCGACGAGCGCCTTGGTGAGCGGCAGGCCGAGGCCCGTGCCGTCGTATTTTCGGTTGAGGTCGCTGTCGACCTGGCCGAAAGCGGAGAGCGCCTTTGGAATATCGCGCGCCGCGATGCCGATTCCGGTACCGGTATCGCTGATCTCGAACCCGACATCGGTATCGGGGCGGCGCCAGACGCGTAGCGTCACCTGCCCGCCGGGCAGCGTAAACTTGATCGCGTAGGTCAGAAGATTGACGAGAATTTACAAAATCTTGCGCTTGTCGGCCCAGAATGTCGTATGGAACCCTTCAATCCGGATATCGAGCCCGACGTTGTTTTTTCGGCCTGCAGTCCCACCAGCGTTCGAGCGGAACCGACAATCGACCTGATGTCGCAATCCTGTTCGTCCAGGTCAGCCTGTTCCGCTTCGATCTTGGATAAATCCAGTATGTCGTTCACAAGCGGAGCAGGTGAAGGCCCGACGCATGTATGTCCTCCGAATATACCCGGAACTGCGTGCTCCCGACCGGTCCCCTCGCATCCGTTTTCATAATCTCCGAGAAACCGATGATCGCGTTTAACGGCGTTCGGAGTTCGTGGCTCATATTCGCCAGAAACGAGGATTTTGCGCTATTGGCGGTTTGCGCCTCGACAACCGCCTGATTGAGCTGCTCGTTGATCTGAGACAGCTCGCGACCGTGCCTGTCTTCGTTGTCGAGCGTTTCATTGAGCGTCTGCGTAACAGCGGCAATTTCGTCGCGTCGCGTCAACGACACCCGGGCCGCCATGTCGCCCGATTTACGCCGGTTGATCGCCGCGTAGATGGTCCCGACCGGCCGGAGAACCTGGTATTCCAACGCCGCATAGGCGATCAGCAGGGTCACAATGACCGTCGCCAGGATCGCCAGCATGTATCTCCAGAGCACCGCCGCCGCCAATCCATTCGCGGCGTTTTGGCTCACCCGGATCAGGATCGCGCCGCGATAGAGAGGCTTGTCCGTCGGTAGTCCCATCGCGGCGGCGGGAATTGATGTAATTCCCCATAGCGGAAACAACCGGCGAGCGGTTTTAATCCCCCCTATAGACGCGTTATTTAGAGTCGCCGCCTGCCGCGGTCGCGACTGCCGATTGCCAGAAATCCGGGTCGCGATAGACGGTCGGATCGTCGATACCGGCGAGATCGAAGGCCTCGCGCCGCTCCACACAGGTGCCGCAGCGGCCGCAGTGAATTTCGCCGCCCTTGTAGCACGACCAGGTTTCGGCGAACGGCGTGTTGTGGCGCGCGCCCTCGGTGACGATCGCCGATTTCGGCACGGTCACGAACGGCGTGTAAAGACGGATATCGGCATAGCCGTCCAGCGCCTGCTTTTGCATCGCCTCGAACGCCGTGACGAAGCCCGGACGGCAATCGGGATAGATAAAATGATCACCGCCATGGACCGCGGTCGCGACCGCATCCGCCTGCCGGGCGGCGGCGATGCCGAACGCGACGCTGAGCATGATGGCGTTGCGGTTGGGCACCACGGTCAGCTTCATGCTGTCTTCGGCATAATGCCCGTCAGGAATTTCGACATCGTCGGTCAGGGCGGAGCCGGTGAGCAGCTTGCCGATCGGGCGGATATCGACGACATCGCAGGGCACGCCGAGCCGGTCGGCGCAGGCCTCGGCAAAGCCGATTTCCTTGTCGTGACGCTGCCCGTAATTGAACGTCACCAGGCGCAGCAACTCAGCCTCGCCCGCGATTTTATGCGCCAGGGAGACGGAATCGAGCCCGCCCGAGCACACGACAATAGTTTTCATGCCGATAATCCTTGTTTTCTCCGGGTAGGCTGCGACCGGGGCCCGAACCGTTCGGGCCGTGAATGCAGGGTTGTTTAACGGGTTTTCCGCGCCAGGCAAAGAGGTGGCGGCGCCGGGCAAAGAGAAAACGGCCATAGGATATCGGCTCGAGAGCCCGCCAGGATCGCTCCCCCGGAGCGTTGTCTAAACGTCTCCGGCCAACGCCGCCCCCCTACTACTCCGCCGCGCCGTCGCCCGCCGTCACCCCCGCCCCATCCTCCGCAATCATCCGGTGCAGCGCCTGGCGCGCCAGATACAGCGCCTTGTCGGCCTTGATGCTGATCAGGGTGCGGCCAGGGTCGCGGTCGAGGCGCTGCTGCTGGACCTCCATGATCGTCTTGTCCTCGAGGAAGGTCGGCAGGCTTTCGTCGAATAGCTGCTGCGTCGCCGCCGGGTCGTCCTGGCGGTAGCCGTTAGCGACCGAAAAGAAATAGTGGAACGAGGTGTCGGTTTCCGGCGTCGCGTGGTGGATGAGCTGGAAATGCAGGCCGGGCTGGTCCTGGTTGTCGCGCGCATTCTTGCCGACGTCGATGGCGCCGTTGTTCTGGATCACCGTCGACGGGCCGACATATTCGAACTTGTGCCAGCGGTCGATATTGCCCTCGAACCCGACCGCCTTCACATAGGTAGGCGGCGCCGCCGCGTTCATCATCCAGCGCTCGTAGCGGCAGCCTGCCGCCGTCGCCTCCACCGTCATCTCGGCGGCCGCGTGGGCCTCGGGCAGCCCGCCGATGGTGTTTCGGTGGACATAGGCGAGATGGCTGAGATCCATCAGATTGTCGATCATCATCATGTAATTGGCGCCGATGGTGAACACCGATTTCCGGTGCGGCCATTTCTCCGGCTGGTCGTGGAACGGGTAGTCGACGATTTTCGCTTCGTCGGCCCGCGCCGGATCGCCCATCCAGATCCAGATGCATTGCTGGCGTTCGACCACCGGGAAGCTCCGCACCTTGGCGCTGGCCGGAATGGTGTCCTGGCCGGGCACGTCGACGCAGGCGCCGCTGCCGTCGAAGACCAGCCCGTGATAGCCGCATTCGAGCCCGGCCTCGACCGTCCAGCCATGGCTGAGCGGCGCGCCGCGGTGACAGCAGCTGTCTTCGAGCGCCGCCGCCTTGCCGTCGGCATCGCGAAACAGGACCACCGGCACGTTCAGGAGAGTGCGCCCGACGACGCCGGATTCCGCCTCGGCCAGCTCTTCCGGCCACGCGGCGATATACCAGGCGTTGCGGACGAGGGGTTCGGTTTGCGGGCTGGTCATGGGATCGATCTCCTGTTGGCCGGGAGGATAGCGAAGCAGCGGCGGGACTGTCTATCGGAGAGGGGCTGAGGCCGCGAAGCGGACGAAGAGCCGGCACCGTCTTGTGTCACAAAACCGCTCGCACTTCCCACAGCTCCGGGAAAAACCGGATGTCGAGCGTCAAAAGTGTCTCACGGGTGATCATGTTGTTTCAAATTTGAGACAGGTGGTTTGCGCCGGGGTAAGCGCGCGCGAAATCGGTGCGTCCATTCGATTGATTAAACCGCACCTGCCCCGATATTTCCACATTTTAGCCCTCCCCGCGCCACAATCGGGCCGCCTAGTGGCGATTGTAGCCTCACTGACCCCGTCCGAAGACGAAAGGAAAATCGTTATGTCTTTGATAAAAAACACTATTATTGCCTCCTGTGCCGCCGGGCTGCTGTCGGCCTGTTCGGCGACGCTGGATCGGGCCGAAAACGCCGTGCCGCCAGCGGACAGTTTCGCCCGCGCGCTGCATGCCGGCTATGCCGATCTTGCCCGCGCGGAGCTGAACGAAAGCGATTTCGCCGATTCCGAAGCCTTTGCCCGGCGCGCGCTCCTGGCGTCTTCCGGAAAACCGCCGGCGCCGGAAAATTTTGGCAACCGGCATTTGCCGCCTGAAAAACTGCCGGAACTGGCGGAAGCCCGGGCGCGGCTGATGTCGGCGCTCGACGGCGGCGCCCGGCGGAACCGGCCCGAAGACGCCGGACGCGCCCAGCTCGCCTTCGATTGCTGGCTGCAGGAACAGGAGGAAAACTTCCAACCCGCCCACATCGCCGATTGCCGCGCGCGGTTCCATGCCGCGATTGCGCAGATCCCGGCCAGGCCGCTCGCCCGGGCGACGCCCACCGCGCCCCGTCCGGTGCTGGCGACTGTGAAGGCGCCGCGGCGCGCGATGCCGCTAACGACGAAGTTCGTGATCTATTTCGATTTCGACGCCGCGGCCCTGACCACGGGATCGGTCTCCGAAATCATCCGGGCGGCGGATGCTGCACGGCGAAGCGGCGCGGCGATGATCCGGATCACCGGTCACGCCGACCGGGCGGGATCGGGCGGTCACAACATGACCCTCAGCCGGACCCGGGCACGCGAAGTCGTCCGGGCATTGCGGCGCCTCGGCTTGCCGGAAATCGAGGTCGCCACCCAGGCCTATGGTGAGGAGAAACCTGCCGTGCCGACCGTCAACGGCATCCGGGAGGCGCGCAATCGCCGGGTCGAAATCGAGCTGACGCATTAGCCGACCGGCAGTTTGCAGCCGACAGGCAGTGCCGCCCGGCTCCGGCCGCGGCACCCTTTGTGTGATTCGATACAAAGGCGCGGCGATCACCCGAAGCTGCTTGTCGTCGGCCGACGCGGCTTCGTCGCGAAGATAGTTGCACAGCGATCCGCCGATCTTGGTAAGCAGGTCGTACCCGAATGACCCGCCCTGCCCCTTGACGTTGTGCACGACTTCGAAAACGTCGCGAAGCTGCTGACGGTTGTCGCCCGGGTTTGCCTGTGCCGCCTCGAGCGCTTGCCTGGCACGGCCGATATCTTCGGTGATCCGTTCCAGGAAACTCTCGGCGAGGGCGAGGGCGGCGACGGCAGCCTCTGCGTCGCGAATGGCATCCGAAGCGATGTCGTCGTCTGAAACCGCTTGCGTCTGTGCGTAACTATCCATCAATACTCTCTTCGGTCAGCCGGCGACTTGCAAAGCGGCGGACGGCATCGTAAACCGTTACCGATATTTCATATCGAAATTCGAACGGTGACGGGGTCACCGCCAACTCTATCTGGGGAGCCCAAATGAACAACAAGATCGGTATTTTCTCGAGCGCCGTGCTGGCGACAGTTGCAACCGCATCAACGGCGCTGGCCCATACCAGCTCGGAAATCGGCGTTGGATTTATCCACCCGATCAGCGGGATCGATCATCTGCTCGCGCTGCTGGCAAACGCGCCGGTCGGCGTGCTGGCGGGTGCATTTATCGCGCTGACAGTTTTAGGTCTCGGCGCCCGACGCGTGATCCGCAGCAAAAACCAGGGCTAACCGGATTTAACCTGGCCGAGCCCGGTCCATCGACAAACCGCCGGATTGATGTCCGGCGGTTTTTTTGTGAGGTCAGCCTCCGCCGGCGCTCGGTCGACGCTCTGCCCGGATCCTATCCGGAGCCGGTCAGCCGAAATCCTTGCGTTCGGCAATACGCGCCACGGCATAACCAAAAACCAGCCCCCAGAACGCGGCCCCGATGCCCGCGACAGACACCCCGGCGACGGTCGTCATGAACGTCACCAACGCGCTGAGCGTAAACCTGCCCCCGAAACCGCGGACAAAAGCGGATTGCAGAACCGGCACCATGGCAAGACCGGCGAGGGTCGCGATAAAAACTGCCGGCAGGGCCAGACCGACCTGCAGGGCGAACGGCGAAAACACACCGAACAGAATAAAGAACACCCCGAACCAGATCCCGCCGACAAAGCGCCAGTCCTTATCGCCGGATTCGTTCAGGATCGCGTTCACCGGCCCGGTGACGGCGGTCGGCACGCATCCCATCACACCATAGAGGATCGTTCCGCCGCCGCAGACCACCGTGGCAAGCCTTTCCGGCGGCGTGTAGCCTGCATTGCGCAGGATTCCGAAGCCCTGGGTATTGTGAATTCCGACCACGGTAACGGTCAGCGGAATGACGAATTCGATGATGGCGGCGAGGTTGAATTCAGGACGGAACAACATCGGGGTGGCGGCCCGGACGGCAAGCTCTCCCGCCGGGTTGAACTGCCCGGTAATAACGATCGCCGCCGTCCCGGCGGCAAGGGCGGCGAGCAAAGGCGAACACCGGCGCTGCAGGGCGGGCAATGCCGATGACGCCAGATAACCGGCGACCATCGCACCGGCAACCCAGATTCCGCTGCCGAAGGTCTCGACCATCCGCAGCCCATAGGGCAGGAAAACCCCGGCCACCATTGCCATTACGACCGGTTCGGGCAGCGCTGCCGTGGTCCGGCGGACAAGGCCGGTCACACCGAGCAGCAGAATCAACGCCCCGGAGATCAGATAGGCGCCGACAAGTTCAGGGATCGACAGATGCGTCAGCGCGGGGCCGACAATCACCACGGCGGGCATGCTGTAGCCGAACGCCAGCGGCTGGCGGTAAAGATAACAAACCACGATGGACAGCAGGCCGCTCAACGCGTACCCGGCGAACAGCCAGGCCGCGATCACATCGCCGGGCAGATTCGCTGCCGTTCCGACAGCCAGGATCATCGCCCCCGGCCCGGTCGCCGCAAACAGGAAGGCGCTGAACCCATTGACCAGATTATGGCCGAACGCATGGCGCAGCATTTCGGCGGCGCGCGGCAAAGGGCGCGCGATCGGTTCGACCATTGGTTGTTTTTCGCTCATCGTATCGCAAATTCCATACAGCGCCGCTGATAGCAGTTTCAGGCGCGCGGGCAAAGCGGGGTCAATGTGCGCCGATCTACGCAGTGTCACCATCAATCCTTTTCGGAACCGTTTACCGGGCTTTTTCGGTGCGGCCGCTCTCGGCTTGTTGATCTTCGCTCATTACGGCATCGACGATCTGACCCTCCAGGACTGGGCCACGCCTCAGAACGGCCGCACCACTCCGGCGACCGCGAGCGCCGGCAGCGCCGTTCCACCAGCAACGCTCACGGCGACAACGCTCGCGACAACATCACGCTATGTTTCAGGAAATCCGATTGCCCCGGCATTGCCGGGCGCCTTCACCGCACCGGGTCAACGGCCCAACCCGACACCGCCGGGCGCGGCGTCTTTCGGCGGCACGTCGACAGTGCCGCCACTGATTGTTCGGAGTCCGGCCGCGTCCGGACTCGCCGCCCGGATCAACAAGGACCCGGCGCTTCGCGCCAAAGCCCAGCGGATGCGCCAGCGCTATTCAAAACAGATTTCAAACATGTCGGCGGCGGACATGCAGCGCGCCCTGAAACGCGCGAAATCGATCCTCGGTAGGAGCGGCCCGGGGCGGTAGGGAAATCGTCAGCGGAACAGAAGAATCATTTTCGATACAGCCAGCTCTAAAAACGGCGCTGTCCTCCCCGTCGCCAGATCACCCTTCCGCCAGTATCGTCGCGGCGATCTTTTCGCCGACCATGATGGTCGGGAAGTTGGTATTGGCGCACGGCACAGCCGGCATGATCGACGCGTCCGCGATGCGGAGGCCCGTCACCCCGTAGACGCGGCCGGACGGATCGGTGACAGCACCTGGATCGCCTTCATCCCCCATGCGGCACGAGCACGACGCGTGGTAATGGCCGACGACGGCCGAGTGTATCCAGGATGTCATGGTCGAATCGTCGGCAAGCAGATCCTCGACGGTTGGCCCGTCGGAAATCAGATTGCCGATCATCCAGCGGCGCAGCGGGCCGGAAGCATCCATCAGCTGCCCGCCGACCCAGGTCTGAAAGCGGTTCGCCGGGCTGTAGACCGCATAGCGGCGCGCCCGGTCGCTATAGCTGATCGGGAACATTTCGTGGACGGAATCGCGGAGGGCGGCGTTTTCGCGCAGCCGGACCATCATCCTTGTGCCGATTTTCAGCCGCTCCAGATCGCGTTCGTCCGAACACATGTTGAAATCGACATCCGGCTCGGCCATCGGGTCCGCCCGGTTCAGCCGCACCTCGCCGGTCGAATACGACTTGTTGACCCACATCATGATCAGGCCGACCCGTTCGCCGATCGCGTGCCAGAACGATTTGTTCATCGGGATCATGTACATGTCGCCGGCGGGACAGCCTTCCACCCCGGACGACCATCTAAGCCCGGCATACATCGGCAGCCGCAGATCGGCGGTCAGGCGCGATGGTTTTTTCATATAGCAGCCGAAATTCACCCCGGGATGTTCCATGAGATTGCGGCCGACCCCTTGCCGGTCGGCAACGACATTTATGCCGTATTCGGCAAGATCGGCCGCTGGACCGATGCCGGATCGGAGCAGCAGCGCGGGCGAATGCAGCGCGCCCGAGCTGACGATCACCTCGCCCGCCTGAATATCGGTGCGTTCGCCGCGCCGGTGTATCCGCACCCCGGTCACCTGCGTGCCGGAGAACAGAAGGCGTTCGGCCTTCGCTTCGCCGATGACTTCGAAATTGGGCCGCGCCCGCACCTCCTTGGTGAGATACGCGGTCGCGGTCGAGGTGCGCTTACCATCCCGGCTCGCCACGGCAACCGGAAAGAAGCCGTCGCCGAAGACGGCGTTCTTGTCGCCGATATCCTGCCAGCCGTCTTCTTTCGCCGCCTCCATGAAGCCGCGGGTAAATCCCGGCCAATCGTCCTCGAACACGCGGCGCACCGTCATCGGCCCGTCCTGGCCGTGAAGCGGGCCGTCGAAATCGAGATCGGTTTCCTGCTTGCGGAAATAGGGCAGCACATCGTCCCAGCCCCAGCCGGCAGCGCCGCGCTCCGCCCATCCGTCATAGTCCGACGGCAGGCCGCGGATCGAGATCATGCCGTTGACCGAAGAGCCGCCGCCGATCACGCGCCCTTGCGCATACCGAACCCGCTTTCGCTCATCCGGCGCATTGCCCGGCCGCGGCGGAAACACCACGGTCTGATCGCGCCAGGTAAAACGCGGACTGCTATGCGCGGTACCCGCGAAGGTATCGCGAATTTCTTCCGGCTCGGTACCGGGCTCGAAATCCTCCCCGGCTTCGATCAGCAGCACGCTGTTCGCCGACCGTTCGCTCAGCCGGCTGGCGATCACGCATCCCGCCGCGCCGCCGCCGACAATCACATAATCGAACCGGGTGGTTTCAAGTGTCATCGCATGGTCGCCTGTTTTCGGGTTGGAATTCCTGCCACCAACGGTTTCAGAAAATACGGAAAGGACGACAGTTCTAACTTCCAGTGTGGATACCCCGTCCCAAGACGGGATGACGAGAGAGACACGAAAATCCTAAAGGATTTCAATGTCTGATAGAAGGGGTCAGGCGACAAGCAGCCCAGACCGGGCCAGGACGGCGGGCCAGGACGGCGGAACACCACTGGGCATTATCATGTGCGTTTGCGGCCCTAAACGGCATGGCGCAAATGCAATCTGCTAAACGGGCATCGCCCTCCCCTGCGTTACTGATTGAATTCCTCTTCCTTGGGCGTGACGCTCGCATCCTCGACCTCGAACTTCTGCGGCAGGTTCGGATACTTCTCTGCGATTTCTTTGTCGCTAAGCCCCGATGCAAATCCGATGATGGTCCCGTTACCCATTTTCATGTTGCCGACCATATGCCGCTTGCAGAAAATGCCGGACGCGCAGCCGATCATGACACCGCCCTCCCGGATCGGATTGTCGCCGAGACAGGTCCCGAAGAATTTACCCACTTCCCCGAGTTTGAATTCGAGCTGCACGGCACAGATTTTTATTTTCTGTCCGTTAAACATGGCGAAGTTCTGTTTGACGAGGTCGTCCTTCTCATATTCCAGAATACCGTCTCTTTTTCTGACCGCCCCGGTCCCTTGCCTGGTAAACAGTTTCAGGGCTGTGTAGCGGGTACCGCGCATAAGCACGGCGGAATCCAGAACCGTCATGTTACGGACCGCGAGACTGCATTTGCAGGGTAGACGCGCCTGAGCCGGCCAGCCGCTATCATCCAGCAGCTTGTCAAGCTTAGCCTGGCAATTCTGGGCCGCGCGCGACACCGGATCTTCACCGCCCCATGCGGTCCATGAATAGCTCGGACAAAACGCCGGCGTAGCCAGGCGTGACCAGGCTTGGCCTGAACCGCCTCCCATGTCATAGCGAGCACAACGTTCTCAACATCGGATCGTGTGATGTCCCCTTCTCCTGTCGCTCTCGACGCTCTCGACGCCCTGCCGTCGATCGGCGATTTCTACGCGCATTACTGGAACAAACGGCCGTTCCTTGTGCGAGACGCCATCGATCGAACCGTGATGGACGGGCTGATCACGCCGGATCAGCTTGCCGGACTGTCCCTGGAAGAGACCGCGCGCGCGCGCATGGTCACCCGGAAAGACATGGGCACCCGGAAAGATTGGGCCTGCCAATTTGGGCCCTTCACCGAAGATGATTTCAAAACCGCCGGAAAGTCACCCTGGAGCCTGCTCGTCCAAAACGTCGAACAATTTCACCCCGAAACCGCCACGTTATTGCGCGCGTTCAATTTTGCGCCCCGTTGGTTGATGGACGACATCATGGTCAGTTTCTCCACCACGGGCGGCACCATCGGCGGTCACGTCGACAGCTATCACGTCTTTCTTGTCCAGGGCCAAGGCTCACGCCGCTGGACCGTTGGTCGCGAACCCATCATCGATGAGGCGTACATTGAGGGCCTCGACCTCAAAATCCTTAAAGACCCCATCGACGGCAATATTGTTGAGGTTACCTCCGGCGACATCCTGTACATCCCCCCCCATTTCGCCCACGAAGGCCTCACGCTTGACGACGCGTTGACCTTTTCCGTTGGTTTCCTCGGCCCGAAATTATCCGAACTTTACGGTGCCTATGGTGAGCACCTCGCCGACCACGACGCGCTAGATCACCGCTACGCAGGCGAGGGGTTGAGCGCAGACAGCTCAGGCTTCACCCTCTCCATCGATGCCGTTGACGCGCTGCGCACTCACCTCGGTAAGCCTCTGGGCACGCCCGCGTTTTCTGAGTGGCTGGCCGCGTTTTTCACCGGCTCAACCAATGAAGACATCGCACAATACAGCGAACGCGACGACACGCTTAGCCTGGCAGCCTTCACGGAAGCCCTGCAGGCAGGGGCCGGTCTGATCAAACCCGCCTACGTAAAATTCGCGCTCACCCCATCGTCCCCCCAGGCGCCCCCCCACTCGTCCCCCCAATCATCGGGGGGCACCTACAGCCTTGGCTTCGAGCGTGAAACTTTTGACATCAACGACACCGCCCTGGCCGTCATCTTAAGCCTGATGAAAGAAGATGCGGTCACCACACATGACACGCCCGAGTTGCTCGCTCATCTCGATCTTTTGCGCACGCTCTATAACCACCAGGCGTTAGAAATTACCGACAGGTCTTAAAAATTACTGTTTTCGAGGGAGAAAATGGCGCACCCGAAGGAATTCGAACCCCCAGCCTCCTGATTCGTAGTCTGAGGAAAATCGCGGGTTTCCAAGGGTATTCTGACAAAACTAACGAATACACAACCGTTCGATATCAACCACTTAAACGAAGAGTCAGAATGTGAATATGTATAAAATCGTTGGCATTATTACCGGGCAAACCGTTCCGCGATGAAGAATTACAGACCTTTTAGTTCTTCTGATTGAACGGCCCCCGAAGCGGCGATGTAAGGCAACACAATATCGAGACTAACTGACCGAGCAGACGGCTCGGAGCCGTCGCCAGATCGGCTGCTTGTGACCCAAAGCGGACATCAGGCATAGGAAAAGGCGGTTCCGAACACCGCTCGGAACCGCCTTTTAGTTTGGCGGCCAGGTTTGGGGTCAGCCAGCCTGTTTGCTACGACGTGCGAAGCCGAGACCCGCGAAGCCGAGGCCGCCAAATACAGGCAGCTTGCCAGCTACGCTGCATTTAACGACAATCCAGATCGTCGAAAGCTATCACTCGGCAAATCCACATCCGGAGCATTGATGGCCAATCCTAATCCGCCGCTCAAGATGAAGCGGAATATCGCGTTGCTGGCCCTGTGCCAGGCGGTCTTCAATACCTCCACCGGTGTCGTGATGTCGGTCTCGGCATTGGTCGGCCTGGCGCTCGCGTCAAATAGCTCTCTGGCGACTTTGCCGCAGGCCCTGCAGTGGGAAGTGACGGCTGCGTTGTCCATTCCACTCGCCTTCATCATGCGCCGGTTCGGTCGCAAGGCAGGATTTATCTTTGGCGCGCTTATGGGGTCGACCGGCGCGTTGGTGGCGGCGGTCGCGATTTTTCAGGGATCGTTCCTTCTGTATCTGGTCGCCATCCTGTTTTTTGGCGCGTATACGATCTCCGGTCATTCTTTCCGTTTTGCCGCCGCTGAAGTGGCCGATGACAAATGGCGCAGCATCGCCATTTCCCTGGTGGTGGGGGGTGGTATCGTCGCCGCCTTTGTCGGGCCGGAAATCTCCAAATGGACCCACGACGTCGCAGCGACCTGGCTCGGCAATGAGTCTTTCGCGAGGGCGGTCGAATTTATTTGCGGGCCGGCGATTGCTGTCGTGACAGCGGAACCGGGAAGCCGCAGCCCGCCCTATCAGTTCGCCAGCACCTTCCTCGTTCTCGCCTTCATTCCCCTGCTTCTGATTGTCGTGGTTTCGTTCGTACGGTTCCCGCCGATAGTGAAGCAAACCTTCGAGACGTCGGGCCGCTCGCTCGGCACGATTGCCAGACAACCCGCGTTTGTGGTCGCCGTGCTGTGCGCGGTGATCGGTTGGGGCGTGATGGTCCTGATGATGGCGGCAACGCCGCTGGCGATGGTGAAAGAGTATGGCTACGGCTACGTTGATGCCGCGCTGGTTGTTCAATGGCACATGTTCGGCATGTACGCGCCGTCGTTTTTCACCGGGTGGCTGATCGGAAAGATCGGTCTGCTTAATGTTCTTATCGCCGGCCTGATCCTTTCTTTGGCGGCCGCATTGATCGGTCTGTCGGGCCACTCTCTCGCCTTTTTCCTCGCCGCCAATATTTGCGTGGGCATGGGTTGGAATTTTCTATTTGTCGGCGCGACAGCGTTGCTGACGAAGACCTACCGGCCCGAAGAAAAGAATAAATCCCAGGGTCTCAACGATGCGCTGGTGTTTCAGTCCGTGGCGGCATTTTCGTTCTCTGCCGGTCTGCTGCACAATGCGATAGGGTGGGAATCGATCTGCGCCGTACTACTCCCCTTCATCGCGATCGTCTTTGTGGCCGTGCTTTACCTGAAGTTCAAACCGGGCGCGGCGCCCGCGGGTCTGGGGCGTGCCGGGGTCGCGGCGGCTGAATAAACCGGGGCGACCAGTTCTACAACCGCGGCGTACGCTGTCAGTTTCACCGGCAGACAGATCGCGATCCGACATCTGCCTGCCGTCGGTGGTCTCAAGCGGTCGTCGACTAGGAGGTGAAGGTGACCTGCGCCCCTTCCTTTTTCTTCGGTTCAGTCATCGCCTCTTCGGAGGCAAACGAAGTTAATCAGTGAGATATTTCGCCGCGTGATTGAGAATAGGGTAAATGAATTTACACCTGATTTTGTGTCAGGAGCGAACGGGAGAAACCCGGTGCTATTCTGACAGAATTTTCAAATATTCTGACAAACTCAAAAAACGGCGCGGCAACTCCAGATTGGTAAAAACTCGCAACCGCAGAACTCCGGGAGATTTCACGTAACCGACCGCGACCATCGACTGAATAATCGTCTAAAAATTCGGTGCGGTTCTAGCTCTTGTCAGAATGCGTTCTGACATTTGTCAGAATAGAAATTCTTTTAAGGTATTGTTTTTAAGGAGAAAATGGCGCACCCGGAGAGATTCGAACTCCCAGCCTCCTGATTCGTAGTCAGGTGCTCTATCCAGTTGAGCTACGGGTGCGCGGACCGCAACGGTATACCCAATGCGGCTGGGCGACGCAATGCGTTCCATCGGCCCCGAATCCCGCCCCTAACCCCACCCTGAATCCCGCCTCCAATCCCGCCGGGAAAGCCGGTCGGAGTGCCTGCCCGGTAGTGCCCCAAATGACACGGACAATCGGCTTGTGGACCGGGAATCGTTAAAGTAATATGCTCGCCTGTTCGGGCGGGTTAGCAAATTGTTACTATTTTCCAATTATTTGTGACAACTCGTTATCCGAACCGGTGAAATTGAAATATTGGGGGTAAGGCCGAACATGGCCCGTGTAAGAACCCGAACACAAACTGCGAAACTCTGTGCAACGCTTGTCCTGTCTGGTGGATTGCTTGGCGCGTGCTCCATGGCATCCGACGCCTTGTGGCCGTCGCTGACCGGCGAGAACCCGGCCGGCAACAGAGGTGCGCAGGCGAACATACCCGCGTCGCAGGCCGAAGCGTCCCGGCAACCGACCCTGTCGCCGCCGCCGCCGCCCGCGCTGGGCCGGACCAACTTCGTTCCACCGCGCGTGTCGCAAGGGTCGGCCACCGGCACCTATGTCGGCCAGCGCGTCGCTGAATTGCGCGGTGAACTGCAACGGCTGCAATCCCAGATCGGCCAGCAGAACACGCAGCTTCAGGCGATCCGCAACATGACGGTGCAGCATTCGCAGAATTACCACGGCACGGTCGCCGCGGTGAACGCGAAGCTGCAGGTCGGCACGACCCCCGGCAATCCCACCCTGGTCAACCAGTGGAACGTCGCGCAGGCAAGTCTCGCCCAGGTCGAGAACGATATTGCGCAGATGAATACGCTGTCCAATGGCGTCGCCGGGACATCGACCCTGTCGGCGTTTCTGCTGGAAACGACACGGGCGGCCTACGGGCTGTCGGGGGCGATCGATGCGGATCACCGCCAGCTCGCCATTCTCGAAGACGAGGTCAACCGCACCGTCGTTCTGATCGACCGTTTGCTGAACGAGTTGAGCGAGGATGTCAGCCGCCAGAGCAACTACCTCAGCGCCGAGCGCACGAACCTGACGACGCTCTCGCTTGCCGTCAAAAACGGCGAACTTCTCGGATCGAGCCTCGGCAATAGGGCGTTTTCGTCATCCGCGCCGGCCGCCAATAGCGGCTTCCGGTCCGCCCCGGTGGCAGGCGGTGTCCGCCGTCCGCTGGTCGTGATCCGGTTCGACCGCGCGAGCGTCCAGTACGAGCAGCCGCTCTACAACGCCGTCAGCCGCGCGCTGCAGCGGCGTCCGAACGCCATGTTCGATCTGGTCGCGATCGCACCGAACCGCGGCAACGCCGCCCGGGTCGCACTCGCCGCGAGTTCATCGAAGAAAAACGCGGAAACCGTGCTGCGCTCGCTCTCCGATATGGGCCTGCCGCTCGACCGGGTCCGCCTGTCGGCACTGACCAGCAACACGGCCGCGACCAACGAGGTGCACATCTACGTGCGCTGACGGGTCTACAACTTTCATTAAAACGGGCGCCGTAAAGGCGCCCGTTTTTTATACATAACGACCGCCGAGTTATTCCGCCGCATCGGCCTTGCCGCGCGCCCGGCCTTCGAGGCCGCGGCGCATCCGCTCAACATTGGGGCCGGACGGCGCCATCTCGAACACCGATTCGACCGACGTGTAATCGAAATACCCCATCCGGGCGAGCGGGCGGCATTTGAGGATATCGATCTTGCCGTCTTCGGTGATCACGTCGTCGTTGATATGAACGCCGACCACTTCGCCGACGACGACATAGGTGATGTTGTCGATCGAGTTGCCCGGCAGCGTCATGGTCGCATGGTACCTGCATTCAAGCTGCACCGGCGACGCCTTGACCCGCGGCGGCCCGACCATATTCGACGCCACCATTTCAAGCCCGGCCATTTTCGCCTCGTCGACATCGGACGGCACCATCTGCGCGGTGGTGTTGACCTGGTCGCGCAGGTCCCACGTCGCCATGTTGCAAACGAACTCCCCGGTCAGTACCGCATTGCGCGCGCTGTCCTTGGGTCCGCCGTCTTCGAAGCGCGAACCCGACGAGAACATCACATAGGGCGGATCGTAGCCGAGATTGTTAAACTGGCTGTACGGCGCCAGGTTGACCACACCGTCGGCGTCGAGCGTTGTGATCCAGCCGATGGGGCGCGGCACGACGACAGATTTATAGGGATTATAGGGCAGACCATGATCGTTCTTTGCCGGCTCGTAAAACATGCGTGCCTCCGGTTATGTCGCGCTTGGATTATCGGGGGCGCTCACCGGCAAGGCAAATCATTCTGTGATTCACAGAGCGGCGATTCGCGGTGCCGCCAAATGGAAATCCTAGTCCGGCAGGTCGATCGACAGATTGTCGATCAGCCGGGTCTTGCCCAGCCAGGCGGCGGCAAAAACCCTGAGCCCGCGGCGATACAGATCGGCCGGCGCGAGGGTTGCGGCGTCGTGGATCTCGAAATAATCGACCGCGTCGAATCCGGCCTCGAGCAGCGCCTGCCGGCCCCAGACGCACTGGGCGGCGATATCGACATCGGGATGCATTCGCCCGGCGACGGCAAACAGGGTGCCGTAGAGCGCGCGGGCAAT